>ERZ772892.484-NODE-484-length-49708-cov-39.093328_pt1 | contig 49708 bp, 46 predicted proteins | sample MGYA00512126_ERZ772892 | MGnify/ENA primary metagenome ERZ772892 (study PRJEB29015, sample SAMEA2737697) | human gut metagenome | biome: human gut; feature: human-associated habitat; material: faeces | place: China | collected 2012 ... | reverse complement strand
CCGATGCAGAAATTCCCACCGCGCTGATTCGCCTGATACCGACAGCGGAATAATCCCATTTCATAGCGTTTTTAAGGCCGTTGCAGAAGATGAATCCTGCAACGGCCGTTATGGTGCGCCCGGCTTAGCCGAAGGCAAGGTGTCCATCGAGAGGCGGAGTCTGAAGGAAGCCGGATGCCAGCGTGCAAACTCCCGAACCGACGAACAGAAATCACATAGTAGACCGTAGAGGGGCGGACGAGTGTGCATAACAACACAAGATCCAATGCTGCCCGAATCCCGTGCGGTAAATGTGGCGGTTATGTGGAAGAAAAAAAGGCGGCTGCCAGGCTTATCCCCTGACAGTCGCCTCACTGTTTACTTCTTTTCTACTTTGCTGCTGCCGCGGATGGTCGCATCCGGCTTGGCGGCCTGCTTCATGAACGCCGACGGGCTGATGCCGACGATGTTCTTGAACTGCTTGGAGAAGTGGTACGGATCCTGCATCCCGACTTCGATGCCCGCCTGACGAACCGTGTGCCCTTCCTCGCGCAGAAGCTCCTTTGCGCGCTCCATCTTGCAGTGCAGTACATACGACAGCGGCGGCATGCCCACTTCGCTCACGAAGCGCTTGCGGAACGTTTCCATCGGCATACGGGAAATTGCCGCCATCTCCGCCAGAGAGAAGTTGTCCTTGTACTGATTGGCGCGCAGGGTGTCCACGACCTTCGCAATCTCGTGCGAAAGCATCGCGTCCATGGCGACCGGCTGACCCCAGTGGCTTGCCAGCATCCCGTACATCAGGTGCTGCAGCTGATATGTCGCGTCGCTGGTGTCCGTGTGGCGGACGATGACCTGCACAATCTGCTTCGCCAAGTACATCTGGCTCGGCAGCGCCCCCTGCTTCAGCGGCATATGCAGCAGCGCGCCCATCTTGCGTACGACCATCGGCGCAAGCGGGCCTTCCAGCGCAATCCACACGCAGCGGACGCTCTCGTCAATCTGCAGGGCAGCGTCGCGGTTGCCGGCAGGCAGGAAGCACGTTTCCTGCTGTTTCAGCGTCAGCTCATGCCCCTGCCAAACCAGCGTTGCTTCGCCTGCTTCCACCGCAAACCAAATCCACTGGTCATGCGGCTTAATGGGGCGTCTCCCTGCCTCAAACATCGCCGTGCCTGCCGCGTGAATCCACGCACCGCTGGAGCGGGTCAAGTTGCCCGGCTTGTGGTATCCTTCCACCACCATAGTATCCGCCGCAGCCTCTACGTCTGCGAACAGGTAAGACTCCATGCCCTTCATCCTCCTTCAACCAAATGGCACAATTGTCATTATGGCTATTATAATGCCCAAATCGGTTGATTGTCAAGAGGATTACACGATTTTCCCGAAATTTTTCTGAAGGATAGCTGTGCGTGTCCGAGTATGGATGAATGCCATTCGATATAGGTTAGCGTTGGCAGACTTTTCGCCCGAAAAACAGCAAATGTACAATCCTGCCCTTGACAAGCGCGGGATGAGCGGACTATAATAAATCCGAATACGCGGCAATGATGCCGCCGGACGGAGGAATTTTCTCCATGATGCTGTCTGTGTTGTTTCCGTTTACGTTCCCGGCGTTTTTCGCCGGGCAAATTGACGTACCGTGAAGCAGCAGCCGCAGCGATTGAGGAAAACATCAGGCGCGGAAGCTCTTTTGCGGGCTTCCGTGCTTTTTTTCGTCCATTTGAGCGAATAATGATTGACGCAGGAGGTTGAACACCATGATTATCGTCTTGAAGCAGGGCACGACCCAGCAGGAAATCGACACCGTCACCAATGCCGTGGTTGCGCGCGGCGTATCCGTCAGCCCGATTGTAGGCACGGAGATGACCATCCTTGGTCTGACTGGCGACACAAGCCGCATTGACCCCGACCAGCTGGAATCCTTCCACTGCGTCGAGCGCATCATGAAGGTTGCCGAGCCGTTCAAGAAGGCAAACCGCGCGTTCCACCCCGCGCCGAGCGAAATTAAAATCGGCAACACGGTTGTCGGCGGCAAGAAACTGGCGATTATGGCAGGCCCCTGCTCCGTGGAGAGCAACGAGCAGATTACCGCCGTGGCGCAGGCGGTGAAGGACGCGGGCGCGACGGTGCTGCGCGGTGGTGCCTTCAAGCCGCGCACGTCCCCGTACTCCTTCCAAGGGTTGGCATACGAGGGGCTGGACATGCTCTGCCACGCGCGCGAGCAGACCGGGCTGCCCATCGTGACCGAGCTGATGTCTCCCTACGACATTGACACTTTCGTGGACAAGGTGGACTGCATTCAGGTCGGCGCGCGCAACATGCAGAATTTTGACCTGCTGAAACAATTGGGGAAGATTCGCAAGCCGATTCTGCTTAAGCGCGGTTTGTCCGCCACCATCGAAGAGTGGCTGATGAGCGCGGAGTACATCATGGCGGGCGGCAATGAGCAGGTGATTCTGTGCGAGCGCGGCATCCGCACGTTCGAGACGTACACGCGCAACACACTCGACCTGTCCGCCATCTGCGCGGTGAAGAAGCTGAGCCATCTGCCGGTGATTGTTGATCCGAGCCATTCGACCGGTAAGAGCTGGATGGTGCAGCCGATTGCGCGCGCGGCGATTGCGGTCGGCGCGGACGGCGTGATGATTGAGGTGCACAACGACCCGGCGCACGCTTTGTGCGACGGTGCGCAGTCGATTACGCCCGCCGCGTTTGTGGACGTGATGGCGGATATTCGGAAGATTGCAGAAGCCGTTGGGCGTGAGGTGTGATGATGAAAAAAACTCCCCTGCTTGATATGGACAGGGGAGTTTTGAATATTGACCTTTTTGTTTATTGCGTGATGTTGCCGCAGGGGGAATCGCCGCTGCGGCGGCGACAAGGGGGCTTTCCGATCGCCCCCTTGACTCCTTCGGCACCGCCACTTTTGGGGTTTCATGTTTCTGGTCTTTATCGTTGCTTAGGGGAACGAAAGGCACACTAACTAATAGAAGCAACAAAACCAATCTACTAACTTAGCTGGGGATGCGAAGCAGTCCAGAGGGCGATCGCAAAGCCCTCTGGTCGCCTCCGCAGAGGCGAAATTCCCGCATAAACACGCGGGCATAGCATGAAGAAGTCACCAACTGAATCGCGCGCGGAAGGGTCAAGGGAGGAACTCCCTTGCGGAGTCCAGAGGCAGAGCCTCTGGCGCCTCCCTTACCCCCGTAAGAACCCAATCACTTCCGGCACATACTTCTCCATCACATCGTTCGTGGACATGTAGATTTCGTGCTTCGCGGGATAAACGGAAAGTTTCGCACCGGGGACTTGCGCGACGAATTGTTTCTGCTCCGGCAGACAGACTGTCTTGTCCAGTGACGCTTGGCAGAGCAGCAGCGGCGTGGTAATCTGCTTGTCCTTCGCCGGGTCAAGCAGTACTTTCGTCACGCCAATCGCTTCCTGTACCCAGCCATAAGTGGGCGAACAATTCTGCAAGTGCGCGTTGTCGATGCGCTTGCGCTCGTAGTAGTCAAAGCGGACGCGGCTGGTGGCGCAGGATGTCTCGAATGGCTCGTTCTCCGGGCTGAACGGCTTGCCGATGAATGCGCGGTCTTCCCGCTTGCCGATGGCGCACATGAAGTCCGCCGCGAGTTTGCCCGCCCAGCGCGGCAGCGGCGCACTCGATGGCGCAATCATCGGCGCAGTCAGCACCGCCCGCGCGAAATACTCCGGGTGATTCATCAGCGTCATGCCGCCAATCGCGCCGCCCATCGAGTGCGCATACAGCACGCGCGGCAGATGCTCCGTCCTCGGCAGGACGACACCCGACATGAATTCCTCCAAATCGCGCAGATAATCCGAAAACGCATCGACGTGCGTGATGGAGGTGTCAGAAATTTTGCGGACGGATTTGCCGTGTCCGCGGTGGTCGATGGCGTAGACGTTGAACTTCTCGTTCAGAAAATACCACGTCATTTCGCGGAATTTCTCGGCGGATTCCGTGTAGCCGTGCAGGATGACGACGGCGCGGGTCGCATCCGGCTGCTCGTAGACCTCCGCGTGCAGCGTTCCGCCCGTGGAGAGCGGCATGTCCATCTCCTGACGGCGCGAATCCAGATACGGCTCAACCGTCTCGGTCATGATGGCGGCATAGTTGCTTTCGGGCAGAATGGAAATCATAGCGTCCTCCTGTGATCATAATGCTTGATATGTCTATTATATCAGAAAAAGAACGCAAAATGCAAGGGCTGCACCGACTTTTCCGGCGCAGCCCTTGATGTTATTTGTTGATTTCCTGCTGAAGCACGTCAAGGAACGCTTGACGGCGGCAGTTCTTGAACGAATAGGTAAATCCATCTGACGTAAAGCGGAACGTGTAGCCCTTGAGAATTTCGCCCATCAGGCTGGTGGTGCTGAAGTCGGTCACGCCCTTGAGCGGAATGGTGCGCATCAGCTTGAGCGGCTCGGACTTCATGTTCGTGTCGTAGATGAGCAGGTCATTGCCCTTCACACCGAGCAGCACCATGCCGAAGCTTCCGTCCGGCAGCTCCTTCACCGTGGCGCAGAGCGCCGCCCGCGCGCATCGCAAACGCCCGCGTCCTGCATCTGCTGGGCGTATTTCTCCTGATTTGCCATGAAAAATCAAACCTCCTTCGTTGGCTTTGCGCCTATCTCCATGATAGGACGCTGCGGTTGATTTGTCAAGCGAACGCGGGAAAATTTACAAGTGGAATTAGTTCGGCACATACATCGGTGTCAGCCCCATTTCGAGATACACCGTGTTGACATGCTCCTGACACGCGCGGGCGAACCCCTCCGCGTCAAACGCGCCGTTCAGGTAGCGCTGCATGAGCGTCTTGAGGGCATCGTCGAAGGTGACGGGGGAGTCGCCGGGGATGTAGGCATACTGGACGAGGTTTTGATAGTAGGCAATGTCCTCCGGGGAGACGGAATAGGGGTGTTCGGTGATGTAGGCTAAGCTGCTGCGGGCGCGGTCAAGATTATCTTCATCCTGCGCGGTGCGGTTCTCTTTTGCTTCCAAGCGGGCGATTTCATCCTGATATTGCGCAACCTTTTCATCATAGTCGGAACGGATGATGGGCTTGCTGAGAGACGAATCCCAGAGTGCGGCGTTTTCGGATTCGTAAGTCGCCAGATGGTGCATTAGGTCAATCGCACCGTCGATGTTGTTGGAATAGGGATTGATGACGGCGACGACTGTTAGATAATATAAACCAGAAGGTACATCATCGAGTACAGAGGGAATTAGTTCAATGCGCGTGGAAGGAGTGACAGAAGCGGCAGACGAAGTAAAGACTTCGTAGTCTGCGAATAAATTTTCCTTCGATGTTTCAGGCACAGTATTCCTGATTTTTTCGGCAATACGAGCAAATTCGGGACGCAGAAAATTGATTTGCCCATCCACTCGTTCAGAGGCAATCAAGAATTGGCGCAAATAGAACGTGAGCATATCCTGCTGCGTGTACCTGTATTCGAGCATCAGCACATAGTCACGGCTCAAAAGACCGCTGTCGAACAGCACTTTACTAACGTCTAACAACTCATCAAAGGTTGTTGGTTCGGAAAGTGCCAATTCTTCCAGCAAATCAGGGGAAAGAACTTGCCACCCCCACGGCTGTGCATCAACATACCAGCCGACCAGATTGCCATTGTCCATGAGCGCATTCTGAAAGGCAGGATACAAGTCGCCGAGTTTATCAATCAAATCGCTGTCATCGGTCAGTGGATAGTAATAGTGCTGTTTTTTGATTTGGTCAAGCCCAGCGTTCGAGTCAAAAATGAAGATGTCAATATTGGGATCGCGGGATGCGATGGCGGATGCAATGTCCTTCATCGAGCCGTCTCTTCGTTCGACGGAATGTCCTGCCGCGGCATAGGAATCAATGGGCGGGCAATAGGAGGATGCGCCGAGAATTCGGACGGGCTGCGTATTTTCCGCCGCGGCGAACGTGCCTAAGAGTGCAATCATCATCAGCAGAGCAAGCAAGCGTTTCATCTTCAATTCCTCCTTCGGAACGGGAAGCAAGTCAACGTGTGCATAGTGTGATGGTCGAGTTTCCAATATCATCATAACAGACGATGTACAAAATGTCAAGATATTAAAACAAAAAAATACAAGCGGCGGCGAAAATGCGCAAAACAAATCCCCCGACTGCCTTGCAGCAATCGGGGGGATGAATCAGCATCTTATGCGTTGAAATTCAGGTACTCTTCCGCGGGCGGGGGTACAATCTCCGCGCGGGCTTCCTGCAGCATCAGCATCTTTTCGCCCTGCGCGTCCACCGCTTTGCACTGCGCGGTCAGGCGGAAATATGCCTTCGTGCTGGGCTTCTGGATGCCCTGCGTAATCCAGCCGATGGGCTGAATGTCGTTCGCGCAGCACGTCATCGCCATCCGTCCGAACATGTAGTAGCCCTTGGGCAGCGAGCGGTCAGCGAACGCCTGCCCCACCAGACGCACGGTCTTACGGTCGTAGCGGTCGGCATGATCAAGCGAATCCAGATAGAAGGTCGGAATGTCCTCGTCCTTGATTTCGATGACAGCGGACTTCATGTCGTAGGGGAGGTCTTCGTCCGCCACGCCGTCTTCGCTCGTGCCGTCGGTGTTCTCGAAGATGATGTTCGTCTTCGGGTTGACCGCTTTGAGCTGGCGACGCCACGGGCTCTTGTTTGCGCCGGGCTGGCAGCGGTTGACCAGAATCAGGTCAGCGACCTTCATCGGGTCGGTCAGCATCTGGCGCATGTTGGTGAAGTAGTTGTCGAAGGTGTTCGCGTCCACCGTCGTGATAATCTGCACGACTTCCCACTTACGAGGCAGCATACAGCTGCCCAGCCGCTCAATCGTCCAGATGCTGTTGTACTCGATGATGACGCGCTCCGGCTGATACTCCTTGTCCAGCGCTTCCATCTTCTTCGTGTTCATCTCGTCCGCTTCGTCGAGGACGACAACGGTCGTGTTCTTCGCCGTTTCGTATTCCTCAACGCCCTCTTCGCAGCAGATGACCAGCGTCTTCTGTCCGCGCGAGAAGTTGTCGTCCGTCAGCATGGAGTTGATGAGCTGGGTTTTGCCGCTTTCGAGGAAGCCGGTAATCAGGTAGACTGGTGTAAATTCCTGTTCGCTCATGCCTTGAACAGCTCCCGCAGTGCTTTTTCGTCGATGTGCGCACCGATGACGCACAGGCGGCCGGTGTAATCCGGCGTACCCGGACGGAACTGGCTCTCGCCCGGCACATAGTCAAACTGGAACCAGTCGCCCGCCGCGTTCTGCAGCACGCCCTTGGCGCGCAGCACCGTGCCGTACTCTTCTTCGTCGGACAGCTTGTCCAGCATCGCCTTGACCTCGTCCTGCTCGTAACGGTTTGCAGTTTCTACGCCGACAGACACGAACACTTCGTCTGCGTCATGCCCGTGGTGATGATGATGGTGATGATGTCCGCAGGAGCAGGTTTCGCCGTCCTCGTGGTCGTGATGATGATGTTCGTGCTCATCCTCGTCATGGTCCTCGTGATCATGATGGTGATGATGCTCATGGTCGTGTTCGTCATCATCATCGTCGTCATGGTGACCGCCGCAGCACGGGCACACGCCGTCCTCGTGGTCATGGTCATCATGGTCGTGATGGTGATGATGATGCTCGTGTTCGTCCTCGTCGTCGTCATCGAGGTGGATTTCCATCGGCTTGCCGGATTCAATGACTTCCAGCAGCGTATCAGCGGACAGGTCATCCCACGGCGTCGTCACGATGCGGACGCCCGGATGCTGCTCTTCCACCAGCGCACGGCTCTTCTCGATGCGCTCCGCGGACAGCAGCTGCGTGCGGCTGAAAATCACCGTCGCGCTCGTCTTAATCTGGTCGAGGAAGAACTCGCCGAAGTTCTTCATATACATGCGGCACTTGCCCGCGTCCACAACGGTCGCGCAGCCGGTCACAACGAGGTCACTGTGGCGTTCCTTCGCGCGCTCGACGGCGGCGAGGATTTCGCTCAGCTTGCCCACGCCGGACGGCTCAATCAGCAGGCGGTCAGGATGATACTTCGCAATCAGGTCATCAACCGCCTTCTGGAAGTCGCCCACCAGCGTGCAGCAGATGCAGCCGGAATTCAGCTCATCAACGATGATGCCCGAATCCTTCATAAAGCTGCCATCCACGCCGACTTCGCCATATTCATTTTCCAGCAGGATGATTTTTTCCTTCGCAACGCTGCCCGTCAGCAGCTTTTTGATGAGCGTCGTTTTGCCCGCGCCCAGAAAACCCGAAATAATGTTGACCTTAACCATAGCTGTTTTTCTCCTATTCCTCAGGGTCTGGCGGCTCATTCCCGCCACACGCTATTATACCACATTCGTCAAGGTCTAACAAGGGGAAAATTCGCAAAAAACGCCAAAAGCAGCGCTGCACTTGCCGCAGTCTCTTAACGCGCCCGTAGGCGCGATTTCCCCCTGCTGCAAGAAAAAAACAAGCAGCAAAGAAAAAGGCACTGCTCATCAGCCAATGAGCAGCACCCAAGGTTGCTTATACCTTTCTCACCGGATGCCGAATCACGGTTTTCCTTTTCTCCGCCGCTGTTTTCCGCGGGTCGGAAAGATAAATCTCATGATGCAGCCGCTCCGCCGTGAAGTCATTTTCATACCCGTTTTCGCGCAGAAACGCATTCATCTGCGCCACCGACGCGGGTTCGTCGTCGTATGCGCCGATGTGCATCATCTTCACACAAAGTCCTTCGCGAATCGTGCGCAGTTCAGCGCGGGAGCAGTCCAGCTTCTTCTTTTCTGACGCTGTTTCCACCGCCCAGCGGAAATCCTCCGCCGTCACGAAATCCGGCACGCGAATCACGGATAGCCAGTGCAAATCCGCCTTGCGCTCGTAGTCCATGCCTGATACGCCGTCCTGCTGCCAGAAGCCTTCCAGCGGCGGCACGACGTAATCGAAAAAGCCGTCCATCAGGTGTCCAGCACGCGGACTCATCTTCAACGTATAGCTGACCGCGTACAGCACGCCGAGCGCCTGCTGATATGCGCCGCCCTCCTCGTTCGGGTCACCCGTACCAGACACGCACACGAACTGCATTTCCGGCACGTCGATGATTTCTGGCACTTTCGGCGGCTGGTAGAACGCACGGTACTCCTTCTTGTAGTCAAACGGCATTACGCTTGCTCCTTCTTCGCCAGCTCGTTCGTGTCAATCGTCCCGCGATAGACCACAAACTTCTGGAACAAAAACTCGGTCACGAAGTTGACGAGCATGTTGATGACTTCAATCAGCCAGTCGTGTACGCCGACTGCAACCAATTCCGTGCTCCACCATCTGGAAAGCGTGATGAACACGACGTAGTACAGCGCGACGAGCAGCATCGCGCGCTTGACGTTGCCGTCCGAACGGAAGGTGTAGCGGCGGTTGAACGTGAAGTTCCACAGGACGGACAGAATCAGCGAGGGAAGGTAACAGGCGTTGTAATCGGGAATCTTGAACACATCATGCAGCAGGGCGAAGCTGATGAGCTGAATGAGCCCGGCGGATGCGCTGAACAGCGTGAATTTGACCGCCTGCCAGACGTTTTTGTTCTTCATGCGGAATCCTCCTTGGTTGGAATGAATGATGAATGGGATGATTCGCTGCCGTGAAAAATTTCTTCCTAATTATAATAGGCTTATACTATTTTCAAATGAGAATGCGCCAAGATGCGCCGCGAATTTTTCGTTCTGGCTAACGGGAGTGAAATGCAGCGTAGCAGCGCTACGCTAAATGGAACGACCGGACGCCAGAGCGGAAAAGGCGCAAGCAGATGGCGCAGACGAATGCAGGAAATAGTATTACACCAGACGGAGCGACGGCGTGGCGTTGAGCGTCAGGGGCGCAAGCTCGCCCTTCTTCATCCGATAGTATGCCGCAGAGCCAATCATCGCCGCGTTGTCGGTGCACAGATCGAGGCGCGGCATGTACAGCGGCAGGTGCGCCTTGTCGGCGGCCTCCTGCATCATCCGGCGCAGCAGACGATTCGCGGAAACGCCGCCCGCCATTGCAAGCGCGGGGGCGTGAGTATCCTTCGCCGCCAGCATCGCTTTTTCCACCAGCGCCGAAACGACGGCGTAGCGGAACGACGCCGCCATATCCGCCTTCGGGAGCGGTTCGCCCTTCATCTCCATCTTGTTCGCCGCGTTCAGGAACGCCGTTTTCATGCCGGAGAAGGAATAGTCGTACTTGCCGGGGGTGTGCGGATGCGGGAGCGACAGAAAATGCGGGTCGCCCTCCTCCGCCAGTGCGTCGATGCGCGGACCGCCGGGGTAGGGGAGCGTCAGCACGCGCGCCGCTTTGTCGAACGCTTCGCCCGCCGCGTCGTCCATCGTCTGACCAAGCAGGGTGTAATCGCCGTAGTCGTTCACGCGGACGATGTGGCTGTGTCCGCCCGATACGACAAGGCACAGAAACGGCGGCTTCAAGTCCGGATTGGAGATGTAGTTCGCGGACACATGCCCTTCGATGTGGTTGACGGGGATGAGCGGCTTGTTTGCGGCGTAGCTCAGGCCCTTCATGCAGCTGACGCCGGTGAGCAGCGCGCCGACAAGCCCCGGCCCGTAGGTGACGGCGAGGGCATCAATATCCTGCAAGCGCATGTTCGCTGCCCGGAGCGCCTCGTCAATCACACGGTCGCAGGCTTCGACGTGCGCACGGCTGGCGATTTCCGGCACGACGCCGCCATAGAGCGCATGGAGGTCAATCTGGCTGAAAACGATGTTGGAGACGATGGTGCGCCCATCCTCGATGATGGCGGCGGCAGTTTCGTCGCAGGAGGTTTCCAGCGCCAGAATGCGAACGTGGTCTTTCGTCTGCAAGGCATTAAGCTGCGCGCGGGCAGATTCAGTGTAGGTCATGGGAATACGCCCCTTATTGTTGATTTCGTAGCTTCACGGTGGCAATGATGAGCAGAATCCCCATCAGTGCCGCCCAGACAATGCCGATGATTTGCGCATAGTCAATGAACAATTGCGTCGGCATTAAACGGATGAGCAAATCCGTTTGCGGATTGAGCAGCCACAGGTTGTTTGTGAAGGCGATTTGATGGAAGAGGATGAACAGCCGGTCAAAATCCATCGCCGCCAGCAGCGCAAGGATGGCGACAAACGCCAGCATACAGCAGGCGGTTCGCCGGACGATTCGCCAGAAGAACCGCTGTTTCCGGGAATAGAGCCAACCGACCAGCGTCAGGAGGATGCTGCCCAGCGAAAAACGACGGCACAGGCTGAACAGCGTCCGCACGTCCGCCATATGCGTTTGCTCACGCTCGTTAAAAGCGTTGTATGCTATGCCGTTCATGGAAAATACGAGCTGGAAGTCGCCCTCGCCCTTGAGGTAATCGGTAATCAGCTTGGCGGCGGCACCGTATTGCTCCGCCGGAAAGCCGGTTGCTTCAGGCGGAGCGGTGCGCAGCATGAGCGTTTGCATCAGGGCAGGCTGCGTACCGACCCCGTAAACGATGGCTGCCAGCATGGTCAGGCAAAGCAGAAGCGCAGACAGGATGGAAACGAGTTGATAGCGCACCGGAAAATCTCCTTTCCGGGGAAAGCAATATAACGGCGAGAACCCTCCCAGCAGACACTGAGAGGGTTTCGGCATTACTGCATCTTCAAATAGGCGGTGATGAAGCCCTCAAGGTTGCCGTCCATCACGTCGTCAATGTTGCCGGATTCGTAGTTCGTACGGTGATCCTTGACCATCGTGTAGGGCTGGAAGACGTAGGAGCGAATCTGGCTGCCCCATTCAATCTTCTTCATTTCGCCCTTGATGTTCGCCATTTCCTCTTCCTTGGCGCGTTCACGCAGTTCCAGCAGCTTCGCCTTCAGCATCTTAATACACGTCGCGCGGTTCTGCACCTGATCGCGCTCGGTCTGGCAGGAGACAACGATGCCGGTCGGGTAGTGCGTCATGCGGACAGCAGAAGAGGTCTTATTGACGTTCTGACCGCCTGCGCCGCTGGAGTGGTAGGTGTCCACGCGGACATCCTTCATGTTGATTTCGATGTCGGAATCATCGTCCTCCAGCATGGGGGCGACGTCCAGCGAAGCGAAGGATGTGTGGCGGCGGGCGTTTGCGTCGAACGGGGAGATGCGGACGAGGCGGTGCACGCCCTTTTCGCCGCGGAGGTAGCCATAGGCGTGGTCGCCGCTGACCTCGAAGGTGACGGACTTGATGCCCGCTTCGTCGCCGTCAAGCAAATCCAGCAGCTTGACGGTGAAGCCCATCTTCTCGCAGTAGCGGGTATACATGCGGTAGAGCATGGAAGTCCAGTCCTGCGCTTCCGTTCCGCCCGCGCCCGCGTGGAGGGACAGCACCGCGTCGTTGTCGTCGTAGTCGCCGCGCATGAGGGTTTCCAGCTCCAGCGCGTCGGTATGCTCTTTGAGCGTCGCCAGCTCATCCACCGCTTCGGTGACGGTGTCTTCGTCCTTCTCTTCTTCCGCCATTTCGAGCATGACTTCAATATCATCAGCGGAAGAAAGCAGTTTTTCGTAGTGCTCGAGTTTGCCTTTGAGGTTGGAAACCTTCTGGTTGACCTTCGCGGAGTGATCCGGGTCATTCCAGAATTCGGGCTGATTCATTTCCTCGGTCAGCTCATCCAGCTGTTCGCGGATATGGTCAATGTGGAGGGCATCGCCCGCGGCAAGCAGGGATTTACGAATCTCTGCCAGTTCGCTGCGATACTGGGGAATATCTATGAGCGCCATGTTTAATCTCCTTCAATCGTCAGGAAAGGCTTTTTTCTATTTTGGTTGTGGATTGCTGGTTTTATTGCTGCAGAGGGTTTCGCCTCTGCGGAGGCGACCAAAGGGCAGTAAGAACAGACGAAGTCTGCGATCGCCCTTTGGAAACCTTCGGCGCCTCCCATGTTAGTTGAGCTTTATTGGAAGTTTTTGGTTTGTGTACTTCTCGTTCTTCCAATCAGCAATACAAAATTGCCGCATGGGTGGCGAAGGCGAAGGGGTCAAGGGGGCGACCGCAAAGCCCCCTCCTCGCGTCCGCAGACGCGAAATCCCTGCATAAACACGCGAAAATTACATTGGAATTGCCACCTACTCAATCGCGAAAATGGGTCAAGGGAGTTACTCCCTTGTTTCTTTGTCCTTGCCGCAGCAGTTTTTGTACTTCAAACCCGAACCGCAGGGGCAGGGATCGTTGCGGCCAACGCGCTCTGACGGCTTCACCCGCTTGGGCTGGCGCGGCTGACCGTTGCCGGGCACAATCGGCTTGCCCTCGACGGGGCGAACCGCTGCCTGCACACGTTCCGGCGTGCGCTCAATGCGCAGCTGATACATGCGGCGCACCGTGTCTTCGCGAATCAGGTGATTCAGCTCGTCGAACATGTAGCCCGCTTCAATCTGGTACTCGGTGACGGGGTTCTTGCCGCTGTACGCGCGGAAGCCGATGCCGTCGCGCAGACGATCCATTGCGTCGATGTGATCCATCCAGCGCACATCCACCGCGCGCAGCAGCACAACGCGCTCCACTTCGCGCATGTCCAGCCCGATTTCCGCCAGCGCCGTCTCGCGCTCTTCGTAGAACGCCTTCGCGTCGTCCTTGAGCGCCTGCGCCAGCGCGTCGCGGTCACCGGAGCGGACGACATCCTCCAATTCGGCAATCTTGCCGTGGTGGATGCACAGGTTTTCCAGATAATTCGTCAGCTGCGGAATATCCCAATCCGTGCCGTCGTCAGACGCGCAGTGGCGGGAGAGCGCGGCGTCAATCAGCTTGTACGCCATGCCGATAATGTTGTCGCGGACGTTCTCGCCCATCAGCACGCGGCGGCGCTGACCGTAGATAATCTCGCGCTGGCGGTTCATCACGTTGTCGTATTCCAGAACGTGCTTGCGGATCTCGAAGTTGCGACCCTCGATGCGCTTCTGCGCGGATTCAATCTGCTTGGTGAGCATTCCCGCCTGAAGCGGCTCGTCGTCCTTGAGCCCCAGACGCTCGACCATCGGCATGATGCGGTCGCCGCCGAAGAGACGCATCAGGTCGTCCTCCAGCGAAATAAAGAACTGGGTCGAACCGGGGTCGCCCTGACGACCCGCACGGCCGCGCAGCTGATTGTCAATGCGGCGGGATTCATGGCGTTCCGTGCCGATAATGTGCAGACCGCCGGTTTGCAGCACGCGGTCATGCGCTTCGTCGGTGGTGCGCTTGAAGTCCTTGTAGAGGGACTGGTACTTTTCGCGCGCGGCAAGGATTTCGTCGGACACATCTTCTGCGTGCCCTGTCGCGGCTTCAATGATTTCCTCGTCATAGCCGTCCTGACGCATGGCGCGGCGAGCGAGGAACTCCGGGTTGCCGCCCAGCAGAATGTCCGTGCCGCGGCCAGCCATGTTGGTGGCAATGGTGACGGCGCCCCAGTGGCCTGCCTGCGCGACGATTTCAGCTTCCTTGGCGTGGTTCTTGGCGTTCAGCACCTCATGCTGGATGCCGCGGCGCTGAAGCATGGCGGAGAGCATTTCGCTCGTTTCAACCGTGACCGTGCCGACCAGCACGGGCTGACCGTTGGCGTGCACCTGCGCAATCGCGTCCACAACGGCGTTGAACTTCGCCTTCTTCGTCTTGTAGACCATGTCGTCCAAGTCCTTGCGGATGTTGGGCTTGTTGGTGGGAATCTGCACGACGTCCAGCGAGTAGATGTTCTGGAACTCGTCCTCTTCAGTCTTCGCCGTACCCGTCATGCCGGAGAGCTTGTGGTACATGCGGAAATAGTTCTGGAAGGTGATGGTCGCCAGTGTGCGGCTTTCGCGCTCAATGGTCACATGCTCCTTGGCTTCAATCGCCTGATGCAGACCCTCGGAGTAGCGGCGGCCAATCATCAGGCGGCCCGTGAATTCGTCAACGATGATGACCTGATCGTCCTTGACGACGTAGTCCACGTCGCGCTTCATCAGGAAGTTGGCGCGCAGGGCGCAGCTGACGTGGTGATTCAGCTCGGCATTTTCCGCGTCGTTGATGTTGGTGATGCCGAACGCGGCTTCGACGCGCTGGGCGCCCTCGTCGGTCAGGCTGATGGCCTTTTTCTTCTCTTCAATCTCGAAGTGAACGTCACGCTTGAGCGTGCGGACGACCGCGTCCACCTTTGCGTAGAGGTCGGTGGATTTGTCGCCCGCGCCGGAGATAATCAGCGGGGTACGCGCTTCATCAATCAGGATGGAGTCCACTTCGTCGACGATGGCGAAGTTGTGACCGCGCTGCACCAGCTCGCTCTGGCGGATGACCATGTTGTCGCGCAGATAGTCGAAGCCCAGTTCATTGTTCGTGCCGTAGGTGATGTCGCAGGCATAGGCGGCGCGGCGTTCGGCGCTGTCCAGATCGTGGACGATCAGGCCGACGCTCAGCCCCATGAAGCGGTGGACTTTGCCCATCCACTCGCTGTCGCGGCGCGCCAGATAGTCGTTGACGGTCACGACGTGCACGCCTTTGCCGGACAGCGCGTTCAGGTACGCGGGCAGGGTGGAGACCAGCGTTTTGCCTTCGCCGGTCTTCATCTCGGCGATGCGCCCCTGATGCAGCACCAGACCGCCCATCACCTGCACACGGTACGGGCGCATTCCCAGCACGCGGGCGTCGGCTTCGCGGATGGCGGCGAACGCTTCGGGCAGAATGTCATCTTCGGTTTCGCCATTTTGCAAGCGCGCGCGGAATTCATCCGTCTTGGCGCGCAGCTGCTCATCCGTCAGCGCCTTGTATTCATCTTCGAGGGCGTCCACGGCGTTGACCGTCTTTTGCAGCTTTTTGACCTCCGCGTCATTGCTGCTGCCCAGCAGTTTTTTGACCCAATCGAACATAAAGTTCTCCTTTCAATATAGAAACAATTTCTGATAATATTTGGAAAATCATAATCATATGAGCGCACCTATTCCCGAATAGACACACTACTCTTTCATTATAACATGAAAGCCCCCGAACATGCAAGTGCTCAGGGGCAATAATCTGCCTTTACGCTCGTGCAAACTGCTGTTACTGCTCCGCCAATTCAGGGTGGGGAATCAGCAGCAGAACGCGATGCGCCTTGTCGGACAGGATGCGGCATGGGTCGTAGAAGGGAATTTCCACCCCGGCTGCTTCGGCGCAAAAGGTGACAATATCGGACTGCTTGTCCTTCATAGCCGCTGTATACCGTGCGTACAGGTCGGGCGAAAGCTGAATCTCCACGGTTTCACCGTCCACAAGACGCATCAGCTGGGTCAGCAGTTCCTGCTCGGTGGAGACGTACAGCCCGTGCGCCTGATAGTAGTTCGGAACGCCGCTCAGGTCGGGGAAAGTGTACCCGCGATTGGGCGTGTGGTCGATGGACATATCCGCTTCACCCATGGCGTAGTTGCTGTGGAACACATGCCCGTCGAAAGCGGCCCCCCATGTTGCGTCAAGAAAGCCGAAATTGGTCACATTCCATGCGTGCAAACCGGTTTCGCCGCTTGTGTCTGACGCTTCGCCGATGATGGTCGCGCATGGAATGCCCGCAAGTCGATAGAGAAGTGAAATCGCCTGCGCATATCCTGCGCAGGTGGCTTCGCCATACAGCAAAGCGCCCACGGCTGCGTGCTGCCACATGCTGTCGGGTGAATAGGTTGTATTCTGTACAAGCCGCTCGTACAGCGCCAGCGGGTCGGGATTTTCGTCCACCCATGACTGAGCTGTTTCCAGCAGCTGTTTGCGCAAGGCTGATGCCTCTTCGGCGGAACAAAGGTAGCGCGGTGAAATGCTTTGGGCGACATCCGGCTGATTGCGCTGATAATGGACACGGTAGGATTCGATGTGAAACAGCTCCGGATAGTCGTTGCGCATGTTATCCAAGGTCTGTACCAGCAGATTGTAGGACGTTCCGGCGGGAAGTTGAATGCTGCCTTCCTGCGCCATGAGCTTTGGATACAGGAAATTGCGCAGACTACGTTCGCCGGGCGGCATCATGCGGACAGAGAGCATGGCTTCCGCCGGATAGGGCGTATTCGGCTCCTGCTGGGCGAGCAGGGTCGGGGCGGTGAAGAGCATCAGCAGAACGCACAGCAGGGGGAGAAAGCGGATTTTCTGCACAGAAATCCCTCCTTTCGGTGGAAGACGGGGAAAAGCTGTGGATAAGAGAACAGTCCAGCCGTGCAAACGCGCCAAGCTGGACTGTATTCTTAGAAATAAACACGCGGACACTGTATGAAAGTGTGCTCAACTCAATCGCGAGAAGGGTGTCGAGAGGGTCGAAGACCAGAGGGTCGAAGACCCTTCGCGGAGTCCAGAGGCAGAGCCTCTGGTGGGGTTTAAGGGGCAAAGCCCCTTGCGTCTCCCCTTAGTATGCCGCGCGGGGATTTCTGCCGTAGAGCACCGCGAGGGTCTCCTGACCCGCGGAGCCGTCCACGGAAAGCCCGTTGCGGGACTGGAAGGAGCGAACCGCCGCGACGGTCGCATCATCGTAATAGCCCGTGACGGTTGCCAGATAGCCAAGCTGCTGCAAGCTGTCCTGCATCTGCACCACTTCGTCGCCGCGGTCGCCCTTGCGGAGCGTTTTGTACTCCGTCGTTTTCGCCGCTGCCGCAACCGCTGTGCCGCTGTACAGTTTTGTCAGCGTCTTGTTGCCCGCGATGCCGTCCACCGGTGTCACCTTGTTGCGAATCTGGAATGCGCGGACAGCATCCTGCGTCGTTGCGCCGTACACGCCGTCGCGCGAACCGTCGTAGTAGCCCAGTTCGTACAGCGTCGCCTGCATGGTGCGCACTGCCGCGCCCGTGTCGCCGGGGCGCAGCGTTGCGTATTCGTCGCTGTCCACCGCGTCAGAGGAGTACAGAAGCGTCAGCGTCTTGTCGCCCGCAATGCCATCCACCGGCGTGATGTTCATCTTCTTCTGGAACGCCTTGACCGCCGCTGTTGTGCCGGAGCCGTAATCGCCGTCAATCGTGCCGGTATAATAGCCCTTCTGCTTCAGCGTCGTCTGCAGCTGGCGAATCGCCGCGCCGCTGTCACCCGGCCGGAGCGTGGTGTACTTGGATGTATCCGTGCTGCTGGAGGTGGTGAACAGCGCACGCTGGGTCGCGGGGCCTGCCTTGCCGTCCACGCGCAAGCCCTGCGCTGACTGGAACGCGACGACTGCCGCCGTCGTTGCCGCGCCGTACTTGCCGTCCACGCTGCCGGAATAGTAACCCTTGTTTTTCAGCGCCTTCTGGAGATTGCGAACCGCCGTGCCGGTGTCGCCCTCGGAGAGCGTCGTGTAGCCGTCCACAGAGGTGGAAGCGGTCGCCGTCGGCATGGAGCTGGCAGCAATCGCCGCGTCGGAATAGAGGCGGTTCAGGGTGGATGTGCCCGCCTTGCCGTCCGCCTTCAGGCCGTTCGCCGTCTGGAAGGCAATCACTGCCGCCTTTGTCGCGTCGCCGAAAGAGCCGTCCGCTGTGCCGGTCAGGTAGCCCAAGGATTTCAGGCGCGTCTGCATCGCCTTGACGGCGCCGCTGTTCTTCATGCCGGACTCCAGCGTCGTGCCGATGGAGGAAACGGGCGTGGAGGATTTCGCCGCGGAGGAAGAATACAGCGTTTGCAGCGTCGAAGGCCCGGCGACACCGTCCGTATACAGGCTCTTGTACTTTTTCTGGAACGCTTTGACGGCGTATTCTGTCGCACCCTCGTAGTTGCCGTCCGGCGAACCCGCCATCCAGCCCAGTTCAATCAGGCGCGCCTGCAGTGTGCGGACGCGCGTGCCGGACGAACCGCTCTGGAGATAATACTCAGTGGAGAGGTTTGGGGTCGCGGTGGTTTTCGGCTTGGGGGTCGCGGTCTTGCGCGGAGTAGCGGTTGCGGCGGCTGCCTTGACAGCGTTGGAGCTGTTCAGCTTTGCCATCGTCGATTTGCCCGCGATGCCGTCCACCAGCAGATTGTTGCGGTCTTGGAACGCGCGCAGCGCCTTCTCCGTCGCGTCGCCGAAATCGCCGTCAACGCTGCCGGTGTAGTAGCCCAGCTGCTTCAAGCGGCGCTGGAGCGTCTTGACGTCAGCGCCGGACGAGCCTTTTTTGAGAACGGCAGCCGCAGTCGGCGTGGGCGTTGCGGTCGGCCGCGCAGTGGTGGCGACGCTGCCGGGCGGCGTGGTCACCACGGTGACAATGCCGTTGGACGTAATCACGCCCGGCTGTGTCGTCGGCGTAGCGGTGTTCGTGCCGAAATTAAAAACGGATTCAACCGTCGGCGTGGGCGAAGGAGTGGGCGTGGCGGTGCGCGGGGGCGCTGAGACAGCAACCGTATTGTAAACAACACCCTGATTGGACAGGTCGCCCGACAGGTCGTCCGGCGGCACAAAGCAGCCCGTCAGCGTCATGGACAGCGCCAAAACACCGCACAGGGCAGCACCCTTGAGAATGCGGTTGCGAACAGTTGCAGCGGCATGATTCTTCATGATGATAATTCCCTTCCTTCACACTCAGGGCGAGCGGAGCAAGCGTTATCCTCCTGCCGGATTTGCCGGAAAGAGGCGTATGGGCAATCGCCCATCTATATTGTACACATTTATCGGGCAGTGTGCAAGGGCTAAATTGCACTTCCCCTGCCGGAAAGTGGCGAAAAGCCCGCGCCTTCCAATGATATAACGAAACAAGCGGCGCTTTTCCTCCCTTTCCGCTGGATTAGACGGAGAAAAACGCGGATTTGTTCCGCTGAATCAAGTATAATTCGACATGGGCGCCGGATTTTCCTGCTGCGAAAACCGTTTCGATATGAAAAACCCCGCCGGAGGATTCCGACGGGATTCGATTATTCATGCTTGCGAACCTTGCATTTCAGCACGGCATCGACTGCTTTGCCCATTTCCGGCAGCTGAATGTCCATCAAGCGGCCTTCGTCGCACTTCTTGGCAATTTCGGGCTGAATCGGCAATTGCGCCAGCATCGGCAGTCCATACTGCTTCGCGACATCCGCCGTGCGCCCTTCGCCGAAGGGATACAGGCGCTTGCCGCAGTCCGGGCAGGTCATGTACGCCATGTTTTCCACCAAGCCCAGCACGGGGATGTTCATCATCTGTGCCATTTTGACGGCTTTCTCCACAATCATGCCGACCAGCTCCTGCGGGCTTAAGACAATCACGATGCCATCCACCGGCAGCGACTGGAACACTGTCAGCGGCACGTCGCCCGTTCCCGGCGGCATATCCACATACAGGCAGTCCACATCCCCCCAGCACACATCCGTCCAGAACTGCTTCACCGTGCCCGCAATCAGGCTGCCGCGCCAGATAACGGGGTCGGTGTCGTGCTCCAGCAGCAGGTTGATGGACATAACCTTCACGCCGTTTTCGGCTTCCTGCGGCAGGATGCCCAGCTCATTGCCGACCGCCTTGTCGCGGATGCCCAGAATGCGCGGCATACTCGGCCCGGTGATGTCCGCATCCAGCACCCCGGCGATTTTCCCGCGCCGCGCCGTTTCGCACGCGAGCAGACCCGTCACCAGCGATTTTCCCACGCCGCCTTTGCCGCTGACGACGCCGATGACCTTCTTCACCCGGCTGCCCGCGTTTGCCGGGGCAAGCAAACTCTGCGGCTTCTGCCGCGATGCGCACGCGCTCCCGCACGAGGAGCAGTCATGCGTACATTCTTCTGCCATCATGTTCACCTCTGCATCAGATTCATGGGGTATTATAGCATCCGTTTGGGAATGCGTCAAGCTGTCATAATGCCCGAATCGGGAAGTACAGATACTCCTGCTGCGTTTTCGGGTCAGTAAATTCCTGCACCGCGCCGACGAGCTTCACGCCATTTTCGCGGAAGTAATCGACCATGCGGCTGAACGTGTCCGCGCGGCGATTCTCTATGGCAAGGTACTCATACCCCGGCACGACCCACTTCGTCCATCCGTCCGGCACATCCGCGTCGATGGGACATTCCACGCCCGCGAGGTACAAACCGCGCGAGAAGCCGTCTGTCCACGGCAGGAACGAACGGGTTTCGTCGCTCATCGCGCCCCAAATACCGAGCAGCGCGCCGTTTTCGTCGCGGCTGGCGACGGGGGAGACTTCGTCGAAGTGGGCGTTTGCGTCCGACCAGAGCATGGGGATGAAGCCTTCGCCGTCGTCTGTCGAGCCTTCGATGCCGATGACGGCAAAGGAGGGCTTGACGATTTTTTGAATGTTGAGGGATGATTCCATGGTGATACCTCCGATGCTATCCTATTCCCGATTCCGCCACAAGTCATTCTTCCGAATCTTCACCCGCGGAATGCTCGTCGTCAAGTCCACTTCATAGATGTCTTCCTCCGTCGGATGCAGAATCACATGCACCCTCTGCCCCAGCGCCGGTTCAATGGTGGACGTATGAAACAAAATCAGCGCATTCCCCGTGCTCGGATGCGTACATTGCAGCTCAATAAAGAAGCGATTGTGTTTGACGGGTGCAGTGTAGCTGACGGTCGCCGCCGTGTGCAGCCCGATTCGCCGCAGTTCCCAGCGCGGCTTCAGGCGCTGGAAGAAATCGACGATGGCGGCAGGGGAAAAGGATTGCAGCGTCGTGCGGCGCAGGAGCAGAGCGCCCGTGAGCATCCACAGCGGCAGCGGCGCCGACGCAAGCAGCGCAATGGGATAGCCCAGCGCAGCGCCCGCAATGCCGATGGCGCACAGCACTTCCAGCGCGACGAACGTCCACCGGGAGAAGAAGCAGTGCCGGTGCAGCGCGTTCGCCGCCGCCCAGCCCAGCACGATGCCCCACGCCAGCGGCGCGAGCAGCAGCACGAACCCGGCGAACGATGCGCCCGTTGACCCGCGCGACATCAGATGAACACCGCCGAATGCCAGCCCCCCAAGCAGCAGATAGAACCCCGCCCAGCTGTACGGGCAGAGCAGAAACGCCTGCCAGAGCGGCGTTGCGCCCTCCACGGCATAGCGGACGGATGCGCGCAGGTAACGGCAGGCATACAGCGTCAAATGCACCGTCAGTTTTGGCAGCCACAGCAGCACATCCAGCAGCATGTTCAGCAAGTCGCCGACCCCATGCGGACGGCGGAAGGGGAAATCCGGGCGCGCAGAACGGAGCAACTGCATCGTCCTGCGCAGCGATTCGCCCAGCGGCGGCAGACGGAATTTCCGTTTCGGGGGCGCGGACGGCGTGTCCGGAGGCACATCGAACGGGATGTCTGGCGGCATGGTGTCGAACGAATCCGCCGCAGGGTACGGGATGAACTCCTCAGGCGAATAATACTCGCGCGTTCGGCGTCGGCGCGGGGATTCGTCCGCATTCATGCGGCGTCGGCAGGGCGCGGCTTCGTTTTCCTCCGGCGTATACACCCGGTCAGCCCGGCGTCGGCGCGGCGTCTGCTCACTCATGGGGCTGCCTCCCTTTCGTATGCGTCGCACAGGGACTTTGCGTCGCCCTGCGCGCGGATTCTACCGTGCTCCAGCCAAATCACGCGGTCACAGAGTTCGCGAATCTGGCTTAAATTATGGCTGACGAACAGCACTGTCGCGCCGCCGGACATGAGCTCAAGCATCCGCGCGCGGCTCTTGCGCTGGAAGCGCTCGTCGCCGACGGCAAGAATTTCGTCCACAATCAGAATATCAGGCTGAACGACGGTGGCGATGGAGAAAGCCAGACGCGCGAGCATTCCGGACGAGTACGTTTTCAGCGGGCGGTCGATGAAACGATCGAGTTCGCTGTACGCAATGATTTCCGGCGCTTTGTCGTGCAGAAAATCCTTCGGGTAGCCAAGAATTGCGCCGTTAAGGAAGATATTCTCCCGCCCGGTGAGTTCCGCGTCGAAGCCGCTGCCGAGTTCGAGCATGGGGACAAGCGTGCCATGCAGGGCGACACTGCCGCTGGTGGGCGGGTAAATGCCGCTGATAATTTTGAGCAGGGTGGATTTTCCCGCGCCGTTATGGCCGATCAGCCCGGTGACACTGCCCCTTTCGGCGGTGAAGGACACATCATCGAGGGCGCGGAAGGTGGTGGTATGCGTCTGGCGGTGGAGGGCGTCGACGACGAACTCCTTGAGATTGGTGGTGCGGTTCTGGTCGATGCGGAAATCCATGGTGATGTGGCGGGCTTCTACCAAGGGGATTCACCTCCTTGCGCCCGCAGGCGCGAAATTCTGCGAATATAATTCTCCATCAGCCAAGAAAAATCCTCTTGCCGAATGCAAAACTGACAGAAATTCCTTTCTGCTTCCGCCCCTTGACGGGAGAGCGTCGGTGGGCTATACTTATCCCGTATGGAAAAGGGGAGGAATCCGGATGGAAATCATTGCACGAATCGAAAACGGCTTTCGGGAGAAATTCGGCGTGCCGCGGCAGTCGGGGCTTGTGCCGGAGGTGATTTCCCGCGTCGTGATGGCGGAAAAGTACAGCGTCCGCGAGGCGTTCCGCGGCATTGAGGATTACTCCCACCTGTGGCTGCTCTGGGAGTTCGACCGCGCGCAGCAGGACGATTGGCGGCCGACCGTGCGTCCGCCGCGGCTGGGCGGTAATACCCGATTGGGCGTGTTCGCGACGCGCTCACCGTTCCGCCCGAACCGCATCGGTCTGACGGTTGTCCGCTTGATTCGCATGGAGGAGGAGAACGGGCGCATCACGCTCGTCGTCTCCGGCGCGGATTTGATGGACGGCACGCCAATCGTGGACATCAAGCCGTACCTGCCGTATGTGGACAGCGTGCCGGAGGCGGTCGGCGGGTTCACCGAGCAGACCGAACGCCATCACCTGACGGTGGATTTTCCGGAGAAGCTAAAAAAGTACGTTCCCAAGCAGAACCTGCCCGCCGTGATGGGCTTGCTCGCGCAAGACCCGCGCCCGGCGTATCAGCATGACGGAAAGCGCGTGTACGGCGTGCCGTATGGCGAGGTGGATATTCGCTTTGTCGTCGAGGGAGACACGCTGACGGTGGTGGAGGTCGTGCCGTACACGGAAAAGGAACAGAAAAAATGAATACGAATCGCTGGATGCAGGAGGTCAATGCGCGGTTTCAGGTGCGCAAAAGCAAGGTACAAAAGGCGCAGTTCCGCCAGTATGTGCTGCAAAAGGCGCAGAAAATGGGCTATGCGGCGAGGATGGAGGAAAAGGGGCTGCTCGGCGCGTCGGGGCTGGCGAAAGCGCATAAGCAGGCGGCAAAAGAGACACTTGTGCTGAACATGGACTGCATCGGCGTGGGCATCTGCGCCTGCCGCAAGAAAAAGCATGTAGGCTGCTACTGCAGCAAAATTCATACCAAACATGACACGACGTACGACGAAATTACCCTGCAGGGCGTGGCGGACACGGTGGAAGCCGTCCTCCGGCAGGTCGTCGGGAAGGAGCAAGCATGACCATACGCGAAGAAATCGACGCGCAGTTCCCCATCCGCAAAACGACGGCGCAGAAGCGGGCGTTCGAGAAGTGGGTGATGGCGAAGATGCGCGAAATGGGGTATCGCCCCTATGTGGACGGCATGAACCGAAAGGACAAGCTGCGCCACCGCAACATCGTCGCCGGCGACCCTCAAAATGCCGAACTGCTCATCAGCGCCCACTACGATACGGCGGCGACCATCGGCGTGCCCGATTTGCGCATCCCCCGGAATTTCCCGGTGTATATCCTCTCGCAGGGCGCGGTGCTGCTGGGAATGCTGCTGATTTCCCTGCTGATCGGCACGGTGGTCGGGCTGGCGACGAAGAGCGGCGATTTGCTGATTCTGACGTTCTTTTTCGCCTATCTGGCGCTGATGCTGCTGATGATGTTCGGCGCGGCGAACAAGCATAACGTCAATGACAACACATCCGGCATTGCCGCCCTGCTGGAGACGATGCAGCGCCTGTCCCCTGAAGCGCGCGAAAAGACGGCTTTCATCCTCTTTGATCATCAGGAGACGGGCAGCCGCGGCGCAAAGAGCTACGGCGCACAGCACGTCGAAGTGCAGACGATGAAGCTGCTTGTTGACCTCAACTGCGTTGGCGATGGCGACACGTTTGTCATCAGCGCCCCGAAAATGGCGCAGGATAAGCCGGAATACGCCGCCGTCCGCGAATCCCTTGAAGAAAACGCAATGGCATCCGGCGTGTCGACACAGTTCTTCGGGCGCGCGGGTGTGCAAGGCGCGGGCGATTATCGGCGCTTCGTGTGCGGGGTGGGCGTATCGGCATACCACCACAGCGCGGGGGTGGGACTCATCACCGGGCGCATTCACACTTCCCGCGATACCGTCTGCCGGCAGGAAAATTTGGACTATCTCGCCAAAAGTCTCGCCGACGCGGCTCAAAAAATGAATGATTTGTAACAAATTGCCGAACAAACGGCATTTTTCAGCGCTTTTGCTTTGCAATTTGTACCGGAATATGCTACAATAGTGAATAGAAAGGCTCCCTGTTGGCGAGACTGGAAGAGGAGGAAGCAGCATGCTGCCGAAAGTTTCCAAGGGATTCCGCGCCATTTTTGTCGCGGTGATGTGTGTGGTGTGCGTGGCGCTGTGTGTGCTGGCGGTTCGGCTGGCGCAGCAGGGCGAGCAGCTTCGGCTGACGCAATTGCAGCTGGATGCAAGTCTGGCGCGGTTGAAGCTCCAGCAGACGCAGCGCGCGCAGATTGACGTTGACCTGCCGGAAACGCTGGCGCAATTGCAGGCGGTGCAGCCCGAAGCGGATGCAGCGTCCGCGCGAGAGCAGGAACTCCGCGCCCAGCGCAAGGCGCTCCGCAGCGAGAATGCGGAATTAGCGGCGCAGGCGGAAACGCTTACGCAGCAGCTCTCCATCCGCCAGACCCCGGACAGTGAACTGATCGGAGAGGTGGAGACGCTGCAAAAGACGCTTTCATCCCTTCAGGCGCAGGTGGACGCCGCACGGCAGCTCCTTGGGCAGGCAGAGGAGTGAGCCTATTTCCCAATTCACTTGCGCTATCTGCTTGCGCATTCGCATTTGGGAATAGTATACCAGCCGCATTTATTCACAGCCTGAGATTCGACTGACAAAGCAAGGAGGAAGTTCCCATGTCCGAAAACAAGTCCCAGACGCCGGCGCAGAACACGCCGGAAAACAGCGAGAAGAAGAAAGTTTCCCTGTTTGCACTCATCGTCGTGCTGGTCGTGGCGGTCATCGTGATGGTCGCCCTGTTTGTGCGGTCGAATAACCTGTCCAGTCAGCTGGATGAGGTCAACGGTCAGCTGGCCGCCAGCAACACCGAACTCCAGCAGACCATTGCCGACAAGGAGACGGCGCAGGCGGAACTGACCACCGCGCAGAATGACCTCCGCGAGGCGCAGCTGGTGCTGGAAGAATCCACCGCAAAGGTGGCGGAGCTGGAAGCCCAGCTGGTTGTGCTGAACGACGAAAACGAAGCGAACAAGGCGCAGGTGGAAACGCTGACCGCTGAACTGGACACCGCAAAGGCGAATCAGGCGGCGGCGCAGGGCTACCTCGACAACGTGTCCGCGCAGCTGGATGAGCTGATGCAGAACCTCGGCTTGGCGCAGAGCGCGCTGAACGGCGAAGCGACGGAAGAACCCACTGTTGATCCTGCCGTGACGGAAGAACCCACTGTTGAGCCCGCAGCGACGGAAGAACCCACTGTTGATCCTGCCGTGACGGAAGAACCCACTGCTGAGCCGGAAGCGACGGAAGAACCTACCGCTGAGCCGGAAGCGACGGAAGAACCCACCGCCGAACCCGAAGCGACGGAAGAACCCACCGTCGAGCCCGAAGCGACGGAAGAACCCACCGCCGAACCCGAAGCGACGGAAGAACCCACCGTCGAGCCCGAAGCGACGGAAGAACCCACCGCCGAGCCCGAAGCGACGGAAGAACCCACCGTCGAGCCCGACGCGACGGAAGAACCCACCGCCGAACCCGAAGCGACGGAAGAGCCCACCGTCGAGCCCGACGCGACGGAAGAACCCACCGCCGAACCCGAAGCGACGGAAGAACCCGCTGCTGAAGGAAGAGTTCTTACCACCACCATCACGTCTATGCTGCCGGACGAATACACGCTTGATGTTGAACTGCATCTGGATGCGAACAATGTGGTGACGGAGTTGAAGCTGACGCTGGAAAATGAAATCGAAGGTCTGACGCAGGAAATGCTGGACGCCTTCGCGGAGCAGTTCGTCGGCAAGCAGCTGCCGGTTGTCTTGCACGCGGATGCGGATGAGACGACTGCGGAAGAGCAGATTGTCGAAGGCATGGAGAATCAGCTGGAGAACAGCCGCGGCATCGTTGAGATGCTGAACAAGCTGGCAGAGCAGTAATCCCCTGACACATCGCGCCGCCCCGCTGATTGAATATGGTCAAGCGGAGCGGCGCTTTTTTGCACTTGTGTTCCTTTTAAATCAATGGTATAATAGAAGTGGACGTGTATGTCCGAGCAGATATATCAACGATCGACGATCAATGGAGGCTGCACATGAAAAAATGGTTCTGTGCGCTGGGCATAATGCTGGCGCTGCTGATGTCCGTCGCGCTGGCGGACGGCGTGAAAGTTACCTTTGCCGAGAAAAACGGGCAAATCAACGGCGGCTATGATTATACGCTGAAGCTGAACGTGTCGCCCGCAAGCGACAAAGACCTGACGGTTTCCCTGACCTGCGACGGCTTGGATGGCGCGTATTCCGTGGTCATCCCGGCAGGGCAGAAGAGTACCATGCTGACCGTTCCGACGCAGGTGGTGGAGGAGCGCGGCAAGGTCGTCTTTGAGCTGCAGAGCGGCGACGGCTACACCGGCACGGGCAAGCACACGCTGACTATCCAGCGCCTGCCGAACGTGCAGTTCTATCTGGGCATCAACTTCGGCACGGTGGGCAAGAAGATGAGCGTCCGCATGACGGTGACGAATTCATCCACCATCGTCAAGGGCAACAACATCTTCCAGCTGCGCGATGACAAGGGTACAGTGCTGGCGGAAGCGAAGTGGTCGAATCCGAGCGGCGACATGAGCTTCTCTATCACCCCAACCGCTGATATGGAGGGCTACACCCGCCTGAGCGTGTGGCTGGGCGATCGCTGTGTGGCGGATGGCGGTTATCTGACCGTCGTTGCGAAGGGACAGCGTGCCGTCAAGAACGTGGAGACGGAGCGGAAACTTGTCGGCATCGGCATGGACTGCGGTTTCGGCGGCAAGAACACCGATCAGGTGCTGGAAGTGCTGGCGAAGCACAACACGAATATCACCTTCTTCATGACGGGCTATTTCGTCCGCACGTTCCCGGAGGAATCCAAGCGCGTGCTGGCGGCGGGCAATGAAATCGGCGACCACACGAACACGCATCCGCAGCTGACGAAGGAACGGCCATACAGCATGATGCGCCAAATCGTTTTCCCGGCGGAGACCATGGCGGAAACAATGGGCGTCTCGCCGCGCCTGATGCGCCCGCCGTATGGCGACGTGAACAGCAACGTCATCAGCGTTTCGCGCGCGGAAGGCATGGAGTGCGTGCTGTGGAACATGAGCACGAAGGACTCCATCGGCAAATACACGGTGGAGGAGTGCATCAAGAACGGTACGACGCGCGCCAAGCTCGCGCCCGGCAATATTTTGCTCTGCCATCTCGACGCGAATCACAGCTGGGAAATTCTTGATGCTGTCCTGACCTACTACGAGGAGCAGGGCTACACCGTTCTGCCGATTTCCGCGCTGATTTACGCCACGGGCGGATCGCTGCCCCCGATGCCCTCCACCCGCGAGGCACTGCTCTACACCGACGACTACTGGCCGAACTGGCTGGCAGAACGCGGCATTGAGATTGAGACGAAGGAATAAGCAAGCAGGCTGTCCGAGAAAAACGGGCAGCCCGTTTTTGCAAAAGGTGGAATGCCGATGCACATCACTGACTGGAAAGAGAATTTTATCTCGAAGATGATTACGCGCGGGCGCAATTACTGGCGTGCCGGGGCAGTGAAAGATCTGCACTGCACGCAGGAGAAAATCACTGCTGATGTAGAAGGCACGCGGCTGTATCGGGTTGAGATTACGCTGGCGGGCGATGCCGTGGCAACCATGTCCTGCACCTGCCCCTTTGCGAAAGAGGGCGCAAACTGCAAGCACATGGCGGCGGTTCTCTTTGCGGCGACCCATCTGCCGGAAGCGGAATTGCCCGCGCCGGAGTGGGAGAAGAAGCTGAACAGCCTGTCCGCTGAAACGCTTCGGGATTTTCTTCGCCCGCTGCTGAAAAAGGACGAAGCACTCCGAAATCGGCTGATGCTGTGCAAGGGAGACGAACCTGTCCGTGCGGATGAACGCCGCCTCAATTGGCAGCGCACCCTGACGCAGACGCTTCACGCCGCCGAACGCTATTCCGAAAACGAGTATGACGAATACGCGGAATATGACGAAGAAGAATACGACGAAGAAGAGGAATCACCCGTTCAGGAACTGCTGGAGCTGATGGATGCGGAATTGGCTGATTTGCTGACGCCGGAACATGCGATGCTGGCGTTTGAACTCGTTTGCGACACGGCAATGATGTTTGAATCCGCCGATGAAATTCTTGAACAGGAGGATATCGAAGACGCTTGCCGCGATGCATGGATGCGGATTCTTGCCATCGCAGCACCCGACCAGCAGTCGGCAATGTACGAGTGGTTCGCCGCTGCATTCCGGACGTGGAAGCCGCTGCCGTATTTCACCGCGCCGCTGGCGTTCTTGTTTTCGTATTCGTGGGACGAAGCGATTCATCAGCGGAATCTTGCGCTGCTGGACGAGAAAATTGCCGAATGGAAGCCGAATGCGCAGGAACGCGGTGGAGGCGCGATGGTGAATCTGCTGAATCAGCGTGAAAAAACGATGCAGCAGCTGCACGCTTCGCAGGAGGACATCATCAGCTTCTGGCATTCGCATTGGGATGTGCCGTATGCGCATGACCGGACACTGAAAACGCTGATGGCGGCGGAAAAGTGGACGGAAGCCATCGAGCAGGTCAAGGCGGATTTGCAGACGTTCGCCGGGGAATATATGCCATGCAAGCAGCGCCGCGAACAGCTGATTTTGCTCTATCAGCGCGCGAATCAGCCTGACCTTGCGCAGCGGGAGATTCGGCAGTACATTGAGCAGTACAATCAGTACGGCATGGAGCAGATTGATGCGCTTCGAGCGACGCTTCCCGTCGATGCGTGGCGCGACGAGGCGGAACGTTTGATGAAACTGCCGACGACAAGCACTATCCGCCTGCCCCTGCTGGCATCCATTGAGCAGTGGGAGCAGCTGCTCCAGCGGATTCAGCAACACGGCAATTTTGAGGGACTGTGTACCTATTTCGACCCACTGATGGCATGGGATTCCGCCCGCACGCTGGCACTCTATCGCGACATGGTGAATCGCGCTATGCAAGCGGCTTCGTCGCGCGCCGCCTACTGCGAGGTCATCCGGCAGCTGGAACGCATGAAAGGCACCGACGAGGGAAGAAAGATAATTGCTGACCTTGCTGAACAGTGGCGCAGGGACTACAAGCGCAAGTGCGCACTGCTGGACGAATTGCAGAAAGCGGGATACTGACAAAAAACAGGCTGTCCGGGCAAAACGCTCGAACAGCCTGTTTTTTCTTACTTACTCCGCCGGGAGCAGGAATCCCGCCGTCATTTCCAGATGGTTTTCGCCCGCGTAGTCCGGGAAAAGCTCATGCATCTTCGCGGTGAAATCCGCCGTGAACGCTGCCGGTTGCAAGCGTCACGGTGGTGCATGTCGGGGCGCTCGTTTCCGCCAGCGCGGCGGTCAGAAGCAGCAAAATCATCATCAGCAGGGAAATCAGTTTCTTCATGGGTTTCTCCAAGGTGGGTCGTTCGGGGAAAGGGGTTATCTTGTGGCCACGATGAAAGGATACACCATTTGTGATATGGGCGCAAGTACGCACTTTTTATTAGCGAGGCACTTTTTGGTGACTGTGGGGAGGATTCGCTGCGAGGGCAAAAGAAAAGCACCGATTCTATCGAACCGATGCTAATCTGGCGGAGAGTTAGGGATTTGAACCCTAGGTGGGGTATAAGCCCACACACGATTTCCAGTCGTGCGCCCTACACGAACAAGTGTTTGCAAACTGCCGAAGTATCGGGGAGGTGATCGGCGTAAAGGTCGGCAGTGAGGGCAAACGAAGCGTGACCAAGACACCCCTGCACGAGCTTCACGGGTTCGCCGCCGAGAACGGCGGCAGTCGCCACCGAGTGGCGCAAGCCGTGGAGGGTCACAGGCGGCAGAGAAAGCCGCTGCGTGACGCTGTGATGGTCTGTGTACACCTTGTGCATACTTCCCTCGTAGAAGAGCCCAGAGAGCGTCAGAGGGCGCATTCTGATGCAATCAAGCACGTTGTCAGGCAAAGCAATGCGCCTGTACGAGTGTTTCGACTTCAAGGGATGCAGTTCGCGGCTGTCGCCGCGCTGGTGCTGTACGGTCAAAACGCCATCGGCAGACAAGTCAGCGCGCGGGAAAGCATTACACGATCCAGCTGGGCGGCACGCGGATGCGTGCGCGCCACAGACTGGATCCAGCACAGGCAATCCAGCGGTGCAATGTCAATGACCCAAATTGAACCCAACGACGCAGGAATAGCCCGTACAGCCCTATTATAGCACGCCTTTGTGCTGGGCGCAAGGGCAGAGGGTTCGACGTAGTATTCAAGCCAGGTATCCAACCATTCGCCAAGAGTATAGTCCTTTCGCATATTCTTTTCCCCTCCCGTAGTAGTCAACGACTATGGAAGGAGTATACCACATGCAGAACTACAACTACAAGACATTAAACTATAACGACTATACGACAACTCGCAGTAGCAGTATCAGTACTAGTACTAGTACTAGTAAGGAAGAAACTGAAAAGCGGCTACTGACACCAGATACCCAAAAGTTAATCAAGGAAATCAAGCAGCTGTATCACGATGCAATCGGGAGCTATCCAACCGTCATCATCTGCAAGGCAATCATCAAGGACATCGAAGGCAAGGTTTACAGCATGGAACAGCTAGAATACGCCCTGCAGGAAACCGCATTCGCTCCGCGTCCATCATGGGCATATGCGGCGGCAATCCTGCGCCGACTACAAGCAGAAGACGGCTTGCCCTTCTAAGCCACCGAAGCAGCACCGGGGCGCGTGCCGCCCGGCGAAGAAGCACCGTGATGCCCGGAGTAGTCCCCGCCGTGCGCCACACTGCCCCTTTCACTTCCCAAGCAGTCCGCTTCCGCTGCTCCACGTCAGCCGCCACGCCGTGACAAAGCAACCCCGGCGCGCCCTCAGTCGGTCGGGGGCGGTTTCGGGTTGCCCAGCTTGAGCGTTCAGCGGCGGTAAAGCCAACTCAAGCTCGTCACTTCGCTTCGCTTCGTTCCTCGTTTCGCAAAACCTGGGTTTTCCGAAGAGTTGCACGCTTCGCTTTGCTTCGCTAACAACTCTTCAAGCCTTCGGCGTAAAACCAAGGTTTTACGAAAAGTTGTTTTACCACCGCCATAGTTGAGCGCCAGCGCGCCCCCTCCCTCCATCGGGCGCGCCGGGGTTGCCGCGGCAGTCCGTCGCCGTTGCTCTTTAGTTTGTGTGCCAGCGCCCGAAGTTGCTGACGCTCCCGAAGGGGACGCCTGCCCGAAGCCGTCGGCATCCCGGCTGGGCACACCTCCACTGGCGGTTCGGGGAAGCAAACGGGGCGGCTCACTCGTTCGCCGCTTTTCCCCGTTTGCTTCCCCTCCCCGCTCGTCAGGCGTAAGCCGTCATGTCGCTCCTCGGCTGCGCCTCGGTGCGGGTTTGTGCGCTGGGGGCGCGGCGCAAGCGCCGCAGCTGGTCAAGCCCGGAAAAACCCCCGTTTACCCAAGCGATTACCACGGAAATAGAGCCTAAAAGCGTGGCAAAGAGCGAAAAACCCACCGAAAGGAGAAAAAATGCGCCGTCCGACCGTAGAAAGACAGTATTACAGCGACGAAAAGCGCGGAACACCCGCGAAAGTCATCTGCACCCGCGAGGAAATCCGCGAAAGGTACGTTACCGCCGTCGAGGTCATCCAAGAAACAGGGCTCAGCCGCTCCCGCGTCTTCGCCCTGGTCGCGCCGTGTCAGCGTTACGAGGTCACCGACGCCGCAAGCGGCGAAACCCGCCGCATGATGCGGCGGGTTGACGTAGAGAACGCGATATACTACAAAGGCTATCCGGGAAACCCTCTGTGGCACTCGTCGAGCTTCCAGCGGCGCATGATCATGCGCCGCTGGTACAGGGACGATGCAGGACTATCAAAACGCGAGGAAAAAAATTCACACACCCCTTGACAAGATACCAATTCGGGACTAAGATAAACCCGGAGGGCAAAAGAATGCCCGTCAGGTGTGCGATACCTGACGGGCAAGGAGTATACTGGCGGAGAGTTAGGGATTTGAACCCTAGGTGGGGTATAAGCCCACACACGATTTCCAGTCGTGCGCCTTAGACCACTCAGCCAACTCTCCATATGAAGCTCACATTGCGGCGGGTCATCCGCAACATTGATTATTATAGCGCGAATCGGGGCGTTTGTCAAGGGAATTTTCGTGATTTTTGCAAAAAATCCGCGCGAGTGAGGGCGAACGCAGAAAAAGGACTGTGAGCGGAGAAAAGTGCCCGCGCAGCAGTCCTTTTGCGGTTAAATCAGGAACATCCAGCCAAGCATTGAAACCATCGCGGCAATATGCAGCGTGCCGACGATTTGCAGGGGGAGCATGACGAGGAAAATCGGGAGAATCGTGAACACGAGCGCCCAAATTGGGAAGCCAATCGCGCCGGTGATGATAGCAACCATCAGCGTGATGTAGAACGTAATCATTCCCAGAGAACACAGGCGCAGGGATGCGCCGCTGCCCATCAGGTCAAGCATCATGCCCTTGGCACGCTCGTCCCGCCCGTATTTGAGGAACATGTACTCCGCCAGCCCGCACTTCAAGTGATACGCGGAGCTGACGATGCACGCGAACGTCGTGCCGGCGAACAGAATTGCGCCGTACACCGGGGCTTTCTGGTACGCATACGCCGCCAGTGCCGCGTATCCGCAGAACTCCAGCACGATGGAAAACACACCCAGCACGCCCGAACGCATCGGCACACTTGGCGAAATGCCCTCCATCAGCTTCGCAGCGTAGTCGCCTTCCTTCAGCTTGCTGTAGTTGACGAGTTTCAGCGTGCCGTTGGGGAAGATGCTCAGGATGCGGTCGCAGTATATGTTAATTACAACTAACTGCTTCGGCTTGGAGTATAGCACACGCACCAATCCCTGTCAAGGGCGGACAAATGGTTTCGGAAGATTTTCGTTACAGCCAGCCGACCGCGTGCGCCGCCGCGCCGCCGATGCCGCAGAGCAGCATCACCAGAATCGGGTTCCATTTCTTCCAGCGCAGGACGAGAAACGCCGCGACCATCAGCACAATGCCGACGATGGACACGCCGCCGCCCGATTTCACCGCCGCGACTTGCACGATGCTCAGCGCCGCCGACGCAATCAGCGCGACGACCACGGGACGCAGCGCGCCCAGCACGTTCTGCATCGTCTGCCCGGAACGGAATCGTCCATATAAATAGGAAAGAAGTGTGACGAGAATCAGCGACGGCGTGATGCACCCGAACGTCGCGACAAGCGCCCCCGGTAGTCCGGCGCAGCGCATCCCGACGAATGTCGCGGAGTTGACCGCAATCGGGCCGGGGGTCATTTCGGCAATCGTCATTAGGTTCGTAAATTCTGCCATCGTCAGCCAGCCGTGCGATTCCACGACCAGCGACTGAATCAGCGGCATGGCAGCATATCCACCGCCGACACTGAACAGCCCGATTTGGAAAAAGACGAGGAACAGCACCATCATGCGGATGCGCCCCCCTTTCGCGCCAGCAGTGCCCGGATAACGCCAATCGCCGCCGCGACGAGGATGACCACGATGACGTTGACGTGAAAGACGGCGGACGCCGCGAACGCGCCTGCCATCAGCAGCAGATTCAGCCAATCCTTCGACTGCACGACCTTGCCGCCAAGATTTGCCGTCACGTCGCAGATGACCGCCGCCACGCCCGACTGCATTCCCGTCAGCACCGCGCATACCCATTCGTTCTCGGCGAACGCAGCGTACATCATGGAGATGATGCTGATGATGACAATCGGCGGCAGAATTGTCGCCAGCACCGCGACGATCAGCCCCGGAATCCCGGCGATGCGCCGCCCAACGAGGATGGCGCCGTTGACGGCAATCGCGCCCGGTGCGGTCTGCGCCAGGGCGGTCATGTCCAGCATTTCCTCTTCGGTCAGGTAATGCAGTTCATCGACGAATTTCTTCTTCATCAGCGACACGATGACGAACCCGCCGCCGAAAGTGAAGGTGCTGATGAGAAGCATGGAAGAAAAGAGTGTACAAAGACGGTGCGCTGTGGATTCCTGCGGCATCAGGGTGGTCAGCTCCTTTTTTGAAATTGAGTTTATTCAATAAAATGGAATTTGTCTGCGGCGCGGAGGTTTCGCGTCTGCGGACGCGACAAGAGGGCAATAGAAACAGACGAAGTCTGCGATCGCCCCCTTGCCCCCTTCGCAGCGCACGCCCATGTTACAGGTTTATTGTGTTGGTTGGGAAAACGATAGGGAAACTAAGGCAACACTGCACAATTCGGCGGCGTGTCTGGCGATGTCTTTTCCGCCATCTGCGGCATGCAAATTCCTCGATTTACCGCCAGTAAACCTTCGAAATTTGCATTTGCATCTGACGAAAAATCCATTCGTCAGCCAACCACCTCATTTGTGCGGTGTTACCCTAACCATAAAACTTCCGATAAAATCCAAGAAACATGGGTGTGCAGCCCGAAGGGGTGGAGGGGGCGAGCGGAAAGCCCCCTCCTCGCCTCCGCAGAGGCGAAACCCTCTGCAACATCAAAGGCACTACCGCACAATTCGTCGGCAGCGCTGGCGATGCCTTTTCTGCCATCTGCTTCTTGCAGAAATCTCGATTTACCTCCAGTAAACCTTCGATTTCTGCAATCGCATCTGACAAAAAATGCATTCGCCATCGCACCAACTCATTTGTGCGGTATTGCCCAAAACTCAAGTTTGGAGAAGAAAATCAATCAGAATATCACTCCACAAACGTGAGTGTGTTGACATTGAAGACCCCCTTGGTGGTGAGCCGCAGCGCCGGAATTACCGGCAGACTCGTGAACGAAAGCGTCATGAACGGGTCAATGCCGCGATTTACGCCCTGCGCCCACGCTGCCGCCTTGCAGTGCTCTAACTTCTCGTTCACTTCCGGCAGCGGACGGTCAGTAAACAGCCCCGCCACCTCCAGCGGCAAGCGCGCTTGTACCTGCCCGTTTTCCACGACGATGATGCCGCCGTGCATCTTTTTCAGCTCGTTGACCGCAAAGGCAATGTCCTCCGGCGATACGCCGCAGGCAATGATGTTGTGGCTGTCGTGGGCAATCGACGTCGCAACCGCGCCGCGTTGAATCCCGTAGCCGCGGACGTAGCAGCTGGCGACATGTCCCGTGTCGTGGTGCCGCTCGCAGACGGTCATCTGGCAGATGCCGTTATCGACGCCTTCCGCGTGCCCTAAGTCTTCGGTCACAATCTGCCCGTCGATGAGGCCAATCAGCGGCGCGACCCCAATCCGCAGCTGTTCCGGCGTTACATCCGGCAGGTGGAACGTGTCCAGCACGCCCGCGAGGATGTCCTGGTCAATGTCCGGCGCGGCGATCTCCACATCGTGCCCATCGTAAACCAGTTTGCCGCGCTTGAACACCATCTCCACATTCACATCATGCAGGTTGTCCAGCACGACGAAATCCGCCAAGTACCCCGGCGCAATCGCGCCTTTGTTGTTCAGCAGGAAGTAGCGCGCGGCGTAGTGGCTGGCGACCTTGATGGTCAGAATCGGGTCAGCGCCGAGGGCAATCGCTTTGCGGACGATGTAGTCAATGTGCCCCTTGTGCAGCAGGTCGTAGGGGTGCTTGTCGTCAGTGCAGAACATGCAGCGGTGCGCATACTGCTCTGTCAGCAGAGGCATGAGGGCTTCGAGATTCTGCGCCGCCGTGCCGTCGCGAATCATGATGAACTGCCCCTTGCGCAGTTTTTCCAATGCGTTGTCAATGGTGTCGCACTCGTGGTCGGAATAGACGCCGGCGGACATGTACGCGTTGAGCGCCTTGCTGGACAGCCCCGGCGCGTGGCCGTCAATCTTCTTGTGATGCGCCTGTGAAACGACGATTTTCTCCATCGTCGCGCGGTCGCCCATCATCACGCCCGGATAATTCATCATCTCCGCCAGCCCCAGCACGCGGGGATGGTCGAAATATGCGTTGATGTCGCGCCATGTCAGCGTTGCGCCGTTTTCCTCAAACGCCATCGCCGGCACGCATGACGGGAGCATGAAATGCACATCCAGCGGCAGATTTTCTGTCGCCGCCATCATGTAGTCGATGCCGCCCATGCCGCAGACGTTGGCGATTTCGTGTGGGTCGGTGATGACGGTGGTTGTGCCGTGGGGGAGCACCGCGCGCGCGAACGAGGTCGGGCTGACGAGACTGCTCTCCAGGTGAATATGCGCGTCGATAAAGCCGGGTGCGACGATTTTGCCGCTGACATCGACCTCCATCAAGCCGTCGTAATGGTCAGCCATGCCGACGACCAGCCCGTTGGCAACGGCAATATCGCCGTGCTCAACCGTGCCGGAAAATACGTTGACATAATCGGCGTTTTTGAGGACAACATCCGCCTTCTCCTCGCCCAGCGCGACGCGGACGAGCCGCTGCTTCCGGCGAACCTTGAGCGCAATGCGTTCTGCGCGGGTTTTGACTTCGGACATCGTGGAACACGCTCCTTCCGTGATTCTGTTTGTCCTATTATAGCGGTTTGAAGGGGTGTTGTAAAGGGGAAAAGCGGAGGGGCAAAGGGAAAAATAGCATATGTTTTATCAGTGATTTCATTATGTTATTATATTAACTATTCTTCTTTTGTGAGGTATTGACAAAGAATAAATTTTGCGCTATAATAAAGGCAAGTGGATGCTGGCTGACTAATACGAAGGGGGATTCAGATGCGGAAACGGATGCTTTCTATCATGGCGGTCATGCTTTGCAGCTTGCTGCTGTTCTCTGTTGCTTTTGCAGCCAGCTATGATGGGGCGATTTGGACAGGAAAGCCGAATGCCTTGGGCATTGGCTATTACTGTACTGCTGCGCAGAACCGCTCGCAGGGAGATGTCTCCACTCACTGGGCGAAGGCAAAAACGTGGGCGGCAGGTCTTAAACCCGTAATTGCAAGCGCAATTGGAAACAACCGGGCAGTTGCTTCGACGGGCAGTGTGAAGCCTTACAAAGGCTGGGGTTCGTATGGTGAATCCGACTGGTCGACGGAAGGAAAATTTGCGTCGGGGGCTTGGGATTAAGTAAAATACCAGCACATAACTTGTAGTACATAATCAAAGCCAGCATCCACCTTGTCAGCATACTTGAGGGGAGAGAAAATGATGCTTCGTTCATCCGTCCGAAACTTTGGCAAACTCTGCCGCTGTCATCCATCATTTGCGGCATTATCTATCCTAAGTCTGCTGATTACGACGTTGAGCTTCCTTGTGCTGATGGAAAAAAGCTACTATACTTATCAGGTCAGCGTGACGCAGGAGTACTTGTATGTGATGGATGATTCGCCGGAAGAAATCTGTGCGCTCTATCATGATTTGCAGGAGAATCAAAATCTGCCGGATATTGTGTCGATTAGTCTGCTTGATGACCAATACACGGGCATTGCCTGTGATACGAAAGCGTTAGCAAACCTCCTGCCTTACGGGCGGATATTTACCCCGGAGGAAGGCGCGCAGGGGGCGAACGTGGCGCTTTTGTCGCTGGAATACGTCCGCAATCTGCCGCAGGAGCAAATTGACCAGATTTGGGACGATGGCATCGAGATTGCAGGCGAGCATTTCGAGGCGGTCGGAGGGCTGACGGACATTGCCCGGTATTTTCCGCCCGAAGATTTGCTTTCGTTCTTTCCCGTACCGACGCTGATTGCTATCCCGGCGGAAACATACTTGTCCCTTTCTATGCAGCCGACCATGCTCAATTGCCGGTTTACAAGCGTTTTGACGAAGGAACAGACGGAAGAACTCCGGCGGATGATTTCCTCCTGCGAGCATATCAGCACTTTTTACCTGCCCGGTACAAGAAATTCAAGCTTTCAGCGCTTTGTGGAATCCAACGTGATCTATATCGCCATTTTGCTGATGGCGCTGATTGCTGTTGCTTTCATTGTCACCTGCTGGTTTCAGACTGACCAGAAACGTTATCAGATTTACATGATTTGCGGCGCAAAAAAGCGGCACATCGTCTTTTTCCTGACGGTGGATATGCTGCTGCTGAGCCAAATCGCCTACTGGGGTGCGCTGGCGTGTACGCACTTCATCAATCGCGGATTCAGTGATTTCCTGATGCCGCTGCCGCTTGTGTGGCGCGTGTGGATTGGCATCGGCGTATTTGCATTCTGCTGGCTGGTTGTGCTGCTGTGCTCGCTGCCGCTGTTGCAGCATTACCGAAACGTTTCTGGATTCGAGGTGAAATGAAAAAATGAGAAGCATCATGCTCGCCGTATCGTTCCTGAAAAAACAATGGGTCATGAATGTGGTGCTGGTCGTGGAGATTCTCATCTCGGTCATCATGCTGTCCGAACTGTTCCTGTTTGTCAGCGACCGGATGGATAATCAGCGCGCGGCGGAAGAATTGCAGAACAATCATCTGTATGTACTTTCAGAATTTGAGTACTATGCGCCGCAGGAAGAACGCGTGATGGAAGCGCTTCGGGCGGATGAAGCCATCCAAAGCATCGGCAAGGTTGATATTTCCTCCTGCACATGGAATGGGCAGTATTTTCAGCTGGGGCTGTACAATGCGAATTTGATTGGCTTGTATGCGCCGAAATGTGCCAGCGGCGCGTGGCTGCCGACGGAGGGCGGCGAATACAGCGGATACCCCGCGGTTGTATCGGCGGACGCAGGGCTGCAAGTCGGGGATGCAGCGGAAATTCTTGTTGCAGACCAGTATTCCGTGGCCATAGAGGTGGTGGGCGTGCTGGCAACCCCGACGCAGTATCTGTTCCCAACGGGCATGTCCGACAATGTGGATTCCATTATTTCGCATTCACCCGCCATCTTGGTCAATCAAGCGCTTTTCCCGCAGCTTCCGCCGAATCCGGATACGGCGGATGTACCGAAGTCACTCTTCCTGATTTCGGATTTGGACAAAGAAGAAATGATGGCGAAATACAATCGGTATGGGCAAATTCAAGCAATCAACGACATGGTGGCATCCTATGTGGAAACGTCAAACGGGCTGATTCGCTCCGAAGCGCTGCTGTTCGTGCTGTTTGTGCTGCTCGCCGCCATCGTGATTTTGAGCACTGAAGTGATTCACAGCATCCAATGCCAGAAAAACTATACAATTTACTACCTTGTGGGCATGAAGTGGCATCAATGTGTTTGGATTGAACTGACGCGGCACGGGATTCTGCTGTTCTTCATTGCGGGTTCGATTGCCCTGCTGGACAAATTCGGAGCGCTGCAAACCGCATGGATGACGGACGCGCGGCGAAATATCTTCTATATCGTCCTGCTGGTCTATCTGGTACTTGTTTTCTTCAGCACAAGCGCTTTCTTTCTATGGAAACTGCTGCACCGTGACATTATTGCATCACTGCGAAATCTGCAAGGGGGAGAATGACGTATGCTTATTGCGTTGAATGGTATCTCCAAAAGCTATCAGGCATCCCACGGCGCACCGCCCTATCAGGTGCTGAAGGACGCGAATTTGTCGATTGACAAGGGCGAAATGGTGGCGATTAAAGGCTCGTCGGGCGCGGGAAAATCGACGCTGCTCCATATCATCGGCTGCTTGGATAAGCCGACCTCCGGCAGCTATCTGCTGAACGGGCAGGATGTGTCGCAGTTATCGCTGTCCAAATTAGCGGAAATCCGCAACGCCAGTTTCGGGTTTGTCATGCAGCATTTCGCCTTGATTGAAGAGGACAACGCCTTGCAGAACGTGGCGACTCCGCTGCTGTTTGCAAAAGCAAGAAGGTCGCAGATGGATGCGCGTGCAATGGAGCAGCTGCGCAACGTCGGCATGGAGCAAATGGCGAACAAGCGGATTGCAACGCTCTCCGGCGGCGAAAAGCAGCGTGTTGCCATCGCACGGGCTATGGTAAACAACCCGGAAATCATTTTGGCGGATGAGCCGACGGGCGCGCTGGATCGGGCAAATACAGAAAAAATCGTGCAATTGTTTCAGCAGCTGAATGAAAAGGGAAAAACGATTATCATCGTGACGCATGATGATTTTGTCGCGCAGTCCTGCCGACGCATTGTGACCATTGCAGACGGCGTTATCAAAAGTACATAACTGCATTCTATATGCGCAATACTTGACCCCGTTTCCTCTTTCCGCTATAATAGAAGCGAAGAAACGGAGGTCTTTTTGCATGGATGCACAGCGGCTTCTTTCCGCCTGCGAAGGGGCGGGCATTGACTTTTTCACCGGCGTGCCGGATTCGCAGCTAAAAGGACTTTGCGATTCCCTCTACGCCCTCTACGGCGTTCATTCGCCCCGCCACATTGTCGCGGCGAATGAGGGAAACGCGGTCGGTCTCGCCGCCGGGCATTTCCTCGCGACGGGGCGTCCCGCGCTGTGCTATATGCAGAATTCCGGGCTGGGCAACGCCGTCAATCCGCTTGCGTCGCTGATGGACGCGCAGGTGTATCAGCTGCCGTGCCTGCTCGTCGTCGGCTGGCGCGGCGAACCCGGTGTGCACGATGAACCGCAGCACGTCAAGCAGGGGCAAATCACCCTGTCGCAGCTGGAGATTCTCGGCGTCCCCTACCGCATCCTCAGCAAGGATACGACGGAAGAGCAGTTTGCGGCGGATTTTGCCTTCCTGCGCGAACAATTGAATCAGCGGCAGTGCGCGGCGATTGTCGTTCGCAAAGGCGCGCTGACCTGCTCGCTCAAGCCCGCGTACGGCAACGAAAACACCCTCACCCGCGAACGGGCAGCGGAAATCATGCTGAACGCGATGGATGCGGGCGATGTGGTTGTGTCCACGACGGGGAAGCTCAGCCGCGAAATCTTTGAGCTTCGCGAGAAGCGCGGCGAAGGGCATGAGCGTGACTTCCTGACCGTCGGGTCGATGGGACACGCGAGCATGATTGCGCTGGAAATCGCGCTGGAGAAGCCGAACCGCCGCGTTTGGTGCTTGGACGGCGACGGCGCGGCGCTGATGCACCTTGGCGCACTGCCGGTGATTGCCCAGCGCAAGCCGGCGAACCTCATCCACGTTGTCATCAACAATGCCGCGCATGAGACGGTCGGCGGGATGCCCGTGTGCGAAGGGGGATTAAGCGCGGCGAAGGTCGCATCAGCGGTCGGATACCCCCGGACGCTGAACGCGCGGGACGAAGCGACGCTGGAAGCTGCCCTGCAGGAAGCGAAAGGCGCGAATCAGCTGACGATGCTGGAGGTTGCCTGTGCGGTGGGCGCGCGCGCGGATCTGGGCCGCCCGACGACAACGCCCATCCAGAACCGTGACGCGCTGATGGCATTTTTGCGGGAGGAAAAGGCATGATTGCATTGCTGCTCAATTCGGGGCTGGGGTCGCGCATGGGCGACGAAACGCGGGAGCATCCCAAGTGCATGTGCCGCCTGACCGAACAGGAAACCATCATTTCGTGGCAGGTGAAACTGCTGCGGCGCATCGGCGTGACGGAAGCGGTAGTGACGACGGGGCATCTGGCGGACACGCTGATAGCGTATCTGGAATCGCTGGACAGCGGCATCCGTTTCCACTTCGTCCATAATCCGAAGTATCGGGAGACGAACTATATTTACAGCATGTATCTGGCGCGGAATTTGCTGCGCGGGCAGGACGTCATCAGCCTGCACGGCGATTTGGTGCTGCATCCGGCGGTGATGGATGCGCTGGCAGCGTCGGGCAGAAGCGTGATGGCGGTGGATTCCACGCTGCCCCTGCCGGACAAGGACTTCAAGGCGCTGATTCAGGATGGGCGTATCCGGCGCGTAGGTGTGGACTGCTTCGACGCGGGCAGCGTGGAATGTCAGGCGGCGTACCACTGGCAAGCGGCGGATTTTTCCAGCTGGATGGACGAAATCGAGCGCTTTGTGGAGCGTGGGGACGTGAAGTGCTACGCCGAGAACGCGTTCAACGCTGTGTCAGGGGAGATTCCGCTGTATCCGCTGGAGTGCGGCGGGAGGCTCTGCGCTGAAATCGACAATCAGGCGGATCGGGAAGTTGTTTTGACTCGATTCCGTCAGGAGGTACTTTGAATGAAGCAGGTGTACATTTGCTTTTCGACGGATATTCTGCACAACGGGCATATCCGCATTTTGCAGCGCGCGGCGGAGCTTGGCGAAGTGACCGTCGGCTTGCTGACGGACGAGGTCGTCGCCAGCTACAAGCATTATCCGCTGATTCCGCTGGAGGAGCGCATCGCGATGTTTGAGGGGCTGAAGTACGTCAGCCGCGTCGTCGTGCAGGAAAGCCTGGATTACACGGACATCCTCAACCGCCTGCGCCCCGACATTGTGGTGCATGGGGATGACTGGCTCGTCGGCTATCAGGCGAATATCCGTCAAAAAGTCATTGAGACGCTCAAAGGCTGGGGCGGCGAGCTGGTGGAATTCCCCTACACGCACACCGCGACCGAGGAGACGCTTTCGACCCTTGATCAGCTGCTCTCCCTGCCGGAGACGCGCCGGAGCCGCCTCCGCCGCCTGCTGCATTACAAGCCGTGTCTGTCCGTGATGGAGGCGCACGACGGCCTGACTGGGCTGATTGTCGAAAAGACGACCGTCGAAACACCCAAGGGCCGCCGCCAGTTCGACGCAATTTGGGTCAGCAGCTTGTGCGACTCCACCGCGAAGGGAAAACCGGATATTGAACTGGTGGACATGACCAGCCGCCTGAACACGCTGGAAGAAATCATGGAAGTGACGACGAAGCCGATTATTTTGGACGGCGACACCGGCGGGCTGGTCGAGCACTTTGTCTACAACGTGCAGACGCTGGAACGCGCGGGCATCAGCGCCGTCATCATCGAGGACAAGCAGGGGCTGAAGAAGAACAGCCTGTTTGGCACGGGTGCGGGACAGAAACAGGCGAGCATCCCCGACTTCTGCGAGAAAATCACAGCGGGCAAAAATGCGCAGAAAACGAAGGACTTCATGATTATCGCGCGCTGCGAGAGCCTGATTCTGGAACAGGGCCTCGATGATGCGCTGACCCGCTGCCACGCCTACGTCAAAGCGGGCGCGGACGGCATCATGATTCACTCCAAGGCGAAAACGCCGGACGAGGTGTTCGCCTTCTGCGACGCCTTCCGCAAGGACGACCCGAAAACGCCGCTTGTCGTCGTTCCCACGACCTACAACATGACGACGGAGGATGAACTCGCGGCGCACGGCGTGAACATTGTCATCCACGCCAACCACCTGATTCGCAGCGCCTTCCCCGCGATGCAGAAGACCGCGCAGGTGATACTGGAGCACGGCCGCAGCCACGAAGCCGACCCGTACTGCATGTCGATTAAGGAGATTCTGACGCTGCTGCCGAATCGATGAGGATGCAGGGACGCAATTCCAGTACACTAACGAAAAAACTTACGCAATAAACCAAGCAGCATGGGAGTGCAATGCGAAGGTTTCCAAAGGGCGACCGCAAAGCCCTTTGGTCGCCTCCGCAGAGGCGATTCCCCCTACAACAATAAAAATCAAGAAACACAGATAAAGCAAAGCAGTTCTGCGGTCTGCTGACCGCCCCCCTGCGATGCCAATCCCTGCATTGACTTTTTACCACGTCCGTGGTATAATCAACCCTGACGCTGATGTGGTGGAATGGCAGACACTGGGGACTTAAAATCCCTTGCCTTGCGGCGTGCGGGTTCGAGTCCCGCCATCAGCACGAGGAAAGCCCCGGACACTTCCTGCATCAGGAAGCACGTTCGGGGCTTTTGCTGTCATCAAAAAAACGCCAAACAGCAAAAACTGCCTGGCGGAGTAGTCGAGTAGATTACTTCTTCTGCGTGAGCTTCTTCAGGAACGCGCGGATGGAGTCGGGGTCGAAGCCCTTCGTAGGTTCTTTCGGCTGGGGAATCTGTTCAGCGGTCTGCTTCGTTTCGGTCGGCGTGGCGGTATTCGTCGCAGGCATGGCTGCAACCTCCTTGTTCGTCCAGGTGGAATGATTTGGGTGCATTCTTTCGCGCCCGCAAAATATTATACGCCAACGAATCGAGAATGCAATGTGCAATCTGGGCAAAAATACGACCGCGTAGAAAGCGGATTCCGCAACACCTGCACAATTTCGGCTGAACGACTGCATTTCCGCCGCCCCGATAGCAGAAAACGCGCACGGATTGCATTTTTCAGCCCGTGCGCGCGCAGGAAAAACGGTTTCGCGGGAAAACCGAAGGGAATTGTATTTGTGATGTTTTTTCGGGGGCGATTAGCCGCGATAGAAACTGTTATCGCTGTATGCTGCCCAAGCGAGGTACATTTCTTGATAATTCATGCGAATGAACGCCTGAATTTTGCTGATTTCGCGATCAGTCAGGATTCCTCTGTTTTGCACAACGGTATCACCGTTGCCTTTGACAAAGAATTTGGCAGAACCGCTTTCAGTCAAATGCCGGTCGCTGGCATGGACATGCATGGCCTCGATGGTGCAGTGCGAAGTAAAGTAAAGGTAATATCCAGCAATCTTATATTCATAGTATTTCGGCATGGCTGGTTATCCTTCCAACAGTTCAAGATTTTTCAGCAGATAACTGCGGGCAATATGCAGCTCAATATTATCCATATTCGTTTCCAGCATTTCGCACGTGGGAGAAAACACGGCACAATGTTCAGAATTCAGATTGCAGACGCGAAAATCTTGCGCGGTGTGCGTATAAGCATAGCCGTTCACAATCATGTCTGCCTGATCAGCTAATTTGCGCTTTTCAATGTCATTCATTGCTGATTTCAACCTCCTTAATCGGCGTTAAAAACCCCTGCGCGTCCATGCGGAGATTCTCCAAGATGGGCAGCAGGTCGATGTACTCTTCAATCGGCTGTTCTTTGTGGCTGTACTTTGCCATCACCACAAGATAGCCGTTGTCCCACTCCTTAACCTCGGTGTAGGCTTGCAGGCAGTCCGGCGCGCGGAAACGCAGCACTACGCCGCCAAACGCAAAGACGGTGTATTGGTGGTCGTCCAGCAGTTCATTGCTTAGAATCGCGGTCGTTTCTTGCACGGCATATCCCTCCTTGTTGATACTATTTCCAAATTCACCTGCGCCATCTGCTTGCGCCTTTTCCGCTCTGGCGTCCGGTCGTTCCATTTAGCGTAGCACTGCTACGCTGCATTTCACTCCCGTTAGCCAGAACGAAAAATTCGCGGCGCATCTTGGCGCATTTTCATTTGGAAATAGTATGATACTATTGTACGCCATCGGGCGGCACACGTCAAGTACACCATTCACGCACAAAAATCGCCCATCAGCAGGCTGCTGACAGGCGAACTCGTTTATTCCTTCCACTCCAGCGGATATTCCGATACCACATATTCCAGCGACTTGCCGTTGTTCTTCAGCGTCGTCAGCACCGCGTCGCGCGCCGCGCCGTCGCCGAAAACCGTCGGGGTGAAGTCGTTGCGGTCAGTGCGGCTGGAAATGCGAATCGGGATGATGCGGAAGCCTTCGTTCGTGATTTCGTCGTTCCGGATGCGCCAGCGCGTCTGGAACATGAAGCTGGACATGTCGCTCGGCTTGCTGTTGCCCGCAAAGCAGAAATTCCCCAGCGAATAGCAGATGTACACACCGTTATAGTATTCGATCGGGTTCATGCGGTGGCTGTGATGCCCCAGCACAAGGTCAGCGCCGGAATCCACCGCCAAACGCCCCATCTTAATCTGATTCTGCGTGGGCGAGTAGTCCTTTTCGTTGCCCCAGTGGAAGCTGACAATGACAATCGGGTACTGTTCCTTCGCGGCGGCAATGTCCTTCGGCACCTGATCCCAAAGCGTGTTGTAGCGGTCGATGCACAGGTAGCTGAGCATGGCGATTTGGATGCCCTTGACTTCCATCACGCCGACGTGCGTGCTGTTTGACCACACGATGCCCGCGTCGTCAAGGTGCTGCTGCGTTTCCTCGTAGACCGCCTGACCGTGGTCAAGAACGTGGTTGTTCTCCAGCGCAACCGCTTCGATGCCGTTGTCCACCAGCATGCTGACATGGTCGGGCGATGCGGAGAACAGGAACTCGTTATTGCGCTTTTCCGACGGCACATAGGTGCTGTCCGTCAGCGTGCCCTCGAAGTTGACGATGGTGAGGTCATCGGCGAGGAAAATGTCGCGGACGTTCGCAAGGGCGAAGTTGTAGTCGTTATCGCGCTTCTTCAGCTCATTCATCCAGATGCTGGTGGACTTTCGGCTGTCTCCGCCGACGGTGAAGTCCCCCGTTGCGGTCAGCGTGATGAGAATCGAACCGTCTTCCTCGTAGATGGAGACGGGCTCGTTATTCTCGTCGAGCAGGATGTCGTCTGCGTTGCCCGGCTGACTGTATGTGTTTTTGACCACATCGGGGTCAGCGTCGGAGAGAATGTCATCGAGGTCGAAGTCGTCCTCGGCGGCAACGAGTCCGGGGAGCAGCAGGAGCATCAGCAGCAGGGCTGTTATTCGGCGCATTTTGGAACCTCCATGGTAAAGTAGTAGCCTTTTTTGCGGAAAATGCGTTATCGCAGGGGATTTCGCCTCTGCGGAGGCGACAAGGGGGCAATGGAAACGAACGAAGTTCGCGGTCGCCCCCTTGACCCCTTCGCAGCACCCTCCCATGCAACAATGTGGTTATGTTTGTAAGAATAACGAAAGTATACAAACTAAAAACTTTCGATAACCAACAAGTATGCAGTTGGCGACGGGCGAAGGAGTCCAGAGGGCGATCGCAAAGCCCTCTGGAAGCTGCACGCGAGACCAGTATGGAAATGTCACCAACTCAATCGCGCAAAGGGTTCATAAGGGAAGAAGCTCCCTTACTTCCCGCACTTGTCGACAAACTCGCTCATGCGCTCAAGGGCAATGTTCAGCTTCTCCACGCCCGTGGCGTAGGAGCAGCGGATGTGCCCCTCGCCGCACTCGCCAAACGCGGTGCCGGGGACAGTCGCGATTTTATACTCGTTCAGCAGGCGCTCGCAGAACGTCTCGCTGTCCAGACCTGTCTTTTTGATGCTGGGGAAAACGTAGAACGCGCCCAGGGGCTCGAAGCAGTCCAACCCCATCTTGCGGAACGAATCCACCATCAGGCGGCGGCGGCGGTCGTAGCTGTCGCGCATCCGGCGCACATCCTCATAGTCGTTCGCGCGTCCGGCCTGCAAGGCTTCCAATGCGGCAACCTGCCCCATGCGCGGCGCGCAGAGAATCGAATACTGATGGATTTTCAGCATGACCGACAGGATTTCCTTCGGCCCGCAGGCGTAGCCCACGCGCCAGCCTGTCATCGCAAACGCCTTCGAGAAGCCGTTGAGCGTGATGGTGTACTGCCACATGCCCGGCAGGGACGCGAAGGAGATGTGCGTGCGGTCGCCGTAGGTCAATTCGCCGTAGATTTCGTCGCTGATGACCAGAATCCCCGTTTCGCGGACGACCTGCGCGATTTTCTCCAAGTCGGCTTTCTCCATGATGCCGCCGGTGGGGTTGTTCGGGTAGGGGAGAATCAGACACTTTGTGCGCGGCGTGATGGCGGCGCGGAGGGCTTCGGGAGTCAGGCGGAACTCGGTGTCCGCCGTCGTCTCCACGCCGACTGGCGTGCCGCCCGCGAAAATCACCGACGGGCTGTACGAAACATAGCTCGGCTGCGGCACAAGCACCTCATCGCCCGGCCCAACCAGTGCGCGCAGGGCAATATCAATTGCCTCCGACGCGCCGACTGTCACCATGATTTCGGTCTTGGGGTCGTAGTCGGTGTGGAAGCGCTCGGAGAGGTACTCGCTGATTTCCCTGCACAATTCCGGCAGACCGCGGTTGCCCGTGTACTGCGTGCCGCCGTCGATGATGGAGTTGATGGCGGCGTTGCGGATGTGATAAGGGGTGACGAAATCGGGTTCGCCCACGCCAAGGGAGATGGCGTCCTTCATTGTTGCGGCAATATCGAAGAAACGGCGGATGCCGCTGGGCGGAACGGCGGCGATGGCTTGGTTGATATAGCGGTCGTAATTCACGGCGAGACCACCAGCCTGTTGTCAGATTGGCTGCCGTCGAAGATGACGCCCTCTTCCTTGTAGCGCTTGAGGACGAAGGACGTTTGCGTGCCCGTGACCATTTCCAGCGTAGACAGCTTGCTGGATACGAACAGCGCCAGTTCCTTCAGGCTCTTGGCTTCCACCAGCACCAGCAGGTCGTAGCCGCCGCTCATCAGATAGACGCTCTTGACCTCCTCGAAGCGGTAAATCCGGCGTGCCACAGCGTCAAAGCCCATGTCGCGCTGCGGCGTCACGCTGACCTGAATCATCGCTTCCACGCGCTCACGGTCAGTCAAATCCCAGTTGATGGTGGGCGCGTAGTGCAGGATGACGCGTCGGCGTTCCAGACTGTCAATTGTTTCCGCAACTTCCTCGGTGGACACGCCCAGCATCACCGCCAGCTTTTCCAGCGGCAGACGGCAGTCCTCCCGGAGCAGGTCAAGCACCTGCGTTTCCAGTCGTGTCATAGCGTTTCCTTCCTTTCGGCAGAAAAATATACATGCTTATTTTACACCTATTTCGCGGTGTGCGCAAGGGAAAGTTGTAAAAAGTACGCGGAATAAGCAACGCATTACCCAAACA
>ERZ772892.467-NODE-467-length-50744-cov-41.743672_pt1 | contig 50744 bp, 43 predicted proteins | sample MGYA00512126_ERZ772892 | MGnify/ENA primary metagenome ERZ772892 (study PRJEB29015, sample SAMEA2737697) | human gut metagenome | biome: human gut; feature: human-associated habitat; material: faeces | place: China | collected 2012 ... | reverse complement strand
CGCATGAGCGGTGGTGTGGGAGGACGGGGGTTAGTCACCCCCTCCTACCCGATTTGGGCGGAATAATAGGACATTGCAAAAGGCGCAAGCAGATGGCGCGGGTGAATCTGGAAATAGTATCAGAAATTAGACAAAAAATCCCCCTGCCAAGAAGGAAAACTCCTCGGCAGGGGGCAGTGAAAATCGACGGAGGATTAGTCCTCGTCGTCCTCTTCTTCCGGCAGTTCGGCATTGTGATACACGTTCTGCACGTCGTCGTTGTCCTCCAGCATCTCCAGCAGCTTCTGAATCTTCTGGATCGTTTCTTCGTCAGGCAGCGCAACCGTGTTCTGCGGAATCTTGTCCACTTCAGCGGTCAGGAAGGTGACACCCTGCTTCTCCAGCGCTTCGCGGACGGTGGAGAAGTCGTTCGGCGCGGTGTAGATTTCGTAGGCGTCGTCATCCACCTTCATGTCTTCCGCACCAGCGTCCAGCGCCATCATCATCATTTCTTCTTCGTCCGAACCGGGGGTGCGCTCCAGCACCAGAACGCCCTTCTCGTCGAACATGAAGCTGACGGAGCCAGTCGTGCCGAGGTTGCCGCCGTTCTTGGCAAAGCAGTGGCGCACGTCGGAAGCGGTACGGTTGCGGTTGTCGGTGATGGTATCAACGATGACCGCAACGCCGCCGGGCGCATAGCCTTCATAGGTGATCTGCTCGTAGGTCACGTTGGACAGTTCACCGCTCGCCTTCTTGATGGAGCGCTGAATATTGTCATTCGGCATATTGTTGGCTTTCGCCTTGGCAATGATGTCGCGCAGCTTGCCGTTGGATTCGGGGTTTGCGCCGCCATCGCGCACAGCAATCGCGATTTCACGGCCAATCTTGGTGAAAACAGCGCCGCGGGCAGCATCCGCCTTGCCCTTCTTCGCCTGAATATTATGCCACTTGGAATGCCCAGACATCAGAAAATCCCTCCTGAAAAAGTCAGGGAAGCGCCGCAAACCGGCATTTCCCGCGAAATAGTAGCTTGAAAACGCTTTATTATAGCATTTTGGTGCTTGTCACGTCAAGGGTGAGAGCCGTAATTTCGCGATTTTTTCGGGAAAAAACAGGGCAGAAGCGCGTTCTTCTGCCCCGATATCGTAGGTTTATTGCACTTCGTACGTCCCGACCTGCTCGGATGTGCCGAAGCCCAGCACTTCGCTTGTCGGGCGGGAGTTGGTCTTGCCGCCGTCGTAAGCGCCAATCTGGTTGAGCTGCTTGCCCATGAAGACCATCACTGCCGTCTGCCCGCCGTCCATGTTGAAGGCGACCTGACAGCCCTTGGCGCGCATCATCTTCGCCAGATAGCTGATGGTAACGCCTGCGGAGCGCTTCAGGCGCCCTTCGCACATGATGGCGACGTAGTGGCCGGGTTCGACCATGCCGATGGCGCAGCGCGGATTCTTGTTCTCGTTGTTGGCGTAGGCGCGCTCGGACACTTTGCCGTCCAGCAGCAGATACGGGCCGAAGGAGTACACCGTCTGTACACCCTCGTCGATGAACTCCTGCGCCGTCTTTTCCCAGCTGTGGTAGACTTTAAGGCTGCCGTCAGGCATGAACGCCAGCATGTCCAGATTCGGGAACATGGAGTTCGTTACCTGCTTTTCGGTGTACGGGTCGTCGTAGAGGATGCGCCCATCGCGGATGACAACGCCCGTGTGGCGGTTGTTGTTCACGGCGACGCGGTAAGTGTAGTAGTCCGTGTTCATCGCAAAAACGACGTTGTGCTTCTTTGCGGTTTCTGTCGCGTCCACGCGCACCTTGCCCATCTTCTCCGGGTCGTTTTGCACCGTGCGGAGCATTTCGCCCGCGTCCAAATCGCCGTACAGATCCGCCTCAAACCACGTCAGCGGCTGGGTTGCGTCGTATTTGCGCTGGATGATGACTTTGCTGGTCTGGCTGACGTAAATCCACAGTCCCTCGTCCTCGGAAGAGTAGAGGTATTCGCCTTCATCGAGGAAACCCTTGGCGTTGAGGGCGGGCATGTGCGCCATGTATGCGGGCACTTCGGTGGGCGCGGGCGTGGCCTCTACGTTGTTTGCCGCCGCATCGTAAGAACCGGGCGCGTCGTAGATGTTTTCGAGGAAGTCGTCTTTGCGGACATCCTCGCCTACGGTCGTGAACGCCAGACCAAACACGCGGTTGTCGTACTTCGTGCCTGTTTCGGTGACGCTCATGCCGGAGGAGGCCTGCGTCTTGTGCAGGGTATAGGCTTCTTCCGCCAGCTCGATGCCGGTCGCGCCATTCATGCTCTTGAGCGGAACCGTCCAGTCAAACGTAATCTGATTTTCGGGGTACAGGTGCAGGTACAGCTTTTTGACCTGCCAAGTGCCGTATGCAATGGTGGACGCGGTGAACTCATCCTCGTTTGCTGCCAATGCAATGCAGTTCTGGGCGGCGTCAGCAATCATCATGTGCTGCTTGTGGCCATACTCGCCATTGGTGTCCTGCGTTACAACGACTTCCGGTTTGTACTGCCGATACAGCCCCACAATCCATTCGTTGACTTTGCCTTTGCCGCCCGCAGATTTATAGGCTGCCTTGAGATTTTTGGCATAGCTGTCCTTGAAAGTGCCAATGACCGGATACGTCCGCACGCCCATGTGCCACAGACCGTTGAGCAGCTCGGAGGAGCGGGTGGTGTTGGAACGGGTGAAGTACGCCACAACCACCTTGCGCTGCTGCTCGACAGCGTAGGTGGGAATTGCGCCGCCGAAGAAAATCAGCTCATCATCCGGGTGCGTGGAGAGGAAGAGGATATCCGCCTTCTCCTCCGTCGGCTGCCATACCTGCACCCAGTCAGGCAAATCGCCCTCAGAAAGCACAAACAGGTCGTTGATGCGCAGGGCGGTTTTCTTTTCGCTTGTCACCGCCAAGCGGACATGCTGCGCGGGCTGCGGAAGCGCAACATACGCGTGGAGGAAGCGTGTGTCGCCCGGCACGGCGGTGAACCAGTCCTTGCCGTCGTCGCTGGTCTGGATTTCCCACGATTCAGGCATGTTGCCGAAGCAGACATAAAGCCCGGCAATTGGCTTGCCCTCCGGCGCGGTAATTGCGATCCATGGGGTTTTGATTTTGTTGCTCTCCCAGTAAGAGGTATACTTCTTGTCCGTCATCAGCGTGTATTTCCGCCCGGAACTGCACACCTTGAACTTGCAGTCCTCTGTGATATCATTCGCTTCCGCAGCGAAGGCAACGCTCAGGCTCAGCGCGAGCAGCGTCAGCAGCGCTATCAGCCATTTCTTCATAATCAATGCCATTCCTTTCTATGATACTCCAACCTGAAGAATAGCATAAAAAGAAGGCGATTGTCAACGAAAACCGGCAGAAGAATGGAAAATTTACAACTTCCGTCCGCATTCGCTGTTGACGGAAGGCGTGGAGCATGGTACAATGCAGCGTAGGGAGGGGGGAGAAGCATGCAACAGCCGCGCATCTTTTTTGCCGTGGCGCTGCACGAAAAGTACGCGCTGCCGACAGATGCGCTGTATACGCCAATTCAGGCGGGCGCGGCGATTCATCCGCCGCTGGGGCTGATGCGCGACGACACGGGCGAAAATATCAGCGCGAAGAACGGCAGCTACTGCGAACTGACGGTGCTGTACTGGATGGCGCACAATGTGGATGCGGACTGGTACGGCTTGTGCCATTATCGGCGGTACTTCTCCCTCCGCAGGACAGGCTGCCCGCAAAAGCGCATTCTGACGCGCGCGCAGCTGCTGCCCCTGCTTGATACGGCGGATATTTTTTTGCCGAAAAAGCGGCACTACTGGCTGGAAACGAACTTCACGCAGTATGCCCATGCGCACCACGAGGAGGACTTGTGGAAGGCGCGGGCGGCGCTTGCGCGGCTGCATCCGGGGCAGGAGCGCGTGTTTGACCGCGTGATGGCGCGCCGATCCGGGCATCGGTTCAACCTGATGCTGATGCGCCGGGACGCGCTGCAAAGCTATGCATCGTGGCTCTTCCCCCTGCTGGACGCGGCGGAAATTGACACGACGGGCTACAGCGCGCGGGATAAGCGGGTGCATGGTTTTCTGGCGGAGCGGCTGCTGGACGTGTGGCTGGCACAGCAGGATTACCGCGTGAAAGAACTGCCGGTGGCGCATCTGGAACGGCAGCACTGGGGAAGGAAGATTGCAGCGTTCCTGCTGCGGAAAATGGGCATCAAAAACGACCGAACGGCGCGGTGAAGCGGGTTCGGTCGTTTGAAATCACTTTGGTAAGAAAAATCTTGCATTTCTTGTAGAACTGATGTATACTTAAAATAGTGTCTTCTTTAACTAACATTTTTCAGGAGGACTTTTATGGCAAACAAGTATCTGCTCCCCGTTTTTGATGAAATCTATGGAGAAGGGTTTCGCTACTCTGATTTTAATCAACGGATGGAGATGCAAAAAGCAATTTATTTGCTGCAAAACATGGGTGTTCCTGTGGGAGAGTATGGATTCAGATGGTATTTGCATGGACCGTATTCGCAGAGTTTGCAGGATGATATGTATTATGAGAATGGAAAAAAATACAAAAAAATAATACTAAGCAAAGAGTATGCGGAAAGTGTCAAAAAACTTCGTGAATTGGTTGACTCGGAAAAGAAAGGAAGATACTCTGTAGCCAACTGGGTCGAATGCTTGGCTTCCATACATTATTTGAAACATAATGTTCTTAGCTTCAGTGCGTCAGATAAAGATGTTGTTGAAGAACTCGAAAAGAGAAAGTCACACTTAAACGACCATGCCGCAAATATGAATGCCTGCCAATTGGTAGAAGAGAGTTTTGCGTGAAGATTATTATGGAAGAGAAGATTGAATTTGTAGGTCAAGTTTTGGATAATGTACATGGCTTTATTCCTTATACTGCTGCAGAAAAGAAAATAATTGAAACACAATTATTTAAGCGCCTGCAAAGTATAAAACAACTAAGCGTGGTAAATTGGGTGTTTCCCGGATCGGAGCATACCCGCTTTATCCACTCTTTGGGTGTAATGCACATTGCCGATAAAATGGCCATAAGTTTGGGGTTATCTGTAAAAGAACGAAAGATTCTTCGTTTGGCGGGTTTGCTGCATGATATTGGACATTATCCACTGTCTCATGTTTGCGAAACCCCGTATCGAAGACCAATGATATTAGAAGAATTGCCGGATGATAAGTTTTGCTATCATCTAAATCAACAAGTCCGAGAGAAAATTAATAGTTTTTCGATTGAACCCAAAACAATACTGATGTCAAAGTCTACCGGATATCATCATGAAGCAATTGGGGCATTGGTCGTCCGTTCAAATGAAGAAATACGAAAGATTATTGTTGAAGAATGTGGGGATGAGTATGCTCCAGATATAATTGCAGATATAATTACTGGAAATGTGGAACGCGATGAAACTGACCCTTTATTAGTGCAAATTATTCACTCGGAATTAGATGCGGATGGAATTGACTATTTGATGCGCGATGCTACATTTTCTGGAACAAGCTTCGGAAACTTTGAAATCGAGCAACTGATTCGGTGCTTAACTTACGGAGAGGAGGCTGGCAAACGAATTCTGTGTATTACCTCCAATGGAATAGCTGCGGCGGATCAGTATCTTATCAACAAGTTCTTTTCGTATTCGCAAGTTGTATTCAATAAACACATAGTAATATCGGAATGGATGGCAGAATGTGTCATCGACTGGATGCAAAAACATCATGCAGTTTTTCCGGCTGGGGCAAGACTGGAAGAATGGATAAAGAAAGAGCCTTCTAAATATCTGAATTTTACAGACAATATGTTTTGGTCGGCGCTTCAACAAATACTTGAAGATCAACTGCATGATCTTGTTCCGCACTATATTAAAGTTTTTTGTAAGAATCTGCTATTGCACAGCGAACTGACGTTTGTACAAGGCGGTGAGGTTAGATTTATAGAGGCAAAAACGGAAAAGGCACGAGAGATTTTAAAGAAATCCGATGTTTACTCAAAGGATGAGTTACTGGATAAGCGCATTACTATTCTAAATGAACGTTGCATGACAAAACAGGTTCCACTTGATGTCTTTGTGTCAGAACTTAGCAAAACAAATAAACAAGAGAATGAGTATGAGCCTTCCACGGATGATATCAATAGCGCAAAGCTATCACGTTTAATGGAATGCATATCGGTAAAAGAAAATAATGGGAATATGCACTTGCTTTGTGATGATAATCGCTCTTTAATGCGAACAATGTACAATTTGACATTAGTTGTAATGAGAAGCTATGAGTTTCCGACAAATATTTCTGTTGAAGATTGTTGATTTTGATTTACAATAGCTGCAGAATAAATACAAGCAATGTGTTATGCATTGCTTGTATTTTGTAAAACATAATTATCAGGTTCACCTCGGACTCTGGCGAGTGAGTATAAGTCAAAATGAATTGCATGATTTTATAAAAAAATATCCGTGAAATTATAAGTATTCGGTAATACGCTCTTCCTTTCTATGCTGTTTGAGTTTTTCTATTGAGATTATTTGTATCCTGACTTTCTGTAAATGCTCATATTATTATGCAAAAGTCACCAACTCAATCGCGCGAAAGGGTCAAAGGACGAAGTCCCTTGCGGAGTCCAGAGGCAGAGCCTCTGGGGTCACCCCACCCACACCGTCTCTTTCAGCAAGTCCTCGTCCTTCGCGCTGTGCCCCGCCATCAGCATGAAGTCGCCCGGCGCGAAAACACGCTCTTCCGCACGGTTGATGTAGGTGAACGCGGTGCGGTCGAGATGGAAGGTGACCTCCTGCTCCTCACCCGGCTGCAGAAGCACCTTGCGGAAGGCAATCAGCTGCTTCACAGGCTGCATCACCTCGCATACGCAGTCGTGCAGGTACACCTGAACCGTCTCTTCGCCCGCAATGTCGCCCGCGTTGCGCACCTTCACCGACAGCGTGAGCGAATCCGCATCCACCGCCAAATCGCGGTAGACAAACGGCGCATAGCCGATGCCCTCGCCAAAGGTGAACAGCGGCTCGGCAGGCAGGTCGCTGTAGTGTCCCCAGTGCCAGCCGGGGAGATGGTTGTAGTACACCGGCACCTGCCCCGAATGGTGCGGGAAGCTGATGGGCAGCCGCCCGGACGGATTCAGCCGCCCGAAAATCGCTTCCGCGACCGCCTGACCGCCGAACATGCCGCCGTTGAAGGCGCACAGGAGCGCATCCGTCGAATGGGCAATTTCCGGAATCGCCAGCGGCTTGGAGGACAGCAGCACCGTCACCAGCGGAATCCCCAGCGCGCGAAGCTGCTGGTATAGCTCCATCTGCTGCCCGGACAGGGCAAGGTCGGCGCGGTCTTTCGTTTCGCCGTACTGCGCGTAAACGTCGCCCACAACAAGCACAATCGCATCCGCATTCCGGCACGCAGCCACCGCACCCGGAATATTGTCAGCATCCGAAGGAAGCACGCCGCACCCGCGGTGGTACACAACCTCGAAATTCTCCTGTGCGCCGATGGCCTCGATGCCCTCGCGAATCGTCACATATGGGCGGACGGCGGGGCGGTTCGGGATGAGTTCGGGATGCGTGAAGTACGTCCAGTCGCCGTACTGCGCGCGAATGTCGTCCGCGCTCGCACCGATGACCGCCACACGGCGGACGGATGTCAAGGGCAGGGTGTGCGCGTCGTTTTTAAGCAGGGTGATGGACTTGCGTGCCGCCCGAAGCGCCGCCTGCTGATGCTCCTCGCACCCGATGCACCCCGGACGCCCGCTCTTCTCCGGCTGCGCCAGCAGATTCATACGACACTTGACGGTCAGGATGTGGCGCACCGCGTCGTCCAGCACGGCTTCGTCGAGCTTGCCGGAGCGCACTGCGTCAATCGCCGCATCGTAGAAGCCGAGGGAGGTCATCATCATGTCGTTGCCTGCCTTGGCAGCCAGCACGGACGCTTCGGGCATGTCCGCCGCGACGTGCTGGGCGCTCAGAAGCGAATGGCAGTTGTCCCAGTCGGTGACGCTGAAGCCGTCAAAGCCCGCGTCGCCGCGCAGAATCGCCTTCATGCTCTTCTCGTCGGCGGTGAAGGGCGTGCCGTCGATGGAACCATACGCCGTCATGACCGTTGCGCACCCTGCCCGGAACGCCTTCTCGAACGGCGGCAGGAACGTCTCGCGCAGGCGGCGGTACGTCATTTCCGTGTCGCAGGCATCGCGCGCGCCGACCGCCTCGCCGTAGCCGATGTAGTGCTTGGCGCACGCCAGAATGTGTTCGCCGTCGGACAAATCGTCGCCCTGATAGCCGCGCACGATCGCTTCGCCTAATTCACCCGCTAGATAGGGGTCTTCGCCGAAGGTTTCGTCGACGCGCCCCCAGCGAGTGTCGCGCCCCAAGCACAGCACGGGCGAGAACGTCCAGTGCAGCCCGTCGGTGGCAACTTCGCGCGCCGTCACTTCGCCCATTTCGCGCGCGATGTCCTTGTCCCACGCGCAGGCGCACGCCAGCTGCGACGGAAAGATGGTGGCGTGGTCATTCAGCCCATGCCCGTGGATGGCGTCAATGCCGAACAGCACGGGGATGCCCAGACGGCTATAGAGCGCCGCCTGCTGCACCTCGCGCGCGTCGTCGCCCAGAACGTGCAGGAACGAACCTGCACCGAGCTTCGCCCAGCGCAGCGCTTCCTCGCGTCCGACGACGGTGTAGGGAACCTGCACCATTTGGGCGGCTTTTTCTTCCAGTGTCATTTGGGAAAGCAGGTTTTCCACCTGCTGGCGGATGGCTTCATTCGAGCGCATGGATGCGTCCTCCTTTATGTGTGCGGATGATTTTGGTGATGGTCAGGCTTGGATTTTTCTACATAGAGTGCTTTTTTGTTGCAGGGGGAATCGCGCCTGCGGGCGCGACAAGGGGACAATGGAAACAGACGAATGTCTGCGGTCGCCCCCTTGACCCCTTCGGCGTTCGCCCAACTTCATACTTTTGGGGTGGCGGAAGTACCATCATTGAGTTGACGGAAACTTCCTGCTTTGGGGGATGGCAATGGGGCGGCGGAATGGAATACCCTCATGATACAGGCAAAAAAGAAAAAAGGCAAGCGGGGGAGCGGGGAAAATTTTGCGAAAACGATTGAGAAGTCAAGAAAAAACAGACGTTTGGGCTGATTGCACGGATTTTCGGAAAAGTTTTCGGACATTTTTTTTGCTTTGGCGCAAGGATTTTTCACTTGTTTGTCGTACTCTTTGAGCAGGGAATTCATTCTTTTCATTTTTGAAAGGAGTACGCAATGAATCGGGAGCGTTATTTGCAGGAAATCGACGCGGTGAACGCAGCGGGAAAATATCACCCGACGTGGGAATCGCTCAGCACCCACCCTGTGCCGGACTGGTATCGGGAGAAACGGCTGGGTATCTTCCTGCACTGGGGCGTGTTTTCTGTTCCGGCGTATCATGATTGGTACGCGCGGAACATGTACATCAAGGGTTCGCCGGAGTATGAGTACCACTGCCAGCATTACGGGCAGCCGAAGGATTTCGGGTTCAAGGATTTTATTCCGCAATTCAAGATGGAAGCGTTCGATCCGCAGGCGTGGGTGAAGCTGTTCCGGGAAGCGGGGGCGGATTACATCGTGCCGGTGGCGGAGCATCACGACGGATTCCAGAACTACCGGAGCGAGCTGTCCCACTGGAACGCGGCGGAAATGGGCCCGCACCGGGACATCATGGGCGATTTGCTGGTGGAGGCGGAGCGCGCGGGCATGACGCTGGGCGCATCGAGCCATCGCGTGGAGCACTGGTGGTTCCTGGGGCATGGGCAGGAGTTTGACAGCGACATCAAGCAGCCGATGCACTTGGGGGATTACGCATGGCCCGCCATGCCCGAAGCGGAGAATCAGGACTTGTTCTCCGAACCGACCCCGACGGATGAGTTCCTGACGGACTGGCTGCTGCGCTGCTGCGAAATCGTCGACCGCTATCATCCGCGCATCCTCTATTTCGACTGGTGGATTCAGCATTCCGCCGTCAAGCCGTACCTGCAGCGCTTCGCCGCGTACTACTTCAACGTGATGGAAAGCCGCGGCGGGTGCGTCATCAACTACAAGCACGACGCATTCCCGTTCGGCATCGGCGTGCCGGACATTGAGCGCGGGCAGTTCGCGGAAGCGAAGCCGTTCCTGTGGCAGTCGGACACGTCCGTCATGCGTGGCAGCTGGTGCTACTCTGTGCAGCCGGACAAGGCGGTCTACAAAGCGCCGCAGGAGATTGTGCAGGACTTGCTGGACGTGGTGAGCAAAAACGGCCGCCTGCTGCTGAATTTCGGCCCGAAGCCGGACGGCACGCTGGCGGACAAAGACGTTGAGATCCTGCACAAACTGGCGGACTGGATGCGCGTCAACGACGAGTGCATCCATGGCACAGGCTTGTGGCGCATCAATCAGGAAGGCCCGACGAAGATTCAGGAGGGGCAGTTTGCCGACGGCGCGTCCCGCAACTTCACCAGCGAGGACTTCCGCTTCACCTGCTGCGGCGGAAACATCTACGCGGCGTGCATGGCATGCCCGGCGGACGGCAGGCTGCACATTCGGTCTCTGCGCGAGGCGGACGCGAGCCACTTGCCGCTCTGGCACGGCATTGTGCGGAAGGTGGAGGTGCTGGGCAATCCCGCGCAGGTCGCGTGGACGCGCGACGGCGAAGCCCTGCATGTGGATTTGGGGACTTACCGCAGCGACATGCCGGTTGTGGTGAAAATCATCACGGACTAAAGACGGCGGTTTCCGCGCCCTGTGCGCATGAAAAAGCCATCAATATTATCATAAAGGAGAGCATCAACATGCGTTTTACGCAAGGTTACTGGGTCATCCGGCAGGACTATGTGATGTCCTACGCCACGCAGACCGTTCGCGTCATCAAGAACGACAAGGAGCTGCACATCATCAGCGCCTGCCGCCCGATTCGCCACCGCGGCGATATTCTCGACGGCGGCTCGCTCGACATTGTGTTCACTGCGCCGCGCAGGAACATCATCCGCGTGCAGGTGACGCACTTCGCCGGAACGCCGCGCAAAGACCCCAAGTTCACGACGTATGAAGAGGATGTGACGCCCGAAATCCGCGAGGATGACGACTACGCCTACTTCACCTCCGGCGACCTGACTGCGCGCGTGAGCAAGGGCGGCAATTGGGCGGTGGACTATATGGTCGGCGACCGCATCCTGACGACGTCCGGTTGGCGCGGCATGGGTCGTGCGCTGAAGAAGGACGGCACGCCCTGCTCGCTTCTGCCGCACGGCACGTCCTACATGTCCGAGAGCCTCCAGCTCGACGTGGGCGAATGTGTTTACGGTCTGGGCGAACGCTTCGGCGCGTACGTCAAGAACGGTCAGACGGTTGATATGTGGAATGCGGATGGCGGCACGGCGTCGGAGCTGGCGTACAAGAACATCCCGTTCTATATGACCAACCGCGGTTACGGCGTGCTGGTGGAGAACGCAAGCGACGTGTCCTTTGAGGTCGCGACGGAAAAGGTGGAGCGCGTCCAGTTCTCGCACGAGGGCGAAACGATGGTCTACGACGTGATTTACGGCGGCACGCCGAAGGACACGCTGGACTTGTACACCGCGCTGACGGGTCGTCCGGCGCTCGTGCCCGCGTGGTCGTTCGGTCTGTGGCTGTCCACCTCTTTCACCACGAATTACGACGAACAGACGACGTCCTCCTTCATCAACGGCATGGCGGAGCGCGACATTCCGCTGTCCGTGTTCCACTTCGACTGCTACTGGATGAAGGGCTTCAACTGGTGCGACTTCGAGTGGGATCATGACACGTTCCCCGACCCGGTGGGAATGCTTAAGCGCTACCACGAGAAGGGGCTGCATATCTGCTGCTGGATTAACCCGTACATCGGTCAGGCGTCGCCGCTGTTCAAGGAAGGCATGGAGCATGGCTACCTGCTGAAAAAGACCGACGGCAGCCTCTTCCAGACCGATATGTGGCAGGCGGGCATGGCGATTGTCGATTTCACCAATCCGGACGCCTGCAAGTGGTACGCTTCTTACCTCTATAAGCTGATGGACATGGGCGTGGACTGCTTCAAGACCGACTTCGGCGAGCGCATCCCGGTGCGCGACATTCGCTGGTTCGACGGCAGCGACCCGGTCTATATGCACAACTATTACACTTACCTGTATAACAAAGTCGTCTTTGACGTTGTGAAGGATCGCAAGGGCGAAGGCGAAGCGATTCTGTTCGCCCGCAGCGCGACGGTCGGCGGTCAGCAGTTCCCGGTGCACTGGGGCGGCGATAACTCCGCGACCTACATCTCGATGGCGGAAACACTGCGCGCGGGTCTGTCCATGAGTCACAGCGGCTTTGGCTACTGGAGCCACGATATTTCCGGCTTTGAGTCCACCGCGCCGGCGGATGTTTACAAGCGCTGGGTGCAGTTTGGCCTCTTGTCCTCCCACAGCCGCCTGCACGGCTCGACCAGCTACCGCGTGCCGTGGCTGTTTGACGAGGAGAGCGTCGATGTCTGCCGCAAGTTCACCAAGCTCAAGTGCCGCCTGATGCCCTACCTGTACGGCAAGGCGGTGGAGGCGCACGAACACGGCGTGCCGATGATGCGCCCGATGATGCTGGAGTTCCCGGATGACCCGGCGTGCGATATGCTCGACCGCCAGTACATGCTGGGCGATTCGCTGCTTGTCGCGCCGATTTTCCGCAAGGACGGCGAGGTGCAGTACTATCTGCCCGACGGAACGTGGACGTCCCTGCTGGATGGCGGCAAGGTCGAGGGCGGCCACTGGCAGACGGAGATTCACGACTTCATGTCCCTGCCGCTGATGGTGCGTCCCGGCACGGTGCTGCCGCTGGGCGCACATGACGACCGCCCGGATTACGACTATCTGGACGGCGTGGAGCTGCACGTCTACCAGCTGGCGGACGGCGAGAGCGAGACGGTTGAAATCCCCGACACGAAGGGCAATGTCGCCGCGACATTCACCGTGACGATGAAGGACGGTCAGGCGCAGGTCGAAACCGACTCCACGAAGCCGTATACCGTGGTTGTGCATCAGTAAATAACAACAGCCCTCTGGCGCAGAGTTTGCGTCAGAGGGCTGTTTGCGTAATATGCGATATTGTTATTTCTATATGCAATCAATGTTGCGCAGAGGGTTTCGCGTCTGCGGACGCGACAAGGGGGCAATGGAAACAGACGAATGTCTGCGGTCGCCCCCTTGACCCCTTCGCAGTCGCCTCCCATGTTACTTGGTTTTTATCGTTACAAGGGCGACAAAAAGGAAAACAATATTATACTTCCGGTGACGCCGTTGCTGCCGCATCCTCCGCAACATACACCGCCGCCCCATCCATGCTTGCATTCTCCAGCAGCTCCGTCAGGAACAAGTACAGCGCGTGATGATCCCGCGCCAGATTATACCCCGATAGAATCAGCAGTTCGCCGGAATCCGCCAGCACCATCAGCGTAATTTTGTCCTCGCCGTCGCCAAAGGCATCGTTCACCACGCCGCCGAGAATGCAGAAGCCGGGCTGGGCGTCAAAATCCATCGTCTCGCTGGTCTTGGGGTCGAAATCCTGCATCAGGATGGGCAGCGCCGCCGCCGGGTCGTCATCCGGCACGCGGGAAATCACCATCGCCACCACGCGCGAATCTCCCCGCACAAGCGTGATGCGCCCCTCCGCCATCTCCACATGCGCGTCCTCCGGCAAAACCACGTTGAAGGGCGCAAGTGCGCTTTCCGGCACGGCGGTCAGCATCGGCGTGGACGCGGGTGTGCCGGTCGGGGCGTCCGTTTCTTCCGCCAGCGGGCAGGAGAAGGTTATCAGGGAAAAAAGAAGCATCAGGCAAAGCAGCCGCGTCATGTGCCGCATGGTCATGCACCTCCGTCAAAAGCAGTTTCGTGCCTTCATCATACCGCATTTGCGCGCGGATGTCAATTTGCGAAATGTAACACTTCCTTTTAGGGGAAAATTATGATATGATAAGGGCAGAAATTCCCGCAACACGAAGGAGGTTTTTCCCTTGATGCAGAAAATCATCCGCCACCTGTTCTGCCAGCCGCACATGGCGCGCCGGATTGTTGTGCTGATTCTCAGCGTGACGATTATGGGCGCGTGCGTGTCGGTGTTCGACCGCATTCAGTTCGGCACAGACCCCGCGTCCGTGCTGAATCTGGGCGTTGCCAATAAGCTGCACATGCTCCTTGGCACCTACCAGATGCTCTTCTACGGCGCGCTGCTCATCGTCGTGATGGCGATGCGGCAGTGGGAGTTCATTGGCCTGGGGTCGATTGCAAACATGGTGCTTGTAGGTTACTCGAAGGACTTGTTCGATGTTATCTTTAGCAGCCTGAACATCCTCAACCGCGACGCAATGGGCATGACGGAGCGCATCTGCTGGCTTGTGCCGACGCTGGGCGTGTTCATGGTCGCCGTGGCGTTCTATATGGTGGTGGAGCTTGGCAGCGGGCCGTATGACGCGATTCCGCAGATTATCTCGAAGTACGTCAAGAAGATTCCCTATGCCGTGATTCGCATGATTTATGACCTGTCCGCGATTGCCATCGGCTGGCTGCTGGGCAGCACAGTCGGGGTCGTGTCGATTGTTACGGGCTTCTTCCTCGGCCCGATTATCGCGGCGATTGCGAAGAAATTCCGCCCATGGTTTGCGTAATTTCCCGGAGGTGACATGATGCTCGCCGAAAGAATGGATTTGCTGACGAAGCGCCCGCGGGGAACGCTTTTCCCTCCGGCGCAGAACCGCGCGGCGTGGGACACGCTGCCCGCCGACGACCGCATGGACATGGAAACGTTCATTGCCAAGTGGCGCGGTACGCCCTACCCGCTGCTGCTGCTGAGCGACTACGCCGCATTCGTCCGCACGGGCAGCCGCGCACAGTGCGAAACGCCGTATTTCGCGCGTCGGCGGAAACTCATCGCGGCGGTATTAGACGTGTGCCTGCACGGAGAATCGGCGGATTTGTCCCCGGTGGAGGATGGCTTGTGGTGCATCTGCGAGGAAACGACGTGGGCGATCAGCGCCCATGCGAACCTGACGGCGGCGCACCCGTTTCCTATCAGCGGCGAGCCGATACTGGACTTGTTCGCCGCGCAGACTGCCATGGTGCTGTCCTTTACGCTGACGCTGCTGGGCGATTGGCTTGACAGCTCCCTGCGCCAGCGGGTGACGGCGGAAATTCAGCGCCGCGCAATTGACCCGTTCCTGCACCGCAATACCGACTGGTGGATGGGGTTCACACGCAAGGATTTGTGCAACTGGACGACGTGGATTGTGTCGAACGTGATGTTCTCAGCGCGGTGCTTGCTGGACGACCCGCTGCCTGTGTACCGCCGCGCCTGCGGGATGCTCGATGCATATCTGCGCTGCATCCCGGCGGACGGCGGCTGCGACGAGGGCGCGGCGTACTGGAACATGGCGGCAGGCAGCCTGCTGGACTGCCTTGAACTGATGGCGGAAGCCGGGCTGACCTGCTGGGACGAGCCGAAATTGCGGAACATGCTGCGCTTCCCGCTGCTGATGTCGCTGGGGAACGGCTATTTCGCGAACTTCGCGGACTGCGACGCGCGCCCGGTGATGTATGGCGAGCGATTGCAGCGCGCGGGCGAACTGCTTCGCGATGCGCCGTTGACGGCGATGGGGCAGAACCTGCGCGGGCAGCCGACGGACTGCATCGGCGACGTGCCGCACTTTTCGCGCCTTTTGCAGCGGCTTTTTCATCCGGCTGGCGCAGGTCAGACGGCAGCGGACACGCAGGACACGCTGCTGCCGGACTTGCAGGTGCGCATCATCCGCCGAAGCGGGTGGACGCTGTGCATCAAGGGCGGGCACAACGGCGAAAGCCACAATCACAACGACGTCGGATCGCTGATGGTGTATGTGGATGGGCATCCGCTGCTGGTGGATGCGGGCAACATGGTTTATACCGCGAAAACTTTCTCCGATGCGCGCTACACGCTCTGGAACTGCCGGAGCATGTACCACAATGTGCCGCTGATTGGCGGATTCGAGCAGTGCGCCGGGGCAGAATACGTCGCGCGGAACTTCCGCACCCTGCCGGACGGCGCGTCGCTGGACATGGCGGGCGCGTATCCGGCGGAGGCGGGCGTGCTGTCGGCGATTCGCGGCGCATTGGTCACGACGGACGGGGTTCAAATTGCGGACGAAATCACCCTGCAAGCGCCGGAAGCCGTCACGTTCACCATGCTGGCGCGGGAGAAGCCGGAAATCCGCCCGGATGGGATTGAATTTGCGCACGCACGGATGGAAATCAGCCCCATGTTGGCGGCAGCAGTGGAAGAAATTCCCGTCACCGACGCGCGGATGGCGAAGAACTGGCATGGGTCGCTCTGGCGGATTGCGCTGACGGCGGAAGCGGGCAGGCATCATCGGCTGAGCATCAAAATCAGCAGAAATAATTTTGCGAATCAGGAATGAGAGCGGCGCTTCATTCGTTGTATGATTGGAAAGCCAATGGAAGGAGGAAACTTCCTTATGAAGAATTTCTGGAAAATTGTGATGCTGACCGTCCTGTGCGTATCGCTGTTGTGCGGCGTGACGGCGATGGCGGAAGCCGACCGTTTTCAGTTTGAAAAAACAAATTTGACCGTCTTTGAGGGCAATACGCTGGAATTGTCGCTCATCCGGCAGGGCAATTGCGCGGCGGACGGCGAATTGACATTTGTCAGCGGGCGCGAGAACATCGCGGCGGTGGATGAAAACGGTGTGGTAACGGGGCTGACGAAAGGGCAGACGACGATTACCGCGACGCTCAAAACCGAGAAGCGGACGTGGAAAGCGTCTGTCACCGTGACCGTGGCGCGCGCCGTGACGGACATTGCGGTGAACGAAACGAGTCTCACGCTCTATGATGCGGCAGATCCGCTTATTAGTCACCTGACGGGCGGCACGGACGGCCGCGTGCTGCTGCTGCGCAAAGGCAAGCAGGTGTCGATTCGGGCGACGCTGTCCCCCAATGACGCGAACAACCGCCGTTATACCGTCGCTTCGTCGGATACGGACGTGGTGCGCGTGAGCGGATCAACGCTGACGGCGCGCGGCGCGGGCGAGTGCATCGTGACCGTGGCGAGCGAATCAAACCCGGAAGTCAGTGTGGATTACCGCGTCATCGTCGTTACCCCGGTAACGGGTGTGACCGTGACAGCGGACACCAAGACGCTCTTCATCGGCACAACGGCGCAGCTGACCGCGACGGTGAAGCCGGCGGATGCGTCCATCACGGGCGTGAAGTGGGAAAGCACGAACGAGAAAGTCGCCGTTGTGGATGAATACGGCGTGGTGACGGGCGTTGGGCGCGGACAGGCGACCATTCGCGCGACGGCGGCGGATGGCAGCGGTCAGCGCGCAAGCGTGAACGTGACCGTCAAGCAGCAGCCGGAAAGCATCACCCTGAGCGGCTTAAGCGGCAATATCCGCGTGGGCGGCGGCGTGACGCTGAAGGCGACTGTGCTGCCGAACACGACAAGTGACAAGGCGGTTGTGTGGTCTACGTCGGATGCGAGCGTCGCGACGGTGAGCGCGAATGGCTACGTTAAGGGTGTGCGCGCGGGCAGCTGCACCATCACCTGCCAGAGCAAGACGTTCCCGGAGGTCTATGCGCAAATCGACGTGACGGTGTATGCGCCGGTTACGTCCATCACCTTCAACGAGAAGAAACCGTCCGTGGCGGTGGGGCGCAGCATTGCTCTCAGCTGGACGGTGAAGCCGCAGGACGCGACGGATTCGTCCGTCAGCTTCTCGACGAACAAGCCGGATGTTGTGTCGGTGTCGGATGACGGCATCGTGACCGGTCTCAAGCGCGGTGAATGCTACGTCTACGCGACCGCGAACGACGGCAGCGGCAAGAAGGCGACCATCCGCGTGACGGTGACGCAGCCGGTCACGGGCGTGACGATGAAGTACACCTCGCAGAACGTGGGGCTGAACAAGTACACCACGAACACCGCTATTCTGGAACCCGCGAACGCCGACAACAAGAAGATGCAATGGACAAGCCAGGATGAGCGCATTGCGACGGTAGCGGGCAACGGGCTGAATCCGAAGGTGACGGGCCGTGCATGGGGCACGACGACCATCATCGGTACGACGGATGACGGCAGTTATGTCGTCACCTATACCATCAACGTTGGCAGCAGAAAGGATGCGCTGCGCATCACGAATCTGTGGGCGGAAAACAACGCGGCGAAGATCGTCGTTTACAACGCCAGCAACCTGACCATCACCAAATTCTACTACACGATTTACCTTTACAATGCCTTCGGTGAACCGCTGGTCTGCAACACCGACGGACGGTCCTTCTCCTTCACGGGCACTTACAACTTCACCCTTGCCCCCGGTGAAGCGACCCGCCACGGGCAGTTCTCCTTCGGGCGCGAGTACATCAAGCCCTATGGCGTGGGGCAGGTGGTCATGCGCATCAATGGCTACGACATTGAGGGCGGTGAGCACTACGATATTCCCGCCAATGACCAGCCGGAATTCACCTGGAAGGCCACGATTGATGACGGACAAGGGTAATCCCGATGCCGCTTCTGGAAACAGGAGCGGCGCTTTTTAATTGGGAGTGAGAAGTTGAAAACAAGAGGCAGCAAATGGGCGATTTCTCATCAGCGTCAGCAACAAAAGAAGTATTTTTGCAGCTATCTTGACACGCTTTTTCACCTGTGCTACACTGTGAGCGGTTGAAGAATGCCGTGTTCTTCGACCCTTTGCGGTATCCCAATAAATTGGATCTATCAACAGGTAATGTTTTTATTCACAGGGGAGGTCATCCGAATGAATACAACCCTGCTGGCAGCGCTCGCGCTGGGCGGCGCTGCGCTCTCGGTCAAGAAGCCGACGCAGAACCATAACCTGATGCGTCTGCCGTCCTTCCGGGGCATTGCGGAAGTCCGCGCAAGTCTGCCGGGACGGATGCGGCTCTATCTGCCCGCCGTATCCGCCAACCGCGAAGCCGCAGAGGAAATGAAGCGGCAGCTGGAAGCAACCGGCGTGGTGCATGAAGTGGCGCTCAACTTCCGCCTGTCTACCGCTCTCATTCGCTACGACGAGACGAAGGTCGAAGCCGCCGTGGTGCAGGGCGCGGTGCTGAAGCTGATGGGATTGACCGACGCACTGCAGAAAGAGCCGGTCAGCCGAATTCAAAGCGGGTTGAATACGCTGATGGCGGCAATCAACCACGGTTTGCTGGAGGCGACGAACGGTCTGCTTGATGTGCGGACGCTGGCGGGATGCGCGCTGACGTTCGCGGGCGTGAAAAGCCTTGCGGTTAGCGGCGCGGCTGTTCCGGGCGCGATGACGCTGCTCTGGTGGGCAGCCAGCATCTGGAGGCGAAACGACAGTGGGACGAATTGAAACGGCGCTGATTCGCCACTACCTGAAGCCTGCTGTGACCAGCGACCTGCCGGGGCGCCTGCGCTTGAGCTTTAAGGGATATCAGATGCTGCCGAAGGAAGCGCTGCCGTATCTGCATTATGTGCAGGACGTGATGACGATGCTGCCGGGGGTGCGGGATGCGCAGGTGAATCCGCGGATTGGCACGGCGCTGGTGACGTATGACGCGAGCATGACCAATCGGGAGGAAATCTTGCGGTGGATTGCGACGGCGGTGGATACGGGGCTGGAATTGGCGCAGGAGGTTGACTGGACAAGGAGCGATGTGGGGGAGGAAGAACTGGCGACGATGGCACGCCGCCGCCTCGCCTTGCGGCTGGGACAGACAAAAAAGTAACGGCAAAGACTTGTAAGGGAAAAGCGCCCAAGCCGGGCGCCAGTCAATGGGTGTCGAGAGGGGCTTTGCCCCTTCGCAGGGTCAAGGGACAGCGTCCCTTGTGGGGTTTGGGGCAACGCCCCAACTGTTCCACGGGCGAATAGTATGCCAAACGCGCTCAACAAAAGCGCAGGCAGCGAAGCGTCCCTGCCAGTAACTTCGCGCTTCCTCAGAAGCGCCCCCCAAGCTGCTCTTTCCAACACCTATGCTGTGTCGCGCCAGATTGGCGCGACCGTGCAGCTGGTCTTTCAAACATAGCTGGTCTTTTCCGCAAGCAGGGGTTTCGCCTCTGCGGAGGCGACAAAAGGGCAATGGAAACGGACGAAGTCCGCGATCGCCCTTTGGAAACCCTCGGTGCACACTCCTGTTAGTTGAGCCTTTTCACGGCAAGGGTTTGCGCAATCGACGCGAAAAAGCATGAATCATTGAATCTGAATTGCCAAATCAAAGAAGGGATAACATGTTCAATCGGGAAACACAGAAAAACTGGATGAAGAGTCAGGTGGCGCATAGCCTTCGCGGGCGCCTGCGGCTCAGAGTAGAAGGGCTGAACTTCTTGAATGACGAGAAGGAAGAAATTGCCCAGATGCTTGCCAACCTGCCGGGTGTGCAGTGCGTGCAGGTGACGCCGATTACCTGCGGCATCCTCCTGCGCTTCGATCCGACCGCGACGGATACGTCGATTCTCTGTGAAGGCGTGGACGTGACGATGGCGCGCTATGCCATGAACGCCTACCGCAATCGTCAGGCAGGCAGCAAGCCGGAAGAACCGGAAGTGTCCATGACGACAAAGCAGCTGACAAAGCGGCTGGCGCTCAACGCGGGTGCGGTGGTGCTCGGTCACACGATTCTGCCTGGCAGCCTGCTCGGCGGTGCGATGGCAAGCTTCACGTCGCTGGAAGCGCTGACCAGTTTGGGACTGACGATGCCGATGGCACGGAGCGCGGCGGCGGGTCTGCGCCGCGATATGCGCCCGAACGCCGATTTCCTGACGGTTACGTCGATTGTCGCAAGTCTGCTGCTCGGTACGCCGCATTCCGCCCTGATGATTCTGGCGCTGTCTGACCTTGCAGAACTGATGACGTCCTACACCATCGAGCGCACGCGGTCGTCCATCAAGCAGATGCTGTCGGTGGAAGACGGCGAGGTCTGGAAGGTGCTCTCGGACGGTCGGCTGGAGAAAACGCCGATTGGTAAACTCGAAGCGGGCGACACCATCGAGGTGCACACGGGCGAGAAAATCGCGGTGGATGGCACGGTGGTGTCTGGCAGCGCGGTTGTTGACCAGAGTGCCATCACGGGCGAATTCGTTCCGGCGGAAAAGCGCAAGGACGCGGAGGTCTTCGCGGGTACGGTCGTCAAGAACGGCAATATGCAGATTCAGGCGCAGCGCGTCGGCGACCAGACGGTTGTCTCGCGCATCGTCGGCATGGTGGAGCAGAGCGAACTCAAGAAAGCGCCCATCCAGCGCTATGCCGATAAGTTCTCCAACTACCTCGTGCCGCTGAACTTCCTGCTGTGCGCGGCGGTTTGGCTCGTGACGCGCAATCCGCAGAAGGCGCTGAAGATGCTTGTTATTGACTATTCCTGCGGCATCAAGCTTTCGACCGCGACGGCGTTCTCTGCCGCGATTAACACGGCGGTCAAGCGCGGCGTGCTGATTAAGGGCGGCGCGTACATCGAGCAGATGAGCAGCGCGAACACTGTTCTGCTGGATAAGACCGGCACGATTACCGAGGGCCGTCCGCGCGTGACGGGCATGACGATGCTGACCGACACGATGGACGAGACGGAAGTGCTTTCGCTGGCGATGGCGGCGGAGGAAACCAGCACGCATCCGCTGGCAAGCGCAATTTTGACCTACGGGCGCGCGCACGGAGCGAAAATTCCCCCGCATGGCGAAATTGTAACCGAAGTCTCCCGCGGCAGCCGGACGGAAGTTGACGGCAAGTGCATCCGCGTCGGCAACCTCAAGTATATGAAGGAAAACGGTGTCCGAGCGGACGGCGCGATTCCCGATGCGAACGGCGCAATCCCGAACTACGTTGGCGTGGGGGACAAGATTGTCGCCGTGCTGTACGCCATGGATAACCCGCGCGCAAACGTCCGCCGCGCCATCAACGCCCTGCGCTACGACGGCGTGGGCGACATTGAGCTGCTGACGGGCGATATGGCGGCACAGGCGCAGGCTGTTGCGGAAATGGTCGGTGTGGATGGCTATCAAGCGCAGCTGCTGCCCGAACAGAAGGCGGAGGCTGTTTTGAAGCTGCAAACGCAGGGCAACGGCGTCGTCATGGTCGGCGACGGCATCAACGATGCGCCCGCGCTGGCGTATGCGGACGTCGGCATCTCGCTGGGCAGCAAGTCCACCGATATTGCCATGGAAACAAGCGACGTGGTTATCAACCGCGATGACCCGATGATGATTCCCGAACTGCGCCGCCTGGCGCGCGCGACAATGCGCATCGTGCAGCAGAACTTCGCAATGGTCATCGGCATCAACACCGTCGGACTGATTCTCGGCGCGGCAAGCGGCATCTCCGTGCTGGCGAGCGCACTGATGCACAACATGTCCACCATCCTCGTTGTGGCGAACTCGCTGCGGCTAATGGTGTTTCCGCCGATGGAGGGGTGACGAATGCACAATGACAACATCGGCGCGGTGCATTTGACAGTGCTGAGCGCTATGCCCGGCAGACTTCGCCTGCAATTGGAAAAGCCGATTGAGGGCGAAGCGATTTTCCTGAGCATTCCGGGGCTGCAAAGCTGCCGGTATAATCCGCGCATTCAGACGATGCTGTGCTGCTACGACAAGGCGGTTATTTCTGAAAGTGACCTGCTTGTGCGCATCGGTGCGCTGTACGCCCGCTTGCAGCAGACGGCGGTGCTGCACGTCAAGCACTCGGAAGAAGAAGGCTTCTCGATGGCGCCCAGCGGCTATCTGGCGCTTGGCTGCATTGTCCTTGACGGCATGATGACCCTCGCGGGTTCGACGCTCACACGCTACACGCGCTGGCTGTCCGCCGGGGCGACGTTGACCGCCGTGGTTGAGCACGCCTATCAGGAACTGCACACACGCGGCAGTTTCGACCCGGAAGTGATGTCCGTCGTCTACCTGATTAACGCCATTGGCAAGCCCAACGGCTTTCAGGCGAGTCTGCTGGCGTGGATTGTCACGTTTAGCCGTCACCTGCTGCCGCGTGGCCCGCGGGAACAGGTATATCTGGTTCGGAACGGCGAACACACCACGACGCTCACCCCCGTCGTGGGCAATGAGGACGGCAGCGCCTTTGCTGGAAGCATCTTCCGCCGGAGCGTCGAAGTCTTAGCACATAAAGGGTGACCTAATTCGCTCGTCCGGCTGAAAAGCCTGAACGATAGATACTTGCAAAAAATAAGGAGGACAAACATATGTTGAACCTGAACATGAGCCCGATGGTCAAGGGCATTCTGATTGGTGTGGGCGTGAGCGCGGTTGGTTTCTACGCTTACAAGCACAACGAGGAGAAGGTGGATAACTTCCTGCGCAGCCACGGCGTGAAGGTCAAGACGCCCACTGCGGGCTTTGAGACGATGTCCGTGGAGGACCTGATGCGCACGAAGGAGAGCATCGAAGACCTGATTGCGGAGAAGGAACAGCAGGAGCAGAGCGTGACCGTGGAAGCGGACGCGGCTGTGGCGGCGGAATAACATACCATTCGCATCTTGGAACATTCGCATTTGAAAATAGTATCGCAACAAAAAGCGCGGCGCATGGTGAGTGCGTCGCGCTTTTTGCATGGGGAAAAATCAACCAAGCAGGGCTTTCTGCTTCTGCACGAAAATCTGCTGGACAACCGGCAGCCGCCCAATGCCCGTCAGCTGGCAGTGTACGTCAAAGCCTGCTTTCGTCAGCTGTGATTTCCAGCTGTCCGGCGTATCGCCCGCCATGTCGTTCAGCGTGTGCCCGCCGACGGACATCAGCAGCGGCGTGACGGTGATTTTGCGCGCCGGCTGTTTTAGCAGTTCCGGGAGCACCTGCGCAAGGCTCGGTTCGCCGGATAGGCAGCCGAGATAGACGCCCTTCAGCAGACGCTCCCGCAGGCGCAGATATGCCGGATTGCCGTTCGCCGGATGACCGTGTCCCATGATGAGCAGGGGTGTGCCGAGACCCTCCCGCATGTCGGCATAGTAGGCGGCGAGCGTGTCAAGGTCGGCGTCGTCGGTCAGCAGGGGTGTCGCGACGGGGAGGTCTTGCGCAGCGGATTCTATGCCTTCAAACTCGCCGCCGGGAGAAATGAGCAGCGCGGCAAGAGCAATCTGCGCTGCGCCATCCGCCTTTGCCTGTGCAATGGCTTCCGCTGGGTTGGGCATGGGATGTCCCTGCCGCGCCCACATCGCTCGCACGCGCTCAGACGTGAACGCACGGCGCAGCTCCCAATCCGGGAAGGCGGCTTGCAGGGCGTGTTCGATGCAGCCAATGTCGGCAGAAAGGGCGTCCGCCGACGCGCCGTAGGAAACAGAAATCAGTATTTTCTTGCTCATAACGTGATTTCCTTTCAAAAAAGAGCCGGTCGGGGGTAATTCCGACCGGCTTGAAGTGGGGGAGGAAGAATGCAGATTAGTTCTCGAAGTCGATCTCCGGGTAGAGCAGCTGCGCCAGCTGGAGATAGGCATCCGCAAAGTGGCTGTTGGGCTTGTAGTGGAACAGGTGGGGCTCGAGGAAGTAAATCTTGCCCTCCTGCACCGCGCGCAGGGACTTCCACACGGGGTTCTCGCCGTAAACACGGTTGACCTGCTCCGCGTCGTCATCAGTGCTGGCGTGGCACTGCACCACAATCAGGTCGGGGTCGGCTGCAAAAACGGATTCCATGTTGATTTCGATGCGGTCAGCGCCGGAAGCATTGTCAGCGTCGGCGATGTTGATGGCGTTCATCTGGCTAATCATGCCGCCCAGCACAGTGCCCGATGTATTCGCGGTGATGTTGTCCTTCGTCGCGGAGAACATGGCAAAGACTTTCGGCGCGTTTTCCTGATTTTCCGGAATGCGGCAGAGAATATCAACTACTTTGTCCAGCGCGGGCATAGCCACGGTGTCCCACAGTTCCGGATGGCCGTTCAGGTTGCAGAAGACCTTGAACCACTTTAGGTAATCGGAAAAGTCGTTGTAATCCATCGCCACAACGGGGATGCCCGCTGCTTCCGCCGGGGCGGAAATGGTCTTGTAGCCGCTCATGGCGGTGGAGCAAATGATGAGGTCAGGCTGGAACGCGATAATGTTCTCAGTGCTCCAGTTCTTGCCCGCGGAGGATTCCGCCAGCACGGTCACGCCTTCATCCTGCGTCACGTCGCGGCCGATGTAGAGGTTGTACAGCGCGATGGAGGAATCGCCGCCAATGACGCCAGCCGCCTTGCCGCCTGCCTCGTACCACAGGGTGACAAAACTGCCGTACAGCACCGCGGGCTTCGACGGGTTCTTGGCGATTTCGAGGGGCGTTTCGGACGCCGCATCTGGGAAAATAACGCTGTCGTCGGTCACGACAACTTCATCTGCCTTCGCGAGGAAGGACGCACGCAGCGCCGCCGCGCGGTCGGTTTCCTCTGCCATTGCGGGAATTGCCGCCGCACACAACAGCGTCAGCGCAAGGAAAAGGGAAAAAAGCTTCTTCATGGGGAATGCCTCCTTATTATGATGCACTTTGTTTATCTGAAAGGCTTTCGCCCACAGAATCAAGGGATGAATCGGGTAGAATCTTCATGGGAATGAAGTAAGGGCAGTGGTGCGACGCGTCACAGGTGATATCCGCCTCGATTTTGAACACCGACCGCAGCGTTTCGCAGCAGATGACTTCCTCCGGCGTGCCGCTGGCGAAGATGCGTCCGCCGCGGATGGCATAGAGCATATCAGAGTAGCGCGCCGCCATATTCAGGTCATGCAGTACCATGACGATGGTCATGCCCATTTCACGGTTCAAGCGGCGAACCAGTTCCAGAACCTCCATCTGGTAGCTGATATCCAGATAGGTGGTGGGTTCGTCGAGAATGAGGATTTCCGGCTGCTGGCAGACGGTCATGGCAATCCATGCGCGCTGACGTTCGCCGCCGGAGAGTGTGCGAAGCGTCCGATGCTGGAGCGCAGTCAACCCGGTCAGGCGCAGCGTCTCGTCGATGATGCGCCCGTCCTCCGCCGTCAGGTGATGACCTAATTTCAAGTACGGATACCGTCCGTAGGAGACCAGCGTCCGCACGTCAATATCCGGCGGCGACACATGCACCTGCGCCAGATACGCAATGTGCTGGGCAATCTGCTTGGGCGGATAGCTTTTCAGCGGCTTGTCGTTGTAGATGACTTCGCCCATGCGCGGCGTGACGGCCTTGGAGACGGTTTTGAGCAGGCTGGACTTGCCGCAGCCGTTCTGCCCGATGATGGTGATGACCTTGCCGCGCGGAATATCCAGCGTTACGCCCGCCAGCACGGTTTTTCCGTGGAAGTCGATGGTCATGTTTCGGAAGCCGAAGTACATTAGTCGCCACCTCCCGTTTCGCGCGTGCGCAGCAGATAGAGGAAAAACGGCGCGCCGATGAAGGAAAGGATGATGCTGACGGGAATTTCACCCGGCGGCATGATGATGCGCCCGATGGTATCGCACACGACGACAAGCGTGAAGCCGAGAAACGCCGACGCCGGGAACAGGTACTTGTAATCCGACCCGACGAGCAGACGCGCAATGTGCGGCACGACCAGCCCTACGAAGCTGATCAGCCCCGCAACCGCAATCGCCGCGCCGGACAGGAGCGAGGACACCGCAATCAGGAAGAAGCGGAACCCCTCCGTGCGCAGCCCCAGCGAATTGGCGGTCTCGTCGCCCAGCATCAGGATGTTCATCTTCGACGGCAGCAGAAAGCACAGCAGAATGCCGACCAGCGCGTAGGGAAGAATCATCTGGAAGTGCGACCAGCTGGAACCGTTCAATCCGCCGACGAGAAAGCCGGACGCATTGCCCAGCGAATCAGCGAAGAACGTCTTGATCATGTCGTTGAACGCGCCGAAGAGCGCCGACACGGCCATGCCGGACAGGATCATCTTGACCGGACTCACGCCCTTCTGGTATGCCAAGGCGTAAATCAGCATCGTCGTGATGAACGCGCCGAGAATCGACCCGATGGGCAGCAGCGCGGACAACTGCGGGAACGCCACCAGCGTCACATACCCGATGAAGCTCGCGCCGCCGGTCACGCCGATGGTCGAGGGGGACGCCATCGTGTTGCGCATCACGCCCTGCAAGATGCAGCCGGATAGCGACAGACACACGCCTACCAGCCCGCCGCAGAGAATGCGCGGGAAGCGCAAGTGCCAAATCAGCAGCCGCGCGGTTGAACCATCATCGACAAATAGTGCGCGGAAGACGTCCGGAAGGTCGGAATGCACCGTGCCAATACCAACGCAAATCAGCGCGGACAGCAGACTCAGCACCCCGAAGAGAGCAATCAGCGGCATACGCATTCGGCGGCGAATCGTCTTGCTCATAGCGCCTTCAGGAACTCCTTCACTTCCGTCTGGCACTGCGCCAATTCCGCTGCGTTCGGGTGCCCCTGCGATTCCTTCTGCTTCTCGAAGCGCTCCGGGCTGAGGTGTCCCTTCTCGCCTTCAGGAATGCGCGTCCGCCGTGCGGTGCGCGCCAAATCAATGCTGCCGCGGCAGAGGTAATGCCCAATCAGCGTGTTCTGCTGGCGGACGAGATTCTCCACATTCTCGCACACCTTCTGCGCATGGGCGGATTCGCGCGCCGCGCCAAGCGTACCGATGATGATGATTTTCTTGCCCTGCATGTGTTCAAGGAGCGCGATGGTATCGTCATCCGCCGTGCCGTGGTTGCACCAGTAGGACAGCACGAAGGTATCAAACTTATCAATCATTTCCCGGTTGACATAGCGGATATTATATGGCCCCACGTGGTCGGGAATCACCTGCGCCGCCGTCTCCGCCAAGCGGAAGGCATTGCCGGTGATGGTAGAAAACACGATTGCGACGGTGGACATCGAAGCATCTCTCTTTCTGGTTAGACTTTTCTAATTAGAATAAACTAACTACTGCTTGAAAAATAAGTCAGGCATGAGTTAATCATACCTAATAGATATAATTTTATCATGAGCTTTTTGCTTTGTCAAGAGGAACGAAAACTTTTTTCGGGAACTTGGCGGTTTCGCTTTCTGATGGAAAGCAGGGGAAAAGGCGGCGAAAAGGGGGGGTGATGGCGGTGGACGTGCCGTCCCTTGCCACCTTCGCGCGATGGAGTTGTTCTCACGCGCATAATTCTTCCGCGTGTTTATCCCTTTTCCCTTCCATCCCCCTACCCCTTATGCTATAATAAAGCCAATCATCCGCGAAAGGAGGTTTCCGTCATGCTCTTCCCCCTGCGCGTCATCCGGCGCATTCATCGCGAAGGCTTTCGCTGCATCCCCGAAGCCATCCGGTTCCGCATCGCGCTCCATCGTCAGCGCCCCTTCCTCCAGATGGAAACCGCCCTGCGTCAAGCGGAGGAAGACGGCTACCAAGCCTTCATCCGCCGGCATGAAGCGCCCCTTTCAGCCCCCTTCACCCCGACCATGCGCTTGTCTTTCCTTATTCCGACCTATAATACGCCGCCGGAGCTGCTGCGCGCGCTGGCGGATTCGCTGCTGCATCAGTCGTGTGGCGCGTGGGAAGCCTGTTTCTATGACGGCGCAAGTACCCGCGCGGACACGCGTGAACTGCTGCAAACGCTGACGCAGGAGGACAATCGCTTCCGTGTGACGTTCGGCGCGGAGAACCGCGGCATTGCGGGCAACACGAACGCCGCGCTGACGATGGCAACGGGGGAGTTTGTCGCGCTCTGTGACCACGATGACTTGCTCGCACCGGATGCGGTTCGCTGCATCCTCGAAGCAGCGCAGGACGGTGCGGACTTCGTTTATACCGATGAGGACAAGGTGTCCGCCGATGGCACGCACTTCTTTGAGCCGCACTTGAAGCCTGATTTCGCGCCGGATTCGCTGCGTTCCGGCAATTATATCTGCCACATCACGGCAGCGTCACGGGCACTGATGAACGCGGTCGGCGGACTTCGCCCCGGCTTCGATGGCTCGCAAGACCATGATTTGGCGCTTCGACTGTCCGAAAACGCGGCGAAAATCACCCACATTCCGCGTATTCTCTACCATTGGCGGATGCTGGACACCTCGTTCAGCCATCAAAAAGCGCAGACCTGTGCGGATGCCGCCGCGCGCGCCGTGGCGGATCAGCTCCGCCGCCTGCACATGGATGCCGACGTGACGGTGGAAGAGCTGCGCGTCCGCATTCGGTGGAAAACGCGGCAGATGCGAATCGTCTGCGTCCTCTGGGGCGAGGGCGATGCGCCGAAGCTGCCGATGTCGTGCATCCGCGTCCGCGATTTGTCAGCGGTCAATGACCTCGTCCGCCGGACGGACTGTGACGCGGTGCTGTTTCTGCGCGCCGGACTGCGCCCACTGGATACCGATTGGGTCAGCGAACTCATGCAGTACGCCCAGCGCGCGGACGTTGGCTGCGTCGGCTCGGCGCTGCTGGATGACCGTGATTGCTTCCGTCACGCCGGATATGCGGTGGACGTTCCCGGCGGCGCGGTCAGCCATCAGGCGGGGCAGTGGCGCTATGGGCGGCCGTATATGCTCATTGACCGCATCGTCCGCAATGTGACGGGCGTATCCAGCGCGCTGCTGATGATTCGGCGGGACGTGTTCCTGTCCGTCGGCGGATTTTCGGCGTACCAGAGTGACCTTCGCGGCGCGGATTTGGGGCTGAAATGCCAGCAAATCGGGCTGCTCAACGTCTACACGCCGTATGCGCGGATGGCAATGGATATGCGGCTTTCGCTGCTGCCGCCGTGCCTGACGCAGGGTGCGCCGAAGGGGGATTTGCGCCGCTTCCGCCAAACGTGGGGGGAGCACCCGCCGGAGCGCTACTATTCGCCGCTGTTCCGCCCGGACGGCAGCATGTTCATTGACCTTGACCGACAGGAGGAAACGCCGTGACGAAGTGCAAACCGCCGATTTTCGGCGATTCCGCTGTGCTGAAAAAAGGGCTTTGGGTGACGCTCGTGATTGCGCTGGTGCTGGCGCTGTATGGTGCTTTGTTCACCCCGACGTGGCAGACGCGGGCGTTCACCATCGACGCGGCGGCGCAGACGCATCTGCATCCGCTGACGGACGGCGAGACGTTCTCGCTCCCCCTGCCGGATGGCGGCATCCGCGAAATCAGCCTGCCCGTTACGGCGCTGAGCAGTGAATCCGGCGGCACAGCGACGCTGATCCTGACACGGCAGGGGTTACCGATTTTCACGCAGACTGTCCTGCTGAACGACAGTATCATCCGCGAAAATTTGACCTTCTCGTTTGAACCCGTGGATGCGGACGAACTTGTGCTCACCTTTTCCGGCAACACGCTTCCTGCTTTGGGCATGAGCGGCGGCAATCAGCTGTGCATCCGCCTGTCCGGCACGCGCCCCTCCTGCGCGATGCTGTACTACGGGATTTTCGCGGCGGTTCTGGTGCTGTTCTGCGTCTGGGAAAGCCTGTTCACCGCACGCTGCGCCGCCGCCGGACGGCAGAACCATCTGCTGCGCCTGCAAGCCGACGTCCGCCGCTACGGCTTCCTCATCGAACAGCTTGTCCGCCGCAATTTTAATACAAAGTATCGGCAGAGTATCCTCGGCGTCCTCTGGAGTTTCCTCAATCCGCTGCTGACGATGCTCGTGCAGTACCTTGTGTTCTCCACGCTCTTCCGCTCCGCTATCGACCACTTCCCGGTGTACCTGATTTCGGGCATCATCGTTTTCAGCTTCTTCACCGAGTGCGTCACGCTGGGCATGGACGCGATTGTCATGAACGCGTCGCTCATCACAAAGGTCGCGATTCCGAAGCTGATTTTCCCGTTCAGCCGCGCGCTGTCAAGCCTTATCAACTTCCTGATTTCGCTGCTGCCGCTGCTTCTGCTGATGCTGCTGACGGGGGTGCGGGTGTCGCCCGCGTTGCTGCTGCTGCCGCTGATGATTGCGCTTTTGTTTCTGTTTGCGCTGGGCGTGACGCTGGTGATGGCGACGCTGAACGTTTTCTTCCGCGATACGCGATTCCTGTGGAGCGTGATTTCGCTCTTGTGGACGTATGCGACGCCGATTTTTTATCCGGATACGATCTGGCCGGAGGGGCTTCGGGGGATTTTCCATTTGAACCCGATGTACCAGCTGATTGATTTTTTGCGGCAAATCGTGATTGCGGGAATCCCGCCGACGCCGGAGCGCTTGCTGGCGTGCACGGCAGGCGCTTTCGGAATGCTGATGATTGGGCTGGTCATTTTCCGGCGATATGAGGAGAAATTTGTATTTCACCTGTAAGGGAAAGAGGACAAAAGCGAATAAACACGCGGAAGGAATATGACCGGGCGGCTCTTTCAACTTACGCAGCATTGTCGTGCTGATGGGCGCGACCGACCAGCATAGGGAGCAATTCGTTTCCTGCTGCTGGTCTTTTTTGCTGCAGGGAAAAGCGCACTGCCACAAAAAATCCACCCCCGCAGACGCAAGGGTGGACAAATTTGATAACCTGTGGATTATTCTTCTTCCAGCGGGGCGACACCGGCATCATCGCCGAGGTCTGCTTCCAGCAGGGCAAGGTCGTCCTCGTCCTCATCCGGAAGCTCGCCGGGATCTTCTTCGGGCGCAATCGGCTTCGCGGGCTTGTCCGCAAAAATCTCCTGACGAATAATCGCGTCGATTTCGTCCGTGATTTCGGGATGGTCGCGCAGGTACAGGCGCGTGTTCTCGCGGCCCTGACCAATGCGCTGGTCCTTGTAGCTGAACCATGCGCCGCTCTTGTGGATGATGTCGCGCTCGACCGCCATGTCCAGCAGCGTGCCTTCGCGGCTGATGCCTTCGCCGTACACAATGTCGAACTCTGCCACGCGGAACGGCGGAGCAACCTTGTTCTTGACAACCTTGACCTTCGTGTGGTTGCCGACGACTTCGCTGCCGTTTTTGAGCTGCTCGCCGCGGCGCACGTCCAGACGCACGGAGGCGTAGAACTTCAGCGCACGACCGCCGGGGGTGGTTTCGGGGTTGCCGTACATCACGCCGACTTTCTCGCGCAGCTGGTTGATGAACACCGCGACGCAGCCGGTTTTGTTGATGATGCCCGCCAGCTTGCGCAGCGCCTGACTCATCAGACGCGCTTGCAGACCGACGAAAGAATCGCCCATTTCGCCGTCGATTTCCGCCTTCGGGACGAGGGCGGCGACAGAGTCGATGACGATGACGTCCAGCGCGCCGGAACGAACCAGCGCTTCGACGATTTCCAGCGCCTGTTCGCCTGTGTCAGGCTGAGAGACATACAGGTCGTCAATATTCACGCCCAGATTCTTGGCGTACACTGGGTCGAGGGCGTGCTCTGCGTCCACAAATGCCGCGATGCCGCCCATCTTCTGCGCCTGTGCGACAATGTGCAGGGCAACGGTCGTCTTACCGGAGGATTCCGGGCCGAAAATCTCCACAATACGGCCGCGCGGAATGCCGCCGACACCCAGCGCCTCATCCAGCGTCAGGCAGCCCGTGGGGATGACCTGCACGTTTTGCTCCGCATGTTCACCGAGCTTCATGACGGCACCCTTGCCGAACTGCTTGTCCAAATCCGCCAGCGCGTGCTCCAGCGCCTTGAGTTTCTCCTCCTGCGCGCCCGTCACCGGGGCGGCTTTTTCGGTCTTTGCGGGCTTCTTTGCTGCCATGATACCGCTTCCTTTCTGGATACCGGCGGGGATGCAATCAGCAATCGCCGCCGGGTTTCTTTCGCTTCTTATCGTACCACAGCGAACAGCAGTTTGCAAGGGGAACACGCAAGTTTTTCCTGATTAGGTTTCATCGAAATAATGGTATTTCCCCTTCAGAGCCAACAGGAAGCCAATCGACACGACGAACGCCAGCGCTTCCGCCGCAGAGGCTGCCCACCAGAGACCGTCCACATCCAGCGCCATCGGCAGCAGGATGACCGACGCCGCCTGAAACACCAGCGTGCGCAGGAAGGAAATTGCCGCGGACACGCCGCCGTTGTTCAGCGCCGTGAAGAAGGAGGACAGGAAGATGTTGAAGCCCGCGAGCAGGAAGGCGAAGGAGAAGAGGTGGAAGGCGTGCCGCGTCAATTCGCAGAGCGTCGCGTCATAGCCGACGAAGATGTTTGCCAGCGTCCCGGACAGCGAGATGGCGGCGATTGTCATCACGATGCCCAAGATGCCCATGACTTTCAGCCCCTTCGTCAGCAGGTTCCTCAGCTCCGGGTGATTCCGCGCGCCGTAGTGGTAGCTGATGATGGGCGCACAGCCGATGGAATAGCCAATGTCAATCGCGACGAAGATGAACTGCACATACATCAGTACGCCATACGTCGCCACGCCGTCTTCGCCCAGAAAGCGCATCAGCTGTGCGTTGTACAGCATCCCAATCAGCGAGCCGGAAATGTTGCTCATCAGCTCTGATGAGCCGTTGGCGCACGATCGCAGCAGCGGCTGCACCTCGAACTTCGTCCAGCGCAGGCGCAGGGGGCTGCTTTTGCTGAACAGGAAGTACATCAGCGGCACAACGCCGCCGACAGTCTGGCTGATGCCGGTCGCAATCGCAGCGCCCGCAATGCCCCAGCGGAATACGCCCACGAACAGCGCGTCCAGCACCATGTTTGTCACGCCCGCCGCGAGCGTAATCAGCAAGCCGAACTTCGGCCGCTCCGCCGCAATCAGGAATGATTGGAACATGTTCTGCAGCATGAACGACGTAAGGAAGCAGACGACAATCCGCCCATAAAGCACGCAGTCATCCACCATGGCCTCTGTTGCGCCCAGCAGAATCGCCATCGGGCGCATGGCCAGTACCCCGACCACCGTCAGGATAACGCCCAGCAGGATGCCGAAGAGCGTAATCATGGAGAAATACTCGTTCGCGCGCTCCTTGTCGCCCTCGCCCAGCACGCGGGAGACCAGCGCCGTGCCGCCTGTGCCGAGCATAAAGCCCATTGCACCCAGAATGATGAGAAACGGCATAATCAGGTTGATGGACGCGAAGGCCGTTTTTCCGGCGAAATTCGACACGAACAACCCGTCCACCACGCCGTAGATGGACGTGAACACCATCATGACAATCGACGGCAGGACGAAGCGGAACAGCCGAGCGTAGGTAAAGTGGTCAGATAATTGAATCGGGTGCTTCTTGCTCATTTAGCCTGACTTTCCTCTTCTTGATTCCGCACTGTCTGCGGGAAAATGTCTATCAGCAGCGCATTCAGGCGGCGCAAGAGGGAGAACAGCTGATCCGCCTCCTCTTCGCTGAATTGCGCCAGCGCCTGCTGCTCGGTTTCGGCAACGCGGTCTGCGGTTTCACGCGCCAGCGCTTCGCCCGCGGCCGTCAGCTGAATCGTTTTCGTGCGGCGATTTGAACCGCTTTGCAGCGTAATCAGCCCGTCCGCTTCCATTTTCTTCAGTGCGGAGTTGATTGTCTGTTTGGGTTCGTGCAGAAATTCGCACATCCGGCTCTGTGTCATTTCGCCCGGCTCAACCCGCAGCGTGTACAGCGCCCACATCGCCATATCAGTCAGGTTCATCTGCTTCGCCATTTGCCGGTAGATATTGGCATTTTCTTTCCATGCCTCGTTCAGCGCAAACAGACGTGTGCTTAACGCTTTCATCACAATGCTCCTTTCAACTTGTCCGAAATCGGACAGTATCGATTATAGTCCGATTTCGGACATTTGTCAAGAAACTTTTGCCGAAAAAAATAACAGAGTGTGTGTAACCGCTTGAACAATTTTTGAACTTTTTTGCCCTATGTCTTGTTATCTCCCTGACTTTCCGATAACGTTTTCTGAAATGCAGTCTGTTTCCTTGACGGCTGTTAAAATTGGGCGTATAATGACAGATGCGCAATTGCGCCATATAAAATAGGAAACGCTGCCTCAGAAATCCGAATGTGCCTGTGCCGCCCTGTGATGAACGAAAAGAAAGAGTTATCGATATGAACAGTGAGCAGATCCGGAAGTTTTTCGCTGATTATCAGGTTGTCCTCAAGCGGGTGGAGCAGCTCGAAGCTGCCATGCGCATCAAGTCCGACTGGGATACATGGTGCGCCGCCCTTCGGGAGCGCGCTGAATTCTTCCGCACGGAGTATGCGCACATGAATGCCATAATGCGCAGCGTGATGCCGGAGTTCGCGAAGGAAGAACCTGCTTTAGACGATGACGCATGGAACCAGCTGCAAATTTCGATGATGGACTTCTATCGCGCAGATACGCACGACTTGGCGCTCCTGATGGAACTTGCAAAGATTCTCCAGAAGCACTATGGACACAGCAACAACCTTGCCGCGATGACGGATGTGGATCTGACATTGGCGTACACAAATCTGGAATTCTCCCGCATCCTGCGTGAACCATATGGCACACGCGCAAGGGACTATTACCGCAAGATTTCGGTTTTGTCGCGGAATTTCGGCGCAATCAAGGAGCACAGCGTCCATCAGGCGATTGTGGTGGCCTACGCGAACCTTGTGATGAGCTGCTGCGTGTTAGGCACGGTCACGATGGAAGAAGCGTTTGCCATATGGGAGGAAATGAAGGAACTGCAGGCGTCGGATGCGCTGGCGGCGACGCGCGAAAGCGAGCCGGACGTAGGCAGGCTGCTGGATATTTTCACCGAGCGCTTCCGCACGGACGCTTACGCGCTGGCGAAATCGTTTGACCGCACCATTGAGGCGCACACCCGCTTTGTGCCGCCGGAATTGATGAGTCGGATTGAGCAGATAACGGCAGAATATTACGAAAAGCTGGATAAGCCAGAGGAAAGCACTGCCGACATGTTCCAAATTATCACCAGCCAGTGTGAGTTCGACTGCGAGACGGGCCGCCGCACGGCAGATGAGTGCTGGAAGGAGATTCACACTTTCTTCCGTAAGACAAAGCCGAAGGTGGAGCAGCTCGGTGAAGTGGATGTGCGCGAAATTGACGTTATTTCCTATTACATGACCTGTCTGGACGCGCTGATTTCCTTCCTCGTGGAAACGACGATGCCGATGGAGGATAAGAAACGCTATTTCCGCGAATATCAGCAGGATATCCGTGATTTCATTGCGGATTACGACACGCGCACCGGGCATAGCAACACGCTGAACAACGCACTGGAGGAGCTGGCGTTCTTCCCGAATGCCTATGCGCTGTTCGACACGGCGGAGGAGAAAATCGACTACATCTTCCGGCTCGTTGTCGCGCGGCACTGCACCGCGTTCCTGCATTCGCTGATGGTGTCCGCCTTTGCGGAAGCGATTCTCTCCGCCATCATCGACAAAGAACCGGCGCTGATGGTGGGGTATCACGGCGTGACGTCGCCGGAGGATGTGCAGGCGCACCGCGCGGAAATCCTGCAATTTGCGCATGACGCCGCCCTGCTGCACGATGTGGGCAAGAATTCCATGCTCGAGATTATCGAGACGCAGCACCGCCCGCTGACGGACGAGGAGTTCGGCATCATCCGCTCCCACCCGAACCGCGGCGGGCAGTACCTGAGCATCGACGAGGATTTGGCGCGCTATGTGGATATCGCCCGCGGTCACCACAAGTTCTACAACGGCAAGGGCGGCTATCCGAACGATTTTGATAACACCGCCTCGCCGGAGCGCTTCATGATTGACATCATCACCATCTGCGACTGTCTTGATGCCGCGACTGACCAGTATGGCCGCAACTACCACCAAGCCAAGACGACGGACGAAGTGCTGGCGGAATTCAAGCGCGATGCGGGTGTTCGCTACAACCCGGACATTGTGCGCTTCATCCTGCAGGATTCCGCGCTTCGCGACACCCTGCGCGAAATTTCCGGTTCCCGCCGCTTGACGATTTACTACGACACCTACAAGCACTATTTTATGTAACACAAGGGAGTTCCAAGGGAGTTCCTCCCTTGACCCTTTCGCGCGATTGGGTTGGTGACACTATCAGGCAGGGCCCGCGTGTTTATCTGCCTTTTCAGTCAGCTAAAGGTGTCCGCCATAGCGGACGGAGAGGGCTTGCCGCAATACAAGTCAATTCCTGAAAAGTGCAAATCAACAGACACAAAAAGAGCCGCTTCTACACAACAGAAGCAGCTCTTTTTCATATCCCCATCCCGCAATGCTCGCACTGCCGCGCAGCCCCTTCCACCACACTCGTGCGCCTCCCGCAGTGCGGACACACAATAAACGACTGTATCGCCCCATACGCCCGTAGGTTCGGCGCAGTCAGGTATACCATCGCCGTCAGCGGATCAATCTGAATGTTTCGCAGATAGTTCCCGCAGAGCAATAACCGCAGCGTCTCCATGTTCGGGCAGTCCGGCAGGAGCTTGGGCATATCCGACAGCGGAAACATGTGCAGCGAGAACGTCGCTAACTGCTGTGCAACGCCGCGCGCCCGGCGCCGGATGATTTCCCCCTGAAGCAGGTGCATCCCGGCGTACAGCGCCGCCGTCGCAAGGCATAGCAGCAGCAGCACCATGCGCGTGTCGCTGCGCTCACCCGCCTTGCAGGTGCGCCACAGCAGCAGCGACGATAGGGCGAAGAACAGCGCCATCAGCGGATACACCCACCATCGGCGGTTTGCCCGCTGCGTCAAATAGGGATTCATGCGGATGCCTCCTGTTGCCGAATAACATTCATTTCACCTATACAATACCATACTTGCAGGATAATGTAATACTAATTCGATTCTAAAACATGGCATCGAGCATAGCAGATTTTTCGTTCCGGCAAAGCTGAGTGAAGCGAGGCGTACTGGAGGTACGCGCGAGCGGAACGAAGCAAAGCCGGGGCGGAAAAGATGCTGGGCGAATGACATGCTTTAGATGAGAATTAGTATAAATCTTGACGCGAAAGAAAAACCGGGAAGCGGCTTCTGCCACCTTCCCGGCTGCCTGGCATTACGCCCCCAGATACGCCTTCCTGACTGCATCGTTGTGCAGCAGTTCCTGCGCGTCGCCGGACATGGAAATCTTGCCTGTTTCCAGCACATACGCGCGGTTCGCGACGGACAATGCCATTTGCGCGTTCTGCTCCACCAGCAGAATCGTCGTGCCGCTCTTGTGCAGCGCGCGGATAATGTCGAAAATCTGCTCGACCAGAATCGGCGCAAGGCCCATTGACGGCTCATCCAGCATCAGCAGGCGCGGCTTGGACATCAGCGCGCGCGCCATCGCCAGCATCTGCTGCTCGCCGCCGGAGAGCGTGCCGGCAATCTGCTTCTGGCGCTCCTTCAGGCGCGGGAACAGCTCGAACATCTGCTCAATGCTGCCCGGAATCTCCTTGTCGGGGCGCGTGAAGCCGCCCATTTCGAGGTTCTCCAGCACCGTCATCTGCTGGAAGATGCGCCGCCCTTCGGGGCAGAGCGCCATGCCGTGCTTCACCATATCCGACGCATGGACGCGCGCCAGATCCTTGCCGCCGAAGTGGATGCTGCCCTCGCGCGGGCGGAGCAGTCCAGCGACGGTGTTCAGCGTCGTGGATTTGCCCGCGCCGTTTGCGCCAATCAGCGTGACGACCTCGCCCTCATCCACCGAGAAGGAAATGCCCTTGATTGCGTGAATCGCGCCGTAATAAACGTTGATATCGTTGACTTCCAGCAGACTCATGCTTTCGCCTCCTTCTGCTTGCCCAGATACGCCTCAATGACGACCGGGTTGTTCTGGATTTCCTCTGCCGTGCCCTTGGCGATAATGCGCCCGTAGTTCAGCACGCAGATGCCTTCGCAGATGCCCATGACCAAATTCATGTCATGCTCAATGAGCAGGATAGCAATCTGGAACTGGTCTCGGATTTTGATGATGTTCTCCATCAGCTCCGCTGTTTCGTGCGGATTCATGCCCGCAGCGGGTTCGTCCAGCAGCAGAAGCGACGGATTCGTCGCCAGCGCGCGCACAATCTCCAAGCGCCGCTGTGCGCCGTAGGGGAGGGAACCTGCCTTGACATCGCCCATGTTTTCCATGCCGAAGATGCTCAGCAAATCCAGCGCCTTTTCGTGCTGCTTCTTCTCGCCTTGCCAATACTGCGGCAGACGGAAGATGCCGGAAAACATACCGTACTTAATCTGGTTGTGCAGACCGATGCGGACGTTCTCTTCCACCGTCATGTTGTCGAACAGGCGGATGTTCTGGAACGTGCGGGCAATGCCGAGCTTGTTCGCCTGCACTGTGTTCATGCCTGCCGTGTCCTTGCCGTTGATGAGAACCGTGCCGGTCGTGGGCTGATAGACCTTCGTCAGCAGGTTAAAGACCGTTGTCTTGCCCGCGCCGTTCGGGCCGATAAGCCCGCAGATTTCCGTGCGCCCGATGGCAAGGTTCACGTCGTCCACTGCCTTCAGGCCGCCGAACTCAATGCCCAGATGGCTGGCTTCCAGCACGGGCGAATGATTCACGTCGCGTTCCGGAATGATGCTGCGCGACGGCACGGGAACCATCTTTGTATTGGGCTTAAAACGCTTCAGCGGTTCAGTCATGCCGCGTCACCTTCCTTCACAGCTTCTTTTTTCGCGGGGCGGATGCGCTCCCATACCTGCCGCACCACCGGGGCGTTGCCCAGCAGCATCACGGCAATCAGCACGATGGCGTAAATCAGCATACGATAGTCGCCAAATTCGCGCAGCACCTCCGGCAGCACCGTCAGCAGCGCCGCCGCAATCACCGATCCGCGGATATTGCCGATGCCGCCCAGCACGACGAACACCAGCACGAGGATGGACGTATCAAACTTGAACTTGTCCGGCGCGATGGAGGAGAAGTTCAGCCCAAACAGCGCGCCCGCCATGCCCGCCAGCGCCGCCGAGGTGACGAACGCCATCAGCTTGTACTTCGTCACGTTCACGCCCATCGCTTCAGCGGCAATGCGATTGTCGCGGCTTGCCATAATCGCGCGGCCGGAGCGGCTGTTGATGAGGTTCAGCACGACAAACAGCGTCAGCAGCACCAGCACGAAACCCGCCTCGAACGTCGCAATGCGCCCGACGCGCACCGCGCCCGCCGGCCCGTTGTACAGGAGCGTGCCATCAATGCGGGGATTGTTGAAGTTGACAATCAGCTTGCCGTCGCTGACCGCGAAATACAGGCAGTTCATGACGTTGCGGATGATTTCGCCGAACGCCAGCGTGACGATGGCAAGGTAGTCGCCGCGCAGACGCAGCACCGGGATGCCAATCAGCACACCCGCAATCGCCGCGCATACGCCGCCCGCCAGCATGGCCAGCACGAGGCGCATCGTCTCATTTTCCATCTGGAAGGCGTTCAGCAGCCAGCCGGACATGATGATGCTGGAGAAAGCGCCGACGCTCATGAAGCCCGCGTGACCCAGCGACAGTTCGCCGGAGATGCCGACCGTCAGGTTCAGCGAAACCGCCATGACGATGTAGACGCAAATCGGGATGAGCTGCCCCTTCAGGGAGCGGCTGATGGTGACGCCCGGAATCATCTTGCTCAGCGCCATCTGCGTAAAGACGAACGCGATGATGACGATGGCGTAGGTGAGCAAGTTGTTCAGAAAGCCTTTTGTTGACTTTTTCATCGTTTTCTTCATCCCGTTACACCTTCTCCCGCATCGGCTTGCCCAGCAGCCCCGTCGGCTTGACCAGCAGCACGATAATCAGCACGGCGAACACCAGCGCGTCGCCCAGCTCCATGGACACATACGCCTTGCCGAGAATCTCAATGATGCCCAGCAGCAGGCCGCCCAGCAGCGCGCCGGGAATTGATCCGATGCCGCCGAAAACAGCCGCCGTGAACGCCTTGATGCCCGGCATGGAACCCGTCGTGGGCATCAGCGTGTGGTAGGTGGAGCAGAGCAGCACGCCCGCAATCGCCGCCAGCGCGCTGCCGATGGCGAAGGTCAGGGAAATCGTCGCGTTCACCTTGATGCCCATCAGTTCCGCCGCGCTGCGGTCTTCGCTGACGGCGCGCATCGCCTTGCCCATCTTCGTGTGGGAGGTGAAGAACGTGAGCACCAGCATGATGATGATGTTCGCCAGCACAGTCACGATTGTTTCGCCGGTCAGAATCAGCTGCCCGTCAAACAGGCTGATGGACGGGATGCTGACGAAGGACGGAAACGACATGGGGTTCGGGCCGAACACCAGCAGCGCCAGGTTTTGCAGCAGGTAGCTCACGCCGATGGCGGTAATCAGCACGGCAAGGCTCGTTGCCTGACGCAGCGGCTTGTACGCCAGCCGCTCGATGACCATGCCCAGCACCGTGCAGACAATCATGGCAATCAGAACGCCAAGCAGGGGGGACATGCCCCAGTACTGCGTGGCACAGAAGGCAATGTACGCGCCAATCATGATGACGTCACCGTGCGCGAAGTTCAGCATCTTGGCAATGCCGTAGACCATCGAGTAGCCCAAGGCGATGATGGCATACACGCTGCCAAGGCTGATGCCGTTGATGAGGTAAGAGAAGAACTGAAGCATCCTGCCTGCACCTCCAAATGACTGAAATCTGCGGGAAAAGCACTTTCCCTTGAAAGACAGCAAGGCAATCAGCAGCAGTCCGTGTGCACCCTTGCACCAACTGTTGCTGATTACCTTCTGCCTGCTTGCCAGAGACTGATACGCTCATGCCGGAGAAGGAAGCTCCTCCTCCGGCATGAGGAAAACGTGTGGAATAGGGGGGGGATTACTCCGCTGCAGCCGCCTCAGCGCCGACATACACGCCGTTCTTGATGATGACGGCCGTCGGGGTCTTGGTGACAGCGCCCGTCGCATCCCAGACCATCGTGCCGGTCAGACCGGTGACGGTCAGTTCCTGCATGGCGGCAATCATCGCGTCGCAGATATCTTCCGGCGCTTCGTCGCCCTTCACGCCAGCCTTTTCAGCGGCAGCCGCCAGCGCGTAGATGCCGTCGTACGCATCCGCCGCGAACTGGTTCGGCACCTCGCCGTACTTTTCCTGATACTTGCCGACGAAGCTCTTGGTCAGCTCGTCCGGCGCGTCCGCGGAGAAGGGGGTCAGCAGCATGACGTCTTCCGCCAGCGCAACATCGAAACCGGGCATGGTCAGGATGCCGTCCATGCCGTCAACGCCGAAGAACACCGGCTTGTAGCCCATGGTGTTGGCAGCGTTGAGAATCTGGGAAGCAGGGGTGTAGTAGATGGGCAGGAACACAACGTCCGCACCGGCGTTCTTGGCCTCGGTCACCTGCACGGAGAAGTCCGTGGTATCGTTGGTGAAGGTGGTCACGGAAACGATGTTCAGCCCCAGCTCGGCAGCCTTGCTCTCAAAGGTCTGATAGATACCGGTGGAATAGGTGTCGGCGTTGTTGTAGATGATGGCGACCTTCTCGCCGACCTTCTTGTTGAAGATGTATTCAGCGGACGCGGAACCCTGTGCCGGGTCCGTGAAGCAGACCTGATACGCATTGTCCTTGTTCGCGATGACTTCCAGCGAGGACGCGGAAGGCGTGAGCATAAACACGCGCTCGTCATACGCCTGCGCGGAGACAGCAATGCAGGGGGTGGTCGTCACGCAGCCAAGGATGACCTGCGTGCCCTTGTCCAGCGTCGCGTTGTAAGCGTTGATGGACTTTTCAGCGTCGTTTTCATCGTCCTGCACATCCAGCACGATGTTCACCTTGCCGGCGGCGTTGATTTCTTCCACGGCGATTTCCGCGCCGCGCGCAACTGCCAGACCATACACGGCGGCAGCACCGGTCATCGGGCCAATCACGCCGATGTGAATCGTCGTCGTTTCCTCTGCGGACGCGAAGGACGCCATACTCAGCGCCATGGTCAGAGCAAGAACGAGACTAAAGAACTTCTTCATGAGAACCAACCTCCTTATCAGGTGGACGGGCGGAAGCGTGTTCCGTTCGTCATGCAACAATTATACGCATCGGATGGTGTGCCGTAAAGGGTTTTTGTGGATTTTTCGTGTTCTTTTGCTGCACTTCCTGACGAAAATGTTCGTTTTGAGGATGAATTTTGCATTACACGAAAAATCCCCCTGCGCATACGCTGATGCGGGGGAGGTGAGGCGGCGTGAGCAGCATGTGCTATCAGACGCTCAGTTTCGCGGAATGTCTGGAAATTCTGCGGCAGGCGAAGGCAGTCCGCGCGGCGTTCTTTGACGGTCACGCGCCGTATGTTGTGCCGATGGGGTTCGAGTGGTTCGTGAACGGGATGCAGCCGGTCGTTTGCCTGATGATGCCGAAGGAGGGGCGCAAGGCGGAGGCATTATCCGTCTGCACGCAGGTGTGTCTGGAGTTTGAAGCGCCGGATGCGGCGGCGATTCAGGTTGTTCTGGCGGAAGGAAAAGCCGTCCCCCTGCACGAGGAGGACGGCGCAATGGTCTATGCGATTCCGGTGGAAACCATGTCGGGGCGGCGTTATTTTTTGCCTGATGACTGAGCCGGGAAAGTCAGCGTGATGGTCGTACCCTCGCCCAGCGCGCTCTGCATGGCAATCTGCGCGTGATGCACCTGTGCGCCGTGCTTGACGATGGACAGCCCCAGTCCCGTGCCGCCGGTCTGCTTGCTGCGGCTCTTGTCCACGCGGTAGAAGCGCTCAAATACGCGCTGCTGATCCTCCGGCGCAATCCCTACGCCGTTGTCCGCGACAGTCACGATGGCGCGTCCGTCCGCCATTTCTGCCCGCGCCCGGACGTATCCGCCCGCGTGGTTGTACTTGATGCCGTTTTCCAGCAGGTTCGTCAGCATCTCTTCCAGCAGGGCATGGTCGCCAGAAATCAGCACAGGGTCATTTCCGCTGGCGCTGATGCTTACCTGCGCATTCTGCGCGGCGGGCGTCAGCTTCTGGACGCAGTGCTGAATCAGCGCGGTCAAATCGACGGGGGTCACTTCGCCGCGCACACCCTCGTCAAGGCGCGACAGGCGGATGATGTCCTCAATCAGCGTCAGCAGGCGGCGGCTTTCGGCGAGAATCTTCCGCCCGAATTCCGTCGCGTCCTCCGGCTTCTGCAGCATCCCGGAGGACAGCAGCTCCGCGTAGCCGCTGATGGTAGTCAGGGGGGTGCGCAGCTCATGACTGACGTTGGCGGAGAATTGCCGGCGGCTTGCTTCAGCGGCCTGTGCGGCGGTGACGTCCTGCATCAGCAGTGCCGTGCCGCCGCCTTCGACATGGCTGCGGGAGAGGTGGATGGTCATGCCGTTCAATTGCATCGCGCATTCCGTACCCTGCCCGTCCAAAAGGCGGAGCAGCGCCTCGTCGCGGCTGACGGCAATCATCGGCTGTCCAACCGGGTCATTGGTGATGCAGAACATTGCCCGCGCCGCATTGTTCATCGTCAGCACATGCCGCTTCTCGTCGAGGATGACGAAGCCCTCCTTCATACCGCCGAGGACGGTATCCAGTTCATGCCGCTGGGCGGTCAGGGACGCCATCTGGTCGGCAATGCGGGCGTTCTGCTGTGACATGCGGCGAAGCATGGGTGAAAGCTCCTCGTAAACGTCGCTTTCCAGCGGCTGGTCAAGGTTGACCTCGTTCATGGGGGCGGCAAGGCGCTTCGCCAGCGGGCGGGAAAACGCCATCGCCGCACCGAAGCAAAGCACCGCGCCCAGCAGCAGATACCCCAGTAAATCGCGCACCTGCCGCAGCATTCCGCGCTGCGTGCCCGAAACGCGGATGACACGCCCGTCCGCCAGCCGTTTGGCGTAATACAGGCTCGTTTGCCCAAGGGTCGCGCTGCTGCGGGCGGTGAACGCCTCGCCGTTTTCGCGCGCCTGCTGAAATTCTTCGCGCCCGGCGTGGCTCTCCAAGCGGGACGCCTCCACTTCGCTGTCATACAGCACCGTGCCGTCCGTATCCAGATACGTTACGCGCTGGGTGAATACGCTCCCTTGCAGCAGGGAAACCGGGTCATCCGACGCCTCAAGGTAGGAGGACAACTGCACCGCCTGCTGCCGGAGCTGCTCGCGGTTGTCGGCGGTCGTTTGGAAGTACATGCCCGCGAATACCAGCACGCACATCAGCAGAAGGGTCAGCAGGGTTACGCCCGACAGCGTCAGGCGCAGACGGGAAGAAAGGCGGTTTTTCATCAGGATTCACCTGCTTCCGGATGTTCGTCCATGCGGTAGCCGACGTTGCGGATGGTGGCAATCAGCCGCCCGCTGTCGCCGAGCTTCTGCCGCAGGGTGCGGACGTGAACGTCAATCGTGCGCGTGTCGCCGGAGTAGGCGATGCCCCACACGTCGTCCAGCAGCACTTCGCGTGTGACGGCTTTGCCCGCGTGCGCCATCAGGAACGCCAGCAGCTCAAACTCCATGTGCGTCAGGGCAATTTCCTGTCCGCCAGCGGTGACGCGGTGGCTCTCGCGGTCAAGCGTCACGTCGCCCAGCGTCATGACAGCGGAGGGCGTTTCCTCCTGCGTCCGCCGCAGCAGCGCACGCACGCGCGCCAGCAGTTCCATCACACCGAACGGCTTCGTCAGGTAATCGTCCGCGCCGCAGTCCAGTCCATTCACCTTGTCCATTTCCGCGTCGCGCGCGGTGACGAGAATCACGGGCATGCGGCGGGTGCGTGCGTCGCGGCGCAGGAAGCGCAGCAGGGACAAGCCGTCCTCACCCGGCAGCATCACGTCCAGCAGCACGCAGTCCGGCACGGCCTTTTCCAGCGCCTGACGGAACGCGGCGGGGGTCTCGAACCCTTCCGCCTCATAGCCCGACTGACGCAGCGCGTACAGCTCCAGCTCGCGAACGCCGTGATCGTCTTCGACAACGAAGATCATTTCAGCTCTTCTCCTTTATACAGCCCGGTGATGGCGTACACCACCCATTCAGCAATGTTGACCGCGTGGTCGCCGATGCGCTCCAGATACTTGGCAATCATCAGCAGGTCAAGGCATTCCTCCGTCCGGTCGGGATGCCCGCGAAGCCCGGCAATCAAGTCCGCCTTCACGTCGTTGAACAGCGCGTCCACAATGTCGTCGGACAATTCCACCTGCTGCGCCAGCTCAATATCCTTATGAACGTACGCGTCAATCGCGCGGTGCACCATCGAAATCGCCGCCTGCGCCATCGACGCGAAATGCTCCGGGCGCGGACTGCGCAGATGCCCCATCGTCGCAATTTCGCAGATGTCGCTCGCCTGATCGCCGATGCGCTCCATGTCGGTAATCATTTTCAGCGCCGCGCTGATGGTGCGCAGGTCACGCGCGACGGGCTGCTGCTGGAGCAGCATGTGGATGCACATCGCTTCCACCTCGCGCTCCTTTTCGTCCACAACGTGGTCGCCGTCGCGAATTGCCGCCGCTTCCGCCATGTCGTCCGTCTGCAAGGCGCGAATTGCCCGCTCAATCGTGTTCTCCACCAGTGCGCCCATTGCCATCATTTGCTCGCCAAGCTGCGCAATCTGGTCATCAAAATGCTTTCTCATCGAAAGACCTTCTTTCTATGATAAACGGTGGTGAAACTCCTGAAAATGCTGATTTATGCGTTGATTTAGAAGTGTGGATTCCGAAAATCTGACGACTTCCGATAAAAATCCAGCCGGGTAGGGGAAACCGAAGGGGTGGAGGGGGCGATCGGAAAGCCCCCTCCTCGCCTCCGCAGAGGCGAAATCCCTGCGTTAGGGGAAAAGCAGCTATGGTCGCAAGACCAGCAATTCAGTCGCGCCCATTTGGCGCGACAATGTGCAAATGGTGGATAGAGCAGCTTGGGGGCGCTCCTGCGGGAGCGCAAAGTTACTGGCAGGGACGCTTCGCTGCCTGCGCCTTGTTGACTTTTCCCTTGGAGTAGGTTTGACGAGGAACAGTTGGGGCGTTGCCCCAAACCCCACCAGAGGCGCCGCCTCTGGACTCCGCAAGGGGCATTGCCCCTTGACCCTTTTTTGCGTCCCGGCTTGAGCGCGTTCCCCTGCTATCCTTTATCCCTAATCCGCCTATCCTTTCCCCAGCATTATAACAAAAAATCCTTCCACTAACAACCCTTAGCCGAAGCGCCCTGTGATATAATCCTCCGTCCGCTTATCCCGCGGCATCGAGAACAGCTGATCCGTCGCCCCAACTTCCACCATATCCCCTAACAGGAAGAATGCCGTTGTGTCCGCAATGCGCAAAGCCTGCTGCATGTTATGCGTCACAATCACAATGGTGTACTTCCCCTTCAGCTCCATGCACAATTCTTCAATCTTGCTCGTGGAAATCGGGTCAAGCGCCGAGGTGGGTTCATCCATCAGCAGCACCTCCGGTTCAACCGCCAGCGCGCGCGCAATGCAAAGTCGCTGCTGCTGACCGCCGGAAAGCCCCAAAGCGCTCTTGTTCAGGCGGTCTTTCAGCTCGTCCCAAATGGCGGCGTTCCGCAGGCTGCTTTCCACAATTTCGTCCAGCTGTGCCTTGCGGTGGATGCCATGCGTGCGCGGGCCGTAGGCAATATTGTCGTAGACGCTCATGGGGAAGGGGTTGGGCTTCTGGAACACCATGCCGACGCGCTTGCGCAGCAGGTTCACGTCCATGCTGCCGTAAATGTCCTCGCCGTCCAGCGTGATGCTGCCCTCGACGCGGCAGTCGGGGATGAGGTCGTTCATGCGGTTGAGTGTTTTCAGCAGCGTCGATTTGCCGCAGCCGGACGGCCCGATGAACGCGGTGATTTTGCCGCGCTCAATGTCGAGGTTGATGCCGTGCAGGGCGTGGAATGCGCCGTAGTAGAGGTTCAAATCCTTGATGGCAATCTTTACGTCCGCGGGCGCATCATCCGGATGTGCGGTTTTGTTCTTGATGGCTTCCTGCATGTCGATCATCATGATGCTTTTCCTCCGATTTTGCGGGAAATCAGGCTGGACAGGCTGTTCAGCCCCAGCACGAGCAGCAGCAGCACCACGCCCGTGGCGTACGCTTGGTCGTAATGCAGTCCCTCCAGCGATAGCTGATACATATGCACTGCCAGCGTGCGCCCGGACGAGAGCAGAAAATGCTTGGGCATGTCCGCGACCGTGCCGGCGGTAAACAGCAGGGCGGCGGTTTCACCCACGATGCGGCCAATCGCCAGCACCACGCCGGAGAGAATGCCCGGCATGGCGGGCGGCAGCACGATTTTGATGACCGTGCGCAGCTTGCCCGCGCCTAAGCCGAAGCTGCCCTCGCGGTAGCTGTCCGGGATGGAGAGCAGCGCTTCTTCGGTCGTGCGCAGTATCAGCGGCAGCACCATGAGGGAAAGCGTCAGCGCACCGGAGAGCAAAGTCAGGTTGATGCGCAGGACGGTGAAAAACACCATGCCGAACAGACCGTAGATGATGGAGGGGATGCCCTGCAGGGTTTCGGCGGTCAGGCGGATGGTGCGCACCAGCGGCGAGTTGCGCTTGGCGTACTCCGCCAGATAAATCGCCCCGCCCACGCCAATCGGGATGGCGACAAGCAGCGCAACCAGCGCAATCAGCAGCGTGTTGATGATGGCAGGCAGCATCGACTGATTTTCCGTCGTGTATTTCAGGCTGAACAGCTCCGGCGTCAGGTGCGGAATGCCCTTGACAAGCAGGTCAATGACGATGGCAAGCAGGGCGAAAATCGTAATCAGCACCGACAGGCGGCACAGCAGCCGCAGCAGCGCGCTGGCTGGATGACGCCGCCAGCGGTTGCCTTCATTGCGGAAGAAATTCCTGATGGGATGCGCGCGGTACGCGGGGGCGGTCATCATTGCTGTTCCCTCCTTTTCAGCACGGAGAAGGAAGCGTTAATCAGCAGAATAAAGACGAACAGCACGATGCCGGCGGCAATCAGCGCTTCGCGGTGCAGCCCTTCGGCGTAGCCCATCTCGATGACGATGCCGGAGGTGAGTGTGCGGATGCCGCTGAGCAAATCGGAGGTCAGGCGCGGCTGATTGCCGATGACCATCTTGACCGCCATTGCCTCGCCGATGGCGCGGCCAATCGCCAGCACAACCGACGCCAGAATGCCGGATTTTGCCGCCGGGACAGTCGCGCGGAACACACTGCGTTCATCCGTCGCGCCCAGCGCCAGCGAACCCTCGTAGTAGGAGTTCGGCACGGCTTTGACGGCGGCGGAGGTCAGCTGGATGATGGTCGGCAGGATCATGATGCCCAGCAGCAGCGACGCTGTCAGGATGCACTGCCCGCGCCCGCGGCCGCCGAACATTTCGCGGATGAGTGGCACGAGCGTCGTCAGCCCAAAGAAGCCGTAGACAATCGACGGCACGCCCGCCATCAGCCCAATCATCGGCTCGATGATTTTGCGCAGGCGAACCGGGCAGAAGCGCGCCAGATAAATCCCCGCGAGGATGCCGACCGGCGCGCCGAAGAGCAATGCGCCGCCCGTGACGTAGAGCGAGCCGACAATCATCGGCAGGATGCCGAAAATATTGTTCGCGGGCTTCCACGTCGTCCCGGACAGGAACGCGCCCAAATCATATTTCGTAAAGAACGGCAGTCCGTTCAGAAACAGAAAAACGCAGATCAGCGCGACGGCCGCGATGGAGAACACTGCTGTCGCCGCAAAGACCCAGCGCATGACCTGCTCCTTGACTTTCATGTCCATTGATTCCTTCTTTCTTCATGCTTTCCCGCTATTTAGGATAGCACGGGAATGTAAAATGCGCGGGCGGTGAAATGTAAAGAGCGTGTAAAATCGTGAGAAGAAGGTGAAGAAAGGGGGAATGGGGACGCGTGGCATGAAAAAAAGTGCAGAAGATGCGGCGAAACTTCCGGCGTTATTAATACTATTTCCAAATTCACCCGCGCCATCTGCTTGCGCCTTTTCCGCGCTTGCGTCCGCTCATTCCACTTAGCGTAGCGCTGCTACGCTGCGTTTCATTCGCGTTAGCCAGCGCGAAAAATTCGCTTCGCATCTTGGCGCATTCTCATTTGGAAATAGTATAAAAAGGAAGCAAACCGCCCATGCTGCCGTACAGCACCCCGAATTAACACAATCTTAACCTAACCTGCCTTTCTGCCTTTACATTCCCGCGGTATCATACAGGCGTACCCAAGGAAAAAGACAAGGGCAACAGGACATCAGGAAGGTGTCCCGGACAGAAAGGAAGGTTTTCTGCAATGAAGAAGTTTGCTGCCATCCTGCTTTCGCTCGTGCTGACGCTCACCGTCGCGCTGGCGGACTCCATCTACGTTGTTTCCCGTGAGGACGGCTCCGGCACGCGCGCCGCGTTCATCGAACTGACGGGCGTTGAACAGAAGGACGCTGACGGCAACAAGGTCGATATGACCACCGTCGAAGCGGCTGTGTACTCCGGCACGTCCGAAGTCAAGACCACGGTTTCGCAGGACGTTGCCGCCATCGGCTACATCTCCCTCGGCTCGATGGATGCATCCGTGAAGGCGCTGAAGGTCGCCCGCAACCCCGAAGATGGTGCGGAAGCCGTCTACGTCGAAGCGACCCCTGAAAACGTCGCCAGCGGTGATTACGCCATCGCGCGTCCCTTCAACATCGCTTACAAGGCGGACAACCTCTCCGCGACTGCGCAGGATTTCATCAACTGGATTCTCTCTGCCGAAGGTCAGGCGATTGTGACCGCGCAGAAGTACGTCGCCAAAGCGCCGGCTGAATATCAGGCGGCGCCCGTGGCAGGCAAGATTGTCATCGGCGGTTCTTCTTCCGTCGGCCCGCTGATGCAGAAGCTCGAAGAAGCCTACGAAGCGCTCCACCCGGAAGTGGACATCGAAGTGCAGATTTCTGACTCCTCCACCGGTATGCGCGGCGCTGCGGACGGCTCGTTCGATATCGGCATGGCTTCCCGCGAAGTCAAGGCGTCCGAGCTGGAAGCGGGTCTGACCCCTGTGACCATCTGCATGGACGGCATCGCGGTCATCGTGAATAACGACAACGCGGTCGAAGGTCTGACGCTTGCGCAGATTCGCGACATCTTCACGGGCGAAATCGTCGACTGGGACGAAGTCAAGTAATACTAATTCTCATCTAAAGCATGTCATTCGCACAGCATCTTTTCCGCCC
>ERZ772892.448-NODE-448-length-51879-cov-4.706005_pt1 | contig 51879 bp, 102 predicted proteins | sample MGYA00512126_ERZ772892 | MGnify/ENA primary metagenome ERZ772892 (study PRJEB29015, sample SAMEA2737697) | human gut metagenome | biome: human gut; feature: human-associated habitat; material: faeces | place: China | collected 2012 ... | reverse complement strand
CTTATAAGCCTAATCAGCTAGACGATGTTCAGTATTTCTAATGAAACGATGATTTCTTGACAGAATGGAGGCTTAGAATATGACAAGAGAAAAAGCCACGAGAATTGTAAATGGATTTTTTAATGATATGAATCCTGCTTTATGGAATGGAGAAGGTAATAAACCCGAAAGTTTTGATGAACGACCTTGGCAATGCAAAATAGTCGATGGTATAAATCTTGAAATTACTTTTGCTTATGATGAAGAAGATGGATGGCATCATTATTGCGATTTAGTTTATACCAAAGATAACAGTTCTTTTGACTTAATGAGTGGTTATGGAATTGATTCTAAACTAAATGTGATAGATACAGTAATGGATATATGTAGAAACTATGAGTAAGTATTGGAATTGTGATTTAGATAGGAGTGATTGGAATGGATTATAAAATAGGTGACACAGTAAAAATATCTGTTTATGTAACAGAAAAATGGAGCAGATTAGTTACTTGTAAAATCACCAATAAGTATATAAGAAATAATACTACTTATTATTCTTTGCAAGAGATAAATGGAATTTATAGAGTAAGTAACGTAAAAGAAAACCGATTCATACTTGATTAACATGAAACGGAAATTTCAAGATAGGAGATGTAGTATGAGCAAAGTAACGGCAGGAATTATGAGAATAAATCGGGAGCTAGATAAAATTTCTGGTTTAGATGGTATTGTGGTAGATAAAATTGCAAAATTAGAAACAGAAGTAAAAGAAATGGTATCTGATATTTTAGAAAACCACTCAAATGCAAGTATTTTTAATTATTGGGGAAATAACAAAAGTGGTATTTCTAATATGTTAGATGAAATAGACAAAGAACCGTTATTAGAAGAGGTTTTGAATAATGGAAAAGTAATCGCTTCAAAAGCATATTGTGACGCAGAAACAAAATATTTTATGAGGTATCAGATTATTAAATATAATAAAATGTTATATCTTATTGAGTATAAAGAAAAAGAATGTGTCACATTTGAAAAATTACAATGAAAAGCACATTCAGTTCTATTTGTCGAGCACAGAACATGATATAATAAAAGAAAAACGGAGGTAATTATTATGGCATATTTAATTGCATTTATTATTGTATTTGGTATTCCTTATTATCTTAATCAAAAGGAAGAATCTCGTAAGAGACAAGATATGTATAATAATTTAAATAAGAAGTCGGTTGATGAAATGGAAAAGTGGAGAAAATAATATAAAAGAGAAAGGTGGTCGATGAATATGTTCGGAGGACTATTAGCATTCTTAGGAATTTATGCAGGAAGTGCTGCAAAGGCATCTAAAGATAATTATGATATGAAGAAAACTACTCGTAGAGTTGATGAAAATGGGAACGTGCATTATATGGACAGATTGTGCAATGATTACATCAATGGAGAGCGAGTAAAGAGGGTTGAAACTACTGATAGAAACGGAGTTAAATTGTATTCAACTGTTGGTGTAAACAGTAGTAAAGTGTATGACACTTCTTATGGGAGGGGTACACAGCAGTTATTCGAAATGAGTGAACGTGAAAAGCAAGATGCAATTGAAAGAGGCAAATTAGCTTATATGCAGTACAATCCTTATTTTGGAAGATCGGTTACAACGGAGATTGCTACTGGTAGAACAATTACTTGTCTTTTTGCATGGGAACATGGAGATAAACCAATTTATAAGAAATGGTACTTCAGACCTGAATGCCAGGATAAATTCGGCTATAGAGAAACTGTTAAAGGCGATTATGGAATCGACATTACAAAAGAAGAATACTACAAGTTACAGACTATTGGAATTAGTTATTCGAATCTACCAAGCGATCAGAAAGTATTAAACGACCTATGGGGAAGGAATTGCGTAAAATAAAAACAGAGAAGGGATTACCTTCTCTGTTTAATTAGTCACGTAATTCGAAAAGGTACTAAACCTAATCTTCCAACACAAAAAATATAATAGCATTAAATATTAAATATGTCAATGAGGTGATTAAAATGAAAAAAGACAAATTAACAGCAGAATTTTTTGAAAATGCGATTTGCAAAAATAAAGACATAGAAACAAAAGAATATTGGAGTAATATTTTTAAGTCTAATTTGAAAACTTTTTTGGATGAAGTGGATGAGAATGACTTTAAGGAAATTAGAGATGATGTAAATTCAGATTATCTAATGGATTATAATACATATCAAAATCATTATAGTTTTATTTGCGAAGTGATTGACATAGATATGGAAGATACATATGAGCCATATAAAAGGAAAATAGATAAAATTGAAAAATTGTCTGAAGGATATTCAAACATTATTAAGAATTTTCCAGATGATGTTGATTACGCTGTTGAGTTTTCCAGAAGTAGTTTGTCTGTATATCTGAATATTAATATTCCTGTTACAGAGGATAATATCGGTAAATTTCTTAATATCGGAGAAACAATTAGAGGGATTAATATTACAGAAACGTACTCTGAATATGAAGAAAATGATTACAAGAATAAAACAATTGTGATTAGAATGTCAGATCACGATTTTGGTGGAAACAGAGACTACTCATATAGAATTCCTTGTATTAACATTGTTTTAGAGAATAAATAGATTGGAGTGATAAGAATGAAATCAAATTGATGAGATAGAAAGAGATGCATTGTTGAAGTATAATAAAGAACTTGCTAAAAGATATTATTAATTAAAATAATGGATTTAAAACGGAGAAATAATAATGCTATTATACAAAAACGTAGATATTTGTGATTTAGAGCAAATTGCAAAAAAATGGAATTCTGAGCATGGATGAGTGCGGGAATGATAATTGGGACGAAGGAAAACGAGCAGAAAATGATACATCGGTGGTATATTTATTTAGCCCGATTGGTAAACAGAACTCATTTCCTATTTATGGTGTAGCATTGCTGGAGGTTCAATGTGAAGCAAAGGAAAACAAAATTGGTAAAACAGATACGCATGTAGACGATTACATAGAATATATTACAAAAAGAGTTGAACCATCAGAGATAAAAAGAGTTGTTATACCTAAAATTTTTAAAGGTTATATTTCAATTCCAAAAAACATTGAAATTACATGGTGTGAATTGAAGGCAGAACGTTATGGGAATAATGGACTAGAAGAATGTAGTGATGAAATCATAGAACAGTTTGCAAAAACCGCACCGTTAATGTGTTCCGAAGAGTTCAATTTTTTCAGAGGCACAACGGAAAACCGCACGATGATTGATTTGTATAATATAGAATACATATTCTAAGTAAATAATAGTTTCATTGGAAGAATGGAGTGAGATTTATATGTTTAAGTGGAAAGATTACGAAGAGAATACTGCGCTATTCATTGATGGAATTAGTGAAAATGTAGCAATTTTGAGGTATAAGGATTTTCAGTTGACAGATGCAGCTACAGGATTAAAATTGAAAATGAAATCGTCCAATATTAATGAGGCGAAAGTTGATGCTGAAAATTTCTTGAAAGAATTTTGGAACAGAGTAGAGAATAATTATAAGAGAAACTTAGATGCGTTGAAATAATGAGGTGTATTTTATGAAAAACAAAAAATGGATTTACGACTATGTAACAGTTGGAAATAAAACATATCAGTTTGTGAATAATAAACTAAAATGGGTTATCAAATGGTAATGGAATCAAGTTTTAAAAATGGAATGGAGAATAAAGGTATGGAAATAAGTAAAAATGCAATTGAAAATATGATGTTGGCATACATTGATCATAAACAAATTCTTAATGAATATGAATCAGAAATGGATGAACAAGAAATGGAAGAAGATGCAAATTATAACTTTCATAGAGGATGTTGTGAAACAGCAGAGTGTTGGATGAGAGCAATCGGTGTTAGTCCAGATTGTGAGTTTGTTAGAGAAAGGTTGTGATTATATGAAATATGGAGACATTGTTGTATACAAAAATCAGATTGGAACAGTAGTAAAAAGCGAAAATGATTTTAAGTTTCATCCATGTAATTATGGAAGTTGTTCATTTAGTTTGCTGGATACAATTACAGATGAGGATGTAAGAGAAGCAACACACGATGAAAAGTTGGAACTGATAGAAAAAGAATTTACATGGGGTAATGTGGTTAAGATACATTGCATTGGAGAATATCAGATTGTAGAGTATATTGATAAAAGAGATAAGAAGACATTTTATCACGGATACATTAACTACAACGATATAAACAGTTCGTACTTATCTCTTGATTCTGCATTGATTGGATGTATTGGATATAAACATGAGGGTAGAAATGGTAAAGCAGCAATATATTTTGAGAAAATGATTGGACTGGAATAGATTCATTTTTATGGAATGTATATGAACATGAATATGGAAAATATGATTTTGAAAATAATAAAAAAATTGGAGGATTATAAATATGTTATATACAATAGTACATACAGTAATTAATAATAAAGAAGAACACCCAGAAGCAAACGCAAGGGTGCTTGGAATATATTCAGATGAGAATGTTGCTATTAAAGAAGCGGAAAAATGGATAAACAATACAAAAACATCTGACATAAATGTAAAGAGAATAACAGACACAGAATGGTATTTTTGGTATGAAGAGAATGGAAATACCTATGGCGGTTATGTGGATGTATATGGAAAAAGATTAGACGAGCCAATTGAATAAACCAAGTAAACCAAGTTTTCTTTTGAATGGAAGGAGTGAATAATATGAATGACGTATTGGAACAGCGATTAGCTGCAAAGAAGCGAGATTTGGAAAATCAACAAGAATATTTTAGAATTAATATGAAAAACATTAAACAATCAACTTATGAAGACAATGCTATTAACGCATTATTATACATGAAGAAACTGAAAACGGAAATTGCAGAGTTAGAGTTAGTGATGCAGTTGAAAAAGACAAATGAACTCTAAGTTTCAGGAGGTAATATTAAAATGATTAAATGGATTAGTGCAGAAACACCACCAACCGAATATAGTATGACAAAAGAATACTTTGTCACTTGTGAATATAAGGGAGAAGGAAATGTGAATGGAAGATTAACTTTTGTTATGACTTATGAAGAGAAGGGAAGAAAGAAAGTTCCTACATGGTGCTGGAATGGAAGAATAGCAATTTGGAAAGTATTATTTTGGGCTGAATTTCCAACACCATGCCAGGATGAAATTTAACTTTATTTTGGAATAGTATGTAATGTATTTGGAGATTAAATATTATGGATAAAATAGATGACATTAAAAATGATTTGAAAAATGTAAACGAACTGAAAGATATAAAAGGCAATCCAATTGTGCAATCAGTTCTTCTATCATCATTAAAATCAATTCCAGTTATAGGTGATATGATTGACTCTACAACAGAAGTTTTATTAAACGAATTTCAAGAAAAGAAGGAACAAGAACTGATAGATATAATTTTTTCAGATACAAATAATATTACAACAGAAATGGTAAATGATGTAGAGTTCATTGTTAATTTTAATAAAACATTAGAAGCAGTAAGAAGACTTGCAACTAATGATAAGGTAAAATTCTTTGGCAATCTTATAAAAAATGGATATTTAATGGATGAACGTATTGAGAATAATGTATTTGAAGAATATCTGGATATATTAAATACTTTATCGTATAGAGAAATATGTTTTTTGGCAGATTACAAGAAATGGTCAGACAAACATAATTCGCCACCTAGTATAGACAACTGGCAATTATTTAAAGAAAAATATTCTTATAAATATAATGTATCTACTAGTTTAATGGAAAATATTTTTGTTAAAATGGTACAAACGGGGTTTATTAACATTACATATAGAGAAGAAAAAATTATTGTGTTAGGTCGTAATAAGAAGAAAAGAAAAAAAATTGAAAAAAATGAAAATAAAAACAGAATATCGAATATTTATGATATATATTTAACAATATATTTCAGTAAATTTTATAGATATGTATTGAAAGAAAAATAATTTTTTCGATGGAGGATAAAATATGAATAGTATAAATAATCAATATGAAAATCAGCCAGATATGAGAAAAAAGGTAAAAGAATATATTGGTGAGCTTAATACAGAAATTGACAGGCTTGAGAATTTATTAAAAAATACTGATAATCCATATGATTTACAGATTAAAGGTAGGTTGAATGCGATAATTGAAGTAAAGAATGATTTATTAGGAAGATTGGAAGAGGTGGTATAGATGGAATTTAAAAAAGGCGATAAAGTGTTTCACAAAAATTTAGAATTGTTTGGAACATTTGTAGATTATGCATGGGAAAATCCAAATGAGGAAGCGGATGTTGATTTTGAAATGGAAGATGGTTATATTGAACAGCGACATGTTTCAATAAATCAGTTACAGAAGTGTCCAAGTGATAAAGAGATTGGAAAGAGAATTGCGAGGTATAATAAATGATGGATGGCATTCAAGGAAGTTACGCTATAGCATATGCAGATAAAGATAGCACAAGTTTTTCTGAAAATGAGCCATGGATTTTAGCTGAATTTGGAAATGATATTAAAAAATGTAAAATAAGAGTAACAGAATTAATCAAAATGGGATATAAGCAAGTAATTCCATTTCAATTTGGACAAAGACTATTGGAATCATATTCCTGGGATTATGTCAAAAGACACAAAATTTAATATTAAACTATCAACATAAAAATCCGAATTGATGGAGAACACAAATGGAATCAATTATAAATGAATTGGCAAGAAAAGATAACTTTACAAATGACAAGCAGTATAATTCAGGTCTAAGGCTAATAAAAGAAATGGGGTATCGTTATGTTAGTGGAGAACCTGATGTTAAGTATTATTGTATGTGTAATGGGTACTAAGAAATGACGATTTCTTTTGAAAATTTGGAGGTGAATAGATAATGGATAATATAGTTTATATGTTTGGAATTGCTCTTTTAGAACATGATGGATATTGTGAACCTATGGATGACAGTACACAGTATAAAGTTGTTAAATGGAAACTTTCAGATATGAATAAATATAATGGAGAATATGCTGTTATAGGATTCGATGGTACATTGAAAATATATGAATCAGAAGGTAAAAAAATATTTGACGGCTCATTGCTTGATTCCTCTGATTTTTGCAATAAATTAAGAGAAAAGATGTAACCCAAAGAAAAATTGCTTTCTTGTTGAAAGCAAATCAAATACTGAAATAAGTATTGGAAGCAGCAAACCAACTGCTTCTTTTATTTTACATAGAAATATGGTAAAATAAAAACAATTATAAACCATAACATGAGATGTGCCGTTTTACGGAAATAATTATAACAGGAGGGTTCAAAATATGAATTACAATGAAAAGAAAGATCTTCTTAAAAGAGTAAAAGAAGGCGCAGAAAAGAAAGAATTCCGTGTAAACAACATTGAAGAATGGGGATTCATTTGTGGTGCATGGGTGGAACATGTTTTAAAGAACAGTAAATTACCAGATAGAATCTACAAAGGTAGAGAAACATGGATGATGAAAGAGCTTAATGGTGATAATATAGAGCCTTTTAAGCAAAAATTGATGGAAACTTTCACAAAACAGTACATGGAAAATGTAGGAGAAACTGAATTCTTGAATGGTGTTTATCTTGCAATTATCAGCTATGATATTGAAGATGGAGAAAAATGGTCAGATGCATCTGAGATGTTTTCTGCTGGATTGGTTTCGGAAGTAAATTGGTAATTGAAATATAAATTTAATATTATAGTAAGCAAAGCAACTAGATTAAGGTCTGGTTGCTTTTTTATTACAGAAAATGAGGTGATAAATATGTGTAAACGACATGACAATACAAACAGATCAAGTGAATTTATCTGTTTAAGATGTCTTAGTAAAAATCAGGTTGGAGATAAAATGCGTAGACCCAATATGAGAGAAAAAGACCATGTAAAAAACTTGTGCTGTCTATGTACAAAGTTGCAAATGAGAACTAAAAATCTTGAAGTTAGGTGGTGCGATGATTTTAATGAGCGAATGAAATACGCAAAGAAAATTAAGTCAAAATATTATGATGAGAATAATGAACTGCTACCTAAATGGCAAACGGAGAATATGTATGTAGGAAAGTGAGGTTGATTAACATGGAAAATTATAAAATCAGTTATAATGGTGATACTTATGTTGAAAATATTCACCATATAGGTGTTGAGTATAATGGAAATTATTATAGTGTGATTTTCGGAGAATATGTAAATGGAGGATTCTTTAGTATTCCAAACTGGAATTGCGGTGGTGAGTTAGCTGGGTTTAGTGATGTCTTTTGGAATACAGAATCTATTCAGAAATCATTAAAAAGTAAAAGAGCAGCTAAAGCTATTGCAAAAGCGATAGCAGATTACACAAGGGAGTGATAATTATGTGTTATAAAATTGAAGTACAAAACAAAAATGCTGAAAAGCTTAATAGGAAGTTGGATGAGTTAAACGCACCACAGTTTTTAAGAGATTACTTGAATGAATTGGAAAGCAAAAGTGGAGCGTTAAATTATTTAGTGGCAATTAAAGATTTTTTACAGTGGTTGATTGAAAGTAATATTATCAAGAAGAAATCAATTTCTGAAATAGAAGTTTCTGATTTTAGCGACTTGCGACCACAAAATATTAGTTCATACCTTAGATATAAGGAAACAAATGGAATGTCGCCAACCACAACGGAAACAAGAAAGAATATTATAAAAAGTTTTATAAAAAATGTATATTCATATAGAGAATGTTTATTGAGAGAACTCTATAACAGTATGGAGGATTTTAGTAAACAAATAAAATATAAAGGGATATCTTCTAAAAACAACTTAACACAAAAACTTCCAACAGAAAATCAGCTTAATGATATGGAAGAAAAAATAATGTGGAAAAAGGATGAATGTGTAAGGAATAGAAATATTGCTATTTTTCGTGTTTTAAGAGGAACTGGAATAAGAGAGTCTGAACTTGCTGGCTTGGATTTATCAGATTTGCATTTAGATGAAAATAGTGAATGTATTGATCTTAATGATATGTCACATATTATGGTTTTACCAAAAGGATATCAAAGAGAAACTGAAAAAAGACCTGTATATCTTACTGGATCTGCTCTGAAAGCATTAAGAGAATGGCTAGAGTACAGAAATACATTGAATAATATTGTAGACAAAGAAGCTGTGTTCGTAAATAAAAATGGTACACGTACAACAGAGAGAAATATCAAACAGATATTTGAGAATTATGGAAATGGTATTACTCCACATATGATGAGACATTATTATGCTAGTGTAATGAACAGAAATGGGAATCTTGCGTTCGTGCAGCAACAGTTGGGGCATAGTAGTGTAAATACAACGATTAATAATTATGCAAATGGATCAGTCGGAATGAAAAAAATATTGGAGAATATGTAAATGGTTAAATATATTGGAAAGAAGATTAGAAACGAAAAGAAAATAACAGTAAGAGGACTTGCAGAATTAGCAGTTGTTGCACCAAGCACGATCAGCAAATGGGAAAATGGAAGTGCAGTTCCAGATCTGGCAGTATTAGAACTTGTAGCAAATGCGATGGAAGTTAAACCATTTGATCTTGTAGAGTTTGTGTAATATGTAAACGACACTATTTCTTAGTGTCGTCAAACTTATTAACTTCATTTGTTACGAGGTTACGAATCCAACCAGATAACGAGCGTCCATCCGCTGTTGCAATTCTGGCTGCCTTTTCTTTTATATCTTTAGAAAGAAGCACCATAACCCTTGTGTTTTCATCCTTGATTTTTCCTTGTGGCATAGTAAATATCTCCTTTATTAATATAAGTTGATTATAAGTTGTTGCAAACTATATGTCAATTATTTTAAAAAACTGACATAAACCCATTGACAAGTTGATGACAACTTGCTATAATGCGAAGTATCAAAGGTAATCCACAAGTACATAAACACAAAAGAGAGGAGGAGTACATATGGATTTACAGAGATACGACATAATAAAGGCAAAAATTAATTATGAAGGAAATTCAGTACAAGCGAATGAAAGACCTTATGTAATAGTAAGTAATCCATTGGGTACGAAATATGCTCCGATTATAACAGTGATGCCTTTGACAAGTAAGATTAAAAAGACAAACATGCCTTGTCATGGATGTATTCAAGCAAACGAAAATAATGGATTAACATTATATTCTATGGCGTTAGGTGAGCAGATCACAACAATCTCAAAAGATGAAGTGATCTCAAAAATTGGAACTATTACTGATGATAAAAATAAAAGAATGGTAGATAAAGTATGCTTTAATTCTTTATTTTTTGGAACAGACTACAAGCTTGAGGAGGTAATGGAATAATGTATGTAGATAAAGAAATAGCAAAAAAAATGATTGATGAAACACCTGGTAAAATATGGGTTGATTCCTTCAACGGTATGACTTTTATCCATACAAGACCAAGACAGATAACTGTTGATGAAGGAAAGCGAATAATAAATAGGGCAAACACAATTAATTATCAAGATAATGACTTTTTTGGGTTGCTTTCGCTGGATGGAGTGCAGGAATTTATTGTGCATAATATTAAGTTTCCCCAAATAGTGTCCTGATTATAGGACTTGAAGTATTATATAATAAAAATATTAAACTCCTAAAATGAAAAATTAAACCTGTACTTTGACAACTGAAAATGGCTATAAAAGGTCTAGTTTACTTTTTCTACAGCCCTTTCCAAGGCATGATATATTGGTTATATCGATTACTATCTGCTGGGAAAGGAGCAGATATGAATTATTACAATGCTAGCGGACAAATGGACCTGTCAGATCGAATAGCAATAGAAACTGGGATATGCATCGGGGAGTCATTCAAAAAAATAGCAAAAAGACTTCGCAGACATCCATCTACTATTGCACATGAAGTTAAAGAAAACAGAACCTTCATTAAAGGTAATTACCCGAATGGAAAAGATTGCCGCATGGCAAGACAATGCACAGTAAGGAATTTGTGCGGCTGTGATGAAGAAGCCTGTAATACAAAGTGTAGACTTTGCAGAGAAGTGGATTGTACCAAGGTATGCGATAGATATGTATCAGTTGCTTGCCATAAGTTTGATTCGCCTCCGTATGTTTGTAATAACTGTAAGGATAAAAAGCTTTGCAACAAAGATAAGTATATTTACAGTGCGAAATTCGCTGATGCAGCTGTAACTCGTCGTAGATCGGAGAGTCGACAAGGAGTTAGACTTTCTGATGAAAAGAAGGTAGAATTGGATGAACTTGTGACTCGACTTGTTAAGAAAGGCCAGCCTTTAACACACATATATGCAGAACATGAAAATGAAATGCCAGTGTGTTTGAGAACACTTTATAACTATATCGATGAAGGTGCCTTATCTATTAAAAACATAGATTTAAGAAGAAAGACAGGCTACAAACCACGAAAGAAAAAGTACAACGATATCAATGGATTTCACTCAATGGAGTATAGACAGTGTAGGACATATGAGGATTTTGAGTATGCGATGAAATTCAAATATTCAGAAGATGAAGTAACAGAAATGGATACTGTAAAAGGCGTTAGAGAATCTGGAAAGCGTTTGCTTACAATGATCTTTAGAAAGAACAACGTAATGCTACTATTCCTGATGCCAGATGGAAAAGCAGAATCCGTAAAAAGGGTTCTGGACTATCTCGAGACAGGATTGGGAATAGATGTTTTTAGACGGTTGTTTCCGGTTATATTGACTGACAACGGCAGCGAATTCAAGAAGGTAGATGAGTTAGAACTTACGCTGGATGAGGATGGCTTCCTAGTTTATAGAACAAGCCTTTATTACTGTGATCCAATGGCTTCATGGCAAAAAGGGTGTATCGAGAAGAATCATGAATTTATTCGTTATGCCGTGCCAAAAGGAAAAAGCTTAAACCCATACACGCAAGAAGATATGACTTTATTAATGAATCATATCAATAGTGTAAAACGTCCTGGACTTGGAAATAAAAGTCCATACGAGCTCGTAGAAGAGGATGATGAAGATTTCAAAGCATTAATGTCATTATTAAAAATGCACCTCATCCCGCCAGATGAAGTGCATTTAATGCCAGATTTATTCGTTAAAAAGTAATTAGACCGAAGCTGCAGATAGTAATCGATTTGTCAATAGGTATTAAATAGACGGGTCGCATTTACTTTTGCATAACAAGTAGCCAGCCGTCTGTTAATCATGCAAACAAATATATACCTGCTATCTGGAATGCCTTAATTATAGCATGATATTTGAATTTGAACATCCATTATTAGGGCTTTATTTGACCTCAGAACAGAATTTTGATTATTAGACGTATTTTCAGTTGGGTTTTAGTTTTTCATTCAAGGAAAATATTAAACGAACAAATCTCGAACGAATGTTCTGGAAATGCGTTGACAAGAACAAATGTTTGGAGTATTATAATTTTCGTAAATAATAAAAAAGATAGAGCCAAGCGATTCAAACGCTGCGCCAACAGCTTTCTACTTGACTCTATCAAACCAAATACATACAACAGCATTAAGCCATTGCAGAAGCGAAATATCGCTTGAATTTATTTTACATATATTTCGAAAGAAAGTCAAGCTTCAAGCGTTTTCTGCAATTAAAATTCCTAAGTTACACAATTAAATATGGAAATAATATTATAGGGCATTCGCCAAGCGGTAAGGCATCGCACTTTGACTGCGAAATTTGTCAGTTCGAATCTGATATGCCCTGCTATGCGATACTTCCAGACCGGATTCTATCGCAGAACGCAAGAATTAATCATTGTAAGAGCAAAATGTGTAGTTGCTATAGTTCTACCATAGCCTGATCCACTAACGGATTACAAGCTGATACTATAGAACTTCCTGATAAACTTGCGATAGTGTCAGCGACTTGGATCATTAGCACAATTGGTTAGTGCATTCGGCTCATAACCGAAAGGCTCAGAGTTCAAGTCTCTGATGATCCATTGCTAAATCAAACAAAGAGAGGAGATGATTACGTTGGCACAATATGTAATTACAGACGGTTCTCGTTGGATTATGAGAAATCGTAATGGTAAATATGTTCCAACATCTTGCGAGGCATTGGCTGATACATTTTCAAATAAAGCAGCCAATAATCTATATAATAACTCGCTACCCAAAGCCTTGAAATCAGTATTTCATATCCAGAAAATTGATACCCCACCCGATAATGTAAAGCAGATTACACAATCAGAAGTGGAAAATAATACCGAAAAAGTTATGGTTGCTGAAAATATCCAGAAATGGATTGACAAAATAACTGATCTTAATGGATTAGCAACAGATGCATTACATAGAAAAGAAGAATTGTGTGAAGAACTTAGCTTTGTAGACAGGGAATTATCCGATATCAATCATTATATAGAATTTTGCAATCTTAATGCAGCACAAGGATGGAAAGCATATAAGATGATAAAGGAACGGAGAATAAAAAGAAGAAGTATCAAAAATGAGATACAAATTCTTAACATTATTCTTGATAAAAAGATTTCTGATACAGTTACAAATGAGATTTTGGAAACCATGTCGAAAATGGATAAGCGTACATATGAACCACGAGTAATGAACGAGCTGTTTGATTTGTAAAGAAAGGATATACATATGGTGATTTGTAAAAGGTGTTATACGTCTATGGTTGTTGTTATGTCGTTCTCAAAGGACAAGCATGAGAAATTCTGTCGTTGTCCGAAGTGTTGTTCAGAGACACGGCATATGAAAATTAACGATAATGAGTTGAGTTTCGGAGAGGTATTATATAGAGAAATCAAGAAGGGAAAGTAATTACATAATGGAAATACAACAAATATTGGAATGGTACTGTGATAATGAAATGTATCGGCTCAAGAAGATATGCTACCCAATGTTGATAAAGATTGGAGGTATATCGGACAAAGATTATGACGACTTTTACAGTATCGCTTTAAGTGTGTTATCAGATACCGCATTAAGATTTGATTCAGAAAAAGAGATAGATTTCGATTCATTCTTAGCCAGTAACATTAAGCGGAAGTTTAAAACCGAGATTCGTGATCGTAATCGTGAAAAACGTATTCCTGCTAAGAAACTTGAGAGTACAAGTAATCTTGTTACAGAAGATGGGTTGGAACTTGGAGAAACCATTCCATCAAAGTTTGATACATATGAAACTGCTTGTGAATATTTGTTTAAAGGTACTAAGATCCAAAGATATTTGGATAAGTTATCATATACACAACGCAAAATCGTTTCGCTATTATCTAATGGATATAAAGCAAAAGAAATAAGAGAATTATTACATATGAGCGAAAAAGAATATTCACAAAATTTGGCTGCAATTCAAGCATATGAAAATGTAAGAGAATTAATGTAAAAAAGAGAATTATATAGTGTGATTAATTTCACACTTATAGGGCTATCGCCAAGCGGTAAGGCACAGGATTTTGATTCCTGCATTTGTTGGTTCGAATCCAACTAGCCCTGTTGTGGATCATTGGCGCAATGGTTAGCGCATCCGGCTCATAACCGGACGGTTCAGAGTTCGAGTCTCTGATGATCCATCTAATAATTAAAAGCAAAAATAATATTTAGGAGGAATTTATTATGGCAAAGAAAGTTAGAGAGCAAACAGTATCATTATCTTCATATTTGGCAAGTGTAAATAGCGAGGATATTTCAGAAAATCAGGATGTACAGAGAATGTTTTGTTGGGATAATCCTGCAATGAATGAACTTATTGTTACCGTACTTACAGAAGATTACATTCCTCCTATTATTCTTGGCGAAGAGGAATTAGGCGGAGATTTAACACAGCAATATATCGTTGATGGTATTCAAAGAACTACAGCTTTAAATAAGTTCCGTCATATGAACTGGAAAACAACAAAATCATTTGAAAATAGTGTTATTCAGTATCAAGCGAAAATGAGAGACGAGGAAGGACATCTTATCAAGGATGAAGATGGCAGTATTCTTTGGGAAAATCGTGAATTTGATATTAAGAATAAGACATTTGAACAGCTACCAGATGAATTAAAGAAGAAATTCGATGATTATCAGATTCGAATTGTAATTCATCAGAATTGCACTATGCAGGAAATAAGTAAACTTGTGAGACGTTATAACCGCAATAAGAGCATGGGTTCTAACCAAAAAGCTCTTACTTGGATTCCTACATATGCAAGAAAAATTAAGAATATCGCAAATAATGAGTTCTACAAAAATTGTGTTGCTTATTCAAAGTCAATGAGAAAGAACGGAACATATGAACAAACTGTTGCAAATTCTGTAATGGCTACATTCCATCTTAATGATTGGAAAAAGACACCAAATGATAGAAATGAATACCTTGAAGAAAACTCTTCGTTTGATGAGTTTGAAAAGGTAAATAAATATGGAAATCGTATTGCAAAAGTTTGTGGAAACAAATTTCAGAATGTATTCGTATTCAAAGATATCCTTTGTTGGGTTGCTACATTCCACAATTTTACAAAACTTGGCGTTGAAGATAACAAATTCGCAGAGTTCGTGAACGCTCTTGTAAATGAATTGCATGAAAAAGTAGTTGGTGAATGGAGCTACGATATGCTTGACAAAGAACCTGGCACATCTGATAAAAAGATTATTCAAGCTAAAATTGATACATATACTGCTTTGATGATGGATTATTTGCATATTGATCAAGAAAATTTAACAGTAAATCCAAAAGAAACAACTCTTTCTTTTGTTCAGGAAAATGCAAATCCTGACGCTACAGAAGAGGATATTGAGTTTTACAGGGATATGGTTGAGGATTGCGTAAAGGTGGACGAGCCTGTATATCAGCAATGTGAAAGAGCTGTAATTGCAATTATGGCTTATGCTTGTACGAAAGAGCAGGACGAAGAATTTGAAAAGTGGATTCAGAAGTATAAGAATCAGACAAATTTTAGTCCTTCACAGAAAACAAACTTTACATATATGAAAAACAGTTTTGACAAATATGTTCAGAAAATGGCTGTATAAAAACTTGTTAGCAACAGAAATCAGAAAACGTCCGATTATTCTATCAAATACATAGCCGAGTCTGGCAATTCTTATATTCTTTGTGAGTATGGTTTCTGTTTACTATATAAAATTAATCGAAAGGAATAAAACAACAATGAAAACAATAGATAATAAATTTGAGATAGGTGAAGAATGTTATACATACGCAAGAGAAAATGTAGAAGTTGTTTGTCCAGTATGTAAAGGAACAAAGAAGATTCTTTACAGTGGATATGGAATTCCATGTAAACAGTGTAATACAACAGGAAAAATTGTATGTAAACAGACAGTGGTTACACCTCATAAAGTTAAAATTAGAAGGATTGTAGCTAGTATCTGGGATGATGTAACAACAATTAAATATAAAGTTGATTCCATTGGAGAATATATCAATATCAGAAACAGAGTAGAAAGTTCTTTATTTAAGACATTGGAAGAGTGTGAGCAGAAGTGTAAAGAAATTAATCAGGGTGAGAGTAGTGCTGTATTTTAGCAGTAAAATTCTCTTTCTTTGGATTGTGAGGTGAAAAGGATGTTTAGAAGAAAAACAAAACTTAAGAAAGTATTAGACAAGAGAATAAATTATGTAACATTTAGAGATTTTCTAAAATCGTTATCACACAAGGAGTTACATATCTTGGCAGAAGAAATTATCTGGAAAGAATACGATGGATATAATGGTTCATCTTGTCGTATGGAACAAAATCATTATGAATTAATGGATAGGTGGCATAAAGAATTTTATATAGATCAAAGAAGTTATTTATTGTCACAGTAAAGTTCGTTTCTTTGGAAGAGAGGTGAGAAGATGCAAATAAAGATTAGTTATACATTATATACAGACGGAGATTACAGTTTAAGGAATGCTGAAGAACTTGGTTGTTTTAACAGAAATGTAGTAGTTGATGATTTTGAACATTACGATTACATAGGTTTTGTGGAATTTAAAAATGAAGAAGATTGGTGTTGTAAAAGCGAAGCGAAAAATTTTCTTTGGAGATTTTTATGTGATGGAATTCATATATCTTATACGCATCCTTGGCTACTTAAAGATTTTTATGACATTATGGAATCTTTAGAGAATGTTATTAATGAATATCAAGAGGGAATATCTGTAGCAAAAAGGCACATAACAGGTAATTATGAAGGTACTGAAATTAAAATAGAAATATCGAAGTAAAATTTCTTTAGATTGTGAGGTGAAAATAAATGGACAAAACAAAAATTAAAACAAAAGAGGTGTGGTCAGCTAATAAGTGGTATCTGTTTTTTGGAATTTTATTTGTGATTATGATTATCTTATTGGAGATATGTGCAATAAGGCAATTCTTTGTGACAGATACAGAAGAAGCATTAGTGTTGCTCTTTATTTTACAACTGCCAGCTATGTTTTGTTTATTATTAACAACGATGATTGGAGATTATATTCATAGAGAAAAATTCAATATCTATTACTGTAAATTAGAAAATGGTATTGATATTGATTATATCAAAGAAAATTATTGTATAGAAGATATAAATGAGAGTTGCGTATTGTTTGTAGATAAAGGTAACGATCATAATTTTTGTGTTTGGAAATTAATACAAGGATATGATTCATTATATCAAGCAGAAATTAAAATGTTTTTATAACAAGAAAGTTTTGTTTCATAGGAAGTGAGGTATATACATGAAGTTAGTAAATAAATATCCTAACAGCAAATATAGTGAAATGGAAGAATATTTTTGCGATATTACATCAGAGCTGGATAAGTTGGCAGGAATTAACGCAGATGGTTGTTGGAAACATTATATACTTGCTGATAGATATTGTATTAATGAAAAATGTTTGGTAATTAGAATACCAGGTGGCACACTTGGAGAAATTTGTTTTGATGATAACAACATTATTACTAAAGTAAAAGTTGATACAGATTATGTTGTAAAATCTTATCCAATTGATGTAAATGAACAGATTCAGAAATTTGTAGGGCAGAAAATTGAATTTTAAGGAGAATAGATTATTAAAATTTCCCTTTTAATGGAGGTAAATGGATGTACAAAGAGTTAAAAGAAAACGAAAACTTTAATGATGCATATTCATCATGGATTATTGCTTATTGTTTAGATACTAATTCATTTTTTGTGACAAATCAGAGACATTTCTTTTGGGAATATGACACAGAGTTTTTACGAGAAAGAGATGCTATTGATTATTTTAGAAGTCATATAGATGAATTTGCACGAATTAGAAAAGATATTCTTGCGAACTCAGGAGGCTGGAAACCAAACAGTGATATGTTTTTAGAAAATACACAAGAACGATTTCCAATATAACAGGAAGAAATTTTCATTTCTTAGGAAGGAGAAAATTATGATTTTAGTAGGAGACAAGATTAAATTAGTAAAAGAAATCCCAGAGGGATTTAACAAAATTGGACAGATTTTTAGAATCTCACATATTGACAATGGACATATTACATTCTATTTAGATGACACTATAGCAGGTTGTATGTCTTATGATGAGTTCGAGAAATATTTTGAAAAGGTTGAAAAGAGAGCGTGGAGTAAATGGTTTAAAGATCCAGAAAGGCGTTCAATTAATCATTTTGGTGATGGAACAATTACAATGAATATATTTTATAGAAGCAATGGAAAAAAAGTTCAAGTCAAATGTGGTGGATATAGAGCAGAAGCTACTTGTTGTAAAACAGATCAATTTGATTTAAGAACAGGATATATTCTAGCAAAGAAAAGATTGATTATAAAGATGTTGCAAGGTCAAGTTGATGCTTATGCGAAAAGTTTATAAGTAAAACAATTAATAAAAACAAATATAAGAAAGAAGAGGTAACAATATGGATGGATTTATGAAGTTTAAGAAGGCATTACAGAAGCATTTTGATGAAATGCAGAGAGAAGCAACACATTTATTTGAGGTAAATGTGGACAAAGATGAGTTATGGAATACATATCTTGATAGTTTCCCTGCTGGCACTAATGAGATTTTCAGAGAGCGTAGAGAACATAATTGCAGTTGTTGTAGACAGTTTATCAAGAATATTGGTTCTGCCGTTACAATTAAGAATAATCAGATTCATACAATTTGGGAGTTAGAACTTGGTGATACAACATATCAGCCAGTATGTGACGCACTTGATGCATTTGTAAAGGCTCATACAGTAACAGATATTTACACAACTAAGTTTCCTAAGATTGGTACAGATTTTAACTTTGAGGAAATTAATGGCAAGTCTCATCAGTGGGATCATTTCTTTTTAGAGTTACCAAGCAAGTTTGTAAATAGAACAAGTCGTTCTAATGAGGAAGTTAGGGGACAGTTTAGAGATACAAGGAATGTATTTAAGCGTTCTCTTGATGAAATTACTATGGAGTCACTTGATACAATCCTTGAACTTATCAATTCCAATACTCTTTATAAGGGCGAAGAATGGAAGAGTATTCTCACAGAGTTCAAGAGATATAAGAAGGAATATGATAAGCTTAGTTCTGATTCAGAGAAGGAATTATATGCTTGGGAGAAGTCAGTAACAGCAGGTATGGCTATTGGTAGAATTAGAAATCATTCTATTGGTACACTTCTTATCAATGTAAGCGAGGATATGGACTTAGATACTGCCGTTAAGAAGTATGAACAGATTACTGCTCCGAGCAATTATAAAAGACCAAAGGCTATTTTCACAAAGAAGATGCTCGAAGATGCAAAGAAGACAATCACAGAACTTGGATATATGGATTCATTACAGAGAAGATTTGCTAATCTGAATGATATTACTGTCAACAATGTACTGTTTTCAAATAAGAGTGCTGCAAGAAGAATGGTTGGAGCTGATGACATTTTCGGTCAGATGGAGAAGGATGTAGCTGTAAGTCCTAAGAAGTTCTCAAAGGTTGAGGAAATTTCAGCACAGGATTTTATTGATAAGGTACTTCCAACTGCAAAGGAGATTGAAGCATTTGTAGAGAATAAGCATGAGAAGAACTTTGTGTCTATGATTGCACCAGTTAATCCAGATGCTAAGACAATGTTCAAGTGGAACAATGGATTATCTTGGGCTTATTCAGGAAACATTACAGACTCAGATATGAAACAGAATGTAAAAGCGGCTGGCGGTAATGTTGATGGGATTCTCAGATTTTCTATTCAGTGGAACGAAGATAGTCATGATAATTACGACCTTGATGCACATTGTATTGAGCCAAATGGTACAGAAATCTACTATGGCAGTTATAAAGCACCAAGAATTACTTCTATGGGTGGTCAGTTAGATGTTGATGTCATTGATCCATGTGGAAAGATTGCAGTGGAGAATATTACTTGGGAAGATTTATCAAGAATGAAGCCAGGTGTTTATAAGTTCTTTGTACATCAGTATTCAGGAAGTGTAAGACATGGATTCAGAGCCGAGATTGAGTTTAATGGCGAAATTTATAAGTTTGACTATAGTAACTCAATGAGAACAGGTGAAAAGGTTCAGGTTGCAGAAGTAACACTTGATTCGAATGGCAATTTCTCAATTAAGGAAAAACTAGCAGGTAATTCATCTATTTCAAGTCGTGAGATTTGGGGCGTAAATACAAATCAGTTTGTACCTGTATCAGTAATTAGTTATAGTCCAAACTACTTTGATGAGCAGGATGGAATTGGTCATAGACATTTGTTCTTCTTCCTGAAGGATTGTGTGAATAACGAAGAGCCAAACGGTTACTACAATGAGTTCTTAAAGAGTGACCTTGAAAAGCACAAGAGAGTATTTGAGGCTTTAGGTGCTAAGTGTCATGTAGAAGATACTGATGATCAGCTTTCAGGAATTGGATTCTCTATGACAAAGAGAGCAGATTTAGTTGTTAAGGTTAAGGGTGCAACAGAGCGTGTAATGAAGATTAAGTTTTAATTAGAAAAGGAGATTATTATTATGACAAACAACGAATTATTTATCAATGCAACAAGAGCAAACTATCAGTTCCCATTTAGAGGAATGATTAACGTAATTGATTTGTGGGATTTGTCTCTCACAAATCTGGACTCAGTGTTTAAAACACTCAATGCAGAAGCAAAGAAGTCTGAGGAAGAAAGTCTTCTGAATACCAAGTCAAAGGAAGATGAGGAGATTTCTAATAAGATTGAAATTGTCAAGTATATTGTTAGTGTGAAGCTGGATGAGAAAAAGAAGAGAGAAGACGCTAAGAAAAATGCCGAGATGAGACAGAGATTGCTTGAAATCAAGGCTAAGAGACAGGATGCAGCACTTGAAAATATGTCTGATGAGGAACTGGATAAGGCACTTGCAGAGTTAGAGTAATGTTTTTATGGGCTGGCTGACGAACAGTTGGTCAGTCCTTTTTTTATAGAAAGAGAGGTATATACTATGCCAGTTAGAAACAGATTAGCCTATGTTGGTGAAGGTTGGGAGGATAATAAAGAGTGATTTATACGAGTTATTTTGCAAAGTTAAAATCCTTGCCAGATAATATTGTTCCAATTAGCATTTGTGGTAAAGCACCTGATTGGTATACAGGATTGCAGTATAAGAAACTTGCGCCAAGATATGATTTCTTTATGGAATGGAAGAAAAATCATGACAACGAATATTACATTAAATGTTTTAACGAGCAAGTGTTAAGTAAATTAAAAGCAACAGATGTTATTCTGGATTTATCAAGGATATGTTATGGTTTTAATGTTGGTGAATGCGACATTTGTTTAATTTGTTACGAAAAACCAACGGATTTTTGTCACAGACATTTAGTTGCAGACTGGTTAAATCAGAACGGATATAAGTGTGATGAATATTTGTTTAGCAGGTAAAAAAGAATGCGGAGGTACAAAATGTTTGAATTAAAAGTGGCAAGTACACATGAAATAATTGAAAAATTAGAGGAATATGAAAAAGAAAATGGAGTCGGTGCAATAGTATCATTGAGCACAATGTGCAGAGGCGACAGAACTGTTCAGTATGTATTTGAAATTGCAAATGATTCTGATGGGAATAGGGTATTAGCGCCAGATAAAGATAGATACAAAAGAACCAAAATTGAAATATCTGCTGTATTGGATGATTCCTTATTTCCAAATAGGTATAAAATTCTAGATAAATAATTTGTTAAGAAACGCACATTTCATTACAAAAATTGGAGGTATAATTATGTTATTTTGGTTATGTTTAATTGTATTAATTGTAGGAATCGGATTAGTAACTGTTGGAAAGATGGAGTGGTTTGATGCTAGAAATGAAAATAAGTTAAGAAAATTTCTATATCAGAATGATGACACAATTAAAATTTCTGGTTGGGTTACTGTTGTAATAAGTGGAATTATAATGACAATTATGATTATTGTCCTTGCTTGTAATTTTATTGGTGTAAACGCTCAAGTAGAAAAAAACAAAGAACAATACAATGCCATCACATATAAAGTAGAAAGTGGTGCTTGTCGTGATGAATTCGGTTTATTGAATAAAGAAGTAATTGATGAGATTCAGGATTGGAATGAGAATATAACATATTATAAAAATTTTCAGAAAGATTTTTGGGTTGGTATTTTTATCCCAAATGTATATGACCAGTTTGAAATTATTGATTACACAAAATATGGGAGAGAATAATACAATGTCAAACTTATATGTATATCTAATGCGTTCTCGAAATAAGGACAACAAGGACATTCCAAATTTTAAGGAACGAGCCAAGACAATCCTTGAGTACAAAGAGAACGAAGATAAGGTGATTGATGCTTTTAAGAATTTTGTAGCCAAAGGACTTCCTGGCGAACAGACAAGGTTATACAGGTCAGTTAATTCAAGAAATGAAGAAAAAATCAGAGAAGAGTTGATTATTCGTCTGCTGAGAGATAAGCCAAGTATGACACAACTTAATCGCACATTAGCATCTGTTGCACAACAGGTACAGAATCGTGATGAGAGTAAGTGGTTGTTTGATTTTGAAGTAGATGATAAAGAATTACTTGGTCAATTTAGAACAGATTTGGGATTATTAGGTATTCATAATGACTGCCATAAGACTCCTCATGGCTATGCGGTAATTGCAGAGCATGGATTTGATACAAGAGAGTTAATGGAAAAGTGGAAAGATTATGATATTACATTGAAGAAAGATGAGTTGTTGTTTTTGGATATGATAACGAATGGAGAGTGAGTATGTACGAACAATTAAGAGAATATATAGAAGAATCAAATAATATTGTATTCTTTGGTGGTGCAGGTGTGTCAACTGAAAGTGGTATTCCTGACTTCCGATCTAAGGACGGATTGTATAATCAGCATGACATTCAATTTGAAAAATATAATCCAGAATATCTTCTAAGTAGAGAATGTTTATATAACAACCCCAAAGTATTCTATGAATTTTATCGTCAAAAGATGGATACAAGAAATATTGAACCAAATATTACTCATAAGGTACTTGCTAAGATGGAAGAAATGGGGAAGTTAAAGGCTATTGTTACACAGAATATTGAAGGACTTCATCAGAAGGCTGGCAGTAAGAATGTATTCGAAATTCATGGAACTACTCAGAAAAATTATTGTAGCAAATGCAAAATGGAATATCATCCTGATTTCTTATTCAATACTAAAGAGGCAATTCCAAAATGTGAATGTGGTGGATTAATCAGACCTGATGTAACTTTATATGGAGAGAAATTGCCTAATGAAGCTGTAAATGGTGCTGTTGAAGCGATTAGTAAAGCTGATATGTTGATTATTGGTGGTACTTCATTGCAGGTTTATCCAGCAGCTAATTACATTTCTTATTTTACTGGTAAACATTTGGTCGTTATCAATAGAGAGAAAATTCATGTGTTATTGAATGGAGATACTGATTTGATGATTATTGATTCGTTGGGTAATGTATTTAGTGAGATTGGAAAATGGATATGAGGTGAAATGGTGAAATTAACGATTGATATACCAGGAGAATATGAACGAGATTTTATAGGTGATAAGTTTAAAGATTTCTTTTCAAGAATAATTGCAGATATAAACTGTAATGGATTGTGTGGCAATTATGAAAAAGAAATTGCAGAAATGTTTTTAGAAGCATTTGACAAAGCTATTATTGGTGATACTAATCCAAATGCTAATGTTATTCCAGTTGAAAATATATCTTTTGACACAGAAGATATGAAGAAGATGATTCAAGATGAATTAAAGAAGTTCCAAATAGAGAATAATCTAATATAGAAGTAATTCTATTCATGGTTGATCAGCCAAAATTTCTTGAGAAGAGAGGAGAAATGAATGTTTTTAAAAACTATTTTGTTATTAACTATGTTATTCTGTCATATTGTAGATGATTATTATCTACAAGGTTGGTTAGCATCAGCAAAACAAAAGTCATGGTGGGAGAAAAATGCACCTGATAAGTTATATAAGAATGATTATATTATGGCTTTATGTGAACATGCTTTTAGTTGGACATTTATGATTATGTTAGTCCCAACAATTTATACATATTTTAACCCAAACGAGTTAATATATAAGATGTATGTTTTTGTATTTTGTTTTAACTGGGTAATCCATTGTATTATAGATGATTGTAAAGCAAATAAGAAAAATATAAATCTTATTCATGATCAGTTAATACATATTCTTCAAATTGTTATAACATGGATTGTGTTTATAGCAATTCGATAGAGAATAATCATATATAGAAATTTCTATCTTGGCGATTCAGCCAAATTTTCCAAATAAAAGTAACAAGAAATATTTTTTTCATTCGATTAGGCAGACGTGCCTATTTTCGAGTGATTTTTATAACAAAATAATATTAAAACGAAAGGATTTAACAGTAAATTCTAGGATAAATGATTGCGCAATCTCTGTAGATTAAAGGATTTTGACAGAGAATAAAGAAAAAAATAATTATTGTGAGAAGAACTGGAAGTTAGTGAACTTCTGCGAGTTCGATAAATATGCAACAAGTTCTTATTGTGCTATTCACAATGAAAACGAAAGTAAAAATCTTGGTGATATTACTAAGGTTGATGAAACAAAACTTGAACCATTTAATATGATTTGTGGAGGTAGTCCCTGCCAGGATTTTTCTGTCGCAGGTAAGCAGAAAGGTTCTGTATGGACTTGTAAAGATTGTGGACATGAGTATAATCCACTGACAGTTCATTGGTCAGAAAGAGATAAGTGTCCATGCTGCGGAAGTAATAATATTGAGAAGACTCGTTCATCTCTTTTGGTAGAGTATCTAAGAGTTATCAGAGCAAATAAACCGAATTTCGGTATGTACGAGAATGTAAAGAATATTGTGGGAAAGCAGTTTAAAGATACATTCAAGATGTTTACGGATGAGTTGGACGAGTATGGATACAATGTGTACTGGAAAGTTCTAAACGCAAAAGACTATGGCATTCCTCAAAATAGAGAGCGTGTGTATCTGATTTTTATTAAGAAAGAATTAGACAATGGAAAGTTTACATATCCTGAATCATTTGATAATGGAATGAGATTAAAAGATGTTCTTGAAAAGAATGTTGATGAGAAATTCTATATTTCAGAAGATAAGGTTCAGAGATTTTTAACAAATCTCAACAACGAAGACGCTTTATTATACGACGCTTGCCAGGTTAAAAGAGAAGGAAAATCAAGAGAATATAATGATTTCTGTCCTACTTTAACAGCAAGAGATTATAAAGATCCACGTCTTGTAAATGATAATGTTGTAAAACAGATTGGCACAATTTCTAAATGTGAAGGGAATTGGAAAAATCCACAGGTAGGTAGAATTTATAGTACAGATGGTTGTAGTCCTACATTAAATACTTGTGGAGGTGGTAGTCATGAACCAAAGATTGTTCAGCTAGGAAATATAAATCCATCTGGCAAAGGTATGAATGGTAATGTATTTGATGAGAATGGATTAGCACCAACCATTACAACTAATAAAGGTGAAGGTAATAAGATTGCAATCCATGAGGTAAATCAAGAAGACAACAATAAGCCGAAAGAAAGATTTTTTAGACAAGCACTGGAAACATTTGAAAACTCAAATGCAAATTATGGAGATACAATTGATGCATTTAATAAAAGAGTGAATAGAAGTGGATATTCTCCAACTTTAACAACAAGACCAGAAGGATTTAAAACTGCAATTTTGCCTGTCACGAATGATATTAGGATTAGAAAATTAACTCCGAAGGAGTGTTTCAGACTTATGGGGTTCTCAGATGAAAATTTTGAAGCTGCCGAGAAGATGGTAAGTAACAGTCAGTTGTACAAGCAGGCAGGAAATTCTATCGTAGTAGATGTTTTATATTACATATTGGTTGAATTGTATAAGGCTATGCCATATCTTTTTGATGATTTGAGATTAAGTAGTTTTTTCTCTGGGATTGGCGCATTTGAGATAGCGTTGAACAGATTATATGAAGGAATCAACTCTGGAAATTTTATAAATCCGCAAGCAGATTAAGTTCTGCTTGTGGTGGAAAACATACTATTGTAAATGATTTTGAATTAACAAGAAGTAAATGGGTTAATGACAAGTATAAAAAATTTTATGAAGAAAAAGGTTATCTTCCAAAATATTTCGATATTTATAACGGAACAGAAGTGAAAGATTTTGCTCCTACAATATCAACAAGAAGTAATGGAGCTATGAGAAGTGGAACTTTGCTTGTTATATGTAATTAAACAGAGAATAACATAATATGAAATTCTAAGGAAAGCGGAATTTCTTAGTAAAATCTTAGGAGGTATCAATGAATTTATATCGGCTGTGGAAGAAAATTATTAAACAACCAATTTACGTTCTTAATCATACAAAAGCAGTTGTATTTATAGATGATAAGGAATATGAAATCACAGGTATTCGATACAAAAATGGTAAATGGTTAGGCTTAGAAGCAGATAACCACGTATGGCACAACAAAGACGATTATCCAGAAGAAAGAAAATGGATAATCGTAAAAGATAAAAATGGAATAGAACACAAATATCATCAGTGGTTAGGACATACATATTATGAATTTATATTTGATGCAAATGGGTGTGATGGATATAGAAGTGATGTAGATATTGCAAGTTGGCGATATGATTATTCGGAAAGGAATGGAACAAAACAATGATAGATATTCAATGTAAAGACGGAAAATATATTATTGAGGCAAGGATTCATAGTGAAGTTGATACAAATGATATTGCAAAAGTGCAGGAAAGATTTACTTCTGATTGTGCTTATGAGTTTGCAGAAGCTATGAGAGAAGCAGTAAACGTTAGTCATTTGGTAATGAAAGAACAAAGAAAAGAGGTAACAAAATGAGAGAAACATTAATTGTTGTAGACATGCAGAATGATTTTATTGACGGAACACTTGGCACAAAGGAAGCACAGGCAATTGTTCCAAATGTCAAGAAGAAAATTAAGGAATATAAGGATCGTGGAGATAAAATTTATGTAACTCAAGATACACATTATGAAGATTATTTGAATACATACGAAGGCAAACATTTACCTGTAGAACATTGTATTGCTAATACAGATGGCTGGCAGTTAAATGATGAAGTTTATAACGTATTAAAAAATACAAATGCTACATACATACTAAAGCATACCTTTGGTTCAATTGAACTGGTAAACAAAATCAAAGAGTATATTTCTGAGAATAATATTGACCAGAAACAATATTCAATCGAATTAATTGGTTTATGTTTAGATGTTTGTGTCATTTCAAATGCAGTATTAATAAAGACTGCATTCCCAGAAGCAAATGTATCTATTAACCTAGATTGTACAGCAGCAGTTACACCTGAAACATTCAACGCAACGAAAATAGTTATGAAAAGTTTACAGATAGAAGATAAGTATGTATAGAAAATATGATATAGGAACAATATGGAGTTCAAATAAATATGGTGATTTTGAAATTGTAGATATAATATCGCAAAATAGATTTAAAGTAAAATTTATTCTTACTGGATTTGAAAAAGATATATCAAGGTCTTGTTTGGCGGCTGGTGAAATAAGAGATCCATATTATCCAATTTATTATGGCGTTGGATGTTTGGGAAATATAAATGTTAAGTCATATAAAAAAGAATTAAATTTATGGAGATTCATGCTTTCGAGATGCTATGACAAAAACAGTGATAATTATTGCTTATATGGAGACAAAGGGATAAAGGTATGCAAAGAATGGTTATGCTTTAAAAATTTTGTAAAAGACATTCCAGAAATAAAAGGGTATGACAGAGAAAAATTCCAAGCTGGTGAATTAGAATTGGATAAAGATATGTCATATGTTGGTCATGGTAGTAAAGAATATTCTTTGAACACATGTGAATTTCTTCCATATAGAGTTAATTTTTCAGAAATGTTGGCTAGAAGGAAATTACATACATCGTCAAGATATGTTGGTGTAACAAAATTAAAAGATGGAAAATGGCAAGTTACATTTTGTGGAAAACATAAAAATATCTATGTAGGAAGATTTTCAACAGAAAAAGAAGCACATGAAGCATATGAAAATTTTAAGAAGAATTACAGAGAAGGAGTAGAATATGATTAAAATTAATGGCGAAATTGTAACAATCAACAAGTTTCCAGATGGAACACCAAGAATAAATATTGATATAAACAATATTGAGGAAGACTTTTATGATGACTCTCCTTGCATTTGGATTGAATGGATTTATGAGAGTAATGATGAGATGTTTTATCTGATGTTAGTAAGGAAACATCTTGAAAGATTTTTTACTAATGTAGATTATTATTTGTCTCTTCCATATATTCCTAATGCACGAATGGATAGAGTAAAAAATGATGATGAAGTATTCACATTGAAGTATTTTTGCGATTTTATCAATTGGTTAGGATTTTCATCAGTTTATGTTTTAGATGCTCATAGCGATGTTTCTACTGCATTACTCAATAATTGTGTAAAAGAAAATCCAAAAGAGTATGTTGATAAAGCTATTTCAAAGATTGGTATGAGAAATCTTGTACTTTATTTCCCAGACGCAGGTGCAGCTAAGAGATATTCAGATTTATTCCCTGAGTTACCGTATTGTTATGGTGAAAAGAAAAGAGATTGGAAGACTGGCAAAATCCTTGGATTAGACATTAGAACAAATGGTATTGATTTGAAGGATAAAGTTGTGTTAATGATTGATGATATTATCGCATATGGCGGTTCACTTTATTATAGTGCAGAAGAATTGAAGAAACATGGTGTAACTGAGATTTATGCGTATGCCACTCATACAGAGAATTCAATTCTTGATAAAGAAAAAGGAACATTAATCAAGTCTTTGGAGAATAATACAGTGAACAGATTATTCACTACAAATAGTTTGTTTAATGGTAGTCATGAAAAAATTACAGTTATGGAGGTTTAAAATTATGGATAACACAATGGCTTTATTATTATCAGATACTTATAAACAGTGTCATGATCGTATGTATCCGAAGGGATTAACTAAGTTAGTATCTTATTGGGTGCCTCGAAAATCAATGTTAGAGAATCAGAATGAAATGGTTTTCTTTGGATTACAGGCATTTATCAAAGAATATTTAATGGGATATTTTCAGAAAAATTTCTTCGAATTGTCAGAAGATGAGATGTTATCTCTTTATACAGATTCAATGGACGTACAGATTGGTAAAGATAATTACGACTTAGAGAAGATTGTGAAGCTTCACAGACTTGGTTATCTGCCGCTTGAAATTAGAGCTTTACCAGAAGGAACACTTGTACCAATGGGAGTTCCTTGTATTGAAATTACTAATACGGATGACAAGTTTGCATGGCTTGTTCAGTGGATTGAATGTATTCTTCAGGTTGAGTTATGGAAACCTTGTTGTCATGCAACTATTGGTCATATGTATCGTGAGATTGCAGATTATTGGTATGACAAAACAACAGACGGTTTACCTGGCAATATGGCTTGTGCTGATTTCGGTATGAGAGGTATGTCTTGTATGGATGAAGCTACAAGATGTTCCGCTTCATGGTTGCTTTCATTTAATAAGACATCTACAATTCCAGCAATTAATTATATTGATAGATATTACAATGCCGATTGTAAGAATAATGGTATTGGAATCGGTGCTGTCTCAACTGAGCATTCTGTAATGGGTGCTAATTTCTCAATTGATGGAGATGAGATTACGTTCGTTAAGAGACTTTTAACAGAGTTATATCCAAATACATCATTTAGTATGGTTTCAGATACTTATGATTATTGGAATATGGTAAATAATATTCTTCCACAGTGTAAAGAAGAGATTATGAATCATAATGGAAAGCTCTTTGTTCGTCCTGATAGCGGTGATATTGTAGAGATTTCAGTTAAGACAGTTGAAAGGTTATGGGAGATTTTTGGTGGTTCTGTAAATGGTAAAGGTTATAAGGTATTAGATCCGCATATCGGTATTATTTATGGTGATGGCTGCACACTATCTAATGTAGAAACTATTTGGAAAGAATTAGAAAAGCGTGGTTTCGCAGCTAATAATATTGCTTATGGTGTAGGAGCTTTTTGCTTCACTGCAATCGTTGAAAATGGCAAGATGATTGTTGTTACAAGAGATACTTTTGGTATTGCAATGAAAGCTACATATGGAGTAATTGATGGCAAGAAGTTAATGATCTTCAAAGATCCTAAGACAGATACGAGCCACTTAAAGAAATCTCATAAAGGATGTTGTAGAGTATACGATGATAACGGTGAATTAAAATGTCAAGATCAGTTACTTGAAATGAGTGATAACAGTTTACTTACTACCGTATTTAAAGATGGAGAGGTAGTAAGAGAAGATACATTTGCGGATATCAGAAACAGAATGTACGGAGGTAAGTAATGATTAAAATAATTGATGGAGACTTACTTACTTCGAACACTGATATTATTGCACACCAGGTTAATTGCAAAGGTGCTTTTAATTCTGGTGTTGCAAAAGCGATCCGTGATTATGATGTGCAAGTATATAAAGATTATCATAGTTTTTGTTCGATTAATACACCTGAACAATTATTGGGTTCTGTTAGATATTTTCAGTCTAATATTGACGCAAGAATATATGCAAATTTATTTGCACAAAAATCATATGGCTATGACGGAAAACAGCATACAGATATTAATGCTTTAAGAAAATGTTTTGAAAATTTGAGATCATATGCAGTTTTGGAAAATATGAGTATTGCAATGCCATATAAAATTGGATGTGTTCGTGGCGGTGCAAATTGGGAGGAAGTACATCAAATGATAGAGAATGTTTTTTATGATTGCAATGTTGAATTATGGAGGCTTGACAAAGGATGATAAATGAATTTAGAGGTAAATATTATTTTTTAAGCAACTTTTATTCTTCTCCTGTTACATATGAAGGACTTACATATTTAAATAATGAAGCTGCTTTTCAATCAGCAAAAACTTTTTCAGATAGAGAATGTTTCACGAATTTAGATCCCTCATCTGCAAAGAAACTTGGCAGAAGAGTTCAGCTTCGATCTGATTGGGAAGATGTGAAGTACAACGTTATGTACGAAATTGTAAAAGCGAAATTTACTCAAAATTTAAAGCTCAAAGCAAAGTTACTTGAGACTGATAATCAGCATCTCGAAGAAGGTAATACTTGGGGTGATAAAATTTGGGGAACTGTGAATGGTGTTGGAGAAAATAATTTAGGAAAAATTCTTATGAGAGTTAGAGAGGAGATTAGACATGAGTAATTTTGATGTAAAGAAAGCAACTAATGATTGCGTTCAGTGGATTAAGGATTTCTTTGAGAAGAACGGTAAAGACTGTATGGCAGTTGTGGGTATCTCAGGCGGCAAGGACTCAAGTGTTGTAGCTGCTTTGTGTGTAGAAGCTCTTGGGAAAGATAGAGTTATTGGCGTAAAGATGCCTTGTGGAGAACAGAAAGATATTGATTATTCTAATATGCTTATCAATCATCTCGGAATTAGAGGTTATACAATGAACATTGGAGATGCTGTTGGTGAAATCAGAAGTCAATTTCCAGTTGGTGTTAAAATTAGTGATCAGACCACAACAAATCTTCCTGCTCGTATTCGCATGGCTACGTTATACGCTATTTCTCAGTCAGTAAATGGTCGTGTTGCGAATACGTGTAATCTTTCCGAAGATTGGGTGGGTTACGCCACAAGATATGGTGACGCTGCTGGCGATTTTAGTCCGTTATCTCAGCTTACAGTAACAGAGGTTAAAGCTATTGGTCGTGAGTTAGGTCTTCCATCTGAATTAGTTGATAAGACACCTACCGATGGTCTTTGTGGAAAGACAGATGAAGATAACCTTGGATTTACTTATGCTGAATTAGATGCATACATCAGAGATGGAATTGAGCCAAGTGAGGAAGTAAAAGCTAAGATTGATTCAATGCATGAGAAAAATCTGTTTAAATTACAGCCAATGCCAAGTTTTGTGTATAAGGCATAAATGAAATACTATATATAGTGTTTAAAAAATATAGACACTATATATAGCAATATTTTTACCAAGAAACATAGATTTCTTTTGGAGGTTTAAATGGGATTAATTGAAAAATATGAAAAAAGAAAACTAAGATATGAGAAGCAACTTTCTCAAATGTCAGATGATAGTGAATTATCAGAGTATGGATTTTGGGATAAAGGGTATCTGCGTGGGAAAATTGCAATATGTGATGACATTATAGACGATTTGAATAATATCTTAATTAAGTACAATAAAAAGCAATAGTGTCAAATTTAAAGGAGAATAATATGGCAGGATTTGTATCAAAGCAACCAAATGGATTATATTGTAGATTTTCTACTGTCACAGATTGCCCTACAGCATGGAATATGACGAGAGAAGATTATATCAATATGAAAATGCAGGAAGCAAAAGAAGACGCTGAAGATGTGTTGGATAATTATTTGAAGCCGTTTGACATGGTAATGGATATGTATTATCCAAACAATATGACAAAAGAGGAATTTGATAAATTCCTTGAAGAAACTGGATATAGTAAAGGAGAATAAACAATATGAAGAACTGTGTAATTTTAGAAATGGAAAACAGCAATGATTTTGAGAATGCTATGAATGATTATTTGGATGATGGATACAAAGTAGAATCTAGTTCATGCAATAGTAGATACTATAAAGCAATTCTTGTGTTAAAGGAGGATGAATAAACCATATGAAGAAGAAAATTTTAGCAGTTGTATTAGGATTAACATTGTGTTTTGGAATGACTGGATGTGGTACTAGCGGAGGTAATAAAAATTATGATAGTCATTCAAAACTCATTTCGATAGAAGGTGAAAATGATTTGTATTATTATTCTACAACTCATGTCGTTTATATAGTATTTAATGAAGCTGCATGTCAAGTTGGATATCAAGCTGGATATGGTTATATGTCACCATATTATTCAGAAAATGGTAAGTTATGTACCTATGATACTAATACAAAACAGATAGTTGAAATTGGAGAATAGAACGAAGTAAACCGAAGTTTCTTGGTAATTTAGGAGGTGGAAGATGAGCAAAAATTATGAATTAGAGCTGTATAAATTACTAATCAATCCAGAAGAAGACGACATTGACATCCAATATGTAGAAGAATTTGGATGGGTTAGTAATACAGAGTTTTATGTTTGGATTAATCTTAATTGGTTTAATGAATTTGTCAAACGATTGAATGATATTTTTGGCTATTCGCTTTTGGATGAAGGTGGAATTGAAGCAAGAATTTGTAGTGATTGTGTATGTATCGACTTAGAAGAAGTTATTTCTGGATATGGAGTTGATCTTGAAGAAGTATTTCCAAGAAGTAAATACACGCATTAAGAGAATAATACATTGAAAGGAGCATGAGATTTGCTGCAGCATTAAATCATGATTTGCTCTGAGTAAGAAATGTTAGAGATTAATAAAATATATAATGAAGATTGCCTTGAAGGTATGAAAAAGATTGATGATAAGTCGATTGATTGTATCATCACAGATCTCCCTTATGGGCAAACCTCACGAAATAAATGGGATTCAGTCATTCCATTTAAACCATTATGGGAACAATACGAAAGAGTAATTAAGGATAATGGAGCAATAATTCTATTTGCAAATGGTATGTTTACTGCAGATCTGATGCAGAGTAATAGAAAACTTTGGAAATACAATTTGATTTGGGAGAAAACTCAACCAACTGGATTTCTAAATGCTAAGAAAATGCCATTACGTTCACATGAAGATATCTGTATTTTCTATAAGAAACTTCCTACATATAATCCACAAAAAACAACTGGACATCCAAGAAAAGTTAGCAAAGCAGAACATAAGACTAATTGCAAAGAGACTACTGATTATGGAGAACATAGTCTTACTACTTATGATAGTACAGAAAGATATCCTAAATCAATATGGACGTTTGCAAAGGATATTCAGAAGTCAGCTCTACATCCAACACAAAAACCTGTGGCACTGATCGAAGAGTTGATTAAAACCTACACTAATTCAGGAGATTTAATTCTTGATTCATGTGCAGGAAGTTGTACGACTGCAGTTGCAGCTTTGAATACAGGTAGAAATTACATATGTTTTGAGAAGGATAAAGATATTTTTGAAATTGGAAGTAAGAGAGTGAGAGAATACATAAATGAATAAATGTGGTAACAATGACTGCCAATGGCACAAATATTGTGAAAGCGGTTTGATGTGGTATGACGAAGATATTACTGAATGTCGTCATTGGATTAAACCAAAACCAACTAAGATGAAAAATATCAAAGTAGCTGAAACTGATTATGATAAAGCAGTTAAAGTATTAAAAAGGAACAAGATAGAGTTTAAATAATACATTGAAAGAAATCTTTCTTTGGAAATTAGAGAGTTATTTGAATTAAGAGAATAATTTAGTGAGGTGAATGAGATATGAGAATTGAAGAAATTGCATTAAGGCAGGAAGCACGTCAGATGTTATGTGAAGCTGGTCTTACAAAAGAAGAATTAAAGGAACTTGTTCTTAAAGATTTAGATGATAAAGTCGTCAAAGCTATCGAAGGAAAAATAAAAGGTATTGATTTTGATCAGATGATTATCGAAAGAGTGGATGCTGCAATGACAAAAGCAATTAATAATGTTGTACAGAAGTATGTCGATAGTTACTTCTACAATAGAAAACTCAATATTAAAGCAACGGCATCTTTTGAAGAATAAATCCAATGAAGCTCGTATTTCTTGTTTTTAGATAAGGAGAATAACCATATGGAAGATTCAGTAAGATTTATGCTGTTTTATGCTTCAATGCTACTATCTTGCGAAGATAAAGAATTAGCTGATTTTATTGATAATACAGCAAGTGTTAATTATATAGGTGGAATTCCTATTGATTTACATGAATGTTCTATTGAAGAATTAAGAAGTATTAGAGAAGGATTTGTGAGACAAGCTCTGGATCAAGCAAAAGATGAGCTGGATAAATTGGCAACAGTGCAGCCATTAAGATATAAGTCTGAATATGATGGACAAATTGATATATGGGACGAATTTCATAGATTAAATGGGATAGTAAGAATGAAAGATGCTGTTATTAAAATGTATTAAACAAAATAATAATAAACCTGTCTTTCATTGGAAAGGAGAAATATGAATAAAGAAATTTCATTAAGTGATATTGTACTTGAAAATATGAATAGTTTACATATTGAAGCTGTTGGTAGTGTCGCATGTAAAAAATCTTCTTGTGAATATAAAAACGTTAATGTGGACATTGATTTTTCAAAAATAAAACATCCAATGTTGGATATAGATGTATGGCATGAAAGAACAGTCACAGGTGAAATAGTTACAAAAAAGAAAGTGACCATTACATTTGAAGATTATGATTTAGATTTTTCATTGAATAAGGATCGAGATAATATTTTAACATGTTTGTGGAAAGCAAGTCGAAATAATGGAGAATAATTATATGGAAAATGTGGTAGATAAAATTTTAAAACCATGTCCATTTTGCGGTGCTACTAAGTTAAAGATTGATAAACAAACAAGGAATGGGAGAATTACTTATTCTGTTAGGTGTAATTGTTGCCATGCGAGAGGTGGAACTTCTGGGCACATGAAGACAACTTCAAAGTCTATTCGTTACAATCCTAGTGTCGATTGTGATCCTACTGAAGAACTTGTTTGTATGTATACCGCAATCGACAAATGGAATCAGAGGGTAGGTGAATAACTTGGATATAAAATATAATGATGGTATGTATGAGATTTTAGTAGAAAAAGAAAAGGATACATTATCAATTGGTGTAAATAACGTAATGAAATGTAAACAAATATTTTTACAACAGATGTCAAGAAAATTTGATGAAGCTGTAAATAAAAAATTGGGAGATTATGGGTTTATAACAGACAATGATTAAGTAGAAGGAAGGTGCAGAATGGAGATTTTAGGCGGTAACTTAAAGAAATTCTTCGATACAGTAGATAATCCACCAAATGATGCAGAAATCACATATGCTGGTAATGAGTATGAAGTGTGGGAAGTGTCAGATCAATTACATAAAAAGATGTGTGATATGTCAGACGAAAAATTTGTTGAATTAGCAGGTGAGGATGTTTGGTGGCGTAGTTGTAAAGGAAGTGTATTAGGTGTTCCTGATACAAGATTTATTGTAAACCACCATTATCTTATCGGATGGGATAGGTTACATTGTGGACGAAGAAAATATACAAATCTTATAGAGTATTTATGTGATTGTGTAGGTGCTTCAACTGGCAAGAATGTATGTGCTTGTGCAATGGATCTTGCTAAGTATAATGATATGACTATGGCAGAATTGTTTGAGAAGTATGGAGAATAATTAACTGAGAGGTAACGATTATGGATAACACAGATATGTACTGGGATGATATTTGTTGGAACGATGTAGTTCCTGATTGGGATGAAAATGGAGAATTGCCAGATGATGAAGATGAGAATTGAAACCGACATTTCTTCTCATAAAAGAGAGAATAAGTATATGTAAACAGTAATAAAAAATTTCAATAGGAGGAAATTAAAATGATGAACAATTTTTTAAATGGTATGTTTGGTAAGGTAGGAAGTGGAATGTGTAGACTTTCCATGAATGGTGGTATTGCAGTTAAGACAGCAGGTGGATATAAGACATATAACATCAAGACTGGAAAGCTTACAAATTGTAGTAACTTTGTATTTGATATTGGCGAGGAGTTCTTCTTTGTAATTCCAACAAATAAGGTTGAAAAGGGTGACATTATTCTTATCAACGGCAAACCAAGATGTGTAATTGAAGCTGATAAGACAAAGATTACAGTTATCAATTATGAGGATTCAACAATCGAGACTGTACTTCCTGAGAGACATGTATTTATGGGTAATACATACTTCTATGGTAAGATCGTATCAATGTTTGGCAGTGATTTAATCAAGGGCAAGAAGGGTACAGGTAATATTTTTAAGTATATGATGTTTTCTCAGATGATGAAGGGTGATAATAATTCCAACGGTATGATAAATGGCAATAACGGCATGAGTTCAATGTTACCACTTATGCTGATGGGCGGTAATATGGGTGATATGTTCGATGGAATGTTTGATTTTGATATGAGTGACAATGATGATGACACAGATGTAGAAGAGGAGGAAGCATAATATGGGATGTGGTTCATGGACAAGAGATAGTTATGTAAGTTATTCAGCAACAAAGGGAATGAGCGTATCATTAGATGGTTCTATCGGTGGATCTTATTCTAATCAGGATATGTTCAAGGCAAGAACAATTGATTCTGCACTTAATCCTAAGAATGCGATGAGAGAGTGTTGTGATACAGAGGAACATCCAAATACAATTCCTGTCATTCTTGCACTTGATGTAACTGGTTCAATGGGACAGGCTGCCGTTGAAGTTGCAAAGAAGCTTAATGTAATTATGACAAAGCTGTATGAAAAGGTTACAGATGTTGAGTTCCTTGTTATGGGAATTGGTGATTTAGCTTGTGATAGTTGCCCAATTCAGGCTTCACAGTTTGAGTCAGATATTCGTATTGCTGAACAGCTTGATAAGATTTACTTTGAGTTTGGTGGCGGTGGTAACAGCTACGAATCATACACAGCAGCTTGGTACTTTGGTTCTCGTCACACAAAACTTGACTGCTTAAAGCGTGGAAGAAAGGGAATCATCATTACTATGGGTGATGAACAGCTTAATCCATATCTTCCATATAAGGGTAGAGGTCATGGATTATCAGAAGTTACAGGCGATAATCTTCAGTCTGATGTTGAGACAAAGGATTTATACGAGGAAGCTTCTAAAAAGTTTAATATTTATCACTTAGATGTAAATCATGGTCGCAGATGGGATGAAGCCGAGATTGAGAAGTCTTATAAAAAGTATCTCGATGATACTCATTTCAGAAAGGTTACTATGGATAGTATTACAAATGAGATTGTAGATATTATCATCAATGAGGCAGAGAATAATGTAGTAGATACAGTTGTATCACCTTCAAATTCGGAAGGAATTACTTGGTAAGATAGGAGATTTGAAAAGATGAAAGATATTAGGATTGTATGTGGAGCAAATTTTGGAGATGAAGGAAAAGGTTTAATGACAGATTATTTTTCACAGAAACCAAATAGTATTGTTGTTTGTTCAAATGGTGGTGCTCAGAGAGGACACACAGTAACAACGCCAGATGCAATCCGACATGTCTTTCATCATTTTGGATCTGGAACATTCAATAGAGCAAGTACATATTTATCTGAGGACTTCATAGTAAATCCAATAATTTTTAAGCAAGAATATGATGATTTAATGAAGTTGAACTATGTTCCAAATACATATATCAATCAGAACTGTATGGTAACTACACCATTTGATATGATGGCAAATCAGATTATTGAGGAAAGTCGTGGTAAGAATAAACATGGTAGCTGTGGATTAGGTATCTTTGAAACAATCAAAAGATATAAAGCTGGCGTTACCGATATGGACTATAATATCAGAGATTATTATGTAGATTTGTTCAAAAGAGAGAATATTATATTGTCTAGTGAATGGATAAGGATATTTATGGACAATGGAATATTTGAACATTTCTTGGATGATTGGGATTTTATGAATAGTCATTCCTTGACAATCATAGATAATTATTTTTTGAATCAGTTTGATAATATTGTTTTTGAAGCAGCACAAGGTCTTTTACTTGATCAGAATAACACAGAGTATTTCCCACATCTAACACCATCTAATACAGGTATTAAAAATCCCAAGAAAATAATTGAAAATGTTGAATGGAATGATGAGATAAATATTGAGACTTGTTATGTATCTCGTACATATTTGACAAGACATGGTGTAGGTAAGTTTCTATCTGAATGTCCAAAGAATCGAATTAATGAATATATGTATGACCATACTAATGTTCCAAATCCATTCCAGGACACTTTGAGATATGGGACACTCGATTTAGGAGAATTATATAGTAGATGTTCAAATGATGTTGGAGATTTTGGAAATCAGAAGTCATTATCACTCACGCATTGTAATGAATGCGATTGGGATAATAAAAAGCTGGTCGAATTATTCAAGGATTGGAATATTTACTATTCAGACGGTGAAACACACCAAGATATAGAATTAAAATGAAAAATACTACTATATATAGTAGCAAACAAATATAGATAACCACTATATATAGTGTTAAATTGAAAGCGATATTTCATTAGTTTGTAGGAGTTTATTATGGGCTTAGGATTTAGATGGTTTAAAGATTATAAAATATTAGATTCTGGTGAAACATATCAGGCATTTGGACATTGTTATTATGATGAATACTCAATTAAATATATCAACTGCGACTCTACATCTCATTCTTATTATAATGTAAGTCTGGTAAGAGAATTGTTTGAAAAGACGATTGGTGTTCAGTTCCCTAAATTACCAAACGAGGAGTGGATTGACTCAAAGAATTATAAATTAAAATTAATTGAACCAATCGACATGTCCAAATATTGTGAAAAGATACTAGAGGGAACGGAAGTCGATGCTATTGATATGAGAAATAGATTTGAATGCTTTAAAAAGTTATCAGATCAAGGATATTATATAGCGTATGATTGGGAATAACACCATTTTATATGGTTGCAGGAGGTAAAATAGTGAAAATTAAAGATAAAATACGAGACAAATTAAAACAATGGTTATTTTCAAAAGAGTTATCAAAATTTGAATCGGCTGAACAGAATTATAAAGATGCAGAAGACTTATATAATAGAGCAAAAGGGTATCTAAATGCTGCAAAGGATGAATATAGCTGGTCATTTAAATTAGTTGATGATTGTCATAAGCTAATGAATTCTATGATAGACGTTGGAACAGATGTAGGATTTCTTTCTAATGAGCATTCGTGGGCGGTTGTATGTATTAAAGGTCATCCAGAATATGTGAAATTTATTCCATTGTCGCATAAAGACGCACGAGATGTATTGGATTTTCTGAAACATTTTAAATATTCAGATAGAATTGTAGATTCTTCATTTGCGTTTAGAGGTATGGTTGACCATTATATTGTGGAAAATCCGTTTTTGAAAAAATAAAGCTATAATGAAATTTTGGTTTCCTATGGAGGTAAAAATATGTTCAATAGATGGAAAGCATATCCTAAACACATACCTAAAAAGCGTGGTTGGTATATTTGTTCAATCAGATATGGCGAAGATCCAGGTCAAGCTTATGTTATGGATTTGTTTTGGGATGAAAAGATTGAACAATGGAAAGATAATAGACGATTAGATGTTTATAATACATATAAAGTTTATGGATATAATGATGAAACACATTTATATGATAAAAGGATTTATAAGGACAATGTTTGTTTCAGAGATGATGTAGTTGCCTTTAAAAAACTACCAAAGATTTATAAATAACAGAGAATATAACAATGTAATTACAATGTTAAAACTGAGTAAAACCACGTTTCCTTCGAGGAGGTGATTGATTGGATACATCGTGTGAAACTTGTAAATGTAATACCTGTAAGATGAATGAAAATGGTGGCATTTATGGTGGATGTTTTGATTGTGAAGATTGTAAAGAACAAGATTTACACTGTGAAGATTGTTCAATGTATGAATATGACAAAGATAGAATGAGTAATTAGGAGAATAACAATTTGAAAAACGCACTATTAGATGTAGCTCAGAACTTTGATAAGATGAGTGATTCAGAAAAAGCAGAAGTAAATGATAATGTCAGAAAACAATTTGACAATATCATTCATGGCAATCCTCCGAAAACAGAACGAGAAAAAGAGATTGATAAACTTGCAAGAGAAGAATTAGAGGAGTACAGACGAAAGAAGAAAGCCTTTTATACTAACCCTATTCATTGGGATAATAATAAGCGTAGAAGACATGGGCTTCCTGCATTAAGAGGTATCGTTAATAAATGCCGTTTGAAAGAATATCCAGGATTTTATCCATCTGTACGATTCTTTTGTATGATGGAAGACTTATTCGATGAGATACTGATTACAACTATGGAGGATGGTTTTAATTCTTTTGTATAAGTAAAAGATTTGGCAGTTGGTGATACAAATGTACTTAGAGTGAACGAATAGGAGAATAACAATATGGATTTATCACAAGAAGAAAGACGAAAATTTTTAGAATTAATAGATAAAGTAAGTCCTTGTACTGCAATTTCTGAAAAAGAAAATCTCGAAAAATTTAAAGAGTGGTTGGATAGTGATAGGTCAAAAAGAGTTACATTTGTTGAAACTCCAAAATCATTTAAAGAAGCTGACAAAGTATTTCTTATACCAACAGATGACAAAGTTGCAAAGCAAATAATGGTGATATTTGAAGGAGAATAACAATATGAGAGCGTATGAATTACGACAACATGACGTAATTTCTTATTATCCTCCACAACCACACAAACAGAAATACAAACTTGGAGAACATATTTCTATTAACGAATTAGCCGAAGCAATGTTTGGTTCACCTGCTTTAAGGTTAGATAGAGATAAAAATGAGGACAAGATGCTTCGAGTTATAGAAATAAAATATGTGAAAATTCCGTGGTGGAAGTTTTGGAAGAGAAGAAAATACGTTAAAGAATATCATTTAGAAGTTATGTAGGCAGGTGAAAGAAATGAACAAAAGACAGAAAAAGAAATTATTTAAACAAACACTTATTAAGGTTAGAAAACTACATCCACAGAAGGGTGATGTGATTTGTTTTCAGCCAGATTTAGATTGGATTGATGCTGAAACTATGTGCCAGTTTATGAAAGTTTATTCGAATAATGATGTTTTCGGTGAATCGAAGTTAGCTTTTGTACCTGCTAATATTAAGCAGCTTAAATATAAAAAGAATGCTCAGATATATATTAACAAGTTGCAGAGTATTGTAGATCAGATGGAGGAATAAAACTATGAGTATGCAAGAGATATATGTGGATTCAAGTTCAACAGTAGAAATTGAAAATATGGAAGTTGAAAAAGTTAAAAATGAATATGGAGATGATTATTTCCTGAATGTTTCAATAATTACAGATGATAAATACAGAAAGTTAAGATATACAACCAAGCTTAAATTACCATTAAGACCTGCTGAGACTTCAATCAGTGTCAGTCGATGGGGAGCTACAACATTAAATTTAGGGTTTGGAGAATTAGTATGTGTTGGCGAGCCTAAGATTGATGTTATTTTAGAAAAGAAGCAGGATATGACACTTGAAGAGATCGAAAAGAAGCTTGGTTATAAAGTTCGTATTGTAAACGAGAAGTAAGAAAGAAGCATTTCTTTAGGAAAGGAGAATAATAAATGGAGAACAGATTATTATTTGAGAAAGATGTTATTAGAGCAGTTGATAGTCATACGAATGACGATAATCATTTAGATGATGATATTAGCTGTATTCTTGAAGAATTAAAATCACCAGTCTTTGTAGGTTCAAAAGACGCATTAAATAACTTGAAGGTAGAGAATGAACCAATGCAGAAACAGAGACGAGTATTATTATTCGAGAATGAGAATCTTGACTTAGAGCAGCGTGGAAATAAATATTATCTATCTCTATATGATACTATAGGGAGATTTAAAAAAGAAGTTACTATTGATATGAAAGATGATATTTTGGAAATTTTAAGTAGAGAAGATTGTTATGGAAATATTTAAAAAAGACTATTACAAGGTTGGACTTGGAAATTGTAAGTAAAGGAGATTAAGATGGCAGTATTTAAAAATTTCAAAGATGATGAGTTGATTGTAAGTTGCAAATGTGGCTGCGATGAAGGTATCCACTTTAAGATTCATGATTGTGGAGATGGCGAATATGCTTTTTTAACATATACAAACGGTAATTTTTATACACAGCAAAGACCATTTTTTGAGAAGTTGAAGAAGATTTGGGCGATTATTAGAAATAAAGATTTCTATTATTCTGATATTGTGCTTACAAAGGATGATTTTAATGAGTTTAAGGAATGGGTAAACAGAAAGTAGGTTTGATATATGAGAGACGAAGAAACAAGATTGTTATTTCAGGCATTGAGTCAGATTTTAGCCAATCAGGATGACATTAAGAAACATTTAGGACTTAATAGACTTGATTCAGAATATGGTTGGAATGATGAAGATACAATGAAATTATCAAGAGAGTGTTCAGAAACAGCAGATGATTTTGAACATAATGATAATAATTCTAGTAACTATTGGTAAGTAAATTCAGGTTTTCTTTGGACGCAAAGAGAGGATAGGAGTTAGAAAAAATAAAAGAGGTGAATTAATGTCTTTAGTATATAAAAATGATACATATAGCTATAATGGCGAATATGAAATGGGTTCATTAAATAAGTTTGCACAAGCAGAAAGAAGATTGTCAGCAAAGAAACAAGCATTGGATGATGTAAAAAATGAATATGATCTTATTGAACAACAGGCATTTCGCACTTATAAAGAGAACATTCAGTATATGCTACTCGATCAGCCGTCTACAATTAAAATGTGTAGAGAATGGTTAAATATGTTATCAAAGAATCAGGATACTGATGGTAACAAACTTGATAAAAGAAAGAAGTATAAAGAAAAGGAAATGTATGATTGGTATATTGATTATATTAAAAAACTTCTTGATATTGAGTATATGAATAACGTTAAATTCATTGATTATAATTTTGGTCAAGCTACTAATATCCAGTTTGAATATAAAGAGCATAATTGGTATTTAGAAATTCCTCATATTAAAGCTATCAAATTAGATGCATATAAGAATTATGGTGGCAGTGTATTTAAACTTGCGTTAGTACACAATGATACAGAATGTAGTTGGTCGCAGTTTGGCTCTACATATGAAGAAGATGAATTAAGAGATATCATGACACAAGGTATTGAAAAATATTGTAATTAGTTGTGGTAACTTCACAAGAATGCAACATATCTTTGGATTTTAGAAAAGAGGTAATTAAGTGAATAATTATAAGAGGTTTATTGATTCAACAGAATTGCAGCAAAAAGTATTGGATTATATTGCTTCAGCAGAATTTAATAAAATGGTTGATTCTACTGTATTTAGAGACGATAATCAGTGCAAATTAGCTATCATTCACGGAATGGTTATTGCGTCTATGTTGACTTGTAGATGTGAATCATTTTGTATAAATTTTAAGAAAGAAGAATTTGAAGATGACAACAGAGCACAATGTTGCATAGACCATGATAAATGCTTTTCAACATGTGATACTTGTGAGTTTGGAGAATAACAAAAAATTATAAAGGAGAATATTAAACATGGAAACAATTTTAAGATTATTAGCAGAGAACCCAGAAAGTTTAGGAGAGGTAGTAAAGACATACATTACAAAGTATAAAGAGCCTGTATATGATGTTCTGAAGGAACTTATGATTATTGCAAAGGATTATTCTGAGAATACTGAATATCCTGCAATTCAGGCGAGAATCAAGAAGAATATGTTTGATGCATATGTAAGTGTTGGTTTTACAGAGGATCAGGCATTAGCACTTATGATTAACGATAATATTCAGCTTTTGAAGAACATTCAGAAGTCAGTTAATAATACTTCCGTAAAGAAGAGTAAGTAATGGTTTCGCAGTAAACCAATCTTTCTTTTGAAAATTTTAATCATATCTAAGCCATTCGGCTATGGGAATCCCAACAAACAAGAGAATAAAATATCAGAAAGGTGGTGAAAAGTAGTGCATCCAAGTGAGTTTTTTGAAAATTGCTCGTTGACGACTGGGATTGATACATTTGAAATTTTTGATGAAGATTTAAAACAAAAATTAAAAAATATTCATCCAAAGAATTTCTTAAAAACAAAAATCACTCTGCCAGTTTACAAGATAAATCTATCTTATGTAACAGAAAAAGGAAATTATAAGACAGTTGATAGATACGTTGTAATGAACTCAGAGTCAGAAGATGAGTATGTAGATTTTTGGATAGACATGTTTATTCAGGATTATAACAAAGACAATCCAAATCATAAAATGACAAAATGTGAAGTCAACAGTATTGAGCGAATCTGCGAGGCTGTGCTACCACTTGGTTAGTTTTTTACCATATGTATTTAGTACCTTTAATTAGCAAAGGTTGTCACAATGATTCATAAAAACGGATCATTGGTTTGTATGAATCGAAAAAGGAATGTGATAGTGGCGTAAAAAGACACTCACTAAGTATGGCTTTACCTCATTGAAATGAAATAAATTTCAGTGAGGAAAGTACATATTGGTACAGAAAGCTAATACAATTGAAGAATTATTGCAGGATTGTCCTGTAAATTCAGTAATAGGAGACAATTTAATAAGGGCATGGTCAAAAATAAATAACCCAAAATATAATAGAATTCTTTGTTCAATCTCAGGTGGATCAGACAGTGATGTAATGCTTGATATTGTATGGCGATGCGATAAAGATGATAAAGTTGATTATGTGTGCTTCGATACTGGTCTTGAGTACCAAGCTACAAAAGAGCATCTTGATTATCTTGAAGAGAAATATAATATAAAAATTCTTAGATATAAAGCAATTAAACCAATTCCATTGTCATGTAAACAGTATGGACAACCATTTTTATCTAAGCAGGTCAGCGAATTTATTCAAAGATTACAAAGTCACAATTTTCAATGGGAAGACGAAAATTTTGATATTTTGTATAAAAAATATCCAAAATGTAAATCAGCATTAGAGTGGTGGTGTGGAGAAAAGGGTGAAGGAAGTCATTTTAATATATCACGCAACAAATATTTAAAAGAATTCATGGTTGCAAATCCACCAACTTTTAAGATTTCTAATAAGTGCTGTCAATATGCGAAGAAAGATGTTGCACATAAAATTTTAAGAGAAGGTATTTGTGGTAATGGGTTATTACCAATTGATTTACAAATCGTAGGGATTAGAAAAGCAGAAGGTGGTGCAAGGGCAACAGCTTATAAAAGTTGTTTTGATGAAAAGGTTGGTGGCTGTGATAATTACAGACCTCTATTCTGGTATAAAGATTCAGATAAGGTTGATTATGAAAAAGCATACAATATTGAACATAGTAGATGTTATACGGAGTATGGCTTGCCAAGAACAGGTTGTGCTGGTTGTCCATTTGGTAGAGATTTTGAAAATGAATTAGAAGTGATTCAGAAGTATGAACCAAAATTATATAAAGCAGTAAACAATATTTTCGGTGATTCTTATGAATATACAAGAAAGTATCGAGAATTCGTAAAGAAAATGAATGAAAAGTAGAGAATAAATAATTAGAGGAGAAAATGACAAAGAAACAATTATTAAAAGAAAAAGAAAATTTAGAGTATAAACTATCAATTATAAATAAGGCATTGAAACAAGATGATATAGAAAACCAAAAATATTTTATCCTTGATACAACTCCGTGGCATCATGATATTTTGTGGCAAATTGCAAATATTATCAGAACATCTCCGATAGTTAATAAAAATTATCCTTATGGATATGATTGTAATATTTGTGAAGAATGTGGAAATGAATGCTCTACGGATGGAGATGGCATAGATTGTAATTGGGCATTTGTAGAATATTTTGAAAAAGAACTTCGTGAACGAGGTTATTACGAAGGTAAAGCATGAAGAGTTTAGCAGATGTAATTCTGATTGGAGTGGTCTTCAAGGTGGATTTTGATTTGAAAGGAGAAAATAAATGAGCAGTAGTAGTGTTTATGGAATAAGAAAAGACTATACAGGAGAAGAAATATTTGAATATGTAAATTCATGGTGGTTTTCTCCTATAATTTGGAGTGTCTTGCCAGACAAATATATTCATGACTATATTCAAACACCATTTGGTTTTAAAAAGGGAATTATTGGAATGGACGGAAATGATGTATGGACAAGAACTAATAAATCCATTAATGAGTGCGATAACACACCTGATATGGTTTGTTGGGAGATGTCAAACCAACAGATTTTTCATACATCTGATAAACAGATTATTTCAGATTCTATTATGCAATTCTTAAAACAAAATGATACTTATGATGTATCAGAAGAAGATAATATCCCCGTTTTAAAAAGAGAACATATTATTGAAAGATTTACTGAAATAGCAAATGATATTTTGTCAATTGACGAAAATGAATTTCCATATTTTGTTTTTAAAAATACAACAGTTGATGATGGCGTTGAGAGATGGTTTGAAAAATATGATGAGGAATCTGATGAGTATGTTTCATGTGCAATGTCAGAAAATATAGATGATTTTTATGCAGAATTTGTATTTTTCAAAGATGGAAAGATTGACAAATTTGTAAGTAACAAAGATTATCAGTTTGAATCATAGGAAGAAATTTTTCTTTCTTGTGAACAGATTGGAGGTAATTGATATTTCAGATAATTGCACATTAGAAGATGTAGTATTTGGTAAAGTAAACATTGATAAATTTTGTGAGAATGTGGTAGCAGAATTGAATAAACAAATAGGATATGAGATGAATTTATGGTCTGGACAATCGCCTTCCGTTATTAAAAAGAGAATAAAGTATTGTAAGAATCCTATGAAAAAAAAGAAATTAGAGCAGGAATTAAATGCTTTATATAAAGAACATAAAAGAAATAGGAGAATAATATCATGAAGTTGATTAACAAATATGCAAATTCAAAATATTCAAAAATGAATGAATATTATTGTGAAATCACAACAGAGTTGGACAAGCTTGCTGGACTTGATCCTAATAGACATTGGAAACATTATGTACTTTGTGATTATAAGGATGGTTGTTTACCTATCAGAATTCCAGGTGGAACACTTGGAAGTATTGAATATGATGAGAATAAAGTGATTACAAAAATTCATGTTTGCACTGATTATGTTGTGAAAACTTATCCTGATAATGTAAATGAACAGCTTCAGAAGTTTATTGGTCAGAAGATAGAAATGGGAGAATAACATTATGGGACAGTTAATTGATAAAACAGCATTACGAAAAGAATTATCTAAGCTGCCATCTGAAATGGGATTTGTAAGAAAGTCTGATGTAATGCAGATTCTTGGTAGACAGAAATGTGCTTACAATATAGATAAGGTCGTGAAAGAATTAGAAGAAACACATAAACGATTCTGTAATTCAGTAGTTTGTGGTGGAAAGAGTAATCCATATTTATGCGAAGATTGTGAGGAATACATTTTAGTAAGCCATTATATAAAGGCGGTTAAGGATGGTGGAACATGTCAATAGGTGATGGAATAAAAACATATTCCGACAGTACATTAAAATCTATGACAAAAGATGAGCTGATTGATATTATTCGCTGTTTAGAAAGTAATCTCAGAAACGCTTATAAGACGAATGATATTCAGTATGAGAACTGTAAGAGATTGCTAAGTGAAAAGGGGATAATTCAAGGTGAATATAAGAAGAAAATTGATGAACAGACAGAGGCTTGGATTAAAGCAGGATTGACATTATCAGAAGCAGACAAAGAAGAATTGATGAGAATGTCGCAGTTAAGAGAATAAATAATTGTGAGGTGATGAAATAGATGTTTGTACAACATACAAAAATTAAAGATTATATACATAGTTGTGATGTAGAAAAACTTCCAATTACATATGATGACAAGATGGAAGTGAATTTATTTGGTAATAAAATACTGGTTGAAAAGAATGAGTGGTTATGGCATTTGCATTTAAAACTTACAGATGCTTGTAATGCAAGATGTTTCTTTTGTGTAGAGCAGAATTCAAAATGCCAGGAAAATGCGGAATATTTTATATCTCAGGTTGATTCAATGCTATCTGAAATGGAACAAGCTGGTATTTTATATTCTGTATCTGTAACTGGTGGTGAACCATTATTATTCAAAAAGTTTGATGAGTTATGTGAAGTATTAGAAAAACATAATATTAAATTTTTAACCATGAATACTAATGCAAAATATCTTGACAAATATATAGACAAGATAGATGGTCTATTTAATTTTGTAGATATTAGTCGTCATGCGATTTCAGATCAGAGAAATAATGAAATTTTCGGTTGTGATATGCCAACATTGAACGAGTTAAAAAACATCAAGAAAAGATTAAAACATACAAAAATGAGAATACAATGTGTTTTATGTGATGTTGATTCAATTGAAGATGTATTGAATAGGATAGGAACTTATTCGTTTGCAGATGATCTATCTTTTAGAAAACTTATGAAACTTGGTGAACAAACAGGCATTGAATATGATGATAAAGAAGATTTATACAATCAAATTTTAGAATATGCCTTTAATCATTTTGAGCTAATTGAACAGACAATACAAGATTATTATGTGTATGAGATATGGAAGTACAATGATACATATATTACGTTCAGCTATTCAAATATGAAGATGTTAAGTGAAGTTGAAAAAATTGAAGATGATGCGGTTTGTAGAGAATTTATTATTCATCCTGACGGAACTATAGCAGGAAGTTGGGATAAAAATATGAAAGTAATAAAGAGATAAACAGAGAATAAGTTAATAGGAGATTAATTATATGTATGAAATTGTAGAAGATGAATATAACCAGTTTTTACAAGATATAGCAGACGGTTCAATGATATTCGGAAAATATATTAATGAATCAGAATACGAAGATGAATATTCTCACAATGATATTGACGAAGCACAAGATAAATTTATTGAAAAAGTCAGAGAATACCTACATAAAAACTATCCTGGTAAATATATAGTATCAGGCAGTTGGTGTGTATTTGTTATGACACCTGGTAGAGCGAGAGAAAGTCATATGTCTGAGAGAACTATAGAATTGTTTATAGTGAAATAAGAAATCAAGAAAGATTCGTTTCTTGCGAAAATGATTTTATACAACGAAAGGAGAAGACAACAGAATGAACAGTAGCATTTTTGTTCCTAAAACGATAAATGTTGGATATCAAAATCGTTCAGAAACATATACAGGAAAGCTTGCTTATGTAATCTACTACGATGAGAAAGGTAAGCTGCGAAAAGAGACTTCGTGGAATGGTTGGCGAGATAAGAATATCCCAAATAATGAATATGATAATGTCCCAACAGAAGGATTTGTACTCAATAAGAAAGCTGGTGATTACTCTACAGGATGGGATCATAGACATGCTTATTGTAGAGTGTATGATCCAAGAGGATTTGAGTTTGAAATTACCATTGAAAATTTATTGTATATTCTCGAAAATGCAAACTGTATTAAGGGTAAGGGGCTTGAAGGAGAATTTATATATGGATGGGACGGTAAGGATTTAGTTCTTATGCCAGTTGAGTCGCCTGATTATAAACAGATTAGTGAGTTTAATAAAATTATCCATAATAATGAAACCATTAAAGCAAAAGATTTAATTATCGGTGCTACATATCTCACAAAAGATGATGAGAACTGGATTTATATGGGTAAATTTGAAGCTTTTGACTATTGGGAAGGAACAAATAAAGGTAAACATTTTTGGTTTTGGCATAATGGTATTTTTGAACATTATAAATCTTTACCAAAGAATAAATTTATCAAGTGTATTGATAACAAATGCAGCGAAAAATATACAAATATCTACAATAATTTAGAAAGAAGCCGTGAGTATTCTCCATACGACAGCTCAAAAAACGAATATAAATATCTCACTTTTGAAGAGTTTGAGAAAAGATCATCTTCTGGTCGTTGGAGCGAAAGACAATTTATAAGTGAATATTACGGTAGAAATAAATATGAGTTTGAGATTTATCCAGAAGACAAAAATAATAACTTATTTATTGTTCGTATAAAAGATAATACGAGTAGGTACTACAGAGATTATAGTGAAGTAACCAATATTTTTCCGACCACATCTAAAATGGTTAAATCAAACAATTATCCATATAAAGACATAGAAGAAAAGCATATGATTCCAGTTACATTAGAAAAGATTTTTGAAGTGATGAAACCAATGTATATTCAAAAATATTTAGCAAATGGCAGAGAATATGAAAAGGAGTACGAGTTTAATGAGTAAAAATGATGACAGAATTTTAGAATTAAAGAAACAGATTGAAACTAAGAAGAAATCAATTTCTGAGAAGAAGGTTAGGTTTATTCCTGAAACAAATTGCGTTCTTAATATGGATGGAATGACAATTAATCTTAACGTGTGTTCAGATGATGCGTTGTTATTACTTTTAATTAGATTGAATTCATATTTAATGTCTGCAAATGATCTTAATATGGTTGATTTTGAAATTTCAGGATACAGTGTGACAGCATGGATTAAAGATATTAAGAGTAAGTTAGAGGTATCTGGTCTGAAGAAAGAAGAGTCTGATTTGAAGAAAATGGAAAGCAAGCTGGACAAGTTGCTCTCTGATGATAAGAAAACAGAGCTGGAAATTGATAAG
>ERZ772892.443-NODE-443-length-52017-cov-6.432412_pt1 | contig 52017 bp, 86 predicted proteins | sample MGYA00512126_ERZ772892 | MGnify/ENA primary metagenome ERZ772892 (study PRJEB29015, sample SAMEA2737697) | human gut metagenome | biome: human gut; feature: human-associated habitat; material: faeces | place: China | collected 2012 ... | reverse complement strand
ACCTCCTATCTAAATCCTTACGCCTAATCGCATACAAATTGTTCTCGCATCACAGAATATAATCCAATTCTCATAGGTGTTATTATCTAAATAATTCTTCTTTGCCTGCTTATAATTAGCTAATGCTTCTTCTTTACTCATATACATACTGTTTACCTCAACTTTCTTTGTTTCTTAACTTCTGTATACAGTATAACATATTGTAATACATATGTAAATAATAAATTTAAAAAAAATTAAAAAATAATTTTGCAATTTAAAAATTCTTCTTGTAGGTCATTAATATCTCGTTCATCTGTATATACAAGTTCTTTTATAATTTTTCCGTGTACATTTTTTCTGAATCTTTCTGTTCCTTTTCTCCCTGCTTCGTCTGGGTCAAATGCTAAAATGTAAGTTCTCACAGGGAGTTTCTCCAATATCTTATATTGCTTTTCGTTACCTGTTCCAATTAATGCCATAGCAGGCTTTCCATATTTCCAACACGTCAAACAATTTAAAAAAGATTCTGTAATATACGCTTCCTTATAGTCTCCAGACATAAATCTATATCCTTGATATACTGGTTTATCCTTTTCTTTCGGGAGTCTGAAAAATTTGCTTTTGACACTTCTTCCTGCAACAAAGACACATCTTCCTCCAATGTCTCTAACTGGGAATGTAATTTCTTTTCGTTCTCTGTCATAACCAATATCAAACCTTTCTATAATTTCATCTGTTAATCCTCTTTCATACATATAAGGATGAATATATCTATATTTGTCTAATTCTTCTTCCGAAATATATGGCGAATCTTTTCCGAAATCCAGATAACTAGATGTAGTCCTTGAACTATAAGGTACATTAAAGCTATTGGAACTATCGTGAATAGAGCCACTTCCATCAGCATATATCCCAGTAGTGCTAAAACCAAAAATACTTCTCTTAACATTTATTCCCTCCAATATATTAGGTCTTGTTTCAATCTCAACTGAATTGAATCTCTTAACAAGCCAATTTTTTCCAAACTTTCCTGCATCCTGGTATCCAAATAATTCAGATACCATTTCTTCGATAGAACCACTCCATCCACAAGCGAAGCAGTGACATTTATCTTTTTCTCCACTTATACCAAATGATGGTTTCCTTTCCTGTCCTTGCTTATGGAAGGGACAGTTCGTTTGAATATTAGACCCATTAGGTCTGAAAATATGAAATCTATCTATACCACGAATAGCTAATTCCGACTTTAACACATTGAGAATAGTCTGGGTATCTGTCTGCAATATTATATCATCTAATCGTAACATTAATATTCCTCCCCACGAATCTCGACATCAGCATAGCGTCTTCTTAATTCTTGAGCTTTTTCTTCATCTTGCTCACCCTTTTCTGGCTGTGGGATATATTCGAAAGTTCCTTTATCTGTATCCCATAGATACACCCATTTAAGTCCTACTCTTGCATTTCTGGACTTAACATTCTGTATCTGCAAGCCTACTTCTTTCTGTTGAATTGAAAGAACCACAGATGCATTATAGGCTATTCCATCACTATCCCTAATATTCTCCAATTCCAAATCTTCATTCTGTGTTCCAGCTCTGTTGGACTGAACAACCACTAATATAGGTATTCCTAAATCTATGCTTAACTGCATCAGGTCTTCGCTGATATTGGTTAGCTGAGTGGTTTTATTGTCACCACGCTGCATACGTTCATCTTTTATGTAACTAATACCATCTATAGCTAATATATCCAATTCATTATTTTGACACCAAGTCTTCAGTTTACTGACCGTGACGTTATTATCAAAATCACGTAAGGAACTAACATAGAATGGAATATCTGACTGAGATAAATGATTGATATACTTATCATAGCCTTGTATATCATCACCCCTGTATAAGGCTTGTGAACTTATGTTTTGGTGTACTGTATCAAATCTAAATCCTGTTTTATTTGCTGACATTTCGGGTTCAACCAACCCTACTCGCATCTTCATCTTCCAGGCGTGTTCAAGCATCTTAATGATAACCCAAGATTTTCCTTGTCCAGTTCTAGCAAATAACACTACTAATTCTTCCCCACGATGCCAACCACCTAAATCATCATCAATCTCCTTGAATCCACTGGGGATAAATTTAACATCTTTATTCTTTTGAGTATCCTGCCACTCCCTAAAACGGTCTTCACTGTGCTTTATAATATCAACACCTATAGAATCTGTATTTATATTCAAGTCGTCCATATGTGACTTCAAATAATCCACAGCTTCATATGAATCCGTCTGTAATAATTCAGCTAACTTGGTAATTATTGGAACTGACTTTGAATATAAATGCTCCTCACGAAAAGTCTTAACGAGATATTCGTCAGATTCATTCACATTCAATATGTCAAATTCGGGGAAATCTGAAAGGAATGTCTCCTTGTCAGGAACATTACCATACTTCGCTATATGCTCTGCTATGTATTCATATTCCTCGCTATACTGATTAAAATAATCAGCTGTAATATTATTATCCTGCAGGATAGATGTGCTTCTTCTCTCAAGTATTCTGTTTAATATCTGTAATTCTACCATAACTCCCTCCCATAACCTCTTTCAAATATTTCAAAAGTTGGAGATTGTATTATGTTAAATAATACAAGAATTTTTGTGAATATATGGTCTTTATTATGTTTTCTCCACACATTCCAAGTTTTAAATCTATGAATAAATCTCATCAGTATTTACCTCTCTTATCATTTTCTTTTAATTCTATAATCGTGGAGCAATTATAGATTCGACTTGCTAAGCGTTCTCCTAACATATCCTGCAATTCATTGAAGTTTCTATTGCTTGTATATATATTACTCTTTCCAGCATTAATTCTTCCATCTATGTATTGTAACAATATTTGATGTTCATATCCTGTCGCTGTATTATCACCAATATCATCCCATATGACTAAATCTACGGAACTAATTAAATTACAAAGCTCCTCAAAGCCTTCTACCTTTTGCGAAATAAAACGCTTACAAGAATAAAGGAAGTGTGGAACGTTCACATATAAGGCTTTACATTCAAGACAACTCTCTGCCCATATTTCGTCAAAATACCTATACATTAATCGCACTGCCCAGCTTGTCTTACCATTACCACAGTTATGAGAATAAAGATATAAATTATTTCCACCTGCAACAAATTCTAAAATATCATCACTAATATCAGTCAATTTTTGAAAACTTTTTAAGTCTTTGTCACCACAAGATAAAGGCTTATATTCCCATAACGCTTCAGGAGCTCGTGACAAATGAAATAAAGTATATACAAGGTTGTAACGAATACAACTTTCTGAACATTTATTTCTACACTTATTTCTATACCAACACTTATTAATATTCATCTGTTTCTTCCACCATTCCTAAATAGTTTCGGGTCTCCCTCAAGGATTCCAATGTAGCATCTATAGTTTCTCGCTGATGTTCTAATAGTTTAATTGTAGAATCGAGTTCCTCAGGTAACACTGCCAACCAATATCCATCTAAAGTAGTTGAGCATATAGGGTATCCATCGTCTCTTAGATACTGAACCAATCTTCTTATAACCCTTGGGCTAACCCCTACCCGATAAGCTAAATCTTTACACTTCACTGCATTCTTTCTTCCGTTGGGTATATGGTCAAGAGTTAAACTCTTGAGATATGTTAAATTGTCCTTACTGTTCATCTTCATCTTTGTCACCTCGATCCTTAAACAAAATCAAAATATCTAATACAGCTATAATTCCTATTGCTAACACAAGTAGCAATAATTCAATATCCTCTAAATTCATATATTTTCCTCCTTAAAATTCAAAGTTCTGGTCAACTTGTGGTTCCTGCTCATCTATAGATACCCTGTAGCTGTTAGAATTTTGCGTATTCTCGCCTTTTAGCCACGCTGGGTCTATATTAACATAGCCTTTATTTAAAGATAGCTGTATGGCGTTAATTTGCGTGGTCTGATTATATTTAGCTAATACGCTCAAAGTCGCTTCTATTTTTTCGTTAGTGACCAGCCTACCATTATCAATTAATCCGCTAAAGAATGTACACACCAATTCTATAACATTTTCAGCTAAATCATATTCAAGACATTTTTTCGCTATATAGTCAAGTTTCGCATCTTTTTTTGAATTTTTTTTATTTTTTATTTTTTTAGTATTTAATTCTTTAGTATTTTGTTTATTAGTATTTAATTGTACTTGATTCTCTATAGGTTGATTTTCAAGGGGTTGATTTTCTAGCTCTTGTTTTTTATGTTCTTGTTTGCTTATATTCTGTGGTTGTTCGAATACATTATACACATATTCAATACGTCCTGACTCAGTTTCGTTCGGCATTAATTTATCTATGCGAATATAACCAAAATCTTTTAATTCCTTTAGAGCAGATTTAACAGCTGTTTCGTTCTCTTTACATATGGCTATAAGACCTGCTAGTGAATAATCCCAATCATCAGGTAAGGATAACATTACTGAAAGAAGTCCTTTTGCTTTCAAGCTCATATTTTTATCTTTTAGGTGATAGTTACTCATCACTGTGTAATTTTGATTTTTGTGTGTTCTAAATATTGCCATATATAGCCTCCTTAAAGTTAAAAAATCCTTGATATAATTAGGTGTACTCTTCTATATGATTGTAGTATAGACAGGTAACAAATCATAAAGATAACGGGGGTGAATACACCTAATTATATCAAGGATTATATTTTCTAATATGTTTATTTAATTATATTACCTGTCTATACCACATATAATAACATATCTGTTATCTAATTACAACATTAATTTTTTATTTAATGTTTTCTAATTCTTCAATCTGTGCATCTACTTCTGCATTCAATTTAGCCCACAGCTGTTCACGAGCATCTGCTACATTGTCAATCTGTGAAACGTCCCATTCTTCCTCAGCAATGAATTTAAAATAGTTATCACCTTTTTTGATTGTTGCTCCTGAAGTGTAACGTAAAGATACAACTTTGATTTCACCATTAGATTTTTCAACTTCTTTTTCTGTTGCTTTATTTTCCTTTGATACTTTTGTACCTGACTTTGATTTTGGCTTATTTTCGACTTTTTCTGTATTTGTTGTAGATTTACTAACCTTTTCATCTTTCTTCTTGTTTTGAGTTGGTTTTTTAGTTTCTGTTGTAGGTCTTGCGGGTACCTCTTCTTCTGGTGGATTCATTGTTCCTTCTGCAACGTCGTTTTTATCATCTTCTGTTGGTTCTGTATCTGGTTCGGTTTTTTCTACCTGCACTGACTCTGTTCCAGCTTCATACCCTGCACATTTCTCACAACTTATAACATTACCTTCCATTTCCATCTGGATACCATCGCATCCTTTACAATATTCATCATTGGCATCTCCTGCCCACTTACATTTTAACATTTTTAATTCCTCCTTATTTAACATTCCAGCTATATCCGCATTGCTGACATATAGCGGTCTTCTTCTTGATATATTTAGTTTTTGATGTGGATTTTCTTTTCGGCACTAAAAGCCATAATCCACAGGTGCATAAGACTAACGTCCATCTAATTAATAGATAGAATATGTTATTCTTATGGGTTTTCGTTTTGCCTTTATTAGCAGTTAGACTGATTTTCACATCATTTGAACCGCATTTTGTACAGTTCATATTCTACACATCCTTTCTTTTTGATATTCTTAATGTAGTTATGGATTTAACTATTTTAGCTTTAACTAAATCGTTAGGGTCAAAATCTCCATTATAGATTAATTTTTCCAAAGCATCTTCATCAATATACTCTTTCTGCTTAATTACTGTAGCAAGTAAAGGTCCTCCTAATTTAGATTTAATAATTTCAATGGCTAAATCTTCATTCAAGGATTCTTTATTTGTTATAGATAAAGAAGCAGTATATTTATCTGATGACGCATTATTAAGGTTGTGCTCCTGCATATAAGACTTAATATTTTCATTCAGAACATTATTGGATTTCTTTAAGGCATTTTCTTGGTCTTTACCTTCCTTATAATGGTCAATCAGCTGTTCCAATATTGATGGACTTGTTCCATTACGTCTGCTCATTTTATTTGTCCTCCTTTTTCTTTCCTAAAATTCTTGTTCCACGTTGTCCCCAGCTATTGATAGCATTAAATTCCGCCATACAACCTTTATATTCATTACGAATTGCTTGTTTGAATACTTCAAGAGACTGCACAGCTTCATAAGTAAAAAATCTTGTTCCTCTCCCATCTGTGGTATACTCTGGAAGACTTAATCCAGCTGGTTTTTCATAGTTTTCATCTTCCCACCATTTATACCACATTTTGAGGGTCTTGGTGGAAACATCTATAATCTGTGCTGCCCTAGCAGTTGAAAAACGTTCCTGCACTTTCACTTTATATCACCTCCTTTCTAATACTTCACTGTTTAGTGTCCTAGTGCTATAGCCATATTATTTTCATCCTGTTCTTTAGCTATTTCAACTAATTCATCAAATGTGGTTTCTTTTTCGAATGCCATATCTTCAAAGTCATTCTTAAATGTGTAAACTTTAAAGAATTTTCTATTGATTTTAGCAGCATATGCATATATTCCATTACTGTAATTTCTAACTGGCTCTACTAACCAATCTTTTAAATATACTACTTTATTATTATCAACTACCAGCACTGGGTTACCCTTGATGTATTTAATATTATTAGTGATGATTGTTACATTATCATCATCAACATAATGGTTAAATGTGAAGTATTTGTTAGATTTATGTTTAACTTCTCCGAAAAACTTTTCGATATGTTTTGCCTTTAATCCTTTAAGATATTCACTGTAATTACTCATATTTATTACCTCTTTTCTTTATCAATTACAGTTATATTGTAATACATATAATTAAAAATTGCAAGTGTTTTTTATAAATTTTTAAGACAAAAGGAAATTAATATCATCTACAGATATTTTTCCATCCACCAGAGCTTCTGCCATATGACCTTTCTTTTCCACTAATTCTTCTATACGTTCATCTATCGTATTCTTGCAAACCAGTGTAATTACATTAACTGTTCCCTGCGTTCCTATTCTATGAGCTCTATCTTCTGCCTGTGCTTTTAATGCCATATTCCAAGGGCTGTCAAGGAATATAACATTCTGTGCAGCTGTCAAGGTTAAACCTGTACCCATAGCCCCTATTGTTCCAATTATAATTTTACAATTTTCATCAGTCTGGAATCTGGTAACTTCATTCATTCTATCATCTGTTTTGATACCACCTGTGATATAAGCAGGATTATAAGCAGATAACTTCTGCTTTGCTATTGATGTCATAGATTCCCAGTTGGAGAAAATAATAACCTTCTGTCCACTTGATGTAATTTCTTCCACTAACTGCAGCATTCTGTCCATCTTAGCTGATTCTTGTACTGTATCGGATAGAATACCTGTCCACCCTGTAGCTTGTCTTAATCTAATCATCATAGATAGAGGATTATTGGCAAATTTAATTTGCTGTAATTCGCTCATAACACCACTATAAACTTCTTTATATATTTGAGCTTGCTTTGGTGTCATATCTACATATTCAATCTTCCTAATTTTTTCAGGTAAGTCTAAAACCTCAGTCTTTAATCTCCTTAGCATTACTTCACTCATTAAAGCTCTTATTTCCTCAAGGTTCTTATAACCAACAATTTCAGAACCACCCCAGCCACCTAATGTGCAGTAGTGTTGCTTGAATTGGTAGAAGCTATGCTGTTCATACCCTAACCAATGTAGAGGGAAATATAAATCCAAAGGTTTATTCATAAGTGGAGTTCCACTCATTGCCACCATATACTCTGCTGTTACATTTATCATTGCTCGGCTCTGTAGTGATGTTGGTTCTTTGGATTTATGGCATTCATCGAAGGCTATCATAGATATTATTCCTTTATCACATAATTCTTTTAATTTTTCTGCAATAGGGAATTTATATTTAGTTTTACTAACTTTTTCTGCCATTGCCCTCAAGGTCTCAATATTAGTAATTAAATACCTGCAATCAGGCAAATTATTCAAATCATCTAATTTATCCTTATTAGTTCCCTCATAGGCTTTTCCAGTTCTTTTTCTATATCTTGTTCCAAGAACCCATCCTTTTTCGTCTGAATGTGTTTCAATTTCAGATTGCCAGTTATACTTTAAGGAATTAACTCCACATATAATAAGGACTTTATTAATATTTTCTGTTTTTTCTAAACAGCCTACTAAATCTATAATTTGCTTTGTTTTTCCTAATCCTTGGTCGTCACATAGCAAAAATCTTTTTTTATTTAGCCCAAACCTAACACCATCAAGCTGATGTGGAAAAGGTTTTGTTTTAAAGGTATAATCCTTAGGTATATCCAGCTCAAATTGCTCTTTCCTTAAATCTTCATATACACCTGATATATGAATTTCTTCATTTTCAAATTTATTACACAATCCTATAATACTTGTCACAGGTATCTCCCATACTCTTGTATCAGGATGATAAATCCTAATCCCTAAGGATTTAATATAATTTATAATCATCCCATTATAAGGAAAAGATACAAAAGCACTTTTGGTGACTAATATATTATCTTTCAATTTGTCTGGTGAATCTATTTTTATATTAATCATTTTAATCCTCCTTACTTCTTATTCCTGGACAAATGTCCAGGAATAAATTATTTTAATAATAGTAATAGAAATGGTGAACTACTAATTTAATAGCTTTTCTTAATCCACATTCCATATCTGAAAAATCACTCCATCTATCTGTGCCAAAGAGTAAAAGCCCCATATCACTAATCCAACCATTAACATCTGTTATTATAATATTATTTTCAGATGATACTTCAATTTTAAATTCAATATCTTTATCATAATCATTTGTAATCACAATAAGGTTGTGAGTGTTTTTTATGACTTCCCATTTAATTTCATTGTTTTTGTTTCCCTCATTAATTACGTCTAAAATTTGTTTCTTTGTCATAGTGTTACCTCAACTTTCTTCGTTTTTTAACTTCTGATTGTATTGTAATACATATACAACAAAAATGCAAGTGTTTTTTCGAAAAAAAAATAAAGGGAATATAAAATTCCCTTTATCCTATAATTGTTGTTGAATTTATGCTTGATATGCTATCAATGAATTTATGGAAGATATTTCTTTCATTCGGGTCGGAGCAGGTGTGATACAACTCGCTTAGCATCTTATAAGTTGAATCTAACATATTATTAAGATTAGTTATATTCCTATCTCGCATATAGGTTACAAATAAGTTCTGAATATCAGATATTTGCTCGTCTATATTACTTTCAGGAACCAAATCAACTTTATCTGTCAACTTATCCCGCACAATATATAAACTGGCTAATTTGTTACAAGATGTATAGGTAGCTTCTCCTTGTTCTAACTCTTGTATTGCTTCTTCTATCTCCTTAATATCTAGCATATATTCACTCCAATTTTCTCTGTTTTATGTTTATATTTCTCGTGCAGTTCGTCTTGACACAGATATATAGCATCCAAGTCATAATCTATGGCTTTCAACTTTAGTCCTTCACGCTCTGCATATTTCAGTTCACCGTCTACATCACAGATTAATTCCTTAACCTTACAAGCAGCAGCGATTTCACCTATATCACACAGCTCCTTATACATCGATTCATATAATGACTTTGTTTTCTTCTCCCAGTCAATCCAAGTAGATATTCCAGTTTTCAAGGCGTTCTGCCTTGTAGCAATATCAACATCCATACGACTATAATTATACCAACTTTCAGGTATAATCTTAGGAGTATCAATAGGTTCTTTTTTCACTAACTTATTATAATGATTGATATAGTACCTTTGTACTTTTCGCATACAGTAGGACTCGCATAAATAATGATATTCGTGACATCTTTTATAGCCGTGAAGGCTTAAAAAATCATAAAAGTTCGCTAATTGTTCGTGAACCATTAAGCCCTTAATCTGATGTCCGACTATTTTGGAAAAAATCTCACCTATGGTCATTCTTCACTACCTCCATTCTATTAACAGATTTTAGTTACTACTATATTTGTGTCAGCGGTAATAGCTACTCCAGTGTTAATGAATTGGAGAATAGTTGGTGCATCACAGCAACAGCAAGAGTTATTATCCTTAACCTGTACTAATGTTGTTATCGGCACATTCACTGATGTTGTAGTAGTAGCTCCTGTGATTGTTGTTGTAGCCTGTGGCTGAGGAACTCCATTCTTTGTCATTTCAATGGTGACTGCACCAGCTGTTCCAGCTAAAGCTACAGCATTAAAGATGACCTCATATACTCCACATTTATTAAGCTGAATAGAATTAACACCATTCAACTCTACTGTTTGTCCTTTCTTCAAGGTTACCCCTGTAAATGGAACTATTCCTGTTGTTGCAGGAATTGCCTGATTTTTAGCATATGCTTCTATCATATTCTTAACTCCTTTCTAATTAAAAAGAGGAAATACTATATTAGCACTTCCTCTGTGATTGACGTACTAATACGCTCGTTTACTTATAAACTTAAACATTCTGACATCCACAACCTGTACCGAATACTGGGCTGAATCCAGCTGTGTAAGTTGTTGCATTCGGATATCTGATTACACCACACATAGCGGACTGAAGCTGGAGCTGATTAACCTGTGCCTGTAATGTTTCAATCTTATTCTGCTGAATAGCGTCAAGCACTTTCTGAGTCTGCTCAGTTGTGTTCGCATTAATAGCAGCTGTATTGATTGCATTGTTATAATTTACTCCATCAATAGCTCTCTGTGTTGTGCAGCAACATTCAGCTAACTGCTGTTGTGTTGCACCGAAGTTTCTTAATGTTTCATATCCAAGATTGCAGATACCATTCTGTAATCCCATATAATCTGCCTGTAAGCTATCACTTAATCTACCCACTGAGTTCTCAAGGTTGTTGAAGTTCATAGCATTACATAATCCAGCTTCTGTAACTGGTTCTCCATTCATTGCAGGACCTCTGTTTCCAAAGAATCCACCTCCACCAATGAGTAAGAGAATTAATAAGGCGAAAATCCACATTCCGCCATTTCCACCACCGAACATACCGTCGTTCTTATCTGTAACGGCTGCGATGTCAGCTAAAGATACACCTTCGTTCATAGCGAATCTCCTTTCATTAATTTTAATTTATATGAATTTGCAAATTCCTTATTTTAACATTTTCATAAATTCGTCCACGTCAATTCCTTGTTGCTTACAGATGTTTCTTACCATCTGTTCTGCATTCATCCCTTTTCCTTGTAGCATTGACATAACATTCTTAACCTCACCCATATTATTCATCATATTTTTAGCTTTATTTAGTATTTGTGAGTTTATTTGATTTAATGGATTTTGATTCTGAAATAAGCTGCTTGCCATTATCTAACACCTCCTGCTTAAATTGCTCAAATTCTTCTCTGCTAATAAAGTCGTTACCTTGATTAGTAGGCTGTTCTATTGGGGCAAATCCAAAAGTCCTAATTGTTGGAAATCCTGCTCCATCCGTAGACTTTATATACATTACATCTTCACTACTGTCAAATAAAGCGACTGTGCTGTTAGGTTGCATCTGATACGCCTTAGCCCCATCCATTCCTGTCACTCTTATAAGATTGTTACTCATCTGATTCTGCATCGCGTTATAATTATTCATATAAGGGTTAGGTGTGTTCATTGGGTTGTTCAGTGTGTATGGACTGTTTACCATCAATGGATTTGTATTCATCATTGCCATTTCCAAACTCCTTTCTGATATAATCATTAAATATAAGCAATCCCTTAGTTAGAATAACTGGTTCTAGCCTATATATGTCATTTCTGTTCATTTTGCTCCTCTTTTATTTCTAGCACTGCTACAAGTACCTTTATAATATGAAGGACTGGTATATCCTGCAGAGCTTTATGTTGAATTAATAATTCTAAAAACTCTCTGTTCATATACCAGCCCTCCTTTCTCTCTTGTTATATTTAAATTGTAACAAAAAAGACACATTATACAATGTGTCTTAAATGTAGTAAAAATGTAGTAAAAATGTAAGGGATTAAAGAACCTTAATAATCTTCTTGTTTACTTTTTGGCTTATGCGTCGGGCATAATCAATAGATATACAGAGTTTATCAGCTATGGTCTCAAGTGTTTCGCCTGAACTTCGCATCTCGAATAAGTCACGTTCCAGATTCACGAAGTTGCAGTTCTGTCGTAAGTAGTCCAACTCAGGTGCTGTGAAATCTGATATAATCATCTTCTTCTCCTCCGTCTGTTCCTATTTCTATTAGTCGCTCCAGAACGGTGAGGTGGTCGTCTTGTACGTCTGACAACAACTCTAACAGTTTTAATTGCTCTCGCCATCTATACTAACCTCTCCTTCATCATTAATTATAGCGTTACCATTATCCTCACTATCAGCATCATAAGTAGTAGTTGTGTTTTCCGTTGGTAGATTCCAAGCATACAACCAAGCGATATTACTAGCGAAAAACATAATCAACACAATTATAAATGCGATGAACCATTTTCGCATATTTGATTTAAGCTGATGTAGAAGTTCCATTGCTAATGTATTATCTTCCATCTTTTGCGTCCTCCTCTAAATCTTTTATTCTGTAGTTACTTGATTTAATTTTATTATCTAATAATTCTACAGCACCTTCAAGCTGATAGACACGTTCAATCATATTATTATGCTTGTCTTGCTTCTCTTCAAGTTTGCTCACTCTATATTCTATTAACGCTGTAATCTCCTTATTATGACGTTGGTTTTGTAACCACACGCCAATTATAGTTCCGCCACAAGTAATCAAAGCTACGATTATCTCTATCAATTTTTTAAATCTCCTTAGTTCTTTTGAGTCTTATCCATTTGCCGTCGTACTTTCCACCCATTATCTTGCCATACTCAGTTTTATTTACTTTTTTGGTTTGTCCTAAAGCTACAACAGTATTCTTTGGTAATTTTGCGATTTTCTTTGTCTTTGCTAATATTTTAGGTTCTTTTCTTACAACCACTTTCTTAACTGTGGTCTTCACCTTCTTAACTGGTTTCTTAATAAGGAATAAATATTTCACATACCTCTCCCATTTATCTCTTGTTGTCTTTTCACATTCAGACCTGCTACTCCAAGGGTCATAGATGTAAATGTGGTCTTTAGTTACTTTACGGACAAATACATAATGACCTGATGTAGTCCATATAGATTTACCCATACAAGCTATTCCAACATATTTGTCTGATTTAATCTTCTTTAAGAAATCTGTTACAACTGCTGCATTTTTCTTTCCATATAAAGAAGTATAGTTTAACTGTACAGAATTAGAATAACCATAATGCTTCAATGCCTTGACCATACCTGAATAATATGTACCTGAGCCGTGACAAGAACAACCATTATCTTCCATCCATTTTGCTGTTTTTGCTGGTGTAATAGATGGGTCTAAATCATATACTGCATCTGCGATAGATGTAGGTCCACAACCTTGTGCTGAAATAGTACCACCTGAATAATAGTTTTTACCCCATTTAACATCTTTCTGTTTGAAATTCTTATATCCCATTTATTCTTCCTCCGTGAATGCTTTAATTATTAAATTCCATATAGCAGTTAAACCTGCAGAACCAAAAGCTATGATAGCTGTCTTTGCGTCAACATTACCTAAAGCCTGAACAGCTACAATACCTGCAGCTATAAATGTCTTTCCCGTTCTTATAAGAATATCAATAATCTGTTTCTTTGTTATTTTGCTTAATTTCATAGTAGCACCTCCTTATTAATTACAATATTAACATAAACATAAATAAATTACAATTAGTCAATGTGCCAGACAGGAATATCTCCGAGCCTTAAAAAAATCGGATTCGGTATATTTCCATATATAGTTAGAATGCCTGAATGATTTATCTCATAGTAGACTATGTATTCAGTGCCTTTATATTCCAAACTTTCTTTCCAACTATAGGTTGTCTTAGGTGCGAGTTCGTGAGGCAATGTAAGTCTTGTTGGATGAGCTGCATCCTTCCCAATCATTCCATACTGTACGCCCTCTAATTTAACACTTGTTCCGCTTAATCTTATACTGAATGGCTCAAGAAACTCTTCAGGTGGACCTGAAGCTTTATTGAAATTTTCAATTATAATTAAATCTTCTCTTGATTGCTCTGGATACCATTTTAGAAATAATGGTTGTATGGCTTGAATATTCAACCCATCTATCTTAACTCTATAAAGTGGCATAAAATCATCTACAGCATCTGTGACAAGTATATCGCCTACTGAATATGGTGGGTCAACATAATCTTCACCAGCTGTTCCTGTAACGACAGAAAATTCTGCTTTCTCAACACCAGTAGAAAAATCCTTGCTGTATTTAATTCCTATGATGTCGCTTCGCTTATTCCCAGATATGCCTACATTAATTGGAATGTCCTCGTAGTCGTGATAACCCATTCCTATCAATCTGCCTTGATTGATAGCATACCCATCATTGATTCGTATTGATGTGTTGCTGTTAATAGCATACTTGAACATATTTCCAATCCCTATCACATACTTTCCAGTTCCTGTTATTAATGCATTGATTATAGCGTCTTGATGAGCTCTTATATGTGGTTTCCCTGCGTATCCTGTGACTAATTCTAATCCCATATTCTTACCTCCTAATAATTAGTTAATTCGTTATCATCACCTAACTCATATTGAACAGATAACTCACCGTCATCTATACTTACAATCTTTTTAGTTATTGGTGAAGTTATAGATATATTTGTTCTTGGTTCTGTAGCACCTACAATGTCTCCAACATCATAGTACTCTTCATCTGGACCAAAAGAGCTTTCACAAGTATCTAAGCTCCAATACTGCTTGAGCTGTTCAATTCCCCCAGCTACAAGTTCAGCATAGTTATCCTGTACTTTCAAGTAGTACATACCTGAAGTAAACTTTGGAATAATCTCCAAATTTGTCTTAGCATAGTATTTATCCTTGACCCAATCAGGACTGCTAAGCACTTCATTTTTATAATAGTATTTTCCGTCCACGTACTTTGGAGCTTTGTCCACTGAAATCTGTGTATAAAATGGACGCCACTTACTCTTCGACCACGAACTGAACTCTGACATTCTAACATCAGGAACAGGTCTCTGGTCTATATACTTCTCAGGGTTTTTCACTAGTTCAGAAATCTTAACAAATTCAGATTTAACCAGTTTTCTTTTTCCAATCTGTTTAGCCTTAGATTTTTTCATATCAGCTGCTGACATTTTGGAACGTGTTTTAACTATATATGTACGCCACACTGTAATATCCTTAGGGTCTAGCATCTTCAACTCGTAGGTGTATTCGTAGTGTTTGATATGTACATAGTAATTTCCCTTATTGGATTTCCAATCAGATGGGCGATATTTGAGTTTTCTATGTACGGACTTCTTGACTGTTTCAATAGGCTTATAAGTAATACTTAACCCATCTGAATATTTATAATAATAGTTAGAATAATTCTTTCTCCAGCCCTTTGGCATATCATTAATCTTGACATAATTTACATCCTTATGTACATAATTCTCGTCTAAATTTTTATACGCATCATCTCCTTCTGAACCCTTCTCTTTATAATAATATTCAGAATAGTTCCAGTTCCAGTCTAATGGCTTATTGGATAGTAACTCATATGTCTCCTTAAACTCTCGCTCATTCTGCACGTAGTTCTTCTCATAAGCATCATAAGTATAATACTGTGTATAGACATATGGGTCATTCCAGTTCTTCGGACGTTTCGTCTGCAATTCATAGTTTTCAGTAGTCTGTGCGGATTCGTTATTATATATGGCACAATTTTCACGTATACCTGTGAGCACTTTTTGACTAGCATTACGAATATACTGTGAATCCTTAATTGGATTATCAACAGTAGTATAAGGCTGTAAAGTTCCATATCCATCTGTGAATAGTTCAATAACACAGCGGTCTCCAAGACTTCCAGAACCTAAGCAGTATAAGTGATTCACTGGGTTAAAGTGCTTTTTTATTGTCATTGCAAAATCACTTGAATCCCACTCCTCATCCGTACTATAATCAACTAATGGAACTGCTGATATAAGGACTTTCTGGGATTTGCTTGAATATTTTATATCTAATTTAGCTCCTACTGAATATAACATCATTCTGACGCCTTGATACCAAGAAGCATATCTAGGAAAAGCATATCCATCTATTTCAATTCCACTATCTTCTATATTACCCTCAAATAAGCTACTTAATCCATATTGACTTAATAAGGTTCTGAGAATATAATTAGCATCACCATTCAACATTAAATAATCATATCCTTTAGGTGGGGTTACAATCTTGCTATCAAGTATTCCGTGCCACGTTCTACCTGAATAAGTCAAATCCTGAGTTGATGTGTTAGGACTTATAACATCAATAATTCCACCATACTGAGTATCAGGAATATAAATGAACCCTGATGGCTGTAATACTACATCTTCAATAGGAACTTTTAATTCAAAGTCATTTTCAGACTTACCGAACGCTATATCTAAATTATACTGTAACAATATTCCTTGTTCAACTCTATTAGCATCTGTATAAATTAAATCCATAAAGGTTCACTCCTATCCTCATATAGTTCTATGTCAAACTTAAATGTTCCGCTCCATCCCACAAGCTGGGTTCCAGGTGCAATTTTTTCGAAAGCATAAAAATCTTGTAATCTTTGCGAAAATAAATTTTCTTTTTCACCTGATATATTTTCTTTCCATATTTTTTTGTGAATTGAATCAATGATGATTTTTTCATCACTATTTATGGCGGTGCTTAACACGCCATAATTCCAATCACCTATCCTAATTAAAGGGTTAGCACACGGTCCATAGATTGTCAATTTGAAATGTGAAGGAGCATAGCTTCTCTGTTTTAGTGTACTGAAATCAAGGCTGGCTCCTAAGTCGTATGTATAGTCGTAAGGGTAATCTAATACCGCACCAGCTGTTTCAATCTCATCATCTTTCTGGGTATCCCCAAAACTATAAAGATGTGAGGTCTTCCAGTTACCATCAGGACTGATTAAGTTAAATTCCACGGTTGTGGCATTAACCAATAGATATTTAGATTTTTTAGTGCTACTATGTATGTAGCAGTCGATATAATATTCGCCTACATATAATCTCCCCATTGTGAGATTAAAAATATCTGCATCAAAAAATTCCGTTAATCTCTGAATATTTCTGAGATATTCCTCATCGGTGCTACCTTTTACTCTTATGCTTATCTTTTTCTCAACCATACTTCTCTTGAATGCACTAATACGAGGAAACGTTGTTCCCTTTGTTGTATTAGCCCAAGAATAATCAAATAAGTCAGTGTCCGTTAGCATAAGATAAGGATAGTTCGTCAGACTTAATTTTTCGCCTTTTCCGTTTTGGTAATAAATCTTCATTATTGAACCCCCCTAACTAATCTTCCGAATTGTCTTGAACCTACTGATACCCCAATATTAGATTCCACGAATGCATTGACAGTAGCTCTACCGAATTCGTCATAATTAAATCCGTTATAATATCCGCCACTCAATGTCATAGTGTTATCTAATTTCTTCATTCCGTACCTAAGGTCTCTATTAATCTGGTCCATAGGGTCTTCCTCTTTGAAGCCTACCCATATACCTTGAGCAATGAACTTACCAACTTGGTCTCGCATCAATTTAGAAGGTGATGCTATTCCAAAGAAATCTTTAATGCTATCTACTACGCCACCAAAGAAACCTGATATCTTATCTCTAAGCCACCCACCAGCATCTTTAATACCCTTCCATAAACCTTTTATAAGGTTTAAACCACAGTCTGCCATATCTTTAACGAATCCACCGATTCCTTCCACTATAGCTTTAATAATCTTAGGGATTGCCTTTACAATATTTTTTATTATTTCAGGTAAATTCTTAATCAGTGCCACTAATAAGATTATACCTGTTTTAATAATTTTAGGTATTGCTTTAACCAGAGCTCCAATGATGCCAGTTATAATCTTAGGTATCGCTGTAACAATAGTAATTATAATTCGTGGCAGAGCCTTTACAAGTGACGTTATAAGTTTAAACCCAGCATTCACAATCATAGGTAAATGGTTAAGTATAGCATTAATCAGATTAGTTATAAGCTCTGGAATAACTGCAACTATAGTATTGATTATTTCTGGCAAATTGTCAACTAATGCTCCTATAAGTTCAATACCAGCTTGTATAATACTAGGTATACAATCAAGTAATCCATTTACTAATGCTGTTATAAGTGGGGGTATTGACTTAATTAATGTAGGTATAGCTTGAAGTAATCCTTTTGCTAGCCCTACCATTAGCTGTAATGCTAAACTCACAATCATAGGTATTTGTTGTAATATGAAATCTATGACTTGGGTAAGTAAATTAATCAAAGATTCTAATAGTGTTGGCAAACTCTGTGTAAATGCCTGTATAATGTTTTGAATAAAAGTAGCACCCATCGCTAGGATTTTTTCCAGCATTGGACTATTAAGACCTTCTGTTATACTATCCATTAATGTAGGAAAATTTTCAAGTATGAATGATACTAACTGAGTTCCAACCGTTATTAAAGAATTAAGTAACTGAGGAAAAGCTGTTACTAAGGTTTCTCCGACTTGGGTTAGAATCGTAGGTATCATAGCCAATAATGTCGGAATGGCACTAACAATTCCCTGAACAAGTGTAACCACAATGTTCGCACCAGATGTAAGTAGTTGAGGTAAAACTTTTTCCAAGAATCCTGGCAGTTGAGCCATAATCTTAGGCATTAGTGTTGAGATAAGAGTTCCAACACCCGTTAAAGCCTGTTCAATTCTTGGAAGTATGTTCCCAGCAGCTACCCCAACGGATTCAATGAATTCGTTTATTAATTTATCCATATCAGCATCATCTTGAGACATTCCTGATACGAGGTTAGTCCAAGCAGCTTTAGCTGAGTTCACTGAACCTTCAATAGTTGTACTAGCTTCTTTTGCTGTCGTACCAGTGATTCCCATTTCGGTCTGTACAACGTGAATAGCTTCTGCCATATCCTTGAGGTTTCCTAACTCATATTTCTGCCCTGATAATTTTCCAGCGTCTTCTAATAATCGTTTCATTTCCTCTTGAGTTCCGCCATAGCCCAGCTTCAGGTTGTCGAGCATCGTATAGTTCTGCTTGGAAAATCCATTATAGGCATTCTGTATCATTTCCATATCAGTACCCATCTTATTGGCATTATCTGACATATCCGTAACAATCTGGTCTGCTGCGGTTGCTGCTTCAGTTTCATTCTTTGTACTCTGTTTTAAAGATGCTGCGAAACTTGTAACCGTTTCCATATAATCATTCGCTGACATCCCAGCTGTCTTATATGCTTTATCCGCATTTTTCAAGGCTATGTTTTGGGCATTCATCAACTGTTGATAGTCTTTTTTTGCTTCCTCTGTGCTTTTTCCAACGGACTTAGCGTACTCTTTAGCTGATTGACCACCAGCCCCAAAAAGTGTTTCAATTCCGCCGCTTAGCTGTTCATATGAAGCATAAGCATCAACTGATGATTTAACTAAGGCAGCTGTTGCGGTTGCACCTGCGGCTACAGCTGCTGTGCCTATTTTAGCTATATTCTTAACTGCTCCCCCAGCTGAGGAAGCAATAGAGGAACTTAACCCCTTAATACCATCTTTAGCTCCAGCGGAATCTAATTCGGTATCAATTACAACCTTGCCATCTCCTTCTGCCATATTACAGTTCCTCCTTTCTTTCTATATATTTATGTTTCTGTTCCTTGATACACACTGTTATAGAATAGCTCGTTTATTTCGTTCATAGTGTCAGTTGATACCTGACGTGTATGATGTGGTAGAGCCCAAGCCTTTTTATTTTCTTCACATTGTGCATCATACGATTTTTTATTTTTCCTATAAGACCTCATAGACATTATCTGCTTTATTTTGGTGTTCTCACTCAACCCAGCAAATAAGGCTTTGAATTTGTGCCAGTGCATATCACAAGTAGTTAAGTCTATTCCGTAATCCTGCATAAATGATGCTACGATATACTCTCCATCTTCTATATAGTCCACAATCCTATCCGTGGAAGTGCTATTAATATTCTTCGGAGTAGAATTAGGGTTTGTATAGAACTGCACCAACTGTGGAAAGAAATTCTCCAAGGGTATATTTCCTTCCACATCTTCAAGTAGAAACAAATAATCAGCTAATGGTCGTTCTTCTTCTACCATTGTACTGAACTTCAACCATAAGCGAAAATCTGTTTTTATTAAAAAATCCTTACCATTAACCGTAATGGTATCTGGTAAGGATTTATTCCTAAGGTCTATCATTATCTACTAAGTGTTATTCTGCTGTTACCATCTAATATTCCACTATCGGATATATTAGATACAGCATTTAGCACTTCCAGCAACTTTGATAAATTCGCATCATTCATTTTTGACTCAGTAGCTTCACTATTGTAGTCCGCTATCGGTTGCTGATAACTTGCAACAATTTTCAAATATAAAAGATTGATGTCATTAGGGTCACAGTCATTAAAGTCTCCAATTAACTCGGATAACTGTTGTTTACCGATAAGCTCAGATTCGAACTTATACATCAGGTTACATTTATCCTTGAATTTCTTTCCTGCATTGTTGTTGCTTACTTCAATCTCTTCAATTTTGCTAGCTGTTTTAAAGCTATAATTAGGGAGATTTACTTCTGTTCCATTAAATACTATTGAATACATACACTGTCCTCCTTATATTGTATTAATTCATAGATAACTTCTTGGTTGAAGCTGCTTCTGCGGCTGGTGTGAATACAGGTTTTCCTGCTGTAATAGTATAAGTACCTAACTCAATATCTCCACCCATTTTCATTGAGAAAGAAATCTTTCCATCTGTTGTGGATAAGTTATCAAGCAGTAATGTACAAATGCCTCTCCAAGCTCTAGCAGTTGTTCCACCAAAGCAGAGTAAAAATGGAACCTTACATTCATCACCTGTTGGAAGTTTGTATAGCTTCTCTGCCATATAATCATACATTGGATTTCCTTCATATAAAGCAATCTCCTGAGGTAACTCTGGCTGGTTACTCATAACTTCTTCTACTGCATTCTTATAGCATATATAATCCATTGATTCTGACTGTGGATTAATAGCTAACTCAAATATGGTAGATAAATCAATTCTAGCCCATTCGCTTGCCTTGTATGTCTTATCTTCGGCAGTATCAAGGAACGGAATGAACTGGTCCTTGGTTAGCTTCTTCATTGCATCTGCCATCTTATTCTCCTTTCATTTCCATATAAGTAATCTTGAACTGTCCTTGATATTTAGCCATACCTGCTTGAGTATCAACTGTCACGCTAGGAACAGTTTCAAGAACATCTATTTGTTCTATAAGTACATTTTCCCCAAAATCTGGAAAATGTTTCTCTTTATTCATTTGCTCAATCCATTCGCTAATCGTTTCAAATTCACGATTGGCTTCAAGATTAATTGAGCTTGTTCCTGTATCATATTCTTTAACTAAATCTAATGCAAATAAGAATTCCACTCGTCGACTGCCGTCAATGAACTTATCTAACTCTCTTTCATTTTGTACACTGTTGAGTGAAAGATTGTCAGCTTCAGTGTTAGTAACATTAAAGTATATCCACCTGAATCTCGGTGTATATTCTTTTAACCACTCGGAAATCTTCTCATATCTATTAACCATACTTAATATCCATTCTTTTTAATAAAATTAGTCACCTCAGTAGCAAGTTGACCAGACTTTGCTATACTCATAGCTCTGTCCCATTTTGCTGTAGCTAATGGGTGCTTTTCTTTGTTAAAGTTTAAATTGTTTCCTTCATATATGTGATGAGCATAAGTAGAGTTATATGTTACCTTGAAAGGTTCTACTGTAGTATTATCAACTAACATACCTGTATCCATTGGTACATATGGAGCCATTAGTCTTTCAGCTTGTTGAGCGGTGTATAACCCAACCTTATCACTCTTACATATCTTATCTAATTTTCTAGGAATCTTATTACATTCAAATCTAACTCCCATATTGCTATACTCCTGCAATCTTGAGTTGAATCTTAACTCCATACTTCTGAGGGACTTCTTCTATTGAGCGAACTTCACATACATTAGGCTCATATTTAGTCTTTAGCTTTGTTATATTATTAGGAGTAACTTCCTCTTCTAATTCTTTTCCAAGAAAAATATAATCGCCTTGATTGATTGTGTATCGGGTATCTTTCTGTGTACTATCTTTCCATTCTGAATAAGGTAAATACTTACCAGTGAAAGGAATCAAGACTGTAAAAGATTGACCAATACTAACCTCAGTTCCAACTACATTTGTTACCTTTGTGTTGGTATACTTAATGTCCTTGAGTATGGTCTTATACCACACATCAAGTCCTGTAGCCGAATCTTGATGTTTTAATTTATTTAAAATAGTTATTGGACCCCGCATCTTTCCATCCTCGCTTTCCTCTATACATCAATCCAGGTGGAAGATATAGTCGGCATAAACTATACATTTTTGCCTCTGTAGGTTTTTCACCTATTTCGGTCGTATTATAACTTATGCTCTCAATACCATCAGAATAACTTGATATAGAAGCATCTGCTTCATTATTCGCCTGCAAGACTTCTATACACTGCACGATTAAACGCTTAATGCTAGGGGTGAAAGGTGTACTATTAATCTTGTGCATCGTAATCTTATCAAGATAAATCTCACAATCTAATAATAAAGTAGGGAAGCTATCAATATCAACCTTACCACCAAGACTTACATATTCTTCATATGATAAATGTTCCATAATAACCTCCCTTTCAAATAATTAGGCTTCCTTATTCTCGGAGGACTTAGAACCTTTAGAAGCACCCTTATTTGACTTGACTTCTTTTCCTCCATATTTAAGATATTGTTCTACAATATCTGGATTATCTGTCTCAACTATAACACCACTTATAAGTTTAATTTTCATATAACACCTCCGTCTACATCACTTTATTATGATGTTGTAACTTCTGTGTTATATACAAGAATTGTCTCTGGTGTTACGGCTTTAGTTCCATAGTAGAAGAACAATTCTACTGCCATTGCTTCTGACATTGGAATTCTTTCTGCTGCATATGGTGTACTTCTAATAGGCTGTGCTATTGAACCATCTACCTGAAGAATAAATTTTGTTGTAGTCGTTGTCTTACCAGCTACTGAAATAGGTAATCTAACTGAGCTATAACATCTTACTCCGTGATATGTGAAGAATTCTTCCTGTGATGTGTCCACATTTGAGTTATTCACTTTTGTGTCTAAGAAGCTTCTCATCTGTGAGTATGTAGCAGGGTCAAATGTAATTGACATTAAACTTCTATCTACACCATCAATATAGTCATTCTTAAGTGTTTCAAGAGTAACGATAGCTTCTTCTACAATATCTTGGATGTCTGTCTTTGTAGGTGTGAATTTAGTTCCTTCTGTAGCAGCCACTTCAAAAAATTTTGAATCTAACTCTGCAGCCATTCTTAGGGCGTGATTAGCTGAACGCTTAGCAATAAGCCCATCCACACCTAAAAGGGATACATCTTTCTGTTCAATTTCTTCTACAAATTCTCTATCTGTATCAATAGGAATTGTAACTGGTTTACCTTTTACTTTATCTCCTGCACTTGCACCTCTAGCTGTACCATAGGCTTTAGATGTAGCGTTTACAAATCGCTTTGCTTCAACTGTACCTGCTGTTGGGTCACCAGATAAATCTGTGTTCTTCAGCTTACTAGAAATTGTAGTCTTCTGCACATTCTCAAGAACGCCATCATAAGCTTCTGATAAGAGCATCTTACCTGTTGGGTCTAATAATACATCCAAGGATGTGATTCTTGTTGTTTCTGCCATTTTCTTTCTCCTTCTCTTTCTTGATATAGTAGTTTGAATTGAAAAGTTACCAAATTAATGGTCTTGGTTTATGTTCCTTAGGTTCAGGTTCTGTACCTACATTTCCCTGCTTGCCTGAAAACTGTGGCTTAGGTTTTGTATCTGGGTCTGGGTCCGTAACGAACGCACCAGCATCTTCTTCCTTATATTTAGCCACATAATCATCAAAACCTAAAAGGTCATCACCTTCCATCTTTAATTCTGCTGCCATCACATCAGCAAGGAATCCTTTCTTTGCTGTGTTACTTGTGAATTTCAAGCCATTGGCTTTTTCTTTAATTGCAAACTCATACTTCTGTTTCTTTAACTGGTCTTCCCAGTCTTTTTTATCATTGCCATACTTAACCTTGAGATTATCAAGCTCTGTAGTAAGTGTTTCCAACTTCTCAGGGTCTGCATCCTTTAGTTTCTTTTTTAAATCAGCTAAATCTGTGTCCCTCTGCTTAATATCCTTGTCATATTTTGTTTTATAGGTATCACGTTCTTCTTCAACGTTAGATACCTTATTCTCCAAGCGGTTATAATCGGCGATAGTTTTATAATTTTCTAAAACTAATTTGTCAAATTCTTCCTTTTTATCTTCTGGAATTGATAAACCAAACTGTTCCAAAATGCTATAAATATTTTTCATTGTATGCCTCCTAAAATATCTTATATAGCGAATTTTCTTCGCTCTGGATTTTATTTACGTTACTATTATAACAAATTATTAACATTTGTAAATAGTAATTTGTTAATAAGTTAATAAAAATGTTAGTAATGTTAATAAGTGAGAACAAACCTATTAACATTACTAACACCATTAACAAATGTTATTAACATTTTATGCGAGTTATTAACATAAAAATACTTATTAACAAAGTTATTAACATTATTAACAAAATAAATTTAAGTTATTAACAAAATAATTTAGTATATATGTTGTTTTTTTTAACTATATGTGTTACAATAAAAATAAAATATAAAGGAGGAAGTAAAAAATGAAGATTATAGCTCAAATGGGAAATTCAAATTTCATTGTTGCAGAAAAAGATAAACTATACAATGTCCAAATACGTCCTAAGACTAGAATTATATCTAATATACCTAAATCCGAGAGTTGGATGAAGTCTGGTTATTGGAAAGAGCCAAATGTTACTGAAAGCCAGGAAAAACGAATTGAACACTTAATAAGAGCCTTTGACTAACCAAAGGCTCTTTTATTTTATGCTATACAATTTCCAGCTTAATTTTCTTCAACTTAACAAAATTTTGTATATTTTCCCTGGAAGAATCAGGCAAGTAATCCCACATATCCTGTTCTATGGATATTGTATCTATATCATCCACGGTAAGGTCTCCGTGAAACTGTAATTCAGTGTAACGCATTGATATTTTACCGTTACTTATTCCATCTCCCATAAGGAAATCATTTTTCTGTACATTAGTCATTTTTGTGAAATTCGCTACATTATCATCAAGTTTTTGCCAATCCTTATCAACAGTAGCCCAATCACTCATTCTCCTAGCTGAATGCCTAACATCAAAATCATTCACTTTAGTTGGTGTGATTTGTCCAACAGCACCACCAGCATCCAAACTATCACCAAATGTTAATGTTGTTCTGTCCATAAGATTTTTTTTCTTAAATGTTATACTAGCATCTCCATATTGACTTACACCAACATCACCTAATAAAGCTTCATCCTTGAAGGAACCTGCCCTTAAATAGCCATACTTTTCAAAGCCTGCATCAGTGGGTCTATCTTTCCAGCCGAAAAGATTCTTGCTGGTCAGCTCCCTCAATGATGTGCTTAATGCTCCTCCTGATGTGTTGGTTTCGAACTGTGTCTTGAATTTACCACTCTCAATGATTTTAGGTAGAACTTCTTCTGTATCAATTCTCATACAAAACTGAGCGTCATCACTAGCTAAAAAATCTCCGAAATGTTTATTTACATTCTTAATATTGGAATTAACTTTATCTATATCCACAATGTGTCTACTAGCTATATCGTCCATCCATTTATCTTTTCGTTCTGTGCTAAATGCTTTAAAGTTCTTTAATGTTTCAGGATGTTCCTTAGCTTCTTTGATTGTTTCAGCTACACCCAAGTTGTCCTGATGTTTATGAATATAATTCTGTAATTGGTTGTCACTGTTAGAATTAATTAAGGCATTGAATCTTCTAGTAGCCTCTTCCTCACCTAACGTAACATTCTCCTTCAAGAATATATTTTTTGCTGTGGCTTGTAGTGTATCACTATTCATTGCTTTAATATCTTTCATTGTTAAAGTGTTCTTGATGGTTGGTACCCTATTACTGCTCACTGGTGCCTTAACAGTCTTAGGTATCTTGATACTCATATTTCTATAACCTGATACACTCATTCGTTCAGGACGAGGTTGTAATCCTGACGCTTCACACACTTTTTTATATTGTTCTTGATTTTTCTTTATCTTTGCTTTGGCTTTCTGCATTAATACATCATCGCCACTAGCTTTTCCTGCGATAAAGGAATCCTTAGCATATCTAATATTCGTTTCTATGTTTCGCATCACCTGTGAAGCTTCGTACCTGCTTACTATCTTACCATTAGGGAGTGTTATTTTTTCGTTAGAATAATCTAACATATCCTTTAATTCTGATGCACTGTAAGCAGGCTGACTTACTCCTAATATGATAGGATATGCTGTATGTTGGCAATTTAATGTTCCTATAGGTCTTGCTAAAGAAGCCTGCAATTTATTAAATTCTTTCTTGCTAAATTGTTTTCCTTGAATTGGCTGATGGTCTTCTGCACAGAGTCCGTGGGCAGAAATCTCATACCCATCTGCCCCGAACTGTTCTCCTGTGATTTGTCTTATTCCAAGATTCACTTGTCTAACACCACTTAATATATTCATCCTAGCAGCACTGTCAAGTCTTCTTGTATATCCACTTGCATATTTTACACGCATTCCATCTGTGGATGCTTTGACAAGGGCTTTTCTTATAGCTGCCTGATAATTCTCCATTCCTGAGGAAACTGCATATATACCTCTATCAACAACTTTCCTATAATTTTCGGACATTGCTGTTGTTCGGGATAAATTCTCGAAGGTTCCATATGTGAGTGAATCTACTGACTGAATATATTCTTGTATACGTCTATTTTGCTCAAATGGAACTTGCTCAACACCTTTAGCTGAATAAAACACATCCATATCATCATATAACGATAATCCACTTTCTTTGTACAGCTTATCAAGCTGTAACACTGTTAAATTACACTGCTGTCTCAGCTTCTTATTGATATGGGCTATATTAGCATCCATCTTATTCATCTGTTCCAATCTATGCATATCCGTAGCAGATAATCTTCCCATATCCTTGACGTGTTTAGCCATCAACTCAATGTACTCCTCATTTATTTCCTCGAATGCTTGAGCCATCTTATATGCTATTCGGTTCAGTTCTGTGCTACTTATCATATATTACCTCTACTCTTCTTCACCAGCCTCTGGTTCATCTATAACATTATTGATATCCTCTGGTTCCTCACCTTCTCCAGTTTCATCTTCATTAGATTCCAATGGATTTTCAGGCTTTTGGCTAAATAAATCATTCATCATCTTGTTAGAGCTTGAATCCTCAATCTCCTCAATCATAGCCTTAGCTGTTTCTTCATCTTCACCTGTATACCAAGCACGGACTTCATATTTAGCTAATATATTAGCGTCTAATAATTGAACCTTTTGATTTAATTCTGTATCTGTATCAGTTAATATGCTATCTTTCCAGTCAGTTGTAGTTGCATATAACCCATCAGGAGCTAATCCATATAAAGTAGCAAATACATCCATTGCATAGATGGCATCATTCAAGGCACTTTCCAAAGCCTCTTGATTTCTACATACTGTTATATAGCTTCGTTGTTTAAGTATTTTAATTTCTGTGGCTGTTCGGGCTTCTGATTGTACTTCGGACAAAGACCCACGAGCTAAACCAACTAAATCTTCAATACGCATTAAATAACGATTTAATCCTGTGATATAACTTGTATCTCTCAATGTTGGCGTAAATGCCTTATAGGTTTCATCACTATTAAGGTCAAGACTTCTATATAATCTGTCCTTTACTCTATCCATTCTAGGAGGTGCTCCGAAGTATGTCTGACTAAAGTTGAGGGCTCCTTCATCAACATCAATAGCCATTTGTCCACCTTCATATTCCCAATCCAATCTACTGAACTGTTCATCTGCTTTTTCTATAAGTTTCAAAGCTGGACTAAATATGGATATTCCTAATGGTGTATCTAAGTCTATGTTATTCGCTAATGGAACTCTATAGAACCCGAATAGTGGTCTATCCACATTTTCAATGATTACTGGTTCTTCGGATATATTAGCCCATCTATTAATGCTTGAAAGTGGAACTTCAAGTCCTAAATCCTGCTGGTCATCTTCATCATCACCTGTTCTAAGCTGAGCTTTAAACGCTTTGTTCTCAACTACAACAACCCCTTTTTCTGCGTCAAAGGTCTGCCGCTCAATCTTTGTGTAGATATAATCACCCGCTATGAACTGGTCAGGGAATGCTATATCTATAATATTTTCTTCATCGTCAAATGCGATAGGAATGAAGTTACCTTGTCTACAGAAATCAAAATAAATATTCTTGCCTACAACATAAGGCTTTATTATCATTCCCCCAAGAGCCATCCCTTGTTCTAGCTTATTAGGAAGTTTCTTTAGTAGATGCTTCTGATATTGATTATTCAAGAAGCTTGCTCTTGTGTCTGGTAATGGTGCAGTTGATGATTCATCTTCCTTTGGAACTGTACTTCCAGGTTCTGTGATTGTACTTGTCATTTCGGACATTACTTGTGACTGCAAAGATTGACATATCTCTTTTCCTAACTGCAAAGAATAAATTCCTTCTTCAGGATTAAGCCAAGGGGCTTCATCTTTATATACACTTTTCCACAATGTGATAGCGTCCTTCATTGAATCACTAATGGTATACATCTGTACATCATTAACTGTATCAGTTATGGACTTATATCCTACCATCTTCCTCAAGGCTTCCTTAATCATTTCAATTAATTTACTAAACATTTTATTCTCCTTTTTAATCTAATATATTTAATTCCTTATAAGCCTCTAAGAGCTTAGGGAATTGAATTGCTATCCAATCAACCATAGTCTCCTCGTGACCCCACGTTGTAGAGTGTTCAAAATTACTTTGTAATCCACTTTCAGCTAGAAAAGCGTGTATAATCTCGTGTCGTAATTGCTCATTCTGTAGTCGTTGGAAGTCACCCACATTATTATAATTATCAGTTCTGATTACAATCGTCCTTGATGTGTAATCACAGTATCCATCATAATCAGCATCCTTTAGCTCTTTATATTTAATCTTATATAATGTGCCTAATATTAATATTCTTTTCTTCATAATATTATCTTCCTTTCCTCTTCCAAACTCTTTCCATAGCATATCTAGTCATATCTATACTATGATTATCCATATCTGGAACACTGCTTAATGGTTCACCATCTTTAGTTAATTCATATTCATATTTAACGAATTCTTCTTTAGTGTATGGACATCTAATAGGGTCAATGACTATCTCTACTAAAGATTGAAGCCATTTAATGCCGTACCTAACACTATCTGGACCTTTTTCTGCATTTCTAGCATTTAATCCATAGCTTCTATAATCCGCCACTGACTTCTTCTCTGCACTATCACAAGTGATAATGTCGTGGGTTCTTACACCCTTATTCTCAACTAAATATTGAGCGGTGTCTTTATTAGTGGTCTTATTAGTTCTATATTCGTCAAATATATACAGCTTTCTTCTATTAGCATCATAGTGCATCTTACCCCAATGAAATGGGTCTGGATACCAACCCCAGTCTATTCCCATATATATCTGGTCAAATGAAGCTATTTCCTCATCTGTTATCTGTCTTACTGTTATATTATCAAATACATTATTGCCTGTTCCTACTGGCTTACCTAAATATTCGTGTTCATATGCTTTTGGATTTATTTGCTTTAACCATTCAGCATCATCTATGAACTGCTGTCCTAACCACTCTTTTGGAGCTTCAAGATATGTAGTTTCGCTTACATATGTATCAGGTCTCAACTTTTCTTCTTCTATATAAGCATTAGCCCAATTAGTTCGGCTTCGTGGTGGATTCATAGACTTAAATACTACGAATTTAGGTCCACCTCTCAATACTGACTGTTGAACTGTTCTCAACTCCTGTGCTCCATTGAACTCATCTAGTTCTTCGAACCAAAGATATTTGAAATAGCCGAATTGTGTCTTTACTGACTTTGATTTTTTCGCCTTATCCAATCCCTTGAATATAATCTTCTGCCCTGTAGGCTTATATATACATCTATATGGTGATTTAACGCAGTGCCATAATTCACTAACTCCGAGCTTGTCTATTGCCCAACATATCTGTTCATATACAGAATCTCCAATGGTATCTCCTACCTTTCTATATACAAGAGCATTTGCATCTTTATCCTGCATTATTCCCATCACAATCTCAACACTAATACCGGAAGACTTTAGACTACCTCTTCCACCTATACAATCATAATAAGTGTGATTTCCTTCAAGTATGTCCCAGTGAACATCATAGAACGCTGGACCAATACATTCAGTTAAGGGGATAGTCAATTCTGCTTTTGGTTTAATTGGAAACATATCTACGCCTCCTTTGGACGTGGAATATCATCCACAATCTTAACAGGAATTACAGCAGGCTTTGTATCTACTAATCTACGAGCTAACTCACTTGCAGCCTTTGTTCTGTCAGATAATGATGGCTCTAAATCAAACTGGTCTTGTACTTCACCACGCATTACTGAAGTTAGGTACTCTAATACTTCATTCGCTGTGGCTACCTTTTCTTCATCAAGCTCTGCCATACGGTCTGCGATGTAATTTTGCCCTTTTATACTTTTTAACATTCTACATCCTTGCTGTCCAGCTGTTTTCTCACTATATCCTGCATCTATAGCTGATTGTGTAATGTTGTTTGTAGCTAGATAATTTTCAAAGAATTCAAATTGTTTTTGATTTAAATAATCTGGCTTTAGTCTCTTTCTTCTAATTGTTTTTGGCATTATATATTTCCTCCATTCTTTGTTCTATTATAGTATCAATTCTTCTGCTTTGAATCTCTTGTTTATTAAGGGTTTTCACTATATTCAGTAGGTTTACTAAATATCTAATTATTCTTATCGTACTATATGAACTATATACTATTTTATAATCTCTTTTTAGTATATATCCTTTTACATATCTTCCCTTGTCCCCCGAATAAAATTGGGTTGTATTTATACTTATGATATAACCTTTTTGTTTCAATGCTAATTGTAATTTATATATTAATGCTTGTTGATTTGCCATAACATTATCTCCTTTTTAACTACATAAAAATATAACAAAAAAAGCATAAAATGTAAATAAAAAGAGTACAAACCTGTATAAGATTTGTACTCTAATTGTTAAATAGTTGTTAATATATTAATTTATAGTTATTTGGTTCTATCTTCGCCTCTAATTCACGAATTTGTTTTCTCAACTCTTCCATATAGGCTATCTTTTCTGCATATTCTTCTATTGTTGCAACACCTGTCGCTATCTTTGTTCCGATATAATCATAACTTTTTATCTCTGAATATAAACCTTCTAATTTTCGCAGTATTTCTTGCTGCTCTTCCCAAGTCATAATATTATTACTCCTTTCTACCTTATTGGTAATGTCATTATTCTTCCGTGAATTTCTGTTCCTGTTCCATCTCAATCGGCTTGTCTGTTTCTAGATAAATTCGACTATCCTTGTATTCAAGCGGGTCGACAGCCTCTTCATACTGAACACCATCACGCTCAATGTACATTCCTGCATCCGAATAATTTTTTATAAATTTTTCGTCTTTTATTGTTACTTCCTCTGTAATTAACATAAACTACCTCCTTATTCCCATACGCTCATTTCTTCGGCGTACCATTCTTCATTTTTGTACCAGTCTAAATCTTCATATTTACTTCCCTCAATCGGTTTAATCTTGTTAGCGTATACTGACCAATTTGTAGCTTTTTTAAGTTCTTCTACGAATTGGTTTAGGCAATATATTTCTTCTATATTTTGTAAGTTATCAGTTGATGATAATGACGGCATCTTTGATGTGTTTCTAAATATCAAAGTTTTTAAATTAACCTGCTTATTATTCCACCCAGTTATTGAAGAATCTAGCACTTCTAACATATTTGTATTAGCAAAAGGCGTGATTGGTAATATTGTTAATTTTGGAATTATAAGTCTTTTTAACTTTGCAGTTTGAAAAGTATAATAACCATTACTGCTTATCACTTGTGCCTTAGGAAAAATCAGGTTTTCAATTTGTGTATTTCTAAACGGATAATACGGCGAGCCTGAATCTATTTCTATTACGTTTGGGGCATATAAATTTTTTAAACTTGTACAATTATAAAAAGTTGATGGTGCTATATACGTTAAATTTTCAAAATGTGCTTTTGTTAACGTTGTAAGACCATACAAACTATAAGGGCGCAACCTTAAAATTTCATCATCTGTAATGCTTTCTAATTCGTTAGATAGTAAATTAGATAAGCTATTTTTCTCATTTGTTATTTTTACAGCTTCAACCAATTCTTCCAGAGTTGCTTCTTTATCCTTAAGGATGCCTTTATCCATTAGTATATTTCTTAACTTTTCTCTTATCCTGTCTAACTGTAATATATATAGGTCACTTACTACCGCCATTTGTTCCTCCTTCCTTGCCTAATACATTTTCGTACATTAGGTCTTGATTACAACTATTAATCAAACTATCAACAGCATTATGCACGCTTGTGTCATTTTTGCCCGTGTATTTGTTCATTCTTTCTATTTCATCAGTTATTAATTGCTTAATATTTGCATTTTCTATTGTTGGCATTTTAATCACCTCGCATTACTCCCATACTGCCATTTCTTCTTTGTACCAATCTTCTTCTTCGTACCAATTCAAAGGCTCGTATTTACTGCCCTCAATAGGTTTAATCTTATCAACATATACTGACCAATTAGTAGCAGTTTTGAACTGTTCAATTATTGTTTCTGTCACATAGATTTCTTTGATATTTCTAATGAAATCTGCATTTGCTAAGTTAGGGATTGTTGACGTACTTCTGCATATATAAATTTCTAAATTTGCCTGTGATATTGTAACGTTAAGTCTACAATCTAATAACCGCAGTGTGTCTGCTATAAAAGATTGAGACCGTTGCATTGTTGTACATTTTGGGGCTATAAGCCTTCGTAAAGTAGCAAGATAAAATGTATACCAATCGCCAAAGTTTATAAGTTCTGGCAAAATTAAATTTTCAATTTGTGTATTACTAATAAAACCAGAAGTGCCACTATCTATCTTTTGCACTTTAGGTAAATATAAATGTTTTAATCTAGTACAGCCATTAAAACTCTGTTGCAGTATGTTTAATACATTATCTAGCCTAATTTTTTCTAACCTTGGCATACTCACAAAGGAACCCATTCTAATGCTAGTAACTTCATTATTAACGTATGATGTTAAATCGCCATTCAAGAATTCATTTACACAGTTTCCAGGGTTTAATTCTTTAACCGCTTCAATCAAATTTTCAAGCACCTCATCTTCTTCCTTGTATATTTTTTTATCAAGTAAGATGTTTCTTAATTTCGTGCGTAGATTTTCTAATTTTAAGACAAACTTATCATCTATTATTGCCATCTGCTTCATCCACCTTTCCTAATAATTGCTCATATAATGTGTTTTGATTTTTAGAATATTTGACTATATTCTTCGCCATATCTTTTACTTTTATGCTTTCCGTTGTGTTTCCGTTTTCACGAATCGAATCAGCTATAGATTTTAATGTGTTTTCCTGCACTATATATTCTCTACTCATTAGAAATCTACCTCCTCTGCTTCGCCAATGATTAGATAACGTATGCCTGATAATTCTTCGCTTATAGATTCGGCACTTTTCTGTGTTTCCTCAGCTGCCTTCTGGGTTGCTTCGGCGTGTTTTTCCGTCTCTGTTACTGCTTTCTGTACATCTTCAGCTATAGCTTTTGTCTGCTCGAACAACTGAGTAACAGCATCAATCAGCTCTTTTGAGGCATCAGGACCTATAAGTATTGCCACGTCTCCTTTAACAACTTGTAGCACTAAATCAATATCTTCCGTAGTTACCCCCGATGGTGGTACATTACCTTCAATCAATGTAGTAGCCAATGTGGGACTAATAACTTTATAGAGGATATTGGATTTATCTACAGACTTATCGGAGTAGTTAATCTGTGCTTCTATCTTTACTGTTCCATCCAGTTGTTGTGTCTGTTGCTGAGTTAGTCCTAAGATGAACACGCCTTCTATGTAATCAATAGGTTCCTTTGTTATCTGTAACTGTTCATCTGACCCTGATTGTAGCGTAAATATAATGGAATCAAAGGGTCTTGTTATATCCAACTTAATCAATAGATTATAGGTTGAACCTGCTTTTATCATTTTTCGATTTTTCTCCTTTCTTATGATTCTTTATCCATTATAACATTTTCCTCATCTATATTAAATAGCTTTTTATGTATATCTTCATCTATGAATTTCTTCCAGCAGGTTGCACCCATACCTAACTCTATAGCTTTTGGATTCTTTAATTTTCTTCCACAACGTTTGCAGGTGGTTTGTTCCAATTCATTAATCAATATTATTCCTCTCCTTTTAATTCTGAAAAAATCCTGTTCCATAGTCAACTTTAATAGGCTTGTCTCCTATTATTTGTGTTTTTAATATTCTATCTTCAAGTGAAAGAATAATCATACAATCGTTTAGCTCAAATATTTGTACGTCCCCTTCACTGAATTTTACATCTTCTCCATATTCCTTTTCGTATGCATCTAGCAATATATTTATTAAATCTTTATTCATCTTCATGTTCCTCTTCAAAATCATTTTTGTTAACATACTCTACAAGTGCCTTGTTATCTCCAATAAGCATCACTTGAAGAACTACGATTTCTGTATTATCATCTTGGAATAATCTAGGTTTTTCATCATTAAAAATATATGGCTTGTCTAACAACCCTCTTATGGTTATCTTGCTTTTAGGGTGTGACTTTCTCAAAGTCCCACTTACTGCATTAATGTTATAGTTAAATCTATTTACTGTTGTACTATCAAGCATCTATTCCGCCACCTTTCACGATTTCTATTGCATTTTCTAAACCTAAATCATAAAATATTTCTTGAATTGTGCCTCCAAATCCTTTATTATTTTGTTTTTTACCTAATTGCTCCACCACCTTATCCACGTCATAGGCTGTTGGCTGTGCATCAATAAGCATTTTTCCTGCTTGTCTTGTATCTACTGCTTCACCTAAATTTGAAATCATCTTATTCAAGCTTGGTGTGTTTGGAAACTCATTTGTTTTATACATCTTCAACTCTGTCAACCACAGTCTTGTTTGTAATATAGGTATTCTCTCACTATCCTCTAAGTCTCTACTTAATTCAGTATCTAAAGCTTCCAAGCACTCATCTAATGTCATTTTAACACCTCACTTTCTGCTAGCTTTGCGTAATTCCAGGAAGTCACATGATATTCATCATTTGCTGTGAAGGACGTAGCTCCATCACCCCAAGCATAGACTTTACCGTTTTCAAATCTAGCAAAGTGTCTTCTGTACTCAATATTCTCTTTTTCGTTCTTAACTAGAATTGGTGTATCAACCTTGACTTTCGACCAATCAACTTCTGGTTCTTTGTATTCTGAGAATAACCAATTTAAGGCTTCATTAGAACAAAATTCATTTTTATTATTAAGTAAGCATTCATCACACAGCAAACTACTATCACAGATACGTGGTTGTCCTTGTATTAGTGCTAATCTATCAATGTCTATAACACATAATTCCACTAATTTATCTTTGTAGTATTCAATATTAAGCATAATGTAATATCCTCCTATCCTATTGATTTTAATTCATCAAGCATTTTTGCATAGTCTTCATCTATACTTGCATACATTTCATCTAACTTTCTTGCTTCCAATTCACGTCTTTTCGCTTTCATCTTTGCTAACAACTTCTGCTTCTTACGTTTAATATCCTGTCTCTGTCTGTAGGCAGATAAATCAACTTTACATATAACCTCTTCTGTTACTTTGTTTTTTACTTCTTCTTTAGGAAGAATCTTTGTTATAAAGCAAAGTTTACCTTCAGCTTTTCCAGAAACTAAAACATAATCAGTGGGTTGTATTCTATTGTTTGGTTCGTCATATAAAGCATATGCATATTCCTGCACTGAACCGTCGACCGTAACAAATGCTACTCTATCATATGGTAGTAAATTCAATGCTTGCTCCTTAGGTCTATCATTTGGACGGTCAAAAAGCTCTAATGACTCCACATCTAACCAGAACAACCCTAAAGCCGAATAACTGTTATCTTCTCCAGGAATATGGATACCAATACGTCTAAATGTATTATCATCATCAATTATTTGACGTATTTCACCAAGTCTTCCTATCAACTCATATCTTCCATATATGTCCTCTACTGTGTCTGTGGCTAGAATCACAACCTTGTCACCTATCCTAAAATTTCTATTCATATTTTTTCCTCCTTATCTCTTCACCCAATAATTTCCTACACACTTGAAACCACAATCCCAAGTATCTACTACTTTTCCGTCCTTTATAGCGGTTAAATGATTAGATGTACTCAATATCGCCAGCATATTAGGATTATGCCTTGCAAGCTGTTCTACTGTGTATCTACAACCATAGGCATTTTTAGGTGTTTTCATTTTTACAAAACCTATTTCCTCTAAATACTTATCGAACACTTTCCTATCATTAGGCATCATTTTCATCTTCATACCAATTTCACATAAGCCTGTATATACTGTATCCCAATCTAACCCACTAGCAAATGATATAGCTCTTACTACACAATCACCTGCTGATAACTTATTCTTTGGGTTAGCATTATAAAAACGAAAATGCTCATTATCTTGTCTGTAACTTGGTTTACTCATAATATGTCTACCTCAACTTTCTTTGTTTTTATCTTATGACTGTATTGTAATACATATAAACAAAAAAGTAAACCTTTTTACGCAATTCTTAATAAAATAAAGTAAATTCTTAATAATTTAAAGTAGACAATTAAAAACTAAATAGTCCAAAGCTATGTCTTCATCTAATTTTCCCATTTTTATGCCTGTTTCTACCTTTTGGCACACACGCATATTTCGTTGGCATTCTGTTAAATTGTACCCACCTATATTCTTATTCACGATATATAAGTCTCCTTTGGTCATTCCTGTTCTTTCCATTGCCCCTTTTTTATTTGACCCTAAGGCTAAATAAGCGAACATATTTCTGAATCCTTTATAAAGAATTGATGCAATCATCAAAGCTGATTCTCCCTTTCGTTTAGCCTCGTCTAATAATTCTATCGCTGTATCTGGAAAGCCTGATAATACTGCATCTGTAAGTTGAAAGGTAATATCGCCAATTTCCTTATAGAATGCACCATCATTATCAAGCACTTGAAAGGCTTTATCTGGCGAAGATTCGTATTCTTTATGGCAGTGCATATACTGTTCTATCTTATCTAACTCCAGTAAGATTCTCCCATATGAATGACCACACATTTCTATAATGCGTTCACACATAGAATCGCCCATATTCGCGATTTTCGCTCTTATATAGTTTATTAATATGTTTTCAGATAAAAACGTAAATTCCACGGCGATTTTTTTGTTCTCTTTATAGAATTTACCTCTCTTATCTATCTTATGGTATCGGAGTATTACTATATCCTGTTTTCCTTTCAAAGCACTTTTCAGTGATTCTCCTGCTTTTTCGTTCTTCATAAAGTCTAAATCATCATTGATTATATACACTTTTTTCGACTTATCCAGCGACTTTGTTCTTAACTTATTAAGTACCTGTGATACTGACCCAATACTCACTGGTTTCCCAGCTTTTTTGATATGCTCAATGTATATATCTAATATGCTCTGTTCCTCACCGAATAATATTAATAGATTGGGTATATCATTATTACTAATACAATTCAGCAATTCAACTAATTCCATCAGAATAATCCTCCTTTCTTCTTTTTCGGTTTTGATTTAACTACGGTGTTATTTCCAGCTAAATTTCGGGCTATATTCGTAAGATATGTTTTATCCTTAACATTTAATCTACTATATAGGTCAAATCCTGTATTTCCATCAAAATCATACATACAATAACCATATTGAGTATCATTCTTAACATCAACACCTTTCTGTAATTCTACCAACTGACGACTTAATTCATCATATTCCTTATCTGATAATTTATTCTCATTAAGTTCATAATATAGAATACAGTTAATTATTATTTTTCGCTGTAAAAAGTTGATGCAGGTTATTTTATCCCATCTTCTTGGAAATTTTTGCATTCTTAATCTCCTCCAATATATTAATCAGCATACATTCTATACTTGCCTTTTTATTAATTGATGCTCTGTCAATCTCCTGCTTGCACCTACTTATATAAGATAAGCAAGCGGGTGTAAATAATTCTTTGGCAGTCTGACCTAAACAACGCTCGAACACTCGCATAAATAATAAGCCATCAATCTTATCTGTTTCCGTCTGCTTATTCTGTAGCTGTGTACACGCTTTTAATATCTTTGTTCCAGACTTTTCCTGTAAACCTACTAATACATCAAAGACACAATTCTGTACCTTTTCCAGTTCTTTCTTATCAATCTGCATCTGTCCAATGTTGGAACAGTAATCCAATAAATAGTCATCATCTGAATATGACCTCAATTCTTCTTCTGAATAAGGTTCCATCTTTATTACTGTTCCACGACTTCTAATTGTTCCAAGCATATTATCAATATTATGCACTGTCATAATAAAGTATGCTTTATTAGGTGGTTCCTCTACCACTTTAAGTAGGGCGTTTTTTGCTTCCTGTCGCATATCATCAGCATCCCTAAAGATATAGCAAGTGGGTTCGCTTTTGGTGTATGCATATTCTATGGCTTGTCTAACATCACTTATGCTATTACCAAGAATTATCCCTTGTGCATTAATATATTTCATTATTAACTTAGCAAGGGTTAATCTTCCACTCCCACGAGGTCCTGATAAAATTATGAAGCGTGGTACAGCTTTATTCATTCGCCAAGATAGCAATGTCTGAATATTATTTTTCTGTCCAATCATATTTAATCCTCCTTATTGCAGAATATAAGTAAATTCAAGTCAATTAAGGTCTTAGGGTCGCTATCCCATTTAACTTGATTATTAATATCAACCACTAATTCAATAATTTCCATAATTGACACTTTATTCATATATAGGTAGTCCATCATCGCCTTATTATCCTCTGTTTCGGGAATGGTGACGTACTTAAAATCCTTATATATGATGTATCTCTGTACATCTAATAAGAATTTAGCGAATTCTTTCATTAATTGCTTAACATCTTTTCCTTGTCTATAGGCATCATCAATAATATGTATACATTTACTTTTTTTCGCCACTAAATCATCAAGAAAATCAAAGAATGTTTCAAAATTCTCTGTCCCTATAATATTAAGAACATTTTCTAAAGTTAATTCGTCACAAAGGGAACTGCACTTGTCTAATAGAGTAATGGCGTCTCTCATTCCACCGTTCGCAATTTTAGCGATGTAAGATAAACACTCTCCATAGGTGTGTATTCCTTCTTCTTGACAGATGTGTGCTAACCTATAAACTATTCCGTCATCACTTATCTTCTGGAATTGATACCTCTGAACTCTTGATAGAATTGTATCTGGAATCTTCTGTGGGTCTGTTGTACATAATATAAATATGGTGAACTTAGGTGGTTCTTCCAATGTTTTCAATAATGCCTGCCACGCCCCATTAGATAAGGAGTGACATTCGTCTACTATATATATTTTATATTCAGCATCTAAAGGGTGCTTTTTCGCATCTTCTATAATCTGTCTAATATTGTCCACACCACTGTTAGAGGCTGCGTCCACTTCTATAGGTGTTCCTTTTCCCTCATTAATCATTGTTGCAAAGATTCTGGCACTTGTAGTTTTTCCTGTTCCTGCGGGACCAGTAAATAAGTATCCGTGCTGAAATGTTTTTGTTTTAATTTGATTTTCTAATATATCTTTTATTGATTTTTGTTCTGTCATATCATCGAAAGTCTGGGGTCTATATTTAACTGCTAAACTTGTCTTTGCCATTAATATTCACTTCCTTTCTTGTGGTCCATATAATAATATAGTGACCTTTTCTTTATAACTTCGTTGTATCTAGTTGCTTTATCCTTATAATCTGCGTAGTCCTCGCATATACTGTGACATCCAACGAATCTCTCTGTACAGCTTCTGCAAGGACAATCTGGTCTAGTAATCCGATTACCCATATTGCTTCTCCTTATAATCTAAATAATCAATGAATTGCCTCTCTGATAACACATAGAAATCCTCGTGTGCATCGGGGTCAAACCTGAAAGCTAACACACTTTCTTCCTTTCCCTGTTCAAATGCTTGTTCCTGCATTTTGGTAAGCCACTCATTTTTAATTGAAAAAGATGACTTTTTCGTTGTTGGTGTTTTTGCTTCTATGAAGAAATGTTCTGTATGTACATCTCCACCTCCAAATCTTGTTCCGCCTGAATTACTCTGTGTCTTGCCACCTGTAACTCTTGCTATATGCTGTTCCTGCATATCACTGAAATTTCTAGTTACCATAATGAATCACCTCCGTATGTTTTATCTTCAACGAATCTTCCCAATAATTATTATTTATGTTTACTATTGGAACTTCAGTCTTTCCTTCGCCTAAAAAACATATATCCAGGTAGTTGCCTTCAGGGTTATATTCTAAATACGTGTTCACTATTTCCCTAGCTAGTTGTACAATCTTATCTGTACATTCTCTTTCTTTTTCGTATTTGGTTTGTGTTTCACTAATCACTTCTCCCACATATTCAGCTGTTAGTCTATTTTCTTCCATCTTTTATCTCCTTCCATTCTTTAATTGCTGACTTAATAACCCAGCCTGACCACTTGTTATCATCATCTTCTAATGTCATATAATACATACCCCTTGTTTCCTTAGTCACCCACCCCCACATCTTCTGTGAAGGCATTGGGAACCCGTTGTTCCACTTATCTTGGAAATCAAAGGTAGTAGTGGCTGGTTCTGTCATATACTTCTTAACCTCAATGCTATAACATTTACCTGCTTCCATTTTTTCTTTTTTATAACTAGAGTTTTTATCTTCTTCTCCAGCTAACACGAATTTGAAAGGCTTACCTTCTTCAAATTGCATATCATTGGAAAATCTACGAATCTTATTAAATATATCTATCACGAGTTCTATCTCCTTCCATATTTAATTATTCTATCTAATTCTACAATAGTATAATCAACTAATATAAATAGACTTATATTTACAAGTACACGATTGACACCTTGTACCTGCCACCCTGGAAGTATATTCAATATTACTAATAATAAAAATGAAATGATTAAATTCTTCATTGTTTCCTCCTTTATTTATCTTTGTTTTCTTTAACTTCTGAATACAGTATAACATATTGTAATACATATGTAAATAGACAAATTTAAAAAAATTAAAAAATCTGTAACTTTTTCGGAGTTACAGATTCTTGCTGTTATAATTGACTTTGTATAGCCTTTTCCAATCGTTCATATTGAACAGGGTTACTCTTGAGATATTCAATCATTTTAGGCTTACCCTGAACCTTTTCTAGTACTTCGCCTGTATCTATATCAATTAAGGAGAACCAAGCTCCTGCCTGTTCTATTAATCCCAACTTTATTGCAACATCAATCGCATCTGAAATATAATCTACACCTTCCAAATATTTCAATGTATAAAAGCCTACTTTTCTATCAGGTCTATCAACCTTAGATTTTACCAAAGCAACATCTACAATATTTCCAGCTGGATTCTCGCAAGCTCTGGATAGCTTGTTACCTTTTTCATCAATATAGTAGCCTTTCCTGAACTCTAATCTTGTGCTACAACTATGACGCCAACATTTACCGCCAGTGGTCGTTGTACCACCGTATGGGCTGTTCATATCGTCCCTGACTTGATTAATCCCTATGAATGTAGTTTTAGTTCTGGCTAGAATAGGAGTAATCTTCCGACTGAACTCTGTAAGTGCCATACTTACTCCACCATAGGTTCTTTCCCCTATCTGCTTCTCATTTGCCTGCATTGATACCATAGCACCGATTGAATCTAATATACATAGACTAATCTCACCTGTATCTATTATATCAATTATAAGGTTGAATACTTCTTCAGCTCCCATTGAATCAGGGTCTAAATAAATTAATTCTTCACAGTCTACCCCTAGCTTTGTAGCCCATACAGAGTCAAAAGTGTGTTCTATATCAACGAATAACACTTTTTTGTCAGGGAACTTTCTTTGTGCTTGTCCTGCTAAATCTTCAGCTGTTGTTGTCTTACCACTTCCATCAGCCCCGAAAAACTCGGAAACCCTGCCCACTGGTATTCCACCATAGGTCATATAATTAAGACGGCAGGATGAAAAAGGAATTTTATCTAATTCCTTAAATTCAACTCCTAATTGAATACTACCGACCTTCATCTTTTTATTTATGTTCTTAATAATGTTCTCAACCTCACTCATCCTTATTCCCTCCTAATTCTTCTAATTGATAACATCTTTCCCTACCTATCATATCAAAGGATAATCTAGCTTTACAGTGTTTTCGCTGCACGTCTTCCTCTGATAAATAAACCTGATGACATCTGCACCAATATCTGGGATTCTTGCATATTTTATTGTTCAATCCCATATAATTTTTTCCTTTAGTTGCTTTCTGGTATTCCATTGCTTTTCCCTATATATCTGCTATTGGATAACTCCAATTCAGATATTCTCCTATTCATTATTTTTTTAAGGCTATTAAGCATCTCATAGCCTGCTTCTACCTTTAACTTGACTTTCTTATAGGTTCTTGAATATATAGCCAAAGTTAAGGTTTCATTTTGTGCAGCTAATTCAGCTCTAGCTGTCTTATCTGCCACTGTACCTTTTCCGCTATCCCTAGCTTTCAGATAAACTTCCTGTCTAATGGCTTTACAGGTGTCTTCTTTAATACCTAAATCTTCCTGAGCTGAGCCTGTGAAATATAAGATATTGGCTAATTCAAGAATAGCCTGTTCTAACTGTACATCTGTTATATCACCATTTCTTGTTATTAAGTCTCTTGTGACTTGCATAAAGTTGTCCAAATCACTACAGTATTTCTTCACAAGTCCGTCTGATATTCTTCTGATTGTATCACTTATATTATCCACATTTTGCATTATAGATTCGGCAGTTTTTGGTTGTTCGTCATTTACTTTTATTCCTTCTCTACGACTTGTCATTATAATGCCTCCTCAATATAAGATGCCACAGCTAATTTAGCATTATTAGGTTCACAATAAATCATACACCCAGTTATTGTGCAGTCAACTAATCTACTATCTGTTAAGTCTGCTCCATTTTCTTCTAACCAAGCATCAAGTTTACTACAAACTTCATTTAACTCGTAAGCAAGGCGTTCTCTTTTATTAAGCATATTTTTAACACTCTTAGGTATTTCCATTATAATGCCTCCTTCCATACTCTGCCATTAATAAGGCTTCTGCCATTCCATCGTGGTCTTTTTTGCATCTTTCTGTCTTTTTTAAGTTCACTGTTGGGAATAATCGCTTGCATACATCTATAGATGTATTTTTATCGCTAGTACAACTAAATTCTTTCTTCCATTTCTGTGGAGTAACCAGTTCATAAGGTATGCTGTAGGCTTTCAATACACCCTGAATGAAGCCAAAATTCATACCAAAATTAAATGTGCTTGATACTCCCTGTTTAGGCATTGCGTGAACGTGTTCTAGTACACACTTACAAGCCTTATAAGAAGTGAAATAATCATATAATTCCTTAATTAAAGTCTCTTCTGAAAAGGGGCGAACCATAATAAACTCGTCCTCTATCATTGCTATCCCACCATTTTTTCCAGGGTCAATTCCTATGTATATCATATCATCCCACCTTTCTGCATATAGTCTTATAAGGGCAAAATCTGCAATTCTTTGAGTTATTTGTCTTTGGTGGGGCTATCATTCTCTCAACATAGCCCTCACATTCTGCTATATAGCCAACTAACCAATCTTTCATATCCTGTGTCACCTCGAATATTTCAGGAACTTCCAATGTGCATACATCACGATTTTCATAGGTGATAAAGGCTTTATCCAAATCTAGTGCAGTACAATAGCATATGACCTGATTATGATGCTGTTCCAACGCTTTTCCGTCCAACTGTGCATACTTAAATGACACAACATTCTTAAATTCGAATAAGAAATATTCGTTAGTCGATATTCTTCTTATAATACCATCACACCTAAAAGATATATTCAAAGCTGTGTCTATAAGATGAGTTTCAGCTCCTACTGTTTCCTTGACCTGTAAAGTCCTGCACTTTCCAAATTCCTGTTTCTTCCTCACATATTCAGCTACGTCTACATATTCCCAGTCATAGCCCATTTTCTGCATATCTAATAAGGCTTCCTGTATTGCTTCGTGACGTCTTGTACCAGTATCTGCCATACCTGTTGAATTATATTCCACTAACTGCTCATCTTGTGGAGCTTTTGTCCTAGTAAAATACATATTCCTCATACAATGTAATGAAGATGGTTTATACCAGTTAGAACCTCTTCTCCTATGTTCTTTTTCTCTTCTTTCAATACAACTCATTAAATCAACTAGGAACTTCTTATTTGCTGGAAGTTCTGGTTGACTATTATTAATGAGATTTAATAATCTCCTACTCATTTTAGCTCCTTTCTATATCCACATTACCTCTGCCTGTTCTACTTCCTCACCATCAAGGAACCCTGTTTTAACCAGAATCTGCTCAACTTTGCAAACAGCTACGCACTGTTCCATAGATGTATCTGAATGTTTACATAAGTCAGCTATAAGCTGCATAGCCTGTTGTTTAGTTGTTATAAATCTTCCTAAAATTAATAATTCTTTCATAATAATTACCTCAACTTTCTTACTTTCTTAACTTATGTATACAGTATAACATATGTATTACAATATGTAAATAGTAAATTTAAAAAAAATAGAACCCCATTAAAAATGAGGTCCTATCCAAGAAAAGTTAAAGTATTTAAACAAATGATAATCTTTATCAATTCATATTATAGCATACCCTATATTAATTGGCAAGACCTTCATCTTCTAATAGAGCAATGACCTGAATTACCTTTCCACATTCCAACTTCAAGGCATTTTCATTTCCATACCAGAGCTTCACAGTTTCCTCTGGGTAAGCCTGTAACTGTTCTTTCAACATTGGAATATCCACACAACAAACAAAAGGTTCAAAGTCCTTACTCTCGACATAATTAATAGCCTCTGTTGATGCATCTTTCTTACTGTGGATATTTATTCCTTTTCTACCAAAAGTGAAATAAGCTCCATTCTTATCATAAGGTTCTATGAATAAGGATAGTCTGTCTAATACTGATAAGAGTAATTCCTTAGGCACCTTACAAGACGAAGTGAAAGCAACATCTAAATATGCTCCGATTTCTTCGACTGGGAAATCTTCAATTCCTTCCATAAGGCTCCCCTCAATCACCTGCGTATCTGTAGCAAATATGATTGTTTGCCGGTCAACTGTAACCTTAATATCTTCTTCTTTATATAAGGTTAATAACTGCATCTGTTGAGCTGAAATTAATAATGGACCAAATTCTTCTGTGAACATTCTGAAGTTGTTGAATGTAATAACATTGGCATCTGTAGTGATTACCTTATCATCACAATAATAACCTGTAAGAGATGGATTCTCTAAAGTCTTAGCTAAAGCTGACTTATTAATATTATAAGCCTGCATTATACTCGATAACTTAACTGTTGACCAATCTTCTGTCTCTGATGTATTGCTTCTAATATCAGGGAAAGATACAAGACCATCTTCATCGGAAATCAATGGAATTTTATATGTACCATTTCCTCTAACAGAAAGTACATCAGCCTTTACAGATAAATCAATATCTTCCGAAGTTGTTTTTGAAATTAACTTTCCAAACTTATCTGCATCTACTGTAATGTCCATATCATCTCCAGCTACTTTGTCAATTATAATACTTAATGTATTAGTCATATCTGTTGTAAGCAATCTCAACTTTCCATCCGATAATTTAATACCTAACATTCCAGTTATAGGAATTAAATTATTAAAGGACGCTCCCTTAATTGCTTTGTTTACTGCTTCTTTGAATCTCTGAGTTGCTAATTTCATTTTATTTCCTCCTTAAAATCTTTTTTAATTTTATTTCTTTTTATATTTTCCACTTATTATTTTGGGTACACAGTTATTCCACTTAACTAGATGATGCATCCTATAATGTGTATCACCCATTATAGATATTTTAACCGCGGACGGACAACTCATAACTGAATAGTAGCTTTTAATGTATGTACCTAAGTCTAAATATACATCAGTTAATCCTCCTTTTAACTGCTGTGTGTCAGCCTGATTAATAGATGCTTTTTGTACCGTTAAGAAAACTTTTCCGCGACTTCCAAGAGTAGTATATGCAGTAGTATCTTCATTAATCGTTCCTGTAAATATAAATCTTTTATCTGTAGAACAGAACCAACTATTCATTATTTTGCGTATAGTTGAGCCTTTAAGTAAAGCACTACCTAATCCACCTATATAATCACCTGTTTGAGCTAAAGCCGTACACGTTATTTTTTCCGATGATTCAAGCAAGTCAAACATCACATTAAAAAGCTCATCAGCATCCTTACAATATCTACTAGATAGACTTCCATTATGTTCAAATCTATATCTAATTTCTGTGTAATCATCATCTAATACAACAAAATATTTATAGCCTAAATCTTTAGCTATATCAAATACTGCATTCCTTGCGTATACTACACAGTTCATTCGTCCAAAGGTATCTTGTTTATCTACCCATTTATAGTCATCTTTGTTAAAAATACATATGTTATCTTTTCCATAAATTTTTAGATAAGCACTCAACTGCGGGTCATCACTTCCTAAAATAAGCCTATAATCACCAGCATAATTGCATCTTTCTAATGTATGTAAAGTCTTAACCATATTGGGACGATTATAACATAATATAAAAGTTATAAATTTATATTTTTTCATCTTTTTTACCTCTCGCATTAGTCTCAATGATACTATCTATTTTTTTACTAGCCTTTACATATCCATTCATAATAGCATCATTAATATCAACTATAACCAGTGCTGAAGCTTCCATAAGCTCCTGCATTTCCTTGCTTGCGTGTGGATAATATTCAGCTATCTTCTCATAATTAAATACGTAATGTCGATAAGCTGCAATGGTCAAAAATCTCTTTTCTTCTTCTGAAACATCTGATTTTTTAATCTCGTCAAGTAATTTAATAACCTTACGATTATCATATAGTTCCTGTATGAAAGGTTTTTCACCCTTTATTTGATACTGTGGTATATGTGTGGTTCTTGAGTATTTAGTATCATTAGCCATATAATCCTTTTTATTCACATTTAATAATGACATACCTATATCTCCTTAAAATAATAACTTAAATTATTAATGTTTACTTCAGTAATTTTAAATTTATTGCCAACTGCAATGCTATCATTAAATATATCCTTTCCACAATATAATGTTATTCCTTTTTTATTTCTGCATAATTCAATGGTTAACTTATTATATTTGAAAGTATATGTTTCTGCATTTTTACGATTAGTTCGTATTAAATCATATCCAAAAGTCTTAAATAATTCTACTAAATCAGATTTGGATGTACTAACTTTTTTAGGTAATTCAATAGTTGGAACACTATTTTTATTATTTTCAAATGCTAAAATTCTATCAATAACTTTAGCTTTACTTTCCTTAAGCTGTGTCCTAGCTTTATTGCAGTTAACTTTAACACCTAACTTATCGCATTCAACTATAAGCATATCACCCTTTAATGTCCATAACTTATCTTCCTTACTTAATTCTCTCATATTAGATACCTCAACTTTCTTTTAATTTCTGTATTCAGTATACTATATTGTAACACATATGTCAATAGATAAATTTAAAAATTAATATCTATACTGTCTCCATACCAATTTTTCGTTACTTCGCAGTCACATCTGAAGGGCAATTTGATTAGATGACTTGGTGCTGTTCTCATTAGATATGAAAGACGTTCGCTAGCCTCTTTCATATTCTCTTCTGGACATTCGCCTATAACTTCGTCGTGTACTTGTATCAATAAATGAAAATCAAGTTCTTTCATTCTTGAGTCATTATTAATTGCTATCATCGCTAATTTAGCCATATCTGCTGCAGAACCTTGTACTCTAGCATTAACGCATTGTCTTTCTGCTTGTGCAATGAATCCACCATTATCTTTTATTTTAATTCCTTGAGATAAAGCCTGCTGTATTATTTGATTTTTCTTCTGCCAGCCGTAGGCTCTTTCCAGCTGTTTGATATAACTTTTTTTAACGCTCTCAGGAACTTCAACGGAAACACTTTTACCGAAAGCCAAGGGGTCAAAGTTAGTCACATTCCCACTATAGCTGAACTCATACTGGTCTAACTGCATATCCTTGAGGTGTCTGCGTCTTCCCCAAGCAGTAGTCACATATCCCAACTCTTTAGCCATTCCTTGTGATTCATCAATGAATTTAGCTAATTGTGGGAAAGCTCTTAATACAGCATCGTATATATCCTGAGCTTCTCTTGTTGATACGCCTAATTGTTCGGCAATGGATGGAATCTGTCTTCCATATAGGATACCTAATACAATGCTTTTTGCCTGTGTTCTTCTTTCTTTACCTGCTGGATTTACTGTTCCATCTTCCCTAAACTCCAAGCATTCTTCATATGGCTTATGAAAAGCTAACCCTGCAATAGTAGCATATATATCTTTTCCGTGAATAAAAGCATCTTGCATTTTCTTATCATTCGATAAGTGAGCTGTAACCATTGGCTCTTGCTGACTATAATCTGCACCTATTAATACATAGCCATCTTGAGCTTTGAACATCTTTCTGATTTCTTTATTATGTGACGGAATATTCTGCAAGTTAGGGTCACTAGAACTGAATCTTCCAGTTTTAGCTCCATATTGATTGTAGCTTGCGTGGACTCTTCCGTCATCAAGAGCAATCTGTGGCATCTTGTCTATGTAAGTATTGAGCAACTTATCTACATTCCTAATTCCTAATATCGCTTCACATAAGTTCTTTTCTTTACCTTTAGCAAAATGCTTCAATATTTCCTCGCCTGTACCTCTTGGTGATTTCTTATCAGGACTTGTAAGTCCTAAAATATCATAAAAAAGAATAGCTAACTGTGTAGGACTCGTTAATGATATAGGGTCGGATAACTTATGATTAGGATTTTTCATCTTATAGTTATCAATCTGCTCCTTATACATTGCTATGGCTTCGTCTGCTTGTTGCTGTCTTTCTTCCTTAATCTTATGATATTTTTCGTGTAAATATTCACATATCTCAGAATCTAAACATACTCCTCTGTCTTCCATATTAGCCACGACTGTAATCAATGGCATTTCAATATTCTGGAACACATTATAAGGACCTGATAATACTCTTCTATTCAATAATCCTTTTTGGTATTGATACAGTTCATAAGTCTTAATAGCATCACCTGCTGCATACAAATAAGCAACCTTTATTGGAACTAAATCAAATGTAATTCCTCCGAATAACTTATCGAATGTGAGGGATTCAGTGTCTGTGCTATCACAGTATTTCAAATGCAAGTCTTTAAGTCTGTGACTTTCATTTTCATCTATACAGCACGCACCTAACTGTGTATCCCAATAAGGTTCAAGATATACTCCTAATGTATGTCTTAATACTCTTATATCATATTTGGCATTGTGGAATATCCACTTTATATCTTTTACTTTGTTAAAAAACTCGATTAAATCCTTTGATTCTATTTGATTCTTTACTTTTTGCCCTGTGATGTGCGACTTATGTCCTACAGGTATATAAGCTGCCTTCTTTCCTGGAACATATAAACACACACCAACCAAGTCAATCAATAGAGGATTCAATCCTGTTGTTTCTGTATCTATAGCACATTCTTCGGCATCTGCTATAGCCTTTCTATATTCTTCTAATTCTTCAACAGTTCTGATAAGAATATAATCGTCTTTATGATGTGACAATTTAGATTCAGCAATCATTGTCATTGTCTGAATTTGTGAAGCTAAATTGGTTCCTGTGCGAACGGATGTCCTTGTTTTAGCATTTCTTGTCTTGTTGATTATATTCTTATCCTTAACTGTTTTTCGTGCAAATGAAAGAGCCATTTAGGCTTCTGCATCCTTCCCATCGAAAATAGTATCAAGTAATTCTTTGAAGCCACGAAGTTTTTCATCGGCTTTCAGTTCTTCTGCTAATTCTTCAGAACTTTTTTTAAGCTCTTCTTCTGAAATCATTCCTTCTTTTATGGCTTCTCTGACTTCTTCTTCATCAAATTCTTCCGCTGTAAATAGTGCATAAATAACTGTACTTAATTCACCTAATATGATAAATTTAGTACCTTCTATTTTAACTTTATTTAATTCAACTTTTATCATATTTTCACTCCTAATAAGATATTCTTCTACCACTTCTTCTTGATCCACCTTCACGTCTAATAGGTTCATTATTCCTACGTCGCTCTGATACAGTATCATTATTGTTATCTTCCTGTTGTGGGAAAGAGCCTGTATTAAGGTAAGACATCATCTCGTCAGGTGTCTTATCCAATATAAATGAACCTAAAAATTCAGGTTTTTCAATTTCACTTAAATCCACTGGTTCTACATCAGGCATTGGGAAAATCTCGTATTGAGTTTTCTTATCACCTTTTGCACCTCTTCTTTCAATCTCAAAAACCATATTTGATAAATTAGGGTATCTATTGAATAAGGCTTCAATCTTCTTAATGAATGTCTTACCCCTTTCCCAGATTTTAACCTTTCCGTCTGCGTGGTCATACATAGCTAGAATCATTACTGGTTTAATTGGAATACCTGCTTCACATAATGGACAAGCATCCAATGGGTCATCATATGTTCGCTTACAATCTACATATCTTTCAGTATCCCCAATCTTAACCTTATGACATACGAATGCATCTAAATCTGTATACTTGTCGTATAGAAACTGCACTCTTGCCACATCACCATCATTCTGTAATTTAAGCCACTCGCTTGAATTACCACTTGAATATTTGTCAATATCGTTTACATCAATTCTTCCCATCTTTTTTCTCCTTTCTTATCGTGTGGGTCTTGTTTATCTTTTAGGCATATTTCCAGCTTTATTCTGCCTTTATTCCATTATTTTATATACTGGTAGGAAAATTGACTAGAGTGGAATCGAACCACCTAAAATCCCAACGATTAGCCAACCTAATTAATAGGACAAAAAACATCTGTTATGTAAAAAACAGAAAAAAGGAAAATTCCCCCCACCAACCAGAATAACTGGTTGACAGCCCTTGTTGGATTCGAACCAACGTATGCAGGAGTCAAAGTCCTGTGCCTTACCGCTTGGCGAAAGAGCTATATTAGTGTTTATAGTGTTATCGCTTCACATTGGTTTTTTATTTGTTATCTCTTAATTGTATATGCTGGAACACCATTAACACTTGTAAAGTGATACCATCTACCTGTTCCGTTCTTTAAGAAGCCCATATTTTCTACATCGTAACAAGCACAAATACCATCATTAACTGTTAAATTTGAATCACATTCTCTTGCTTCTTTTAAAGCTCTCCATATAGGAATAAATACACGTTTCATATTAATTACCTCCTATCTAAATCCTTACGCCTAATCGCATACAAATTGTTCTCGCATCACAG
>ERZ772892.441-NODE-441-length-52086-cov-7.408064_pt1 | contig 52086 bp, 95 predicted proteins | sample MGYA00512126_ERZ772892 | MGnify/ENA primary metagenome ERZ772892 (study PRJEB29015, sample SAMEA2737697) | human gut metagenome | biome: human gut; feature: human-associated habitat; material: faeces | place: China | collected 2012 ... | reverse complement strand
CGTAAAACCTCGTATATGTTCATGCTCTCACTCCGTACAGTCTAAATGTCCGCTCCATTCCGTACCGCGCAGCAGAAATAAAGTGGTCGTCTTTATCTGGATACCCGCTGATTACGTTTCCGTCTTTGTCTCGTTCGTATTCATAGTTGATAAACTCTTTATATGCCTCCGGCGTTCTCGCCGGGTCAATAACTATCCGGCGACATTGAAGCCATTTCATACCGTATTCAACACTACCGGGGCCTTTTATAGCGTTCCTTGCATCTAAGCCGCTTGCTCGTAAATCCGCAACGCTTTTCGGCTCTGCGCTGTCGCAAACGACAGGGAAGTCATCGTATCCGCGCTCTTTTATCCATGCGGCATTATCCGCATTGCTCGTCTTATTGCTCCGGTGTTCGTCGATGAAATACAACGTCTCATGCGCCACGTCATAATGCATACGCAGAAAGGCGAAAGGATCAGGATACCAGCCAAAGTCCACGCCCTGATATATCCGGTCAAATCGCGCTATCTCATCATCCGTGATCGTCCGCGCTGTGATGTTGTCAAATACGTTTCCGCCGTCGCCGTTCGGAATGCCGAGATATTCATGCTCGTATGCCGACGGATTAACCTCTTTCAGATGTTCTGCGTCGTTGAGAAACATCGTTCCGAGCCATTCGGCGGGAGCGTCCATATAGGTCGAGTGATGGACAATGCGGTTTTTGTCCGGCTCTAAAAGCTGCTGATTCACCCAGTTTGCGCGGCTCTTTGGGGGGTTGTACGATCCGAAGAAATAAGAATCTACACCGCCGCGGAGTACCGATTGCTTAACGCTTCGTTCTTCCGCAGCACCGGCGAGTTGGTCGCGTTCCTCTATCCAGAGAATCCCTATATACCCGAATGGAGGCTTTATGGATTTCAACTTCACCGGATCGTCGCAACCTCGAAAATAAATCTTTTGCCCGGTCTTCTTGATCGTGATCTCCGGCGGGTGGGTTTTGAAGTCAAACTCGTTAGAAAGCCCCATCTCGTTTATCGCCCATTGGATTTGAGAAAACACACTGTCCTTTAACGTGTTCGTCTGCTTTCGCACAACACAGGCGTGCATCATGGGGTTGTTTTTCAAAAGCTCCGTGAGCTTTTCCGATATATACGTCGATTTCAAGCCGCCGCGTCCGCCCTCAAAGATATAGTCCTTGTTCGGCTCGATCTGCCGGTTGATGTCAACAAACGCCTTGCCGATAAGGTCAGCGGGAATCCTGCACGGCTTATCCTCTGCCGCGGCGTCGTTTGTCCAGTTTTCCCACCGGTCAACGGCTCTGTCGTCGCCGCTTATCGCCTTGCCGTATACGCCAGCGACAATGGCGGCATTACATGTCATATCCTCGTCGTCTATTGCAAGCCCTGTCCGCTGAATCTGCCCTTTCAGCTTTTCCGGCGCGGGCTGCTGCGCTATCGACTTTGCGAGGCTTGCAAGGCTCTTGTTAGCCCTCTTGGTCTCGCCTGAGGCTATGCCGCCCTTTCGTCCATTTCTCGCGGCTTTCTCGCGGCTTTGATTCGCCGTGAACGCGTTCTTTTTTAAGTTCTCGTCCTGTTTGGGATTGCGTGGCATGCCCTCCCTCCCTTGAAAATGAAAAAGCCGCGTAATGCGGCTTTGCTGTTATTTTTTGTACTTGTACCACGGCGATTTCTTTGTCGCCGCGTCTATGTTTCTATCTTCCCACCATTTAAGGTCTTTTTGCGCTTCTTTTGTCCTGCCGTTGAGAAGGTGTCTTGTCACGCTGTATACAAGATCGTAATACAAGCGGTCTTGACTGTACCGGGAATCGGCATAACGAATGTAAGCATCGGTAGCCCCGTAAAGTGCTTTCGTCGTTTCCGGCTTTGCCGTTATCTCGCCGTCTTTTATCGCTTTGTAAATCGTTCCCGCTTCTTTTCGGGTGATTTGTCCGTGTTTATACGGTGTGTATTCTACTTTATCGCGCTTCGGAGAAATCCCGCTTGACACCCCACGCCCGCCCATTTTGTCACACCCTTCGTAAAATAAAATTCGCCGTTCTGAATTATCAAAACGGCGATTGCTATTAAATTAAATAAAATGGCAAGCGGGCGGATTTCAACCGCCATCTCCGCTTTCGCGGCGTTTTCACTCGTAAACTACTACTTGCCGCTTCTATTATTCCACACGCTTTTTACCCTGTCAACCAGCTTCTTTTCTTTTGCGCTCAGTTTCTTGGTTCCATGTTCATCATGGATGTAACCGTAGTGTGTATGCTCTTTTTCGCTCTTGCCATCGATAAAGTGCGGTTGCCCATTAAGGTCAATCGTTTTATATCGTTTGTTCTCTTTGTCGTAAAAAGAAATAAATTTTATTACATCCAGCCTGTTAACCGTAACGTATATGCGTCTTCTCGTCTGCGTCTCAAGCGGAGCTGTTGCACTGCCGGAAAGCTGGTATTTTACAAACTTAATGTTTCCATCCTGCAATATCGTTTTGTACTCGCTGCCGTATGGGTGCTTTCCTGTGCCGCTTGCTGCACCTCTACCACCCATTATTTTTTCCTCTTTTTTCGTTCAACCGCAATGTATAACCTTGTTGCGCCGTTCTCGGCAAACCTCACGTCGTACCCACCCGGATAAGTTTTCGCCAGTCGTTTTATCTGGTTCAAGTCCGACGGCGATAGTGTTCTTGTGTCAATATTAAAGCCCTTGCGGTTGTCAAAATATGTATCTCTCGCCGGTGTCAAATCAATGCCGGTTTGCTTTTTTACGTACTCAATGTACGCACTCTGCACCTTATCGCCGTAAGTCGGGAGTTTTCTTTGTGTCTCTTCCTTTTCATTCTTCTCATATCCATAATTGTCGAGTGACTTCATATTCTGCAAAAGGCTTTTTATACTGCCGTTTTTCCGCCCTGTTGGTGCACCCGAAATCCCGCTGCTTGCTCCACGTCCGCCCATCAGCTTTTCCCTCCGAATCTCTCCGTGTTATGATTCGCAATGTAACTAACACTACACGGGAATTTATATCCTATATCGCCGCCATAACATACGACGTGCGACGGCCTCAACCGCTTTATTGCCTCATCCATACCCGCGAACCATATACCACCGGCGTTTTTATCACGCTTAACGCCTATCGTACTAACGGAAATTACACCGCCCGGCTCTATGCCGTCGAAGCAAAAATCAAAACTCCGTTCATCTGCCCATTGCAGCGTTGGTATAACCGTTATGCCCGCGTCCTGCATGATCTGCCCGACCAGCCGGGAGCGATACACGTTCCATATCTGCATGGCAAGCGGCATGTCCAGATAAAGCGAAAAGTCCGGCGTGAGAACACAATCGAACACACCGAGCTTGTCAATGTACTTGTCCGGCGTTGTCCACACTCTTTCAAACTGGTAATCGTCGATATAGAAGTGTATGCCTTTGTCGTAGTCGTCGCTCGTGAGCATATAGTTAAAAGAGATCAAATCCTCCGGTATGTGGTCTGTTGCTTTCAATGTTGGCATGTCCCACTTGCCAGCGGCGCGTTCCGCGTCATAATCGCGCAGATTCATTTTACTGTACGTCTTCTCTCGTTCGTCGCCGTAATAGCCGTCGTCCTCTTCTTCCTCCGGCTCATCGGCATAGCCGAGAAAACCTAGGTCAAGGCCCGGAAGCTCCAAGGACAGCATATTCTTGTCAAAACCGCTGTCCATCGTGGTCTTGTTGTGGGCGATGGTATACTCCCGGCGCTGCTTGTCGGTCAGATGGTCGAGCCGTATGCACGGCGCTTCTTTTATCCCCATCTGCCGCAGGGCTTCAAATCTCCCATGGCCCTCTACAATAGTGTTAGATTTGCCCCATACAGCGATAGGGTCGTTCATCCCATACCGAGCGATGGATTCCTTGATCTCGTCGATCTGCTCTTGCGGATGCTCTTTTGTGTTGTTGGCATACGGCTTTATCTCGTCCAGCCGCAGGGTGATTACTTCCATCTCCGCCGCCCCCTCCGCTGCGTACGGCTTTCCCGCCTTTCGGCTTCGCCCAAAACAAAAAGCCACGCTTTGGCGCTCGGTGATCGTCCGGCGTCTCTGCGTGGCTTTGGATGTTACTATTATACCACGGATTTTTGAAAAGTTACTGTCTCGAAACTTCCATCAGATTGCCGCAGAGCTGTACCGGGCGGCGCAGTAGTTTTCCAGCGCCCGCATTGCTCGCTTCCATACCGTCGCTTCCTCGGCTATGGCAAGCTCTTGGCACAGCCGTTCCGCGCCTCTCTTCTGTCTGTCGATGTACAACACTTCAAGGATTCGCTGTTCCTCGTCTGTCAGCGTGGCAAGGGCTTTTTTCGTCAGCCGCACCTCCGATTCTGCAATGCGGAGATTGTCAGAAAGAAGATCGATCAGGCAAATGCTGTTGTTCATGCGTTCCTCGTACGACGTGCCGCCGCCCTGCACTGGGGCCGTCCCCGTGGATGCGCTCTTGATGGAGGTCATGCGCTCGCGCTCCATGTTGATCTCCTCCGGTATGGACAATATCGCCGCCTCATTCTTCCGGAGGTTGAAGAGGTCAGCCTTGCATTTCATTTTCCATAGTTCGTTCACTTTATCACCTCGTCATTCAATGTTAAACACGCTGTGCCGCGTTTTCGGATTTTACGCGCATCTTTTCATGCCTCCCACGAAACGCTTAACTTTGCCATGCTCACGGGGCCGAGAACGGAGAATACAAGGTTCAGCGCATCTGTGATCGTGGTATTCTCGAAGCAGAGGCTTCCGCTCTTTGGAGTGCCCCCCCTATTCTGTACCGGCGGAGCGTCAGGGGCTTTGACCTCCTCCGGCGGTTCTTCGTCTTCCGGCGCGGACGGTTTTGTTTCCGTCGGCGCTTCTACCGGGTCGGCTTTCGGCTCTTCGGCGCAAAAGGCGCGGAATCCTCCGTTGTTGGTGTTCGCCCATCCTCCGCGATGCGGAAACTTAATTCCGAGCTTCTTTGTTTCCAAGCCAACCGAATTAACGGACACGCCAAACATAACGGCAAGGTCTTTCTGCATCACACCAAAACGTTTTTGCAAATTCTCTATGTACTCCCGGCGCACATCGTCCGGGAGCAGTTTAAATTCTTTCCACCGCATGGGTCGATTTAGAGCGTATGTTTTTATTTCGCCGTTCATGGCTTCACGCTCCTTTCTTGTAAGATAGTCGGACGGGAAGATGACTTTCCCGCCCTTTCCGGCGTGGGTGCGCTTATTATGTATGCCACGCGCCGTTCGCTTCTTCTCTGCGCAGTCAGTAATGAAAACGTACTTTTCATCGTTCACAGTTAAAGCTCTCCATAACGTTCGATTTGATATTTCTCACCATCTATAGTGTATATCGTTAAAGTCTCACATATCACCGGGGGAGACGATACAGGAACGGAAACTGTGACCCCGTATTTTGTCCCGCAATACTCACACACGCTCCCGGTGATCGGAGCTCCACAGTTCAGGCAGTTTGTCAAACCTCCCACCCGAACTCGTCCTTTATAGCGTCTTTGACCATCCAGACGTTGAGATTACCGCTTCCGACGCTCTCCCGGATGTTCGCCACCTCCGCCGACAGCTTGTTCACGTCCTCCTGCGTGGGGTGGAAGCAGGACATCCACGCCCAGACGAAGATCGTCATGGCAATGGACACGGCCTTGTGCATGGATACGTCTTTCGGCTTGCGTTTAGATTTGCTGCTCATCGGTTCTCCTTTCTCCGTAGGCACAAAAGAAGTCATTTTCTACCCACGATCCGATATTGTAAGGGCACCAGACCATTCCCGGTTGCTCGTCCTCGTGGTGTTTGCAATCCTCGCACCGCACCACGGGAACACGGTTTTCAAGCTCGTTCTTTACCGATTCCCACGCAAGGACAATCGGCATATGTTCCCGGTCTACCGTGTTGTGCGTGTGCGGCGGGATAACCTCATCAAGCGTTTTTATTGCATTTTCAAGCGTCATCGTTTTCTTTCCTTTCTCCGTACGCGCAGAAGAAGTTCTCGTTTGTCATGTTGCGTTCTGCTCTGTGGAAGTTAAGAAGTGCTTCGCACATGCCGTCTCTTCGCAGGTCATCGTTGAACTTCTGCCAATTCGCACAGTTTTTGCAACGAATCACCGGCTCATACCCCAACTGCACCGCCATGCGCTTAAACTGGCTGCGGGTGGGGCGGTCAATATCGACCGTCGGAATCTTTTTCATTTCCTCGATTACGAGATCGGAAACGTATATTCCGTTCTGCGGGCTTTCTGCATCAATCAGTCTCATTCCTCGATCACCTCAAGGCCGTAGGCTACCGCCGCGTCATGCTCAATGCGGCAACCTCTCGCATCTTGCCAGCCCTTACAAAAATAGGCAGCATGGCAAAGACTCATGTTTTCCAGAGACTTTGCGAGGAAGCAAAGCGGAATCTGAACAACGCCGCGCTCCGTCATTTTCTCCGCGCTGTACCACTCGTCCGTGAACAGCGTGTTCACGACCTCATATCCGCGCCGTTCCAGCTCGGCGATGGCGTGGTCGCGCGCGGATATGATTTCCTGTTCCGTTCGTCCCGCCATCGGCTGGGACAGCATAGCTTTCTTTTTCATTTTTCTTTTCCTCCTTCGTATTTGGCGAGCAGCATATTGAGATTGCGCAGTCCTCGCATTGTGACAGCATCGGCTTCGTAGAGAGCGTCGCGCAAGGCGAGGATTTTGGACACGTGAACAGCGGCAACGGTGGGCGCATCCTCTATCAGTTTTCGGGCTTTCCCCGGCTCTCCTTCGTGCTACCGGTCGTATTCAGCAAGCAGAGCGTCGGCATCAATTAGTCTTGCCATTCACTACATCCCCCATTCAACCGCCACACACAGCGGGGACACTTGCCGTAGCAGGGTTTATGCATCGCTGTCACCCCATTCGTTTTCTTCGATTTGAACTACAGTCCCGCTCCGCAGATTGGACGTGCCGATGCATTCTGCGGAAAGCGTGTAATGGTCGTCGTGGTTTAGCAGCAGCGACAGGGTTGCCCCTATGGTGTTATCCGGCAATTCAAACGTTATTTTCATCCGGTTCGTCATCCTTTCTCTGATAGCAATTCAGCATCGGGTCTATCGGATCGCAGAAGCAGCAGGGCTTTCCGTCCGCAGCGCTCGGCGGGTAGTGGATGCAGGATTCACAGTCGTTCATTCCGAACCTCAACAAATCCAAGTACCGTGTCCACAATCGCCTTATCAATTCGCGCCTGCAAACTGCATCTGTTTTCGCAAACAACAGGCATTTCAGATAGGGACTTGTTATAATAGGCTGTCTTACGGACGACCCACTTACCGTCCCAAAAATCAATAGAATATCCGCTGGATTTCGCCGCCTCCATCTTTGCCGACTTTGCAGTGCCAGTTTTCACAAAGTAGCTTTCTCGCGTTACCCACGGATTCTTGTATATCGTCATTCCGCACCGTCCATTTTTGCGCCGCAGTTGGGGCAGTATCGCATTTTTAGGTTCATAAAATCCATGGCCTTAACGTCTCCTTGCCCGCATTCGGAGCATTCATAATCGCCGTATTTCTTATTCAACGCCCACCGCCCATGCCGTACTGGCGCAACGGGGGCAGCAGGAATCCCTTCAACAAAGCACTTCAATGCGACAATTTCAGGCTTCCAAATCGTATCCATGCAAGCGTCCAGATGGTTAGTCACCGTCGCTCGCTTTATGTATTCATCCATCGTTTTCTCCTTTCGGTGCTTCATTCCGCACCGTCCATCTTTGCCCCGCAGTTGGGGCAGTAGTTCGGAACGATTCCAACGGTAGGATATTTCTCGCCGCAAATACTGCAAGTTGCTGTCTCCCAAAACCCGCCTTGTTTATCTGCCCACCACCCATGCCATACAGGAGCAACGTCGGCGGCGGGAATTTCATAGAGCGCGTTTCTTGTCGCTTCATAGTTGCCGTAAGAAAGCTGCACCGCTCTTATTGCTTCGTGCCGTGAAATGTATTCATCCATTATCTGCATCTCCTTTCGGCGGTTCGGGAAGCGGCATCCAGTGAGTAACAGCGCAATCGACCGGGCTGTTGTAAATATCGTCCGGCGTGAACTGTCGATTTTCCCACCATCCTTCCGGAACAAAATAATCGTCATTTTCTTCGCTGTACGTCCCGTAGTTTTCCAGCTCGTACCAATTCCAGATACTGTCTTGCGTCAATACTGTTCCGTCCTCGTAGATTGCAGGGCAGACAAAACGGTATCCGTTTCTACTACAGGTGACCAAAACTTGGGTTTCAGCCTTTGGCAATCTTTCCTTTACGCTTATCCATTGCGGGACGGAGACGGCGGTAGGAATTGAAAGCAATCTTCGGACATCCCTTGACGTGTGACCATCCCAAGGCTTTCCTTTGTCCAATTCCTTGCACTGAAACAGATCCCAGTCTTTCAATTCATAGTGATATGTATAACACCCTTCGTCTGTGTCGAACCCCATAATGAACCACCCCCCGCCGAAAGGAACGCTGCCGTCCTCATGCCGCTTGCTTTTCCATGCATGCGGATTATTTTTGGCAAGAGCAGCAGACAAAATGAGCCTTTGTTCATACAAGTCTGCGAAGGTGTGGTATCCATCTGAGCTTTTTTCAACATCAACGGCGGGAAGCGTCATGATGGTCTGTACGTTTTTTGCGCTGCACCCGTCCTGCATCAATCGCATAACCGCCGCTTCGCGTTCGATGCATTCAGCCATTGTCATCGCCTCCGAACTTCATAAAGCAGCCCCAAAAGGTGCCCATCTTTTTACCGGAGTGGTGGCCAAACAGCGGACGTTCTCCGATAGCGTCCCACACTTTTGCAGCCGGGATCTCGTGTTCGCTCCACTTAAAGATCAGTACCCCATCCGGTTTTAAAACGCGCATACACTCCTTGAATCCGTCATGAAGCATCTGTGGCCAATCCTTGCCGAGCTTCCCGTATTTCTTGAATGTCCAGCTATTTTCACCGACATGAGACAGATGCGGTGGATCAAACACGACAAGCGAAAATGAGTTGTTTGGGAACGGAAGGTCCGTAAAGTCCGCCACCACATCGGGATGTACGATGCATTTTCTTTCGCTGTCATGCTGAGTTGATTTCCAAATGCCAGTATATTCCTCGTCTCTTCGGTCACAATAGACAGCCGCAGGATGCTGCTTGTCAAACCAGATCGTTCGGCTTCCACAAGTTACATCGAGAATTTTCTTATCCATTGTCATCGCCTCCGTCCGTCCGCACTTCTTTTTCAAGCGTTGCGTCAATAACTTCAATGGCGTCGAGAATGCCGCAGCTAACGCTTTTGTCGAGGTCGAATATAGCGCCCTCGATGAAGCCTAACATGCGCTGAATCGTTGAAAAGTCTTTGTGTGTCATGGCGTTTTCTCCTTATAGTTGTCTTTCATTCCGTGATTTCTCCGGCAGCAGGAGCACTTCTGGTGACGCTCGCCGAGCCATTTGCAGTTGCCGCAGGAAAGCGCGTCCTCTTCGAGCATCCGCAGCCAGTCACAGTCTGCCGGTTCGCAAGGATCGTCTGGGTAGAGCTCGTTGCATAATTCGCAGATAATCGTCCGCGCTGTTTTAGTTTTCGTGTATTCAGCCATTGTCAGCCCTCCTATTCCATGCTTCGATTGCTTTTTCCGGCGTAGAGAAAAGCCGTGTTTGCTGATGAGAAAAACAGAGGGCGTTGTCGCAAATCACTCGATATTTTTTGATGTGCTCAATCAAGCCGTCATCGGCTGCTACTGCGGCGGGCAGATCGCAAAAAACAATCTCCCTGATGTACGGGATACCGCCGCAGAATGGGCAATGTTTAAGTTTCTCCATTGTCATCGCTCCAATCAATCGCCTGTCCGCATCGGAAACAGTAGTTGCCGCTTCCCTTGATTCCGGCAATATCAGATGCGCACACCGCACAGTAGTGCCAGTATATGGGCTTCTTCGGAATCTGCTTTTCGACGGCTTTTTTTGCCAGTTCTAAAGTTTCCAAAGACAAATCAGGTACTTCATCGCCGAACGCTTTACTTGCTTCTTTGTAAGTCATGTAATCAGCTCCTTTTCGTATTTGCAGAATGTCATGTCGCAGTCCTTCCTGTCCGCGCACACGCTGCATCCGTGTCGGCGGGCAAAGTCGGCAAAGTCGCTCTTCGGCGTCTTTTTGTCGCATCCGCAGGAGGTTTTCTTTCCTTTCCGCAAATCATGTCCGTATGCGGTTATCTCACGACCGCAGTCACAGCGGCAGTCAAAGACCGGGTGGCTCAGCGCCATCGTTGCATTTTCGTTGCGGCGAAGAACGACCAGCTTCCCGAACCTCTGCCCGTCAAGGTTGATGCGCTTTGAGCCTTTCGGCCCGCAGCCGCAGGACTTCCTTTTTCCGCGCAGCAGATTGGCTGTTTGGTAAATTACATCCTGTCCGCACTCGCACCGGCAAAGCCAGCTTGCCGTTTTGACGGGTGAAACAACCGTCAGCATCCCGAACACTTGTCCGGTAAGGTCAATTCGTTTCATCCGAGCCTCCGCTTGGCGTATAAGGCCATCAAAAGCGCCTCCGCCATCCCGTCATGCTCCTTGCGGCAGCCCGGCGGAATCAAGTTCACACCGGGGAAGAGCCGCTTGCAGACCTCTATGGACGTGTTCTTGTCCGCCGTGACGGAAAATTCCTTCTTCCACTTCTGAGGGCGGACGAGCTCATAGGGGATCTCGTAGGCTTCGAGCATCCCTTGCAGCCAGCCGAAGCCCTCGCCGAAGTGGAACATGGACACGCTTCCGTTTTTCGGCATCACGCCGACGTGCTCCAAGCAGCACACCGCCTTTTCCCCGCGCAGATCGGACAGGACGCAGCGGTATGTGTCTCGGTCATACCGGAACGTCTGGACTTCTTCCCTGTTCAGAATGGCAAGTCCGCCGTTCTTGCCGGGGTCTATGCCGATGTAAATCATCGGGTATCACCTCCCCATTGTTCGGCCATTGCCTCCGCAAGGCCGGTATATGTTTTCGAGCGCTCTTTTGAATGGTTGCTTCCGAGCCACCAGATTCTCGCTCTCTCTCCTTCTCGGGAAGCGTCATCATGCGTTCATAAACATTTTCCGTCTCTTGCAGCAGAGGGAGATTTTTCAGCCACAACGCAGTCTTTTTCTGTTCCGGATGGCCGAATTGCCAGGGATTGACGATCTGATCGGGCTTGCGATATAACGAACTCATCACGCAGATAGGATTTTCTATCGCGATCTTCTCTACATCCGCTTCGGCAAATTTCAGAAAAAACGCGGCCGCTTCGTATTTCAGGCTAAGAGGTTTGTCTCCACTTTTGAACCATCGCATTCCGGACACTGCAAGGTGTGTGCAAGGCGGGTGCGCGATCAGCAAGTCCCATCGGCCTATATCGTGCATTTCCCCATCCATTGTGGTCACTTGCCCGCCCTCTATGGCCTTTAGCGCGTCGCCGAGAATGTGCCATTCGGGATGTCCGCCGGACGGCTCCTGAATGTCACAGCTATAGGCTTCATGGCCGCGCTTGCGGAAAGCAATACATACCCTCTGCGATTCTTCGCAGGCAATCAGGACTTTCATCGGTTAACCATCCCCTTTCAGAATTTCGTTTGCAAGCTGCCGTTTTTCTCGTCCCCTTTCGGCTCGCAGATCACCGCCCTTGCAGCGGAACTGCGGCGCTTCCCCGTTCAGGCGGGAGAAAATGCGCTGATATGTCAGATTGTCCGTCGGCTGGGTGATGTCAATGTTCGTCGTGATGATCGTAGGCAGGCGCGATCTCATGCGGTCGTCGATGATCTGAAACATCTTTTCTGCGGCGTATTCCGTGTTGCGCTCTGCGCCGAAATCATCCAGCACCACAAGCTCAAACGTCGCCAGCCGATTGCGGATGATGTCAGCCTCGTCAAACATCCGGTCGAGCAGATTGACCGTTGAGACCATCCAGACGCGATATCCCCGATCTAAAAGCTCGTTGGCGATACTCGCCGCAGCGTAGGTCTTGCCGCATCCGACAGCGCCGGAGAGCGTGAACGACAGGCCGTTTTCCAGAATGTCCGTCCAGCGGTGGATGAACTTCTCGGCGAAGAACATGGACGGGTTACCCGTGGAGTTGTCAAAGGTCATGCCCTCGTATCCGCGCAGCCACTCTGCCCGGCGTTCCTCGTTGAGCTTCCGGAAAGCGTCCTCGGCGGTCTGCTTCCGCGCCTCCGCACCGCACCGGCAGAGGCAGCGGACGATGATCTCTTTTCCTCCGACATCAATGGCGCATTCTTTCTGCTCGCCGCATTTGCCGCAATGGAGAAGGCCGTCGGCGGCGATGTAATCCTCCGGCATGGCGGGGTTGTTTCGTTTCGCGCGTTCGGCAATGCTGCCGATAACGTCTTCTGTCAGCATGGCAAATCCTCCATTGCGTCATAGTCCGGTGTCGCAAAGCGGCTGGTTGGTTTGTGCTCGTCCTTGAGCGGGAAAACACCCTGCCAACCGCGCTGGATGCTCTGGTTGAGTATGGCGATCTTCTTCTCGTCATTGCCGGGTGCGAGCTTTTCCAGTTCGGAAAGCGTGAGAGCAAGGGCGCGGTCGGTAAGCGGTTTGCGCATCTTTTTCCGCATTTCGGCAAAATCGTTCAAAGCAACATCCAGCGCGGACACGCGCGGTTTCTCTTCTTTACTTTCCTTTACTCTTCTTTCCTCTACTTTACTTTGTTTGGGAATGTTCGCATTTTCGGGAAAAATGTTTACATTTTTCGCTCGAATGTCAACATTTGGGCAAAGAAGGGCGACATTAACCAGAAGTATGTTTTCATCGACTTCGAGAACCTTACGGCGGCTGACTGCCTCGAAGTACCGTTTCTGAATCCCTCGGGATGTCAATACGTGGTACTTGTCATATTTCTCTCTGTCGAACATACCTCTTCTGATAGAAGCCTCTACTATTTCGGAAACGACGTTCCCACCCAACCCGACCTTGCGGGCGAACAAAAGCGCAACCTCCGTTGTCCATTCAATGTAATAACCCGCCTTGCCGTAAATCTCTTGCAGCAGGCGAACGATCACACCAAATCCTGTCAAGCCGTATTCTGCTTCTATCAGGTCAAACTTCTCATCCAAAATGACATCGAGCGGAAAGTAGTCAATTCCGCTCTTTGCCATCGTTTACTCCTCGTGCGGCGAAAGCCAGACCGAAACTTTGTATTTTGCAAGGATCCTCGCCAGCGTGTCCATCTCTTCCGGCGACATGTCATTCAGCCGGATCAAATTTGTCTCCATGGGGTCTGCGTCGAAAAGGTTGTCGCAGTCCGTGATAAAAACGTCGTATACCATTATTTTCTCTCCTTAAAACGGAAGCTGTCCGTCATCTTCCGATTCGGGGATCTCCGAAAATCCCTGCTCCGGGGCAGCGCCGCCAGATTCGGAAGAACGCTTGCTTTCGCAGAACTCGTGCCGGTCAACGATGATATCCGTTGTGTACCGCTTCACGCCGTCCTTTTCGTAGCTTCCGGTCTGGATGCGCCCCTCGACGGCGATCTTCATTCCCTTTCGGAGATAGTTCCCGGCAAACTCCGCCGACTTCCCAAAGGCGGTACAGTTCAGGAAATCCGCTTCCGGCTGTCCCTCGGCCTTTATATTCCGATCAACGGCCAGACGGTAGGAGGCAACCGATTTGCCGGAATTTGTCTGCCGAATGTCCGGGTCAGCGGTAAGCCGACCGATAAGGATTACTTTATTCATGGATTTCACCGCCGTCCTTTACTTCTCCGGTTTCCTCGTCAACCTCGGCGAACTCGGCATCAAAGACCGTTTCATTCGGCACAGAATACATATCGTCCGAAAGCCCTTTCTTGATGACCTCGTCCTGTACCGCCGCTTTGACAAACTCAGATTTCAGCGGCGCGTATTTGAGGACACGCTTCAAAACAGTCTTTTTCGCCATCTCTTCAAAATTCGTTTTCCACGGGGAAAAGCTGCTGCTGTAAGCCTTGCTGTACTTTGCGGCGTGCTGCCGCACATCTTCCATACTCATAACTTCAAAGCCATAGCCGCCGCTTTTGGTCTTGAAAACGGCATAGACCTTGACAGGCTCGCCCCGGTTGCTGTCAGCCGGTTTGTGCGTAAGCTTCGGCTCAAGGCCATATTCGCATTCAAATTCATCGTTGGCATAAACAACGTGCGCCTGAATGACTTCCACTTCGCCGGAACGGTACGCAAGATCAATAAGCCCTTTGTAGCCAAGCTGGAACTGTGCTTCCAGCGTCCCCTTGTTGTTGTAGGGCAGGACATAAGCCTGTCCGAGCGGCGTGTTTACTTCAAGACCGAGCTGGGCGCTGGTCATCATCGCGCCGAGAAAGCTTGCCGGTGTGCAGCTTCCGAGCTTCGGATTGACGGAGATCGCCGAAAGGACAATGCGCGTGAAGCGCTCCGGCGTGATGACGGACGGCAGAGCCTTTGCAATCTCGCCTTCCATGCTCTTGATGTACTGCTGCATCGTCTTTTTTTCCGGTGCTTTCATATCAACCGACTGACGCTGAATAATGTTTGCCATTGTTTTATGCTCCCTTCATTTCTGTCACCCGGAATGTCCGGGCGGATGTTTCTTTGTAGTATCCGGTCAGATCAAGACCGGGATTTTCCTTTGCAAATTTCTTGCTGTCGAACGTGCGCCGTGTGCTGGATTTCCACGAAACGCGGTAGCCGTCACACTCGCCGCCGCCAGCGTCGCCCATGAAGGACTTGATCCTGTTTGCGGCTTCGTCCCGCAAGGTTTCCAACTCGGCAATCTGCTTGTCAAGGTCTATGTACTGCAAAAGCGCCGGGAGCTTCAAAGTCAAATCAACGGTGTCTTCGCTGCTTTCCGCAAAGATCGTCTTTATGGCGTCTGTGGTAGCCCGTGAGCCGTCCGCAACGGGCGGCGTGCGATTTTTCACCAGCTCCCAAAAGTCCGCTTCTGCGCCCATCAGAGCGGCGATCTCGGCTTCGTCGCGCTCAATGGTGAACCATTGGAAATCGCGGTTGCCGATCAGGACGGCCAGATACCAGCGCTGTTTTCCGGTCATTGCGATGTAGTGAACGCACTGGCAGTAGTAATTTGCCGGATACTCGCCGCCCTTGAACTTCTTCATATTCAGCTCGGATGTTGTTTTGATTTCCAGTCCGGCGTCCTCGCCGACGATCTCGCGGTCAATATTGGCAATAGCAAACGGATAATCGCTGTTTAAGAAGCTCTGGTTGCACTTGCGAACCTTCTTGCCGGTCTCGGCGGCGAACTTCTGTGCGACAAATTCTTCAAGGTATGTTCCGACTTCCGTTGCCAGATTCCCGGAAAAGCCGGGGATCTGGCCGGTCTTTTCCGCCCACAGCGCATAGGGCGAAGAAAACGGATTCAGACCAACAACCGCCGCCGCGTCGCTGCCGCCTATGTACTGGCCGCGCAGCTTCAGCCATTCTTCGCGGCTTGCCGTTTTGACTTTCGTGATGCTCATTTTGCTGCTTCCTTGACCTCCGCGAGCTTCTGCCGGAGATCGGCAAGCTCGGCGCGCAGGGCGATATTCTCCGTGCGCATCTTCCAGTAGTCATCCACGAGACGCGCCGCGTCGTTCTTTCCTGCTCTTTCTACGAGCTCGCGGTATTCCGCAACGGTGATTCCGACGGTAAACATTGCCGTGCTCTCTCCGGTCTTTTCGTCGACGACGAAGCCGGTGTCAAATTCGTTTTTGTAGTAAGCCATTGACATTATTCAAGTTCCTTTCCATCAAAAATTTCGTTTAATGCTTTGATCTCTTCTTTGTCAAAATTGCAGATTAAAAGCTCGTGGAAGCGGTCGCGGAGTTTCTGGGCGCAGTCGTCGCAGTAGAGTTTCTCGGCGTACCGCCCGCACAAGGGGCATTTATTTCCCCATTCGATACGGTCAGACCCGCAGGTCGGGCAGCGCTCCCAGCCGTACCCTTCATCGGCGTAAACGACGGGGTAGAATCCGTCCTCGCCGCAGTCACGGCAGCGGCACGTTCTGGACACTTGACAGCCATCCTTCCTGCGTGGTATCATGCGGGTAATGGTTGTTTTTTCTTTTGAGAGCGTCGTCGGTGTCATCTCCACCGGCGGCGCTTTCGCCTTTTTCCGCCCATGTGGTGGAACATTCAGACTGCGCGAGCCATGCCAGCACGAGGGATTCAAGAAACGTCTGCATGGACGCGATGCCGTTTCTCTCAAGCGCCCGTTTAACGCGCTGTGCGGTGCTTTCGGTCAGGCGGCACTGCAACCGTATGGGCTTAACGCGGCGCGGTCTGCGGGGCTTCTGCTGCGTAACTGTGTCATAAATCTCCTGCGCTCTGGCGCAGAACTTCACGCCGTAGTCGTTCGTGTGCAGCGCCATGCTCACCGTGCCCTTATTGGCTTTCGGGAACTCTTCCCGGAGGGCGGCGGCGATGGCCGTGTAACGTGTGTCGTTCAATGCCGTCCTCCTCTCTGCATGATCGCCGTGTCCGGCATTTGAAGCCAGCGGCAGCAGTCATCGGCGAGGCTCGAAAATCCGTAAACGGCGAAGATGCCCTCGATGACGGCGAAGCCGAGACCGTTATATTTTCCGAATTTCCAGACGAAGAAGATCACAAGCGCCAGAAGCGTCATGATCGCGGTGGTGGCGAAGGTTGCCTTTGCTTTTGTCATGGTTGTTTTCCCTACTTTCTGCGGCGATGCGCCGCTTTTTGTACTCTCTTTGTGATGTCGATCGTGTAATCGGCGATCGGGTGCAGCTTTGTCCGCGCTTCCCGCCGAGCTTCGCATCCGGCCTTGAACTCTGCGTACCGGTGGCAGGATGCATGACAGCCGACGAAGCGCTCGGCGCAGTCCTTACACGGGGCGATCATGCGGTTTTCTGCTGGTAGGCGCGGATCGCGTCCATGACCGGGGAAAGCTCCTGCAAGGTTTCGTACTTCCGCTGAAACGCCGTCATTTCCTTTTCGGCGCTTGCGAGCAGCTCAGCCAGCATGGCGGCGTCGTCTATGACAACGCTGATCGGGTGGTAGTCGCTGCGCACGTGGACAAAAGCGCGGGTGTCGCGCGGCTCTTCTTCTTTATCCTCGGAAATCACAAGAGCGCGGATGATGTCACCGGCCTGGTGAACGCGGTACTTCTCGGCGGCTATGGCGTCGTTCCACTCAAAGCAGCCGTGCAGGGGTGCGGATACGTCGCGGCTTTCCTCTACAACGTCCGCCGGGTCGAGCTTGCCGTGCTTCCGGTAAAGCCGCTCGAGCTCTTCACCGGCGGTCTGCGCCGATACCGGCGCGACCGGGATTTTCCATTGATAGACCATGTTGTTTCTCCTTTCAAAATTGCCTGCCTTGCCATGCACGGCCTCTCCGTTCCACAGCTGACCCCGACTAACCACGCCTGCCTTGCCATGCGGAACCGTGCCGGAACTCAACCAGACACGCCTTGCCTGCCGTGCCGAACACTTCCATGTCTAGCCACAACGCAACTTGACATGCCACGCCTGCCGTGCCGAACCCAGCATAGCCACAACGTGCCATGCCTTGCAAAACACTGCCGCGCCTGCCTCGTTTACTCGACGTGGAATGAACCGTAAACGCCGCCCTTTTCGGCTCGCCATTCGCCGATGCCGCAGGCGAAACCGCCCATATTTATCATGTTGATGAGCTGTTCGAGAGAAAGGACAGCGGCGTTATAGCGAACGGTAAACGACGACCACCATTCCGGGAACTCGCCGCGATAGCGAATATCCGCCACGCCCATACCGACGCGCACCATATCCTCACGCATGACCGGCTCGCCGTGGATCTCCACAAACTCGCCGAGGATATGAAACGCGCCGTTCATGGAAACCATGTTCTTTGTGATTCCGGCGCGGTACGCCGCAGCGACCGCCGCCGCCTTGACCGCTGTAGACGGGAAGCCGAACCGCGCTCCATCTTCCAGCGCTGCGGCAAAGCCATCCGGGGTCTTGTTTTCCGGCTCACCGTCGAGCCAGTACATAGAGCAAATGAAGTCGGCGAACGGGTCTTTCGCGTCGTGTCCTTTGCTCTTCGCCTTTTTCATCTGCTTGTCGAGGATTTCCTTTTTGGCCTTTTCCGACCACTTGTGCATGATGAGCGGACTATCGCCGACGATCTTCACCGTTGCGGTGCGGATGTCCAATGCGGGGATCGTGATCACCTGCTCATTGGTTGTTTTGGTTGCCATTCCTGTTATCTCCTTTTACGTTTTGATTCCCTTGGTTATGGCCGTGATGGCTTTGTCCTTCTCGGCCAGCGCCTCTGGGTGCTTGTGGATGTAATTCCGCAGAAGCTCGCCCCAGAGGGTGTCGCGCTGCTCCTGCGTGATTTCCCGTGCTTTGACTGCCCCAGTGTTTCGGTTGATGACGATGGGCATTTTATTCTTCCTCCTTCTTCTCGGATTTGATGCCGTCGAGCTTGCTATTCAAACAGTTGCGGATATAATCCGCGCCGTCGGTCGGTTGTTACCGCTCGATATCGAGCACCTTTGCAATCGCGTTGGCAATCTTGTCATTCTCGCGGTTGCCCGCCATGAATGCGTTGATCGTGCTGACGGAGTATCCCGTCATCTTGGCAATGTCGCCATTGGTAAGCCGCCGCAATTTCTTCTGCTCGGCGATCTTACCGCGGAAAAGCTCGTAAATTTCCATCACCCCCTTGTGTGCGTTTTGTAAAAAACATTGACTTTTTGCGGCAAAAAGATTATTGTGAAAGTGCCAGCAATCACAATACGGTTTTGCAGCTTTTTCGGAAATCCTTTCCGTTAGGGCTTGGTTTTTTGTTGCCTTTTTTGTCCAATGGATTTTACAATTAGCAGTATAACTCTAATTTCGGATTTAATCAATGGGTAAAATTCCGATTTTAGAGTTTTTGGCGTATTAAACAAAAAGCAGCCCCGCAATTAGCGGAGCTGCACAAAGGGGATAATATCAATGATTCCAATACGTGCCAAAAGAATTTTGAAGGAACTTCGAGATGAGGAAAGCGGCTCTTTGTCTATCGCCGAGCTTGAGACGCGGACGGGGTTTTCGTATCAGAAAGTGCGGAACTTGTGCGACTGTCTGATTGATATGGGTCTCGTTCTGCGCGGCACGCCAAAGGCTTATACATCGGATTATGTTGTTATCACCGCCAAAGGAAGATATAGACCTATTTATATTTTCAATGCCGGAGCGGATTTTCTCGCAAGGAGCGTCGTTGTCCCGATTCTTGTTTCTGTTGCGGCGGCGATCATTGTTCTGTTAGTTCAGAGCGCGTAAGGGTTGTTAATATAGATTTCGTCCGGGTCGATTATAAAACGGCTGGTTCCGTATGTGTGCTCGGCGTAGTTGCTGACTGTCCACTCGGATTTCTCAAAATCCTTGCAATCTACATCCTTCCGGCAAGCGATAGCAAAGGCGCGTCTTTTATAAACGTACACGAAACAATGTTTGCAGCCGGTACACTCAATGCCCTTTAACGGTAGCATTCCTTTTTCCGTCGCTTCTTTTATTGCCTTGTTAAATGTTTTTTCCGTTTCGAGAGAAACTGTAAGCTCGTTCAGTTTTTCTTTCAGCTCCGAATTTTCCCTTTCAAGCTGATTTCTCGTTTTCATCGTCGTATCATCCTTTCGTTATTTGTGAGGTTTTTATGAATCTGCCAAAAGACCATTTGCCGAAGTCGGATAACCCGAAGCTGCAAGCCTATCTCAAGAGATTTGATCCGAAATATCCGGAGAACGTAAAGAAAGAAAAGGAGCGCCGGGCAGAGAAGCGGCGTAAATGGTGGAGCGAGAATTGGATATCCTTCTCAAGCCTTCTCGTTGCGCTTACGTCATTAGGAATTTCGATAATAGCACTATCAAAGTGAGAATGTTCGTTACAAGTGTTGCGATAAGCAGGCGTTTATCCCCTTTCATCGTCGTATCCTCCTTTTATTTCGACGGCTTGAAATACTGCGTCCCCTCGGATGGGAGGTGGGAAAATCAAGAGATTCTATACAGATTCGTTTGCCGAGGCGATCTCGCTCATCGCCAAAGGCTGGAAGCTGGATAGTGTCGCTTATTTCGTCAACGGCGACGGGATAAGCATCATCCTATCTAAGTAACCTAATCCAAGCGATTTTATATCCCCCGCAAACTTCGGGGATGCAGTATTTCAAGCCGACCTGTTTTTGTAAGTCCATTATAACTCCGATTTCGGAGTTTGTTAAGAGGTGTTCTTTATGTTTATTGATGTTCTCGAAAGTCTTTGTAAAGCCAACAACACAAACATTACAGCCGTATGTAAAGAACTCGGAATTAGCACATCAAAGCCAACTGCTTGGAGAAAAGGTTCGTCGCCTAATTCAAAATATGTAATTATGTTTGCTCAGCATTTTAAAGTATCAACAGATTTTCTCCTTGAGATGGATGGCCAAGAGATTTCTCCGGAGAAAGCCGAAATGCTTAGCCTTGTATATGCGTTGTCTGATGATAAAATTCCAGCTCTTCGTCAGATAGCAGGAGCAGTACTCTCCTTGTGAACTCTGCAAACTGTTCCTCCGTCATTTGGCAAATCATTTCTATAAGCTCCTTTCGCTCTTCTTCCATTTCGACCTCCTTATTTTATTGCCTTTCGACAAATTTAGCCTTGATTCTATCGATGAAAAGCGTTATTCTAAACATATCCACAGCAAAAATTAAAGGAAAGGGAATAACACTATGAAAAATGGGAAAATGGTCGTATGCAAGTGCTGCGGCGCAGAAATCGCAAAGAGCGCTAAGGTATGCCCTAATTGCGGAGCGCGGCGCGGTCGTAAGTGGTGGCAGATAGTTCTTGGAATTATTATTTTGGTTTCTGGCATTGGGACGTTGGCCGGGTCGTTCGGCGATTATACGGCATCGTCTCCGAGCACAACGGCGAAGCCAGACACTACGATTTCAATGTCTGAATTTGAGCGTATCGAAACCGGAATGACATACGACGAGGTTGTTGAGATTGTTGGGATAGACGGCGAACTCTCTACCTCCGTCGATATGTTCGGGGACGAACTGAAAACGGAAATGTACGTCTGGCGCGGGAACGGATCAATCGGCTCCAACGCGAACGTTACATTTCAAGGCGGTACGGTTATTGCGAAATCACAGGTAGGGCTTAAATAAATCGCCCCGGCATTGGCGGCAACCTCTGCCGGGGCTTTGGGTAAGGTGGTAAACCGACACGTCTGCCACGTCTCAAGCGTACCCCGTTCTGTTTGTAAAGTCCATGTTGTAAATCACAAATCAGGAGGAAAATTCAAGAACCGTTCCCAAAACTGCTGGGAAATCCAACAACTGAATGGAGATGTAAAAAAAGTGTCCGCGCTCACAGACCTACAGCCTTACTTAGATGATTATCCCACCAAAATTCGCAAGGCGAAAAATGCCAGCGGCTTTACCCTGCAAGAGTTGTCCGACCTGTCCGGCGTCCCCTACAACAACATCTGCGACACAAATGCAGGGCGGGTCAAGCACCCGCTCCTTTTTTATGCCGCTGCAACGTGTAAGGTTTTGAATCTGTCACTGAATGAGCTTGTCGGCTTGGATGAGCAGCCGGACACGCAGTATGTCCATGAGCTGGAATTGGAGAACGTGCGGTTATCCGGCGAAGTAAAGCACCTGCAAGAAATGAACGCGGGGATGAAAAAGCAGGTGGAAACGCACACAAGGACGATTTATATGCTTATAGGCGTATGCAGCATTCTTTTGTGCGCCGTTGTATGGTACGTCATATTTGACATTCAGATAGATACCGCCGGTATTTTCCGCTCGGCTGGGACAAGCATTTTTGCGGGCGTCCTCGCCCTGATACTGAACGCCTCCGTCGCAACCATCATTTACGCGTTCAAAAGCATTCACAAGTGGAGAAAGAAATGAGACTGACACACGGAGCGTACATTCTTGCTCGCTTCTCAACCGACAATCAAGAGGTGGACAGCATCGACGTGCAGGTGCAGAAGTGCCGCGAGTGGTGCGCACGGGAGCACCTTTCTGTACTGGACGTGTTCGCGGATGAAGCTACATCCGGCATGAAGAACACAAGACCGGAGTATTCCCGCATGATGCGGCAGCTCGCCGAGGGCGGCGCGGACACGGTTGTGATCTATGACCAATCTCGAATGTTCCGCAAGCTGACGGCGTGGTTTCAATTCAGAGAACAGATGGCGTGCTACGGCGTGCGCGTCGTTGCCGTGACGCAGCCGATCATCGGCGGCGACCTGCGCGATCCGATGACGTTTCTATCCGAGGGCAGCATGGCGTTGATGAATCAGATGTGGGTGCTTCAAACGCGGCAGAAGGTCATCGAAAAGATGCGTTACATGGCGGAGCAGGGCAAGCACACGGGCGGAAAGCCGCCGCTGGGGTACGACGTAAATGACGAGCGCCTTGTCATCAACGAGGATGAAGCAGATACAGTACGGGAGATATTCCGGCAGTACGCTGATGGGAAATCGTATCGGGAAATAATAAAATGGCTGAACGATTCCGGGAAGCGCACAAAGCGCGGCGGATGCTTCGGAACGAACAGCCTGCATGACCTGTTGAAAAATGAGAAGTATATCGGGAATATCGTGTACGGCAGGAGCGAGCGCCGACCGGACGGTACGCGAAATTCGCATTCTTTTTCAATCAGAACAATGCGGATGGAGAACGCCGTCCCGCCAATCATCAACCGTGAAACGTGGGAAAGGGTGCAGAAAAAGATGGAAGATAACCGACGTGTGCAGGCTGGCAGGCCGCCGAAGGCACGAGAATACCCGCTCAAGGGGAAAGTGTTCTGCCGAGAATGTAAAAGCGCCATGACGATCGTCAGCTCGAAAAAGACGTATTACTACTACGCCTGTTCCGGGAAAAAGCGAACAGGGCAATGTGATAACCCGCAGATCGGCGCAGGAGAGCTGGAAAACATCGTCGCTGATGCTATACGCGAAATCCTGGGAAATCCTGGAAACATAGAAAACATTATCAGCATTATCCGGGAAGAGAAAAACGAAATAATCAACGTCGCCACACAGCGGATGCAAATTCTTCTCGCCCGAAGGATGGAAATCAACCGGCAGCTCGAAGCGGGAACAAATGCGATTCTTGCTGGGCTGCACAGCCAGACATTGAAAACGAAGATGCAGGAGCTTGAAGAAGAGCTTGCGGAAATTGACCAGCAAATGACAACGCTGAAACACAGCGCCGATGGTACGCAGATACCAGAGTATCGCCTTAGGGCGTTGTTAAACGCCGCAGGAGACGATGTAAACGCGCTTTTGTCGTTGGTAATGCGCGTGGAAGTCGGCAAAGACAAAATCGTTGTATGGACGCTTCTGGACGCAGACCCTAACGGACATTTTGACTTTTCCGAAGATGGAATAAACATTGACTTACAGCCGGTAGACCGAGGGGACGAAAATTCAGGGTGTCCCCTCACCGGTACCACGAATTTCCATAACTTTTCCATCGTAGGCGGGCTACTAAGATTCAGCATACCGCGAAAGAAACGCTGGGGTTGATCCCCGGCGTTTTCTTTTTGAAAAATTTTCTTTTTCCAAAACTTCTTATTGACATGTCACCAAATTGGTGGTAGTATAATAAGCGTAAGGAAGAAAAACACAGATGGGCAAAGCCCCGGAAAGGAACAAAAAATGAAATTTGAAATCATCGACAACCGCGAGTTCGACCTCACCGGCAAAGGTTACAAATGGTCGAACGATCCGATGCAGTTCGACCGCGAAGTTCTCGACGACATCCGCCGCACCCGCGGCGAGAATTACGCCGACAGCCTGAGCGACGATCTTTTCGACGGTTATTCCCCGATCTGCCGCGGCGACGACGGCGAGCTCTATTCCGTTCTCTTTGACTTTGGCGGCGACGCTCCGCGCCCGGTGTTCTGGTGCAAGGTGGCAGTCAATGAGTGAGATCAAGGCGCTGCGTGAATCGACCGGGCTCACGCAGCGCGCCTTTGCAGATTTGCTCGGAATCCCGAAACGAAGTATCGAAAACTGGGAGAGCGGTGTTTCCAAGCCGCCGGAGTACGTCGTCCGGCTGATTGCATTTTACATCGCGAACAAGGAAAAGGAGGGCTGAAAGGCCCTCCTTTTTGCTTTGCTCACTCAACGATACACTCGAAATACCGCACGAGCTTATCTTCGTCCGCGTCCTTATCGCAAAGGAACGCTTCGGCAAGGTCGGCGTAGAACTCCGTGTTGTTGACGTTGAATTTCTTTGCAACCTTGAAGTAGTCCGAGTACAGCATGTTCATGGCTACATAGAACTCCATCGGATCACAGTCTATTTTCTTCTGCTCAAGAAGATTCTTGGTCTGCTCGTAGCTCCAATGCGCGCCCCTACTACCGTCCTCATTCTCAAGGCCGTGCATCCACTCGTCCGCCATTTCGCGGGTCATGCGGTCGTACCCTCCGGCATAGCCGCGGTCATACTCTCCGCCGTAGCTCTCGCCCATGCGCGGCTCGTAGGAGAATCCGATTCGGCGGCGGTCGTCGTAGTAGTCCGTGTATTCGTCGCGGTAGTCATTGCGCGGGGCATAGCGCCCGTTGTTGTAATGCTCGCGGCCTCGGCTGTCGCGGTATCTGTCCTGCGGCTCATAGTCACGATTGTTCTGTGTCTGGTAGTCTCGGATGCGTCTGATTCTGTCCGCTCTCATGTCGTCGCTCCTGTCTCCGCGTTAATGGCGGTAAGATCATTGCTCGGCGAGCAGCACGGTTTCCCGATCATTCGGAAGGTGCCGCCCGTGGCATTTGTGACCACAATCGTGCTGTACTTCGTCCGCGTCCGCACACCACACGCAGTCACGGGGGCGCAGCAACGATTCGTCAGCGGGAACGGCGCCGTTCCCGCGCCAATGGTGAACACGACCGGCGCGTTAATCGTCGCCGTCGTTGGGATGCTCTGCGCCAGAACGATGCAGTATTTTTCTCCGTTGGAGTAGTTGCCATCTGGAAGATTGACAACCAGATTCCCGCCGGTAAACGTGATCGACTGGCTAAGGATCAGCCTTTTGCAAAGCTGACATACAGGTTTGCAAGCCATTTTTAACTCCTTTCAGGGGCGGGATGTCCCGCCCCGATCACATTTTCAGCACCCGCAACAGGTGTTCTGGTTGCAGCAGTAAGGGTTCTGCACCTGATACGCGGGAACGGGGGACGGGCGCAGCGCGTTAATGAGCGTCGCGTTCTGGGCGCTCTGGGACGCGGCCAGACGCAGCGCCTGATTATCCGCTTCAAGGCTCTGAATCTTGCTCTGCGTGAGGAAATCGAGGATAGCGCGGGTTCCGGCGTTCTGGTTGTCCGTGATGTCACGGGCAACATTCTGGATGGTGTTCCGGGTATCGCACGCCTGCGTCGCCATGTCATAGCGAACCTGTGCGATAGCCTGCCGATTCTCGCAGCAGCAGTTCTGGTTCTGCATCTGCATGGCGTTGAGCTGCTGCATGAGCGCCGCCTGCTGATTGCATCGGGCAAGCTCCGCCGCAGAGAATCCGCTCGTCACGGCCTGCGTCACACCGGCAAAGCCGTTAAGCATTCCGGTGTTCATCGCGTAAAAGCCGTCACAAACGCCATTGTTCACCGCGTCGATCTTGCGCTCAATGTTCGCAAAGTCAGAGGTAAGAACATAGCCATCGACTACACCGCCGGAATTGCCGCCGCCAAAGCCGTAGCCGCCGTTCCCCCAGCCGAAAATCAGCGCAAAGATGATGATTGCCCACCAACCGTCACCGCCGAACATCCCGCCGCGGTTGGAATTTCCGTCGCCCTGTCCGGCGAGGAATCCGCTCATAAAATCGTCTGCCATAGAAAAAACTCCTATCAGTTTATTTACATCCGGGCGCGCGCCTCCCGTCTGCATTCGAGAAGCGGCTTTTTGTCAAGATGCCGTAAACTGATAGGAGAGTGTTTATTTAAGCCCTAATCCTCGGGCGATTTCGTCCACGGTCGTTCCGCGTTCCTTCGCCATATTCTCCGCCATCTGCCGGAGCTGGTCGGGCGTCTTGCCCTGTACCATCTTTAATGCCTGTTGCGCTCGCGGATCACGTCCCGCCATCTGCTGTATTAGCGTCATCGGGTTTCCGCCGGTACGGGCGAGGTTAATCAAGTTGAAAATCGGATTATTCATCATCGTCTTCTACCCTCCGGCGCTTTTTCGCGGTCAGCTCCGCCCGTAGCGCGTCAAGGTCGGCTTTTGTGGCGTACTCTACCGCTGGGGCTTGTTCCGGGGTGAACAGTTTGAAATCAAAGAAATCCGATGCGCCAGTCTGCTGGTTGAAGCGTTTCAGGTAGATCATTCCGTGCCCGATGTCCGGCATAACGACGCCGAGAGAAAAGTAGTCCGTGCTCGTGGCAATAGCCTCTTCGCGGCTCGTGACCGGCTTGCAGACGTATCCGGGAGCAATCTGCTGCATGGGCTGCGGTCTCTGATATCCGCCGTAAAACTGCTGTGGCTGTTGGTAGTAGTTTTCCATTGCTTCACGTCCTTTCTGCACCCATTGTCGCATAAAAAAAGAGGGCTAACCCATCGGTTAGCCCTCAATAATCCATCAATAATCCATCATTCGATTGCAGCGGCGATCTTGTCCTTGATCGCCCGTATACGGCGCTCGACTTTCTCTGTGCCGTACAGTTCCGTGTCCGTCTGCATGGCAAAGGAGATTTGCAAAACGCTCATGCCCTTTGCCCGCAGGCGGAAGATTTTTAATTCTTCGTCGGTAAAGCCGCAGTCCCGCTCAAACTGTTCGCGTAGCTCGCGCGGGAATTGCAGCTTAATCTTTGTCCCCGGCGTTGTTAAACTCCGTAGGAGGCTCTCTGTCGTCATTGGCTACACTCTCCATGTATGCTTCAAAAAGTGTCTCTGCGAGGCTTTCAGACGCCTCGACGCCATTGATGCGGCAGAACGTTTTTACGGATTCTTTCATCTTTCCGTAGTGTCGGTTTACAAGGCTTTAAATTTCCCGTCAGGCGGCGTTGAACTTGTCGTTCATTTCCTTAACGGCAGCTTCGAGGAGAACTTTCAGCTCGTCTTCCGTGGTCTTGATGCCTTTCTGGTCGAGCATGGAGGCAGCAACGGCCATGGCACGGGAGAGCTTCTCGTCACCGTGGATATCCTTATACACCTGTTCAATGTACGCAACGGTAGTTGCCGCTACCTTGCGCTTGGTATCGGTGTTGACGTACTTTTCGTACAGCTTCGCGGCGTAAGACGCGGCAATGCCGCAGATGGCGAGGATGATGTACTTGATGATTTCCATGCCGTAGGTGGTGATAATCTCGTTCATTGCAAATTCTCCTTACTTCAAAAAATCGTTTTTCTTGAGATGCCCGGCGTAGACGCAGTTAAGATGCTGGATGGTGTTTGCGGCGCGGTTGTTTTCGTATAGCGGGTGACCGGAGCAGTAGTCCTCGTATCGATCAACGTCACGAAGAACGTCAGCCCAATGCTCGGCGGTGTGAAGAACACCCTGCCGCACCTCATCGCCGAAGCGGAGGATGCGGCTTCGCGCCTCATCAGCGCGGCACGCGGCGTCGTCCTCGATGTGCTTTACGAGCTTACTGTCGAGAGCGTCCAGCCGCTTCACGATCTCACTGTTATTCTTACGGTTGGCGAGGATCAGCGAGAAGATGCCAGCAACGGCAGCCCCGCCGCATGCGGTGATGATTGCCTTTATGATTTCCATTTTCTTCTCCTACTTTACTCCGAGGATACGGTTCACTTCGTCCTGCACGGCTTTCGTGAACCATGCGGCAAGCGCGTCCTTGCGTGCCTGCCCGTTTCCCCATTTACCGGCGATGACTTCTCGTGCCGTTTTGGTGACAAACGGGTCAACCGTCGCCTCGGCGGGCTTCTCCGGTTCTGGCTGCGGCGTCGGCGCTGGCGTCGGTTCAGGTGCGGGCTGCGGCTCTGCGCCGTCCGCCTTGCTCGCAAAGTCGGGAATGCCGAATCCGCGGATAAAGCGGGCGTTCACGGCGAGCGTGCGCGTCTTGACGGCGTTGTCGCAGTTGCCCTCGATGATGGTCATCGTCTGACCGTCACAGGCAGTCACGATGCCGACATGGTCGGGCTGGCCTGCGTTGTCGCCGACGCCGCTGTCCTGCCAGTCATAGAAAATGATGTCGCCCGGAGATGGGGCGTAGGCGTCATTTTCCACCCAGCGCCCGAGCTCTTGATAGAGCCGCACCATGCCGGGGCAGCCGCACTCGGTCGGCATGATATCCCGCAAACCGCACTGCAAGGACACGGTGGACACGAACGCCGCGCACCACGGCCACGTCGCCTGCATCCGCGTGCCGCGCGGCAGCGGGCTCTGCGCGTTGTAAATTTCAAGCATTTCGTAATGCCTGTCGCTGAGCTCGCGCGTCCCCAGCCATGCTTCGGCTGTAGAGACGACCTTCTGTCTTAATTCTTTCTCTGTCATTTCCATGTCCCTCCGACCTTGATTTTTGCCACGGCGCCTTTCCAGACGCCGCCGACCTTGACCTTGATCTGCGCGGGTCTCCATACACCGCCGACCTTCAAAAAAACTGTCAAGCCGAGCAGCGCAGGTGCGGTAAATGTCGCGGTTTGAACGGCGACCGCGGCGTCAACACCGCCGACATTTGCGGTGATCGTTACGCCTTCTCCGGCTTCACCGACGAAATAGAACGTTGTTGTTCCTTTTGATACGCCAAAGGACGTGTCTTCCGTGCCTGTGACGCCGCCGATGTCACACCGGAGCTTCCATTTTGCTGGCGGGTAATAAGTGCCGTAGCTGCCGTTGCCGCTCGTCAGCTCGGCTTTAACAGCAAACTGCCTGCCGTTCAGACGGGCGATGTAGAGCTTTCCGGAAAGGCTCCAATGGTTCGATACTCCCGAAACGCTTTTTTCCTGCTCCCACGCGCTGCCGCTTGGGAGCTCCGGTGCCGTTGTGCTCCATGCCATTCAGCTCACCTCAATTCGCGTACATGAGATAGATATCCCCGTCGTTGCCGAGCTCTGCGCCCGGCTCCGTCGTTCCGGCGTAAATGTGCCGCACCTGATCGGCGGCAAGGCCGAACTTTGTATACGGGATATCGTTTGCGAGATTGGTTTCGCCTACAGCGCCGGCAGCGGAAGACAGCGCGCCAAGATTTGCCCGCGCCGCGTCCGCCGTCGTTGCGCCAGTGCCGCCGGAAGCAACGGGAATAGTCGATACGGAAGAGATAGCGCCGGTGCCATTTGCCTTGAGGAAGCCGTTAGACGAACCGAACAGTGCCGAGCGGATTTTTGACACGATGTTAGACCAAGGGGTTTTCCGGTTCAGCGATACGGAAACATCATAGAACGGGAAATAGTCCCCGTCCGCAAGCGTCGCTTCTGAGGCAAGATCTTTTGTCGCCGCCTGTTTCGCTTCAATCGCATCGGGGATCGTAGTTTCATCGTCTGCGCTAACGGGGATATCGTCGCCGGTTAACGTCACATTGCCGGAGGCGTCCGGCGATTTCGTGTTCACTGTCACAACAGAGCCGGAGCCGTTCATGCCGTTATAAACGGAGAATGTGGTAAACTCCCCATTGTCGAACGTGATTTTGTATGTGTCCGTTGTTCCGGCGGCGTGTGTGCCGCTTTGCAGCGTGATGGACGCTATACCGTTGCCGTTCTTTACGTTGAACGTAGAGGTCGTTCCGTCCGTAAGCGTAACGGTGTAGGTGTCCGTCAAGCCGCTCGTTCCGGTTTTGGCAATGCTCTTGATGGACGATCCGTTTGTCACGGTAAAGTTTGTGCTTGTGTTATCCGAGAACGAGATTTTGTAAGTGTCCACAAGGCCGGACGTGCTGATTTTTGCAACACTTGTGATTGCCCGACCATCCGTTCCCTTATCGCCCTTTGCGCCGGTCGCGCCGCGTACAGAGGTCGTCTTTACCTCCGTATCGTCAGCCATGATGAACGTCAGGGTATAGTCATCGTTCAGGGTAATGCTTTTGATGCCGCCATGACCGTCAAGCGCCGTTGCAAGGTCGTTGATAAGCACCTGTCCGGTCAGGGACTTTGCCTGTCCTGCCTGTTCCATAACAAACAGGTCTGTCGTTGTTACGGTTGACGCTCTCGGAAGCTCGCCTACTGTTTTGTCAGCCAAGGTTTATCCCTCCTTTGTTTCCGCCGCCATCAATTTCTCAATAAGCAGCTTGATATAAACGAGCTTCTCGAAATTCTCCCATCCATCGACGCGGAGAGTACCGAGAAGCTCCTTGATTTTGTTAAGCTCGTTCATTCTTCCTCCCCGGCAAAAAGCCGACGAAGAGTTACGCGTATACCATCGTCCTGTATTGCTATTCCCAAAAGTTTGACAAACCCGGTATATTCGTAAATTTCTCCGTTATTATCGTATTGTATTGTTTCGAGATTGCCCTTTTGGGAGAAGAAATCCGCAATCTCCATAACAGATGCGCCGCTGACAACAACGTGCATGTTCCCGGCAGTGCTTACGCCGAAAAAGGAACATTCAAAAGTTTTTCCGTTTGCAGTAATCATCAAGCCCTGCTTCCTCTCTTCAAAACAATGTGTTGAACGCCGCTTTTATCTGTGATCGTGTCCCAAAAAGAATAGTAATTTTGGAAAACCAACGTTCCTGCTTTCACGTAGCCTGCCTTTGCATAACCGATACTTAACGCTCCGGTTGAAAAGTCGCTAAAATCATATCCGTTTGCTAAACCTGTATTTATCCAGTTGTTTGTGTTGGCAGAGGTTATTGTCCCGCCGCCTATCTGACCGCCGGATATGTATCCCGCATACTCCCCATTTTGCGTGCCGGTTTGAATGCGATTTGCAAACACATTCCCGGTAAACGTTCCGTCCGTTGCATACAGTTGCCCGTAGCTGTTTACGCGGAATTTCCCGCCGCCGAGAGCGATGCCATCTGTACCGATATAAACGCCGTTCACCGTGCCATAGAGAGAGGACAGCGCGTTATAAATGGCGTTCTCCGTGATGGTGAAACCCTTGTTCTTACTTCCAATAAATCCGGACGTTGCCGTTATCTTGCCGGTGATGTCCACACCGTCTTTCGTCGCCCTGAACACTTCCTGCCCTGAGCTTTCCAGCACAAACCCGTCCGCCGTCAGAGACCAACCAAAAGAGGCGGAATTGCCGCCGGTCTGCGTCACTCTCGCGGCAATCTCCTGCGCGTGTAGTTCCAAAGCCGCCCGCATTTCCGCTTCGCTCGTTTCTCTGGCCGTGACCTCCGCCTGAATGCTCGCGGCGTTAACTCTAAGGCTTGCCCTCGTCTCGGCAAACTGCCGGGTGGTCTTCCGGTCGGTCGGGGATTTATATGGATACTCATGGTCAACCGCGTTCTCCTGCGGTGCGGCGATACGCGCCGCCATCAGCGTTGAGAAATTCGTTTCGTTGACATATATGCCGGAAAAAACGCCGTTGATGGTAACGCCGTCACCCAACTCTGCCGCAGGGTCGAGCTTTGCCCATTCCGTGTCATACGGACGATAGACAAACTCCCCGATGCTCTCTAAGATGTCGTTTGCCATCTGTTGAGAACCCCACGGGCAGTCAAGCTCTAAGACGTTGTCCCCGCTCCCGGCCTCATAGAAGGAATCATCGTCCACGTTGATACGGACTTTTGTATACTTCGGGAGTTCGGGCGTCGTTGTATATCCTTTTGCGCTTCTTCCGATAAAAACCGATTCAGACAAGGATCCTGTCACCTCCGAACGTGAGGACATACCCGGCGGTATCCACGAGATAGTGTGTCTCGATGCCGATCTCATTCAGCCGGACAAGACGGAGCTTTCCATCGTCCGACATTATAAAGTTTCCGGCGTACATTGCCGCGATGTATCCGAGGATTTCCCTCATAGCGTAGCCGCCGGGATACTGGACAAGATACCCACGCTGCATGATGTCAAACGTGCGCGTATCGACCTCCACACCCATATGCCCAGCAATAAGGCTTACAACGTCAATGTCCGTTTTGGGCCATTCGCCGATGTTCCCATTCACGGGAAAATCGTTCTCGGCCTTTAACATAGCGTCGTATCCGTGGAATACGATCTCGTCCGTGCTCTCCCCGTCGGAGCGCGTATCGATATAAAACACGCCCTTTGGTATCCATTCGCTTTCCTTCGTGTCGTTCACGGCACGGATAAACGGCTTGATGGAGGACATTCTCTTGATCGTCGCCGTCGGCTTTACCATCGTGACATCGATTTCCGCGGCTACACAGCACCCGACCATCGGCTTGTCGTCCGTGAAAAGGTGCTGCGTGGTCTTGATCTCTTTGAGCATATTCCCGCCATAGCCGCCGGAATCGGAATCGTAGTAAATCCTCGTCCCGCCGAACGTGATATAGTCTGCGTGCTCATCGATCAAATAAAACTCGTCGCCGATGACGAGCTTGGTCTCGAACCAATGCGTACCGGCGACGATTTCCTTGTAGGTTGCGCTTGTGTTCTGCATGGCTATCTCTCCACAAGGGAGAGCGCATCAATGTTCCAGCGTTCTTTCCCATCACCGAAAGATGTATCGACCGTAGCCTTGCCTGTGCTGTTGTACATCGTCGTGACTTGCGTGCCCTTTAACCACGGGTTTGTGTATGTTACTTCTACATACTCCGGCATAAGCGCCGGTAGAACGATCTCGGCGTCTTTGGTGTACAGCGGCTTAAAAGTTGCATCAATGCGGAATTTCGTTGAGATCCTCGCCCGGTACATGGTGTAATCCATCGTGCGCCCCGCGTCCGAGCTGTCTCCGTCCTCGCGTGTCACGGTGTACCCGCCGCCGTCAAGATACGGAAGCATATCAACGCCGTTGACGATCAGTTTCATTTGCCGCGCCCCCTGTTCCGTTCCTCGGTGTAGGTGTACATGATCTCGCCGACCTTGCGCTTATCAAGGTAAACGTCGCTCGGTTTGATTTGTTCGTTGCCACGCGCCGTTAAACGGTCGAGAAGCGCGTCTAGCTTACTTTCCAACTCTGGGGATATACCATACCCATACCCGGAGGAAAACGCATTAGGCGGCACTACACCGCCCATAGCAACGGCGGGCATTTTCATGCTCAAACCGGCGAACTTATCCGTCATACGGTCAATGATGCCGTCCGCGACCATCGACACCCACCGTGTGTTTCTCTCAAGCGGAATGACGGCCTCCGAGCCATTTTCACCGGCAATAAACGGAGTGCCCTTTTTGACGATACCGCCCTTGGCGAGACGCGGAATAGATACAGAGCTTGCACGCCAGTTTATACCGCCGCCGCCGAAGAATTGCAAAACGCTGCTGAACGCCCCGACGAGGTTATTGAACATCGTAATAACGCTGTTTACAAATGCTTCCACAGTGCCAAGGATACTGTTGATAAGGGACGCGCCCCAGCGTTTGATTTCGACCCATACGTCGATCCACGCGCTCTTGATCTTTTCAAGCGCCGCCGACCAATCGCCGGTGGCGAAACCGTATACAACAGCGGCCAGCGTTTCAAAGATCGCTTTTATAAGTGACAATGCCGTGCGAATAGCGCCGACGATATTGTTAAAAGAATACTGAACGACGCCGTAAAGCAGAATGAATACTTGCGAAAGGACGTTGCCCTTTTCGGAAAGCGTTTTCAGCGCATTGTCGAACCACCCATTGACTATGCCGCTGATCTTGTCGAAAAACGCTGTGATGTCATCCCACCACCCGGACAGGAATGAACCGAGAGCAAGGAACGCTCCGATTGCAAGCGGTATCCATGATCCGGTGAGAAGGGCAAGACCGATACCGATTTTAAGAAACCCGGTTGACATCTCCGCGCACATGTCTTTCGTAAGGCTTCCGGTGTTGATGAAATTTTTAAAAGCATCAATCAAATCCAGAGTGCCGAAAAGAACCAGCGCAATACTCGCGGCAGTTTTCCCGAACGCAAGCCCGATAGCAAGTGCTGCTATCCCCTCCAACAGGTTTTTGATAAGCCCGAGGTTGTTCTTGATCTTGTCGCTGATGGCTACATCTTCGTACTTGATCCCGCTGCCGGAACCGCCCCCGCCGCCACCGGAGGACGAATCCTGCGCAATGGTCAGCGTATCAATGCCCATGAGCTGCTTTTTCATTTCCTTTGCAGCGCCAGCGCCGGAGGATAGATTGTCGCTCAACTTTCCCGTGTTGGTTATGGCCCGCTTGAATGTGCTTTTCCCACTAAGAGCCGCAAAGAACGCCGCGATAGCGTCCACAGCCTTTGTGATCCAGCCAATGAGCGTCTGCAATACCGGGATAACCGCAGTAAGAATTGGAGCAAACGCAGCGCCCCATGACGCCTTTAGCCCCTGCAAAGACGCTTTCAGTTCGTTAATGCTTTTCTTCGTCTCCGGGTCGTTCTCGGCATAAGCCCTAACCGCTTCAATGGTGTATTGCTTTAGCTTTCGGAAAAGAACAAACAGCGAGCGGATACCGATGCCGTATTTGAGCAGATTTTTTATGCCGCTTTTGATGGACTGCTGCGCCCCCTCCATCGCGGCCTTGATGTCAGCGCCTTTGGACGCATCGGTGATTGTCTGCGTCAGCTCCCCAGCTCTTTTTTTCTGTTCTTCCAGCTCCGCTGTCTGCTGTTTCAGTTTGTCAACGATTTTCGCGTCCTGCGCTTCAAGCCGCTGTGCGGCTTTCTCTTTCGCCGCGAGAATCTTTTCCTGCTCGGAAAGCTGCGCTTTGATTTCCGCCTGCCGCTGGGTCTCTTCGATCCATGTCTGCGGATCAGCATTGGCGTTAATTGCGGTTTTTGCCTCGCTCTCGGCCAATGAGGATTTCAGCTTTTCGACCTTATCATAAGCCTGCGCCGCCTCATCCTGCGCCTGTTTGAGCTGTTCAACGATGGGTGCGCGTTTCGCCTCGCCGCTCTCCATGTTCTTTTTGAGCCTGTCCATGTCGCGTTGGAGTTTGTCCAATTCTTTGGCGGCTTGCCCGGCGTCGATTTCTACCGGGAATCTAATTTCTGTCGCCATCGCATCACATCCATTTCTTCAACATTTCTTCGTCCTCTGCCGTGTACTTCGTCGGGAGCGTTACCAAATCCCGATTCTGCCGCAGCCATTCCCGCTCGTATTTTTCGAGCTTCTTGCCCTTGGCGAGCTTCGAGCGCAGCGACACGATCTGCGAGAACGCGCAGTCGCCGCCGATCTCCATGTACGCCCCCATGAACGTCCACCAGTGGAGATATTCGACAGAACGGCATTCATACCCAAGCACACGGTTAACGGGTGCGACGATATACGGAAAGTCCTTTTCCCAATCCACCAGACGGGCAGTTTTCTTCCCGTGCGGCTGTCCGAGGTCGATAAACCAGAAGCACTTCTCCAATGCTTCCGAATAGTCCGTCAGTGTTTCCCAATCGGGAAAAATCGTCTGTATTGTCGCCTCCGCCTTGTCTGTATCGGAAAAATCAGGGTCATTCAAGACCTCTATGAGATCGAGAATAACCCTGTAATCCGAGCGTATCGCATGGTCTGCACCGCCGACGGAAAGCGACACCGGCAGGGAGTAGATCATTTCTTGAATTTTGCGAGATACTTTTGCAGCTTCGGATTCGTCTTTTTCTTTTCCGCCGTAAAGGTATCGTTCATGTTGTCGATGAGGCAGAGCATCAGGTTGCACCACACCGGCAGTCCGTCCGCCATCGCGTAGGTGTTCATCGTACCGTAAAGGGGAGTGCAAACGTCAATGCCGAAAAGACCGTTGATAAGCTCTCGCATCTCCCCGTCCATCGCACGGGCGGCAGCAAAGATTTTCTTCGCGTCGTTCTCCCCGGCGAGCATCGCCTGGTATTTGTCCTGCTGCTTGTCCATCGCGTCAAACGCATTAAAAACGCGCTCGATAAAATCAATGTCGGTGAGGTTGAGCAACACCGTCACCTTTCCGTTAATGGAGATTTCCTGTACTCCGGTATCATGTCTAAGTTCAAGCATTGCTTAACCTCCCGTTCTCAGGTCGCCGGGGTAAACTCGATAGCGCCGCTGGTTCCCTTCGTCGCCGTGCCAATGGTGCGCTTGCCGCCGTAGGTCACATTGATGGGCATTCCGACGCTGCCGCCGCCCTCGCCGCCGAGACCCGTGACCTCGACCATGCACGCCTCATAGCGTTCGGCAAACCCGGCGTAAGTGTGGACAATGAGCATGTCCATAGCCGCAAGCGCCATCGCGTCCTGATCGACGACGGCAAGCTTCCAGATCTTCTGCTGCGCAGCATCGCCGCTGTCCAGCTCGCACGGCTCGAAAGACTGCGTAATGACAGGCTTTTTCATCGTGCCGTAAGTGTCGCCGAGGATGTCCTTCTTGCTTTCGGTAGACCAGTCGTATTCCTCGGAGCTGTCCTCTACGCGCTTGCCGATCACCGACCAAACAGGAGCAGAACTCGTGCCGGTATTCAGATAAGCGAGAAGCAGTTCCCGCGCCACAGTCTGCCCCGCAGCAGTGGTAAACGTGTATTCAGCCATTTGTCAATAGTCGAATATGGCTAAAGATAAGTACACGAAACCGCCGTATTGACCGAAAACCATTGAAAAAGGATGCTCAAACGTGCGCCCCGTTTTTGGCGTGGCGCACGTCTGGCGCACATCAGCCGCCAATCTTGCAGGTCTTTTCGTAAAAATCGCGCTCGTCTGGTGTCAGTACTTCCATGACCTTTTCGCAAAACCATGCGAACTGCTGTTCATTCATTGCGCATATCATTTCTACAAGCTCTTTCCGGATCTGTTTCTGTTCGTCTGTCATTGCTGCGTACCTCCTGCCGTTTTATGTTCTTCTCGTTCCTGCTCTTCCAGTTTCCGGGAGATTAGAGCGTTGATCTTGATTTTGTTTTCGTCCGTGAGCTGGAAAAAGCTGCTCCGTACACATTCGCAGATTTCGCCGGGGTCAAGCGTAGCCCCGCAATGCGGACAGGTTTTGTAATAGCTCTTTTTCCCTCCTGCCACAAATTGACCGTATGTAATACCCGCTGCCCGCGCTTCTTTCTCTATTTCCGAAATGGTCTTGCCTTGCTTGCTTTTCGTCTCTGTTGGTGCTTTTTCTTGATACGCCGCATTGCGGAAGGTGTAACGGCTAACCGCTTCCGGCTCCTTACTCGCTGCGTCTGCATTCAGAGACGCGATGTAAATTTCATGCCCTTTTCTCCAAGCCGCGCGGATTTCTGTACGGTCTTTGAACGTGTTGTAGCAGATAAAAATTTCTTTAGCCGTTTCGCGCTGCGTCAGTCCGTTTGCTGCAAGACGGGTAACGGCTTGAAAATCAACATCAATTTTGTTTGTTCTGCGCATCTTCTTTCCCCCCATTATCAAGTAGTCCTGCCTTTTCCAGAACGCCAACGACCGCCGCCCGCGTCTCCGGGTCTTGTATCGCCTTTATGAAAAACTGCGTAAACTGCTCTTTGCTCATGCTGTCGATCATGTCTGCAAGCTCTTTCCGCGTGTCCATTACTGCACCCCCAGACCGTAAAGGTATACCATCTCGTTTGCTTCTTCGGCGCTATCCGATGCTATGCGGATTTCCGTCAAAAGGTTGCTATCAACGGACGGGAAAGCGCCGTCGTTCTCTAATGCGTCCCGCTGCTTCTCCCGCATTCTCTCCACAAACTCAACGGCGCGGACGTGATTCAAATACGTCTGGCGTTCTTTCTGCCAATCCGACCAGATACGGCACAGCACATCAATGGCGGAATCCCCGGCGATCTTCTTTACTTCGTTGTAGATCAAATCAGATTCAACGTGCTCCGGGTTGATCTCCATGAAGCGGGTAGCCAGCTCTAAAAGCCGCTCCGCTTTCGGGTGCGCCTTGTTAACGCACAGCGTTTCACGATTCATAACCGCGAAAGTCCAATCTTCGAGCGGGACGTTATACAGGCGCTCAATAGCAAACTTCGCCGCCGCGTCAAGCTCTGCGGTGTCCGTGAGCCGGATTGTCATCCGCTCCGCCGTGCAGTAGTTAAAACCCTTTTCGTGGATAATCATTTTTTACTCTTCCTTTCTGCCCATGAGTTGGGCTGTGCCGTCGTTTTCGGTCTCGGTAATGTCTGTGCATTCCCCGACCGCAAAAGCGCCGTGTGGCGCGTTGTGTGGCGTTAAACAAAGCGTAGACGTGCCGGTGATCTCTCCGAACGTCAATAGACGCTGCTGTATGGCGGTGTATATCTCCTTGTAAGGCTTACCCGCCGCTATCCCGGCGCGTATCTCTTCGGCTATCACCCGCTCAATGAGCATTAACGCCGTCAGCTCTTCGACGTGTGCGCGGTCTCTGTCCGTGATTCCCGCCGCCTTGTTCGCTATCCGGGAGATCGACGTATAATACCGTACCGCGTGCTTTGAGCCTTGCCCCGTGGCGTACTCTACAAGCTCGCGTATCGCGTCCGTCTCCTGCTTGCGTACCGCCTTTGTAAGCGCTCGCGTATCCTGCCATATCGGGCTGTTGCGCTCCAACAGAAGCGACCGCATAGCGTAGAACTGTTTTACAAGCTCTTTCTTGAACGCCCGTACCGTCTCTGTGTTCCGGGCGTAGGTCATTAAAGCGTTGCTTGCTGTTCGTTGAGCCGGTAACGTCTTTCCGGCTGTCCCCTGCCTTTGATTTCTGCGATTTCAAATCGCAGTATTCCGAACTCTTCAAGGTCTGCCTTGTGGGTCTGAATAAGCCGGTTAACCGTGCGGCGATTCATCCCGGCGGCTTCGGCTATAATCTCGCTTGTGGTGTACGGCTCATGTGTCGGCGCTTGTGACTTCCAGAAAACAAGCTGTATTGTTTTGGGCATAAAAAACACCTTTCTGCAAATCTCCACTTGCAAAAAGGCTGTAAAGGGGTATAATGAATTTACCCCTTTCAAGCCTTGCGCTTGTGGGCGTTGGTCTCCCCGTGTTGTCGCTCCGCCAAGATTGCCAACACGGGGGGATTTTATTTTTCTTCGGCCAGAAGCAAATGAACGCCTTTTCTTATCGCTTCACCTTTTGTTATGCCGTGCTTTTCGCAGTAGTCATTCAGTTTCCTGTCTGTCTCCGCGTCCAGCCTAACAGATGTTCGGATATTTATAGGGTTCTCCGTCTTTGGCCGTCCGGTGCGTGGGCTCATGTCATCACCTCACTTTTGAGCACACATGAATTATACTTTATGCACGCTCAAAAGTCAATAGAAAAATAGATAAAAATTCGGGGGGGAAAATCCCCGCTTGCTTTTATCTGCGATCCTGCATATAATGTTTTTATCCCACGGCATAATAAAAAATGGAGGCTGAAAGAAAATGAAAAAAGCGATCTCGTTTTTCCTTGCTCTCTCGCTTGTCCTTGTGCTGTGCGCTTGCAGCGGCTCGTCCGGGCCAGACCCGAAAGACTACACGCCGGAGGATATTATAAACGGTCTTTCCTCTGCCGGGTGTTCTGTCGGGGATATAACGGCATACACCGCAGAAACCGACCCAAACCAGAAATTAGGCCGTCCGAATGAATACACGGGAAAAGCAGATTTTGAAATTCCCGGTATTGAGACGATCAACACGGCAACGGTTGAAACGTTCGCCAACAAAGCGGATTGTAAATCCCGGTATGATTATCTGAATCAGTTTACCGGCGCAGATTTGGGCGCGTTCGGTCTGAATCAGTATATGTACAAGTCGGATTATGCTATTCTTCGCATTCCGTATGAAGTGACGCCGGAAGATGCCGGAACGTATGAAACGGCTTTTCATTCTTTTGTAGGTTCGTGACTTCTCCCCCACTTGTGGGGGGAAGAAACCGGCTTATCAGCCGGGGAACATTCTATAATATGAAGAAAAGAGCGGGATTTAATTCCCGCTCTTTCTTATTCCCCGATCTGCCGCCGTTCCCCATAAGCGGGAAAAGCGCTTATTTTATCGCCTTTGCAATGGCTCTTTCCGCGACCTCTGCCCATTTGTCGGCGTTCTTTGCCTCCGATGCCTCCATCCAATGGGATTGCGCTTGCGGATGCATATCCGTTGTGAAAACAAGATTCTTGTCCGTGGCGTGGAGTATCGCGCCCTTGCGGTGTCTCCATCCTTTACCCTCATAAAAAACGGCGTGCCGGTTGTCCTGATCTACCATGACTTTACCGTAATAGAGATACCGCGCCTGATCTCCGGTGTATATGATCTCATTCCCGACCGTGTGAGCGAGCTTTGAGAATGTGCCGGTAAGCGCCGGAACAAAGGGGTCTGTATCTTTCAAAGCCTGTTCCGCAACGACCGTTTCAGCGTACTTTACCGCCTTTCTGAACGTCTTAGCGGGCAGGGTCTTAATGTTTACTGTCAGCTTCATAATGCCCTCCTATAATAATTCCGTCTGCATTTCCTCCGAATCTGCAAGCATAAAGGGAATAAATGCAAACATTTTTTCGTTTTCTGCTTACATTTTAGGGATTTCTGCAAACGTTATCGTAAAGCCGTGGGTTAATCGTAAAGCCGTGGGTTATTTGGCTTTCTTAAAAAACCGTTGGCTTTTTTGGCTTTCGCCCCCGAACGCCCCCGGACGGCTGCGAATCGCTGCCAATCGCAGCGAATGGGTACGAATCGCAGCTCCGCGCCCCGTTCATAAAAAGTTATTGAAATTAGCTTACATTCCGCATATAATAGGCTTACACGGATGGGGGAATACAAATGGATATTCAATACTCCAAGCGAGCCGTAAAAGCTATAGCCGGGATGGACAGGCCGACAAAGCAGCGTATACGAACGGCAATAGAGAAGATACCGGAGGGCGATATAAAGCCGTTGCAAGGGTATCCAGGCTCATACCGGCTGCGTGTCGGAGATTGGCGCATCCTGTTTTCTTTCCCTGCTTCCGGTGTGCTGTTGATAGAAAAGATTGCTCCGCGTGGTGAAGTTTACAAGGGGGTGTAAAGAATGTCACCGGTAAGAGATCAGCTAAACCACATGATAGACTATCTGCCAGAGGCAGAACAGGCGCTTTTGCTTGAGATCGTCCGGCGCTTTGTTTCGGATGATGTTGCTACGCCCGACGATATAGCGGCGATCTCCGCAGCTCGCAAGGAATACGATAGCGGGGAAACCGTTGCCCATGCTTCCGTATGGGGTTAACAGAAGATTGAGCGTAAATACCGGCGTAGTGCTTCGGCTCTGCGCCGGTTTCCCTTTCCCCCGGAAATATGCGGCAATCTGCAAGCAATTGTATACAGATGCTTGCAAATGCTATCAAACGCCCGCAGATGATTTATTTATACAGAAAGAAAAAAGTGTATAAATAAGTCTTGCATTATCGCCCGGCGTGCGGTATAATATGGGCGTGTAGTAGTCGATAGATCGAGTACGGCGGGGTACCTCCTTCTTTTACCCTCCGGTGTCTTAGGATGCCGGAGGGGTTTTTATATCTTGCATTTCTGCGGAAAGTGCGGTATACTATTTATGCGGGTTTCATCCTTTCCAGCGTCCCCCGGTATCGTTTGATACCGGGGATTTTTAATACAAACTTTCTGGTACAAAGCTATAAATCCATCTGCGAAACGAACAAGCGCATAGCCACGGAGCGTTACGGAGCGTTACGTACCGTTACGGAGCGTAACGAAGCGTAACGAAGCGGGGCAATATGCCCCGCTTTTATTTCTTGCCGAATTTAGCGAGATACTTTTGCAGCTTCGGATTGACTTCTGCTTTGCTGCCCTTGACCTCTTCGACCGTTTCCGTGATCTCATCCATGAACGCAAGCATGAGATTGCACCAGACCGGCAGACCGTCCGAAAGCGCCGTAAGGTGCATTTCCCCGAAAATGGGCTTGCATACATCCTCGCCGAAAAGCCCGTTGATGATCTCGCGCATATCGGTATCCGCCTTTTCCGCGACAGGGAAAAAGTTATCGGCCGGGGCTTCCTCCGCTTCCTTGCCGAAAGCCTCTTGACGCTTTGCCAGCTCTTCACACGCTGCAAGAAACCGCTTTACAAAGCCGGTATCCATCGGGTTAAAGCGGATAACCACTTTCCCGTTGATGTTGTATTCCTGAACGTTCGATACAGAGATATTTTTCATTTTTTATCCTCCTGAAAATCATTTGCCGCGTCCGCGGTTTCTCTCTTCGGTGTAGGTGTAAACCGCATCGCCGACCTTTCGCCTGTCAAGCTCAACCGTCGTGTGGATGTTTATCGGCTCGCGGCTTCCTGTTAAACGGTCGAGAAGCGCGTCCAGCTTACTTTCAAGCTCCGGGGATATGCCATAACCGCCAGAACCGGAAAACGCATTCGGCGGCACTACGCCGCCCATAGCAACGGCGGGCATACGAAAGCCGCCCATGTTGGCGAGCTGTTCCCCGATAGAAAAGCGGTTTGCCTCCGCGATCAAGCCGGAAGAGATAGACCGCATCTGTGCCGTTAATCCTCTCTCGGAATCGCCTAAGCCCTCTTCAATGCCCGCGCCGATGTTCTCGCCGATCTGCTCCCGGAAAACCTTAGACGGGGAGTGAATGCCGAGAATGTTCTTTGCGCTCTGTAAAAGGTTTCTGCACATCTGCTGGATTGCACCCGTGAGCCATTGCCAAGCACGATTCAGACCGTCGATAATACCGTTAACGATGTTCGTACCAATGTCCGCCCAATTGATGTTCCGCGCCGTGTCAATAAGGCTGCGCAGCTTGTCCGTGATTCTCTGTTTAAGCTGCCCGAACGCCTGTATAACGTTATTGATCTTGTTTAAAACGCCCTGCTTCAATCCGGCCATGATGTTACCGCCGATCTCTGCCATAACCGTAGACGGGGAATGAATACCAAAACCATCCTTAAAGCCGTCGATAAACGGTTTAATGATGTTATTCCAAAGCCAGAGACCGATATTTTTTACACCGTTCCAGAGACCTTGCAGCAGACCGAGAATAACAAATTCCCCATCCTGTATAGCGTTTTCGTTCCACCAATTAACGACAGATTGCCACGCTTCGCCGATTATGCCGCGCAGAAGATCAATAGTAGCGCTCCATATTGCGCCGCTAAGTTCCGTAACTGCTTTCACAATCCCGGCAAAGTCTATGTTTTGAAAAGCGCTTATTACGCCGTTATAGATCGTCTGACCGAGAGAAAGCCAATCAATAGAACGTATTGCATCCGTAAGCCCGTTAAGCAGACCAACGGCGAATTGAGACAGCGCCGACATAGCAGCGCCCCAATCGAAATTCTGAATAAATCCGACTAAGCCATGCAGGATAATTCGGAATTTTGCCGTAAACAGAATACCAAGATTCCGCCAATCTACGGAGGAAATAACGTTGCTAAGGAACGTAGCAATATTCCCAGCAAGCCCCATCCAATCAAACGTTGTCAGAGCTACCGCAAGGAATGTCAAAGCCCCGTCCAGATACCCGCCGAGCTGCGAGCCGATACCCGCCCAATCCACGGACGCGATCATGTCATTGAGCTTTCCGGTAAGCAGGGACGCCGCTTTCGACCATTCCCCGGCCTTGATTGCCGCCGCGATCTTTGCCGGGAGGCTTTCAGCGTCCACGGCGGTTTCTTCAAACGCTGTCGCGCCGCTTCCTCCGCCTCCACCGCCGCCGCTGTCCGTGTCCTGCGCCACGGTAAGGGTATCTATACCCATGAGCTGCTTTTTTGCTTCCTTAGCGTTCCCGGCTGCGCCTCCGAGATTGTCAGAAAGTTTCCCGGTACTTGCTACCGCCTTTTTGAATGAGCCGCGACCGGTAAGCACCGCCATAAACTGCGCTACGGCCTGCGCTGCCGTGTTGAGCATAGCAATGAGCCTTTGCAGTACGGGCGCTACCGCGTTAAGGACAGGCGCGAACGCCGCGCCCCAAGAGGCTTTCAGCCCCGTGAGGGAAGATTTCAGCGCGTTTATATTGCCCTGCGTTTCTTTGTCGCTCTTCGCAAACTCGGATACCGCTTGCGTGACATACTGCCGCATCTTGCTTACAAGAGCCGTCACGGTACGAAGTCCGACGCCGAACAGCAAGGCGCTTTTCAGCCCTTTCTTGAACATATCGGAAAAGCCGTCTTTCATTTGGCTGCTTTTCTCGGCTATCGCATCTTTCGCACGACCGGCAACGGCTCCGATACCGCCGAAAATCCTTTGGCCGGATACGACCTTTGAAAGAATGCCCTGCCGCTTCTGCAAGCGTTGCAGCGCGGAGGTATTAACATCTACCGACCGCGCCGCATCGTCATAGTTTTTTTGAAGCTCTGAAACGGTGTTCTTCTGCTGCTCCAAAATCGCCTCTTGTTCGGCAAGCTGCTTTTTTATATTTTCCTGTTCTACAAAATCAACGGCGCGTATTTTCCCCTGTCCGTTGGTCTTTGCCTCGCTCGCTGCAAGCTGTTCTTTCAGCTTTGCCACGCTCGCCGCCGTCTCTTCGGCTTTCTGCTTTGCTTCGTCGAGCTGCGGGGCAAGGTTTATTTTCGCTTGCGCCGCATCGTTGATCTTGCTTTTCAGATTATCAATAGCGCGATTCAGCGCGGCAAGCTCCCGCGCCGCCTTGCTATCGTCTATACCGACCTTAAACCGAATATCTTTCAATCTGTTTCACCACCTTTCACCCGTAAGGGCTTATTTGTGCCGGAATGCATACACGATAGAGTACGCAAGCAGCACCGCAAATTCACAAGCGAGCGTTGCAATAACGCCGCCCCAAAATGCCGGAAATGTAACCATGTTTTTTCACTCTCCTATTTTTCAAAGCTCGTATACCGTGCGGTACAGTATCCCTGTAATGCGCCCGCACGTCTGCGCCATACGGTACGGGAATCTATACCAAGCTCATCCATAAGGACATCCGCGCCGTATTTCAGCTTATCGACATACAGCACAACAAGAATACGCCGATCGTCCTTGTCGAGCCTATCAAGCGCCCGGTATGCAAGCCGGGCTTTGCCATCAAAATAGCTTAAATCAGCCTTTAGCCGCTCTATCCGGTCGAGAGCTGATACAAGCCATTCCTCGCGCTTGTTCCCGCCGCCCTGTACCGGTGTCGAGCCGGTCGTTGAGCTTTTGATAGATGTTAACCGCGCCTGTTCCTCTGCGATCTCGTCCGGTATCTCGGCTATGCGCCGTTCGTAATACCGGAGTTTGGAAAGATCGTCTTTGCATAGGGCTTCCATAAATTCATTCATTGCGCATACCTCCGAAATTACCGTCTAACAAGCCGTAGCATTTACCGGCTTCCAGAATAAAATCATTGTGCCAGCGTTTGGCCGTCTGATACGATACGAAAAGCGCCATAGCCGCGCCCTCTAAAGAGTGGCTTTGCTTAAAGAAAACCATGTCAATAAGGGCTTGCCGTTCCGCTCCGTTTTTGAGCTTTCCGGTGTTCTCTATGGCTTGCCGTACCGCGTCATACTCTACGGCTTCAATGCCCGTCAGCTCGCGCAGCGCTGCCGCCTCTGCCGTTCTGGACACTCCGCCGCCTCCGGCTGAAAAACTGTAATTCGGGGTTATGCTCTGATTCTTCATCGTTTGGAGCTTGTCGCAAAGCTCCGGGTATGCTCTAATTGCGGATTTCATGTAACCCCACCAGCGAAAGCGGGGCTTGCTCATGGGTCAATGTCCTTTCACCATTTCGATTTGTGCGCCGGTACATGAAAGTTTCTGATCTCCACCGTGAAAAGCTCTGCGCCCTGTTCGGCGGCGCTGCGTAAATCCTTGTCGATCTCCCGCGCACACCCTAAAAGGTTTTCGAGCTTCCCGGCGGCTTTCTCCGGGATGGTTGCCCCGCAATGGGGACACCTTGCCGCCATACCGTCATAGAGCGTTGACGCCGCCCCGCAGTTATGGCACTTGATCGTTACATAGCACATTGTTTCACCCCCTATTCCGGGAAATGGATTCTGTTATCTCTTCCAGATTCCCCCGCGTAATTCCATATAACCCGCGTAAGGCTGTACGCTACGGCGTCTACGGTGTGGTTGTTCGCGTCGGGAAGCTCGCCGGTAATATTGCCGTCCTTGTCCGTCATGTATTCGTACTCCGTAAACTCTCTATAGGCGTTCGGAGTGCGTGCCGGGTCAATGATGATCTTCCGGTGCTGTAGCCAATTTATACGGTATCGCACAGCGTCCGGGCGCTTGTATGTCGCTCTTGCTTCTATGCCGTTTGCGCGTAGATCAACTATGCTTTTCGGCTCTGCGCTGTCGCAATAAGCCACCATTGCGCCATCGGTAAGCGGCATAACCTTAGACCATGCTTTATACTTTCCCCGCATCAGCTCCGCAAGCTCTGAATTACGCAAGCGCCGCTTGTATATCTCATCCAGCAAATAAAGCTCTTCCGTCTTTCGGTTATAGCTCACGCGGATATAACAAGCCGGGTCTATCGTAAAGCCAAAATCAACACCGTCATAGAAGTATCCCATTCCGGCGATCTCCTCATCCGTGATCGTCCGTACTGTGACATTGGGGAATACCTCGCCGCCCGCGCCTATCGGCTCGCCCATGTATTCATGGCGGTATGCGTCAAGGTTAACGGCTTTCAGGTGTTCGGCTTCCTCTATGAACGCCTCGCCGAGCCATTCCGGGGGCATCATTGTATAGTCTGTGCGCACGGTCAAGGCTCGATCATCCGGCACGTTTACAAGCCGATTCATCCAGTTGTTAAGGCTTATAGGCGGGTTAAACGTGCGGAAGATGGTAAACACCTTTCCGCCGCGCTGTACCGACTGCGTTACATTACGTAATGTTCTCTCGTTCTGAATTTCGCAACATTCTTCATACCATTGATAGCGGAAATACGTCCGCCCCGGCGCTCTGATTGATTTTAGCTTTGTAGCCTCATCCAGACCGCGAAAGATAATAGCCTGTCCCGTGGGCTTGTACGTCGCTCTCATGGGGCTTGTGGTAAGCGTCCATAAATCCGAAGCATCAAGCGTATCTATCGCCCATTCGATCTGTGCAAAGACGCTTTCCCGCAGCGTAGCGCCGACACGCCGGAAGCAAATCCCGCTCGCCGTGCTGTCGTTCATTATGCCGTTCACGATTTCCAGAGAAGCAACGGAGGATTTACCGGAACCGCGACCGCCCGGAAGATTGTATATGCTGTGCCGCTGTGCCTGTATATCCTCATGGAGAGGGACGTATACCGGGGCTATATGCTGCGTTATGTCCCGCTGCGCTGCCCGCTCTTTCAGCTCGTCGGCGATCTTCTTTGATGCTTCGAGAGCTGCGAGACGCTTTTCTATGTCATTCCTCATTGCTCGCCTCAAGCGCCTTTATGCGCTCCAAAACGTCCCCGATCTCCGTATACCGTGCGCCGTGCTTTAATATGGCCTCTGCTGCATTGAGCCGTGTTTGCTGTGATGCTCTTTCGTCCTGCATGATTGCTACCATCGTAGATACTGCGTTACACGTTGAGCGTTGAAGCATATCTCGCGTTGATATTATCAAGCCTTCTCTGGCTTCGTCGTACTTCTTACGAAACTCCGGGTTACTTACTCGGTGTGAAATCGTTACCGGCGTACATCCGAGCTTTTTAGCCGCCATCTTTTGTGTTGGCGTTGTAAGAAGCGCCTCTAATATGTCCTCGTCCCGTATCCGGTTTATAACCTCACCCCCTCAAAAGCATTTGTTTTCATAAATCCGGGCATAAGAAAGCACCCCGCAGTATTACGGGATGCTTTTTCGTTATCGTCCCCGGATAAGCTCATTGATCATCACACGCCCGATCTTGCTTTTCCGTTCATCTTCCTCAAACTGCGCCGCGTATTTTTCAATAGCTGCGCCCACGCCGGAAAGATTGATTCTTTTTGCTGCAAGGTCTCTCTGTGCCGCTTCACGCGCTTTCTTCTCTACGTTGCCCAGCTCGACGGAATCAAGCTGCACCGTGCGGGAAAGCTCCTTGTATCGCTCCTCGTTCGCCGCTCGCTGCTTCTCTTCCTGCCGCTTGCTGTATTCAGCCGCAAGGGAAGCATACGCCCGCTGATACTCCGGCGTGCTTCTCTCAAGCTGAATCTTTGTAGCCGCCCGGAGATAACTTTCATCGTCCGGGAAGTCCTCGCGGCTCACCGCATCCAGCGCGTTAACGTTGTCGCCACTAAGCCGCTGAATCACTTCTTTAATTTCGCTCATGTTTTTACCTCCTTGTTAAACGCCCCTAAAGTGCGTCAGAATCATTTTTTCAAGTTCTGCGTCATTTGATACGCCCGCCACCATAGAACGCACTACAGCGGCTTTCTGCTTGTACTCGTGCAGCATTCCGATGATGTTTTGAATCTGTCCGGCGTTCAGACCGTCCACGGCTTCAAGAACCATCTGCGCCGCTTCGTATGTCTGCATCAGTCTTTCCCCCCTCTCTTGTTGAATCCGCACTTGTCGTTGCATACGCCGTGGTAAGGCATCGGGCAGAGCTTACCGACGGCAGGGGAGACACAGACGCGCATACAAACATACTCCCCAAAATACGCGCATTCTTTCCCGATGCAGTCCGCCGCGCCGTTTCTCCCGTCACGGAGAGGGCAGAACATACGCACATCTTCTTCAATTGTCGGCATCGTCCCGCGCCTCCTTGATCTGCTCTTTCATGCCCTCAACAACGGGCTGTAGCTTGTGTACGGCGTCTATGCCGTCCATCAAAAGCTCTTTCGTTTTCTCTGCAAGGTTTTCTTTCGCCTGTCTGCATTGTCTTTTCAGCTCTGTCATGCTGTGACCTCCTTCGTGTTCTTGATGTTGTTCATGCTGTCCGCGCACGCTTCCGCAAGTTCCCAACCGGCCTGTACTTCGTATAGCCGCAGCTCCCGAATTTTGGCGGACATGAAATGGTTTATTCGGTAATTGCAGCCGGGGAAAAATTTCGTTGAAAAATATTGATCGACGAGATACGGGTATGTTTCCGGGTCTATATCGAAATAACCAAGCTCCGCGTCTTTCTCGTCAATGTACGGCAGTTTCTCCATCAGCCGCCGGGCATTGTCCTTGCCGATGGGTATATGTTCCATGCCGAGCCGTTCGGCGTAGGCTTTGAAAAAATACTCAAAGATAGACAGATTCTGTTCCAGCGTGAAAACTTTTTTCTTGTCGGGAATATCTTCATACGCCCTTGTTGCTACCTTGCGGAAGATTTCAAAATCCATTTTTTAGCACCCCTTTTCCATGTGGCGGAGAAGTTCAAACGCCCCGCGTTTGTGCTTCCCTCTTATATACGCGAAAGAAAATTTATTTTCTTTCCCTCTTACTTACTTACGCTATAGTTATAGTTAACGTTATAGTTCAGGAACGAAACCGGAACCAGAATGGAACCAGAATGGAACCAGAGGCTAAATAGCTTGCTCATACCGGCCTTTTTCATCGGTCTGCAACGACTGATATTCCGCTTGCCATTCCGTAGGGTGGTAGCGGTCATTTTTCAGCGTGTTGTTGATCTTCCAATCCCTAACGACTATCACGCCGGAAGAAAACCGGATGATAAACCCGGCCTTTTCCAATTCGTCAATATCTGATTCACCGCATCCGACAGAGCGGGCTATACCTTTGGGACGGCTGACAAACCCGTCGTCGTCCCCGTGCATACCAAGGTGGAAGTACAGGCATTGAGCGGATACCGGAAGATCAAGAAAATCGTCCGTGTCTATCACGGCAAGGGAAAACATTCTTTTACTTGCCATCAGCACTCATACTCCAATACCGAAATATCGCCGAGCTTGTCATAAACGGCCATCGCTGCCGGAGAGGAAAAGGCTCTTTCCGCAAGCTCCGTTGCAGCGGTATTCCCGCTCTTTGCTTCCGCATAGCACCGGAAAGCAAGGCCGACGGCCTCCGTATCCGCTGCCGCGATCTCCGCATAAAGGGCGGCAATTTGGCGCTTCTTTTCTTCTCGCGCTTTGCGTTCCTTTTCGAGCGTTCTTTCCACTTGTTCACGCAGTTTTGTTTCGTTCATGTTTTTATCCTCCGTTCTTTTTGTATGATCTTGTCAACCGCCGCTTTCGGCGTCGGGTCTGGTAGTCCGTAGGCGTTGCGCCGGTCTATCTGTTCCTCGATCTGCTTATACTCCCGGCGCTTCGCCTGATACCGTTTCCGGCTCGATTTGGACATAGTACCCCCTTGCGTGGTGCGTTTCCCCTTTTCAGAGGCCGCTAAAGGCTTTCGCTATGTACTGATCGAGCGTTTCAACGTCAATCAGAAAGTTTTTTCCGAGCCGTACCGACGGAATAGCGCCGGTCTTTACCAGCGTTCGGAAATAGTTTTTCGTAAGCGCGGAATCCGGGTCTTGCTCCTTGATGTAGTTGTATGCTTTTGGAAGCGTTCGTAATTTCGTCATGCTGTATTCTCCTTTCAAAGTCCGAAAAAATAAAATGAGCCTATCGCGTTCGCTCTGTTACCAAGCGACCGTAATAGGCTCATAGGCTCATTCGTGCGGGAATTTCTTCCATGCACGTTTTGTCATTCGATTGCTTAGTATTATATCACGTTTTAGCCGATTTTGCAAGCCTTCAATACGTCATTCATGGTATTTGCTGCGGATTCTTTTGCTGCCTCGATCTCGTGTGAATATATATCAAGCGTGGTTTTCGTGGATTTATGGCCGAGCGTTTTTGACACGGTAACTATATCTACGCCGTGCGCGATCATCAAAGAAGCGTATGTATGCCGGAATTGGTGCGGGGTAAAGCCCTGTATTCCGTGCCGTTTAAATACGTCGTGCAAAAGCCTATTTATATAGCTGGGTTGCATTGCAGCGCCGAGAGGCCGGCAGAACACATACCCGTTATCCTCCCATGCGCCGCAGAGCCGGAAACGCTCTAAATTGTACCAATTTCGGTATTGCCTAAGAATTGATATAAGCTCATCGGGAAGCGCTACATAGCGGACATTTTTTGTTTTCGTGCATTTTTCTATCGTGCCGGTTTCTTTTGTGTAAATAATTCCGGCATCAATCAAGAGACGCTTTTTTTCAAAGTCAATCTTTTCCCAATGGATAGCGCATAACTCGCCGCATCTGCACCCGGTAGATAAGAGCGTGTAAACAATCGCCTTTGTCCGTATAGGCTCATCTTCCAGCGCTTCAAGAACGGCTTTTACATTGCTTTCCTGTAAGCATTTCCGCTCTTTGTTTTCCCGCTTCGGCGGCGTCGCCTTTTCCGCTGCGTTGTATGGCACAATCATTTCACGTTCCGCCTGTCCGAGAATCGTTGACATCAGCCCGTGAAAATGGGCTATTGTTGCATTCGTCAACGTCGTTTTCTTCCTGCTCACCTTAAACGATTTCTTGAAGTCAAGCCCTGTATGCTCGCATATTCTTCTTGCCATTTTCTCTGAAATTTCCTCGCCCCGGCATACCGCCGCAGTATCTTTTCCGTTGACGTGAAACTCCCGATCAAACCGCCTCGCGCCTCCCGCTTTCTCTATAAGCGGTCTAAACTCTATAAGCGGTTTGCATCTAACTGTTTCTTGCCGTTCGCCCGGCTTTGAGAGCTTGACGTAAAATTCGTTTAAGTGCTGCGGTCTTATGTCGCGTAGTTTCATATGGCCAAATTCGGCGTTAAGGCGCTTCAAAAGCCAGCGGTAAGAAGAAAGCGTCGTTGCCGATAATCCGTCACGCTGCTTTAGTTGCATAAAATATTCGGCGTATTCTGTGAACGTCTGCCCATCATCCGGACGGAAACCGAGGTTTATTCGATTCTCAAAATCAAACGCCGCTTTCTGCACGGCCTTTTCCATCTGCTTTTCTGTCATTGGCTTGTCCGGTGTCCACGTCATGTAATGGCGTATCTGCTTGTTTGCGGCAGTCCTGCCGCACGATACCGTGATCTTGTAACTATTCTCGCTTATCTTCCGTATGCTTGCCATTGTGTGAGCCTCCTTTTTCTTTTGCGCCGTGCTATCCGCCTTTTGTCGTAGACGCCCCCGTTTTGATCTCGCGGTAATTGATTATCATTTCCCGCGCTTCTCCGCATCGGCGGCAGGGAATAATAACGCCCTTGCATACCGCGCCATCACGAACGGGGAACATCTTTTGATTGCAGACGGGGCAGAGATACCACGGTTGTCCCTTTATCAGCTTTACCATGTATCAACCTTTCCGGCGCACTATCGGCGCACAACGTAGGATATACGGCGGTTTTCGTTGCTTCGCGTTCGATTGCAAATGCATTGAAAAAACAGGTTTCTTTGTGCGAATCCTGCGCACCGATGAACGCGGTTGAACATGGTTACGCACATTTTCACTTATATTCAGCCATTCGTTAAATCACCTCGTA
>ERZ772892.431-NODE-431-length-52595-cov-21.157442_pt1 | contig 52595 bp, 42 predicted proteins | sample MGYA00512126_ERZ772892 | MGnify/ENA primary metagenome ERZ772892 (study PRJEB29015, sample SAMEA2737697) | human gut metagenome | biome: human gut; feature: human-associated habitat; material: faeces | place: China | collected 2012 ... | reverse complement strand
CGCCGATTCTATCCTCTTTTGCAAGCATGGTTTCAAGGGGCAATATCGCTCTCAGCCGCGGCCACGGCCGGAAACGCTTCACTCCCCAATCCCAACATACTCACGCAAGGCAGGCTACGCTGCACACAGCACACGATTCTGTGCACCGCAATGCAGGTTCTATCCTGTTTCGTACGCAGTCCGGGTTTCCCGAAGGAACGGTACGGCTGTCGCACAAGAACAGGTCTCCACGGAATCCGGGTCGGTTGGTATATGCCATTACACCTCGCCCGGAAACCTTAACCCCCAGCACCCACCCTAATCTGGGCGAAAAAAGCAAGCACCAGGGACTTCATCGATATGCCCTTAAAAGGATTTTTAGGCCCTTCTTCGAGATCGGAACGCTTTGACTAGGATACAGCGCCACCATTGTTATCATACCATATCCAATGTAAATATACAAGGGCGAATTCGCAAAAAAATTTGTTTCTCCGCTCAATCTTCAGAATTATCGTAAAAAACGGGAAGAACCCCGAAAACTCCGGACATTCGACAGGAAAATACAAAAGACAGAAGAACTCCCCCCGCTCTTTTTTGTACTGTACCTATGCACAAATATTCATTTCCTGCGGATGCACGAAAAAAAGCCGCCGGCAAAACGCCGGCGGCACAAAGAAAGCATTCTGAAGTTCAGGATTTCCGCATTGCGCGCAGTGCATTGAGGATCGCGATCACCGCAACGCCGACGTCCGCAAACACGGACATCCATACGGAGGCAATGCCACAGGCGCCGAGCACCAGACAAATGCCCTTGACCGCCAGTGCAAAGACGATATTCTCCTTCGCGATCAGGCAGGTGCGCTTTGCGATCCGCAGAAGTGCGGGCAGCTTGCAGATGTCATCGTTCAGAATGACCGCATCCGCCGCCTCGACCGCCGCGTCGCTGCCGACGCCGCCCATCGCGATGCCGACATCTGCCATCGTCAGAACCGGAGCGTCGTTCACGCCGTCGCCCACAAAGACCAGCGCGCCCCTGCCCCGCTCCTCTTTGAGTATTTCTTCCACATGCGCGACCTTATCCTGCGGAAGAAGTTGTGCATGGAATTCCGTCAGGCCGCAGGCCTCGGCGCACTGCTCGGCAGAAGCCTTGTTGTCGCCTGTCAGCATCACCGTGCGGCGGACGCCCTTGCGGTGCAGCTCCGAAAGCATTTCCGGAACGCCTTCGCGCGGCGAATCACCGATCACGATCGCACCAAGGTACTCGCCCTCCACGGCAACAAACAGGACTGTTCCGACCTCATCGACCTCCGGCAGTGTGACACCGCACTTTTCCATCAGGCGGCGGTTGCCGACGGCGGCCTTTTTGCCGTCTACGACGGCAGTGATGCCGTTGCCGGCAACTTCCATGATCTCGCCGGCCTCTCCCGCAGGTGCAGGAACCGCCTCGCGGATGGTCTTGGAGATGGGATGGTTGGAGTACTGCTCACAGAGAGAGGCGACCCGCAGGATCTCATCCCGCTTTTCCTCCGGCAGCACCTTGCGGATGGAGAACTCACCCGCTGTCAGCGTGCCGGTCTTGTCAAATACAAAAGTATTCGCTTTAGCCAGCTGCTCCAGCGTCACGCCGCCCTTGACGACGATACCCAGCTTGGCTGATGCGCCCATGCCGGAGAAGAACGCCAGCGGCACGGAAATGACCAGCGCGCAGGGGCAGGAAATGACGAGGAAAGTCAGCGCTCTGGACAGCCACTCAAAGAAGGGCTGATGGAAGAAGATCGGCGGGACCGCCGCCAGCAGCACGGCCGCAATGACCACGCTGGGGGTATAATACTTTGCGAATTTGGTGATCAGGCGTTCTGCGTTCGCTTTTTTCTCCGCAGCGGATTCCACCAGAGAGAGAATTCTCGCAACGGTGGACTGCGCATAAGCGCTTTCCGCACGAATTTTCAGAACGCCGTTGATATTGACGCTTCCGGAGATGACGGTGCTTCCCGCTCCGACTTCGGCCGGCATGGACTCGCCTGTCACCTTGGCGGTGTCCAGCGAAGCCTCGCCCTCGACGACCACGCCGTCGACCGGGATGCGCTCGCCCGCGCGGACGAGCAGAATGTCGCCCACCGCGACCTCTTCCGGCTCGACCTGAACCTCTTCGCCATCTCTCAGAACAACGGCCTGGTCGGGACGCAGATCCATCAGCGCAGAGATGGACTGACGGGAACGGGAAACCGCGACACTCTCAAACAGCTCACCGATCTGGAAAAACACCATCACGGCGGCAGCCTCTTTCCAGTCCTTCATGGCCAGCGCGCCGCAGGTGGCAAGACCCATCAGAAACTTTTCATCAAAAAGCTGGCCGTGGAAAATATTGACGATCGCTTCCCACAGCACATCATAGCCCGCCAGCAGCCACGCCGCCAGCATGAAGCCCGCCTGCCACCAGTCCTTCAGCAGAAAGCTGGCGCCGAACAGTACCAGAGATACAATGATGCGCGTGAGCAGCTTTTTCTGCTTGCGTGTCATCCGACGACCTCACAATCCGGCTCTACGCGGTGGATGGTCTTTTTGATCTTTGCAAGGCCCTCCGCCTCGTCCACGCCTTCGGCATATTCAACGATCATCTTCTGCGTCATGAAGCTGACGGTCACGGCACTGACCTCCGGCAGCTTTGCAATGGCATTTTCCATTTTTGCGGCGCAGTTTGCGCAGTCCAGATCACGAAGCTTGTAAGTTATTTTCATTTCTGTCACTCCTCAATATGTTCTTTTGCCATTCCGATGATGGTTTTGACATGGTCATCCGCCAATGCGTAGTAGGCTTGCCTGCCCGCACGGCGGCAGTTCACCAGCTTGGCCTGCTTCAGCAGACGAAGCTGATGCGAAACGGCGGAAATACTCATGCCCAGCTCCTCGCAGATGTCCGTGACGCTCAGCTCTGACTGAAACAGGGCATAAAGAATGCGGATCCGCGTAGAATCTCCGAATACCTTGAACAGCTCCGCCATCTCAAACAGGGCGTCCTCGTCCAGCACGTGATGCTGCTCCATTTTCCTTCCTCCCTTCACTTGACCGCTTGAATAATTGAGCAATCATTCAACTGTCTAGATAGTAACACTTCCCTGTGTTCCTGTCAAGTCCTTTTTCAGTTTTTTCGAAAAAATTTCCCGGCTGCGGTACAGCCGGGAAACGGTATCTTTATCCGTGGTGGTAGATCTTCTTATCCAGAGAGAAGATGCGGTTGCTGAACGTACCGACGGGAACGTCCGGCAGATTCTCGGCGTAGATCTCCATGCGGCTGTCGATCAGGTCGATATACGACAGCAGCTCCGCCTCTGCGCACATGGGCCGCACCGCCGCGCCGAACTCCGGCTCGCCGTGGTGGGAGAGGATCAGATGCTGCAATAGAACCGACTTTTCCTCCGGCACGCCCACTTCCGAGCAGACCTCCGCAGCCTCCTGCGCGCCCATGACAAGGTGACCCAGAAGCTGCCCCTTGGTGGAATAGTCCGTGACGATGCCAAGGTCAGAGAACACAAACTCGCGCTCCTTTGCAAAATCATGCAGCAGCGTCCCGGTCAGCAGCAGGCTGCGGTCGATGATCTCCGCGTAAAGGCCGGCAAGGAAATCCGCCATTTTCAGCATATTGGACGTGTGCATCAGAAGGCCGGAGAGGAAGCTGTGGTGGACGCTCTTGGCCGCCGGGATCTGCCGGAAGGCCTCCAGATGCCGCTGGAGCATGGTTTTCGCTGCCGCGCGGTAGTCAGCGTCGGTCAGGCTGTCGAGCATCCTGCGGATGTCATTGAGCGCCTCGTCCGGATCGATCGGCGCGACCGGCACGAGCGCAGCGGTGTCATAGCGATCCGCCGGTGCCGTCATGCGGATGCGGCTGACCGTAAGCTGCGGCATTCCCTTGAACTCGGACACCACGCCGCGCAGTTTGATGACCTTGCCGGTGTCTGACGGCGTGCCGCCCACCGGGCCGCTGTAGTCCCAGACCTTGATGTCCATGCTGCCGCTGCGATCGGCAATGCTTCCGCTCAGGAAGGGCTTTCCTGCGGCGGTCGTTTTCTGGTGGGCGTCTTTGAGTATGTAAAAACCCTCGACCTCGTCGCCTGGGATCATATCTGCAATCGGTTTATCGTATTCCATGATGGTTCCTTCCCGCCCTGCCGGGCTTCGTATTCCTGTTTATATTAACGGCCGTGGCCCGCGTTGTCAATAAAAAAGCAGGCGGCAAGACCAGCCGCCCGCAAAAATGCAGGTTACTGTGCAGCGCCCGTGCAGTGGCCGGCAAGACCGGACCGTACCATTACACCGAGGCAGAAAACCAGATCACCGCTCTGCGCGTACAGAAAATGTACTGCCATCAGGCGCAGCTCTTGCTTTTTTCCTTTCCCTGCACTATGATAGAAAAGAGATCATCAAGATGACGGAGGACCAGCATGGAAATTCTGAAAGAGCTTGCCGCCTATGTGCCGCAGAACGAGCAGGAAGAAAAGGACCGGACCCTGATCCTCGATTTCATCGAACGCAATGCGGACGCGTTTCTTCGCAGTAACCGCATCGCACACGTCACCGCTTCCGCATGGGTGACCAATCCGACACGTGACAAGGTGCTGATGGTCTATCACAAAATCTACGACTCCTGGTCCTGGTGCGGCGGGCATGCCGACGGCGACCGTGATCTGCTGCACGTCGCGCTGAAGGAGTGTCAAGAAGAAACCGGCCTGACGGAGGTCAAGCCGGTCGATGGGAAAATCTATTCCGTGGAATGTCTGACCGTGGACGGCCATGAGAAACGCGGTGTTTACGTTTCTTCTCACCTGCATCTGAATGTCACCTATCTGCTGGAAGCAGACGACAGGGCGCCCCTGCGTGTCTGTGCGGACGAGAACAGCGGTGTGGCATGGTTTTCGCCGGAAGAGGCTCTCCGTGCCTCTACGGAGCCATGGTTTGTTTCCCGCATCTATGCGAAGCTGAACGCGCGTCTTCCCCGCTGAACAAAAAACAGGAGCCCACAGGCTCCTCAGACTGTCAAAAAACCTATCGAACCGAAAGTTTCGGAGGGAAGAAAAGAGTGAAAGGGAACCGTCAGGGTTCCCTTTCGCGTTCAATAACCCGCCGCAGCGATCAAAATTGCAAAATAATACTACAAATATTGATTTTGCAATTTTGTAGGCAGCTTGTCAAAAAAGTCCAAAAGGACTTTTTTGACAAGCTGTCCTGCTTTTTATTCGTCGTAGTCGTCATAATCGTCGTCGTAATCGTCGTCCTCCGGGTCGATCTGCACGTCATAGGCAGGCTCCACGGAAACGTAGGTGTACGTCGACGGCGGAACTACCGGCAGGTCATCCGTTGTGCGGATGCTGTAATATGCTGCCGTTTCGGTCGGATAATGCTTCTTGCGCAGGCGCTTATTGACGCCGTCGGCGATCAGCGTATACAGGACGGCAAAGATCGGCACGCCAAGCATCATGCCGCCAAAGCCGAACACGCCGCCGAACACCAGAATGGCAACCAGCACCCACCAGTCGGAGATACCGAGTCTTTCGCCGAGAATTCGGTTTTCGACGATATTTCCGTCAATTTGCTGGAGAATCAACGTGAAAATCGTAAAATACAGCGCATTGAGCGGATCGTCGATCAGCAGCAGCAGTGCCGAGGGAACCAGACCGATGATCGGGCCGAAGAACGGGATGACGTTTGTCACGCCGACGATCGTCGAGATCAGCGGCGCATAGGGCAGCCGCATGATCAGCATCGCGATATAGGTCACAACGCCGACAAAGATCGCGTCAATGATCTTGCCCATGACATAGCCGCCGAAAATACGATCCGTCCGGCGCGCCAGCTCAAACAGGCGGTTGGCATGATTCGGTCTGAAAATCGCGACCGTGATCTTCTTGGCCTGCGATTTCAATTGTTTCTTAAATACCAGGATATAGACCGCCGCGACGATGCCAAGGAGAATACTGAATACCCCCATCACGACGTTATACACTGAGCTGGTCAGCCCGGAAACGAAGGCAGCAATGTCAATGCTGTTCAGTGTCTTGAGCACCCAGTCAAGCAGGCTGTCCACATTCTGGTTTACCCACTGTTCAAAGGGCGTGTCTGTGATGATATTGTCCAGCCAGCCGCTTACCGTCTTATAGTAGGCCTCGATTCTGTCCTTCTGCAGCAGTTCCTCCAGACTTGCGATCAGATTCGGGACGATCAGCGCAACCACGGCATACATGGCAAGCAGCAGAACAAGCACCGAAATAACAATACTGATGGTCTTACTGAGCGCCTTGGCGCGCTTTTCCGTCAACTTTTTACTCCTGGCAAACAGCTTGTCAAGCAGCCTCTGCGCGCGCACCATGATAGGATTCATCAGATAGGCGAAGAAGCAGCCATACAGGAGCGCGGAAATGATGTCCAAAAACTCCAGAATCAGATTATAAAACCCGCGTAAGTTGGAAAAAACCATCCAGAATACGCCGCCGGCTACGATCACCAGAAAGGCCGTCAGACCCCATTTTACATATTTTTCATTCCGATGCAGCTTCATACTTTCTCTCCTTCCACCGGATACGCCAGCGTCACCTGACGCTAATAGAATACCACGAAGCGGCGGAATCGTCAATCCGAAAAAAGTGCCGCAGGCGAAACGCCCGCGGCACATAAAACAAGCATTACATCATTAATCGCGGCGAAGGGCCTCGATGGGATTGAGCTTGGATGCCTTGACCGCAGGCAGCAGGCCGAAAACAACACCAATCAGGATGGAGAACACCACCGCGACCAGAATTGCCGGGGCACTGATTGCCGTAGGCGTATCCATGAATTTCGAGATGAGCTGCGACATACCGACGCCGCCCAGCACGCCGAGGATGCCGCCGATACCGGTCAGCACGCAGGCTTCCGTCAAAAACTGTGCCAGGATGCGGCGGCGCTTCGCGCCGATGGCCTTTTTCAGGCCGATTTCCGTCGTGCGCTCCGTGACCGTCACGAGCATAATGTTCATAACGCCCACGCCGCCGACCAGCAGCGAAATACTGGCGATCCAGATGAGCTGCTTGTTCGTGGAGCTGCTCATCTCCTGGAGCTGCTCCGCCTGCTTCAGGAGGTCGTCGCTGCGGTAGGAGAAGCCATTCTTAGAAGCCAGCGGCGCGATCTGATGCTCGGTCAGATAGTCCGCCACAGCCTTGCCCGCGCGGGTCATGTCGTCCGTGGAAGCCGCACGAACGGCAACGTTCTGCGGCTCGTCAAAGCGGTATGCCAGCGCCCACGCGCCCTCGGGGATGAATACCCGGCCGTTGGATTCGTTGGCGTACATGTAATAGTCCTCTTCGCTGTTGATCCGCGGTTCAAAGGAGGACTTGAGCGCGGCGACGCCGATCACCGTAAAAGGCTCGCCGCCGATCTCCACGATCTTGCCCACGGGATCGCCGTGGCCAATCAGCGAGGTCGCCGCTTTCTCGTCCAGAATGACGACCTTCTTTGCAGCTTCGTATTCCCCGGCTGCAAAGCCGCGCCCCAGCTTGATCTGGTAGCCGTTGACGGAGAAATAGCTGTCGTCAATGCCGTAGATCGAACCGCTGAAGGAGCTGTTCTGATAGAAAACCGTGTTGTCGGCAGAAGTGCGCTTGCGGAAGAGCGTCACGTCGGCCACGCCGTCGAGCTTGCGCATCTCGCTCTTCTGGGTGCTCGCGATCACCTTGACACCGAGGGGATTGTCATTATACATCATGTCATAGCTCATGTCATTCTGATAGAGCTGCACCGTCACAACATTGTTGCCCGATCCGATCAGGTTCTGCTTGATCTGTTCGTTGGTTCCCTTGATGGTCGAGATGATCGTAATGATGGACGCGATGCCGATGATGATGCCGAGCATGGTCAGGAAGGAGCGCAGCTTATGTCCAAGGACGCCCTGCAATGCAAGATGTACATTCTCAAACATTTCCATTCCCTCCTTTAATAGAGCACGCCGTCGTTAATGGCGTAGTCGCTGCCGCTTCCATCATCCTCTACGGTCTTCGCTCCGTCTTTGACGTTTTTGCCATAGGGGAAGGCAATGTAGTCTTCCTCCGACAGACCGCTCAGAATGCGAATATAACCCCAGAGCTGGTCACCGGTCGACACATAGGTCTTTTTCAGCAGGCCATCCTCGCCACGCTTGTAAACATAGGCGCGGGTTCCCTCTGTGCGCACATACATTGCCTCCAGATACAGGGCGCTGCCGTCGGTCTGGCTGCTGTCGCCAAAGTAAACGGTAACATAGTCGCCCTCCTGCAGCTCCGCACTTGCGTCGACTGCGATCATTGCATTGTAGTACGAGGCGTTGGGATTGGAGGAGCCGTAGTAGTCGTCGCCGCTGGTGGGCGTATCGGAAACCGAGTCGATCGTGCCTTCCGTGCTGACCATGCCGTTCATGCCCCAGCTCTCTACACGCACCTGCGCGCCGACAGTAAACTTTTGCAGGTCGAATTCGCTCAGAGTGGCTTTCACATAATAGCAGCCGCCGCCGGATACGGTCACGACGGGCTGGTTCTCCTGTGCCGCCGTTTCCGGATCGTTGAGGGCAATGACCGTACCGTCCACAAGCGCGGTCACAATACCGTTCTCCGCCTCGACCTTCATCTTCTCGTATTCGACCTGCGCCTGACGATAGGCAAGGTCACAGTCACGGATCTTTACCTGCTGCTCCGCGCGCATCTTTGCAATTTCTGCTGCGGTATAACCGGAGCTGTCGTCCGGAATGTCCGGCTCCACGGGCGCGGGTTCCGGCGCGTCGTCGGCGATCTCCGGCGGTGCAAAATAGGCAAACTTTATTGCGCCGGTGTCGGCATTGCGGCTGAGCTTCATGCCCCAAGTCTCCAGAAGTTCGCCCTTGACGGCATTTTCCGTCCGGATTTCAAAGGCGATCCACACCGCTTCCTTGTCCGCCAGCAGCGTTTCCAGGAAATCGGAATCAAATTCCACGCCCTCCGCCGTCAGATAGCGCAGAGGCTTTTCCTCGGTTCCCTCGCCGCCGATGCGGTAAGGAAGCTCCTCCGCCGGTTCCAGCGGCTCCGTGGGCGCTTCGGTCGTCGGCTCGGTTGGCGCAGGCGGCACATAGGGCTTCATCGTATTGATGCGCGTCAGCTCTCGTTTCGCATTTTGAAGCTCCAGCTCCGCCTGCCGAACCGCAATTTCCTTACGCTCCAACTGAATGTCCGAAAGGGTCGTATCATAGCTCAGGAGCGGATCACCCTTCTTGACCTCCTGCCCCTGCTGCACGAGCACCTGCGTGACCGTCTGCGTCGCGGAAGCATAGACCTTCTGGATGCGGTCAGCCGTGACATAGCCGCCGCTCTGCGTTTCATTGCCCATGTAGGCCGAGCTGTGCATACTGACCGGCAAGACCTTCACGGGGTCATTGTTCCTGCCGAGATACCACAGCACACCGATCACGATCGCCACGACCAGCACCACGCTGATCACAGAGATCAGAATTGTTTTTACTTTTTTTGTCATTGCGCACCCCCGCCCTTCTCTGCCTCAGACAGAATACCGTCGCGGATAAACCGGATCTCCTTCGCACGTTCCGCAATGAAACGTTCATGGGTGATCATGATAATGGTCGCGCCATTCTGGTTGAGCGAATCAAAAATATCCATGATCTGCTCACCCGCGGCACTGTCCAGTGCACCGGTCGGCTCGTCTGCCAGCAGCAGCTTGGGCTTTCCGACAATGGCGCGCGCAATGGCAACACGCTGGCACTGGCCGCCGGAAAGCTGATTCGGGCGGAATTCCAGGCGTTCGCCCAGTCCCATGAGCTTGAGCGCTTCAATCGCGCGCTCCCGGCGCTCCTTCTTTGGCACGCCCGCATACAGAAGCGGCAGCGCCACATTGTCGATCGCCGACATTTTGGGCAGCAGGTAAAAGCTCTGGAATACAAAGCCCAGCAGCTGATTGCGCACCTGCGCCAGCTCATTGGAGGTCGCGCCGTGCAGATCCTTGCCCGCCAGCAGATATTCGCCGCTCGTCGGCACATCCAGGCAGCCGATCAGATTCATCAGCGTCGTCTTGCCGGAGCCGGACGGCCCCATAATGGCGAGGTAATCGCCTTCCTTGACCTGCAGGTTGATATTCTTCAGAACACGGACGGTTTCCCTGCCCTGCGGATAGTCCTTGCAGATATCCTTCATTTCTACCAGCATGGCTTATCCTCCACTGACCGGCAACATACACACACTGCCTTCGATTCCCTCTACTAAGTCCGGCCCGCCCTCGGGCAAATCGCCGCCGTCGACGAGGTTGCCCGGCTCCATGTTCGGCTCATCTACGGGCGCGTCCGTGGGCTCGTCGGTCGTGTCATTCTTCACAACGGGCGCGCCCTCTTCCAGATCGTCCGCCGGGAAGGCGATGTAGTCCTCCGGCGCCAAGCCGTCGGTGATCTGATATTGATTCAGCTCGGCATTGAATGTACCTGTCTTGACGCTGCGCTTTTCCAGCTTGTCATGCTTGTCTGCCGCCCAGACGGAGAAGCCCTCCTCCTCAGAGCCGACCAGATAGGAAGCATCCAGCCAGAGGCCATCTCCGGTTTCGCCCTGACCGGCATCCTGCTCGATATAAACATGCTGACCGAGCATGAGACCGTCCGTCGAATCCAGAGAGACATAGAACGGATAGCTGCTGGAATTGGTCGTGTCGTCATTCTCACCGTAGGACCAGCTTGATTTATTGTTGCTTTCCGGATTGTTCTGGTCAATTTTGCTGATCGTGCCGGCCCACGTCTTTGTGCTGTCGGCACGGGAGCGAAGCACCACCCGCGCGCCCTCGTAGAACTCGCTGCGGTTGAGCTCGTTGATCTTGCCCTTCACGCGGTAGTCGCCGTCCTGGATCAGCGCGATGTACGGCAGCGGCTGGCCGGTCGTGTTATCCGTGCCACCGTTTTCATTGATGGCCTGCACCTTACCGTCGATCGGAGAAAGAACCTCTCCGCTCTCGGAGGTAGCCTTCAGGCTCTCCAGTTCCTTTTCCTTGACCGTCAGATTGTACTGCGCTTCCTTTTTATCCGCCTGAAGCGACTGGATCTGAACGGTATAGGAGAGCTGCTCGGAAGCCGGCGCGCTTGCCTTCTCCCGCTCCAGCTGCGCTACGCGGCTGTCAAAGTCCGTGATGTTATTCTTCAGACTTTCAATTTCCAGCATGGCCTTTTCAATGGTCAGCTTCATTTCCTCCATGTCGTAGACAAAGAGGACGTCGCCCTTCTTGACATCCTGTCCGACCGCGACCTTCAGCTCCGCGACCTTGCGCTCCGTGTCGCGCTCGACCTTGATCTCGTCCTGCGCAACGACCACGCCGGCACAGGTATTGAACGTACCCGCGATACCGTAGCCGGTGATTGTTGCGACCGACTGCACGTTCACGGATGCTTTTGACGAGCCGCAGCCGGCGAGCAGCGCGGTCACCAGCAGGGCGATCAAAAGCAGAATGGCAGTTTGTTTCTTCATGACAGTTCCTCCAATCTGAGTTGCGTACTTATCAAAGCATTATTATGACGTTCCGTTTCCAAATAAGTTCCACAGAAGGAAAACTTTTCATTTTACGAGACTTAAAAAGTGCGCGGGCTTCCTGCGTCTTATCCGGACGATCGCCGCCGCGTCCTGTTTTTGGCTCGTAAAACACCCCGCCTGCCGGACATTATGACAGAACATCATGTTGTCTAACAGGTGGGGTGTTATTCTCTATGGTTATTTCAGCAGCATTTCTCCTGCCTTGTAGATATCTCCCGCACCGACCGTGAGGATGATGTCTCCCTCGGAGGCGATGGAGCGCAGGTGCGCGGCGACCTCCGGCAGCGTTTCAAAATAGACCGCATTGGGGATCTGACGCGCGAGGTCGCGTGAGGAAATGCCGATGGTGTTCTGCTCACGCGCAGCGTAGATCTCCGCAAGGACTGCAACGTCCACCCGCTTCAGCTCCCGAACAAAATCGTCAAACAGCGCCTTGGTACGCGTGTAGGTATGCGGCTGGAAAGCAATGATGATGCGTTTGTAGCCCATGGTCTTGACCGCGTCGATCAGCGCGTGCAGCTCGCCGGGATGATGGGCATAGTCGTCATAGATGTCCGCGCCGTGGTACTTCCCCTTGAATTCCATTCTGCGGCCCGCGCCGGTGAAGGACGCCAGACCGAGCGCAACGGATTCGCCGTCGATGCTCATCACATAGGAAGCAGCCGCAGCGGCAAGGGCATTATAGACATTGTGCCGCCCGTAGACATTCAGATGCACGTGCGTATAGAACTTGCCGAAGCAGTAAACGTCAAAGGAGCGGTAGTCCTCCGAGAGATTCTCCGCGTGGACGTCGTTCTTCTGCCCGATGCCAAAGGAAATGTAGTGCAGGTCGGCCAGCGTCTTCACGGTGTTTTCGTCGTCGCCGTTGGCAATGACATAGCCCGTGCGCGGCACAAGACCCGCAAACTTCCGGAAGGAGCTTTCCACCGCCTCCAGATTCTTGAAGTAGTCCAGATGATCCGCTTCAATGTTGTTGATGATCGCAACGGTGGGATAGAAATTCAGAAAGGAATCGCAGTATTCGCAGCTTTCCATGATGATGGTATCGCCGTTGCCGACGCGGTGTCCGGCCTTCAGCAGCGGCAGATAGCCGCCCAGCATGACGGTCGGATCGCGATGCGCCTCCATAAAAATGTGGGTAATCATGGAGGTCGTGGTCGTCTTGCCGTGCGTGCCGGAAATGCAGATCGCGTTTTTATATTCACGCATGATCAGGCCCCACGCCTGCGCGCGCTCAAAAACGGGAATGCCCTGCGCGCGCGCGGCAGCGATCTCCGGATTGTCGTTGTGTGCCGCAGCGGTGCGGATGATGCAGTCCGCGCCCTCGATATTCTCCGGGCGATGCCCGATGTGCACAGCGATTCCCTTTGCGATCAGTTCATCCGTGGAAACCGAGGCATTCATGTCAGACCCGGTGACGATCATTCCCTTGTCCCGCAGAACCAGGCCAAGCGGCCGCATGGAAACGCCGCCGATGCCGATCAGATGGATGTGCTTTCCCGGCAGCAGATATTTATCCAGCCGTTTACGGATGTTTGCCATGTTCATTCCTCCAACGCCATTGTGTGACTGTTATTGTGGCTATTATAATGCGAAATGTCCCGTTTTACAAGCGAAATCTTGCAGCGCAGGCGGCAGGAAGTCCGCCGGGAGCGTAAACGAAAGCCGTTTTCCCTCGTGCGGAAAAGAAATCCGGTACGAATACAGCGCCAATGCGCCGCTGCTTCGCGCCCCGTACTTGCGGTCGCCGCAGAGCGGGAAGCCACGCGAGGCGAACTGCACGCGGATCTGGTGCGTTCTCCCGGTATACAGACGAACCGCCACCAGCGTTGTTCCCTCCGGGAGCCGCCCGAGGGTGCAGAAAGCCAGCCGCGCTTCTTTCACACCGGCGCGGCGGCGCGCGACGACGTAGGTCTTGTTCTTCCTCCGGTCGTGATACAGCAAATCGCTCCACTGGCCCGCCTGCGGCGGCGTCCCCTCGCAGACGGCAAGATATTCCTTTTCAAATGCCCCGGCCTGCATGGCGGCAGAGAGTGCAGCGGCACACTGCGCCGTTTTTGCAAAAACCATCAGGCCGCCGGCTTCGCGGTCGAGACGATGGACTGGCCACACGCTGCGCGGCGCAAGGAGATCCGCCATGCTGGGCTTGCCGGAGGCGTCCGCCGCCGAGCGGATCCCCTGCGGCTTGACACAGACCACAAGCTGCACATCCTCAAAGATCACATCCATCTTTCCGCCCCCTTTTGGCTACTATAATAGCGCGGCGCGGCAGAAAAAGCAAGGGATTGACAAACCGCCCGCTTGGAGATACTATGAAGGAAAACAGGAAAGGAGTCCTTGTTATGACGCTTAAAATTGAAGGAATGATGTGCAAGCACTGCCAGGCGCGCGTGGAAAAGGCCCTCAAGGCCGTCGCCGGCGTAGAGTCCGTCGAGGTTGATCTGGAGGCCAAGACCGCAGAGGTCACCGGCAGCGCCAGCGCCGAAGCGCTGAAGCAGGCCGTCACCGATGCAGGCTATCAGGTCGTCGGCTAAGCACGGCACACCGGAGCACCCGCGCGAAATAATGCGCGGGTGCTTGACTTTACGTTTCATATCCATTAAAGTATACCCAATACCGGCACAGGAGGCACGCACATGGCGCAGAAGAAAAAGAAAGAATTCGTCAAGGGTTCCCACGACAAGCGGGCGCTTCTGGTCGCACTCGGCTGGCTCGTCGTGCTTGCAGCCGTACTTGTTCTGTTTTTCTATATTCTGAACGGTCAGCGCTATCACCGCTCCGATACGCGGACAGACTACCTCAGCGACGGCTCCTATCTTGTCACGGAGGTCTTTACCTCCCGCTTCAACGGCTCCTACGAGACACTCACCTACTACGATGCCGACGGTCTGAAGGCCAGCAGCCTCTGGGTCGAAGAGGGCAAGCTGATCTCCGCAGACTTCACCACCTCCGGCACAAACGGTGACTTCGTTTTCAAAACCGTCTTTGTCGCCGAGGACGGCTACACCACGACCGCCGTTTTCTTCGACGAAAACGGCGCGCAAATAGATGGGTAAGCAGTGACCGGGCAGCTTCGCTGCCCGGTCACTGCAGACTGTCAAAAAACCTATCCAGCCGAAAGTTTCGGAGGGAAGAATAGTGTGAAAGGGAACCGTCAGGGTTCCCTTTCGCGTTCAATAACCCGCCGCAGCGATCAAAATTGCAAAATAATACTACAAATATTGATTTTGCAATTTTGCAGGCAGCTTGCCAAAAAAGTCCAAAGGGACTTTTTTGGCAAGCTGAGTGCCCGGGCAGCTTCGCTGCCCGGGCACTTTGTGTTACGTTATGATTCTTTACTGTACCAGACGATCCAGCCATGCGATATAGGCTGAGGAGGTCAGCATCATCGGATAATTCAGCACGATGCAGTCCGTCACGCCCTGCTCCTTGGCAAAGGCAACCAGATCCAGCGACGGCTTTCCGTCGCGGTTGAACTCGCGCGGGTCAATGACGATGATCTTGCTATAGTGGCTGGTCAGCCACGGTGCGAACGCGTTGCCGTAGGATTCCTTGAGCAGCACGCAGACCGGCCCCTGTACGTTCGTATCGATGACGGAGATGGGATGGTCACCGCCGAGGAAGCACAGGTACTTATTGGAAACATTGCCCACACCGCTGATCACGCTCAGGCCGTCATAGAAATTGGTGAGCGTCGCATCGTCGTAGACGCGCAGGTTTGTGTCCACATAGGGGCGATAGTAGAAAACGGTGTCCGGATTGTCCTTGAGAATCTGACTCTGGGGGTAGTCGCTCATAAAGGTGTACATGGAACCGACGAAGCCGTCGACCTCCCCTGTTTCAAACTTGCTCAGTGGCTCTGCCTTGAATCCTCTTGCCTCGCAGAAGGCGGTATAGGCATAGTAGGCACCGAGCTGCGTCCAGTGATGGTCGGTACGGAAGTAGATATACTCATCCGTATGTGCCGCCAGCTTGGAGTAGCCGTCCACCTTCTTGACGGAAGCGTCCATCTTGCTGTAGCAGTAGTCAATCATGTTCTTCTGGCCGTAGTCGCCGGTGTGGTATTCCTCCGGCGTATAGAATTCCGCCGAATTCGGCACCAGCATACTGTAGGTCGTCACGCCGTTTGCGCCGAGCGCGGAGGAAATGTGCGACACGGCTGCGGCGTAGTCGTCAAACAGGCTGTACTCCGTGTAGGCAAGCTCCGTCGCGCGGTCGCCAACCAGCACCATCGTGCCATAGCGCTCGGTGTCCGGATCGGGTTCCTCGTTGTGATTCGGATCCTTCGCGGTCGTTTCGGAGGGCTGCGTCGGCTCCGTTGAAGGCTGAGAGGGCTCCGTCGGCTCGGAAGGCTCGCTGCTGCTACTGTCGGAAGCCAGCGCCTCGCCGTGGTCGGCGCCGTTGTTCTTTCCGGAAATGACAAGCTGGGTGTCGGACTTTCCGCTCAGGCCGGAGAAGTAATAAAAGCCGTTTAGCTTGCGGTTGGAGCTGAGGAAGCTCTCCCGGCTGGGGAAGGTATCGGCATAAAATGCGCTGAAGTCCTCACTGTAGCTGCCGTCCAGCAGGGAGGAGATCGTCAGCTTTGGGCGTGTTTTGAGCTTGCGGTTCTCGCTGGCGGAAAAAGTCGCGTCCTTGTCCATCAGCGAATACATCCCGACGCCCAGCAGCAGAAGCAGCAGCGCAAGGGAGCACAGTGTATAGAGTTTTTTCATTGGTGTCACCTCAGAAGTTTGCGTAGATGGAAGGCGAACTGGTCGTGCCGAGAAGAGAAACGGTACACAGCCACAGAAGCAGCAGCACAAAGGCAAAGGTCGAAAGCACATAAACCACCTTGCCCGGCGTCACGCTGCGCTGCATTTTGCGGTTTCCCCTGCCCATGCCGAGCGCGCCGCTGAAAATGAACCCGAACCAACGCGGCAGAACGGAAGCACCGATGCCGCAGACGATCAGCAGCGGCAGGGAGTTGAGCAGGCGCGTGGTCGTATTCCGGTTTGTAAATGGCGCGCCGCCGAACATCGCGGCGAAATTCTTCCCGATCTCCGCCATGTTCGTGTGAGAGAACAGCACCCATCCGATTAGGACGAAGAACATGGTCATGAGGTTCCGCACCACAAAGGGCAGACGTTCGAGCTTCGGCATGATCTGCTTTTCGATCGCCAGCAGCACGAAGAAGTACAGCCCCCAGAGGACGAAGTTCCAGCTTGCGCCGTGCCAGAGGCCGGTCAGCGCCCAGACGACCAGCAGATTCAGGATCTGCCGTCCCCTGCCCTTCCGGTTGCCGCCGAGCGGGATATAGACATAGTCGCGGAAAAAGCTGCCCAGCGTCATGTGCCAGCGCCGCCAGAACTCCGTGATGGAGGTGGACACATAGGGCAGGTCGAAGTTCTCCGGATAGCGGAAACCGAAGATCCTACCGATGCCGATGGCCATATCCGTATAGCCGGAGAAGTCAAAATAGATCTGGAAGAGGAACAGGAAGGCCGACAGCCACGCACCGAGGAAGGTCAGCCCCGCCGGGTCGGAAGCGAGGTCGGAAATGACCTTGCCCGCGTAATCCGCCAGCAGCACCTTCTTGGCAAGACCGGTGGCAAAGCGCAGGATGCCGTCGAAGATCATCCGCGGATTCGTGCGGCGCTGCGTCAGCTGCGGAGCGATCTGCTCATAGCGCACGATCGGGCCCTGCGCCATTTTCGGGAACATGCAGATGTACAGCAGGAAATCCGAGAAGCGCTCCGCGCCGCGGTTCTTCCCGCGGTAGATGTCGATCAGATAGGACAGCGCCTGGAAGGTATAGAAGGAAATGCCCAGCGGCAGCGCAGTCGTCGGCGCGCGGAAGGAGGTACCGAGCAGCGAATTCAGGCTCTGCGTCAGCGTGCGCAGCGCCGTCAGCAGCACGCCTCCCTCCACGTGAAGCCCGAAAATGCCGAGCAGGAAATCCAGATATTTGAACAGTCCCAGCGCCAGAAGGTTCACGCTCACCGCGATGATCAGGAGCTTGCGATTCTTCTCCGCCAGCAGCGTTCCGAAATAGTAGTTTACATAAGAAAGTCCCAGTAGCAGGAGCAGATACACCGGTTGACCCATCGCATAGAACAGCAGGCTCGCCGCGATCAGCACGACATTTTTCCGCCGGATGCCGGGAATCAGAAAATAGATCGCCGCCGTCAGCGGCAGAAATACATATATAAAAAACAGGCTGGAAAATTCCACGTCTTGTAACCTCGCTCCTCAGATTTCTTTTTCCAAGATAACAAATTATCCGAGGAAAAGCAACAACAAATTGACATAAGAATTATTTATTTTTCGTAGCTTTTGTAACCATTCTTCACAGAAGCCCCCGCGACCCGCGGACGACCTGCGATTGCAGGAGCAGCAGCGCCGTGAGATTGGGCAGTGCCATCAGCGCATTGAGAATGTCAGCCATTTCCCATGCCGCGTGCACCGTCAGATAGGGGCCGATCGCCACCGCGAGGATGTAAAAGAAACGGTATGCGCGCACAGCCCTCTCCCGCCCGCCGGAGAGGTAGTTCAGGCATTGCTCCGCGTAAAAGCTCCAGCCGACGATGGTGGAAAACGCAAAAAAACTCAGGCAGACCATCAGGCAGAAGGACGACAGGCTCTGCGGCCACGGCAGCGCCGTGCGCCAGGCATAGTCCGTGATCTGTATACCGATCAGCCCTTCTTTCCCCCATGCGCCGGTCACGGTGAGGAAAAGGCCCGTGATCGTGCAGATCACGATCGTGTCGATAAAGGTGCCGGTCATCGTAACGAGGCCCTGCCGGACGGGGTCGCCGGAATGTGCGGCCGCGGCAGCAATGGGCGTGGTGCCGAGGCCCGCCTCGTTGGTAAAAACACCACGGCCGATGCCCATGCGAAGGGCATTTTTCAGCGTGATCCCCGCCGCAGCCCCCAACGCCGCGCGGGGGGAAAACGCGCTTGTTACAATCAGCCGGAGCGCCGGCGGGATGCGCCCGGCATAGCGCACCAGAAGGATACAGGAGAACAGAACATAGGTCACAGACATCAGCGGCACCAGCATCTCGCACACGCCCGCAATGCGCTTGACGCCGCCCAGCAATACCAGCCCCGCCGCAACGGTCACGACCGCCCCGCTGATCACCGCCGCCCACGTGTGGCCGCGCCCCCAGAGAGTAAAGGCAAGGTGCGCCTTCTCCGCATCAAAATAATTCTCCACCGCAGAGGTAATGCTGTTGACCTGCGTGACCGTCCCCACACCGAGGATTCCCACCGCCACGCCGATGCCCGCAAAGAGCACGGCCAGCCACTTCCAGCGCACACCGAGTCCGCGCTCGATATAAAGAAACGGCCCGCCCAGCCAGCGTCCGTTCTGCCGGACGCGGTATTTCACCGAGAGAAAGCCCTCGGCATACTGCGTCGCCATGCCGAACACCGCCGCAAGGAGCATCCAGAGCAGCGCCCCCGGTCCGCCGGCGCGCATCGCCGTCGCGACGCCCACAATATTCCCCGTCCCGATCGTCGCGGCCAGTGAGGTACACAGCGCGGCATAGGACGAAATTCCGCCCTTTCCGCCTTCTTCCCGAAAAATGCTGCGCAGCGCGCGGCCAAGGCGCGTAATCTGCAACCCGCGCAGACGGACGGTAAACAAAAGCCCGACGCCGACAAAGAGCAGCATCGTCGGCCAACCCCACACGGCAGCGCCAATTTTCTCCAGCACGTTTCATTCCCCCTTACAGGAAAATTTATTCCGCAGGGTACAAGTTCATTCCGCAGCCGGAAAATATCGCGCTCTTCGCGCCGAGCCGCAGGGAAATAAGGTGTTGTTTTTCCGTGTTGGCCATGCTATAATTGTGAAAAAGAAGTATTTCGCCCGCATTGGGCGGTATTTTAACGAATTGTGAGGGATTCCGAATGGCAACCGAAACGTTCCGCACCTCTCTGCACGGCTTCAATCGCACCGACGTTGTGCAGTTTATTCAGAAAATGACCACCGCGCACGAAAAGGAGCTTCGCCTCCGCGAGGAGGAAAACGACCGGATGCGTCAGGAGCTGGACACGCTGCGCGATGAGGCGGCTCAGCTGAGAGCGCAGAACGAAGCCCTGACCGCACAGGTCAAGGAGCTGTTGCAGGCCGCCCCGGAGCCCCTTGAGCATCCCGTATCGGAACCGCAGGCCGCCGCTCCCGCCGCTGATATTGCCGAAAAAGAACTGGCCGCCTACCGCCGCGCCGAGGGCATGGAGCGCAAGGCGCGCGAACGCGCCGAGGCCACGACCCGTCTGCTGAAAAACGTCTTTGCCAAGGCAAACGAGCGTCTGAACACCGGCAGCAAGGAATTCTCCTCCGCCGCCGAAACACTGCGTGCGGATTATGAGCGGCTCCAGCAGCTTCTGGCAGACGCCAAGGGCGTTTTCGACGCCTCTGCGGAGGAGCTCCAGTCCGCCGGGGACGCATTGGACGAAGCATAAACAAAAACGGCCGCCCGCGGACGCGATCAGGCATCCATGGGCGGCTGTCTTCAGCCATCCGAGTTGCACCAGAGCTGGCAGGCCAATGACAAAACGAGATCGCGCGGCGACGGCTTCTCCCGCGGCAGATAGCCAAGCGATCGGGCAAGCGCCTCGCGGTCGCCGTACTGCCAGATGTCGTCTATTGCTCTGGAAAGCGCCCTCCATACCGCGGCGGTATTTTTGCCGCAAAGACGCGCCGTTTCCGTGCAGATCACCTTCATCTGCGGTTCCGCCGGCATACAGCGGATGGCCACCGTCACCGCCTGTGTCAGAACATAGTAGCAGCTTTTTCCCCGATGGCCGCTGATGCTCTGGATCATCCTGCTCGCATTTTTGGTCATGTTTTCTCATCCTTCCTCTCCGCTGCAACTATATTAGCACAGTTTTTCCCTGCTTTTCGGATTTCGACGAGATTTGACCTAATGCAACTTTTTTCGACAAAACAATCATGGAGGTTGTGTCAATGTCTACGCTTATGATTCGTAATATTTCCGTCCTTGTCACCTGCAACGACCGTGACGAGCTGCTTCACGGCGTTGATCTCTACTGTGAGGACGGGCGAGTTGCCGCCATCGGCGCAAATCTGCCGCAGCAGGCGCAGCGCGAGCTGGACGGCTCCCACCTGCTGTGCTACCCCGGCCTGATCAATACACACCACCATCTGTACCAGCAGTTCTCCCGCAACCTGCCGCAGGTGCAGAACATGGAGCTTTTCGACTGGCTGAAAACGCTCTATGAGATTTGGAAGAATCTGGACGAGACCGTCGTCCGCTATTCCTCCCTGACCGGCATGGGCGAGCTGATGAAAAACGGCTGCACCACCTGCTTTGATCATCACTATGTCTTCCCTGCGGAGGGTGGCGATCTGATCGGCGCGCAGTTTGCGGCAGCAGAAGAACTCGGCATCCGGATGTTCGCCTCCCGCGGCAGCATGGATCTGTCTGTCAAGGACGGCGGCCTGCCGCCGGACAGCGTCGTGCAGAGCGTGGAGGAAATTCTGAAAGACAGCGTCCGCCTGATCGAAGCCTACCACGATCCCTCCTTCGGCTCCATGCGCCAGATCGCGCTCGCCCCCTGCTCGCCCTTCTCCGTATCAGCCGAGCTTCTCCGGCAGAGCGCGCTGCTTGCGCGGCAGTATCATGTCCGCCTGCACACCCATCTGTGCGAAACAAAGGACGAGGAGAACTTCACCCTCGCCCGCTGCAATATGCGCCCGCTGGAATATATGGAAAGCCTCGGCTGGATCGGCCCGGACGTCTGGTTCGCCCACGGCATCCACTTTAACGATGCCGAATTGAAGCGTCTGGCCGAAACACACACCGGCATTGCGCACTGCCCGGTTTCCAACATGAAGCTCTCCTCCGGCATCGCGCGCATCCCGGAAATGCTGGCCCTCGGCGTGCCGGTCGGTCTTGCGGTGGACGGCTCCGCCTCGCAGGACGGCTCGGACCTTCTGGAAGAGATCCGCATCTGCTATCTGCTGCACCGCCTGAATTCCTCCAAGAAAGCCCCCAGCGGCTACGATGTTCTGAAAATGGCCACACGCGGCTCCGCCGCACTGCTGGGCCGCACGGACATCGGCTCTCTGGAGGTCGGCAAATGCGCGGACTTCTTCCTCGTTGACGACCGCCGTCTGGAGCTGGTCGGCGCAACCTATGATCCCAAAAATGTATTCGGCACGGTCGGCCTGCGCGCTCCCGTGGACTACACCGTGGTCAACGGAAAGATCACCGTGGAAAACGGTCACCTCGTCACGATCGACGAGCCCGTCGTCGCGGAGCGGGCAAGAGCCGTCTGCAATGACTACCTGAATAAATAACCAACAGCCGGTGAGAATGGAAAATCCTCACCGGCTGTAATTTTTTAATTCACAGTTTCCCCGCGATGCGGGCGACCCACGTGCGGTGTACCCGCATGGCGCCCTTGGGGCAGAATTCCTGACAGCAGAAGCAGCGGATGCAGGCCCTGCGGTCGATCTTCGCCTTTCCCTTCTCGATCACGATGGCATGTGCCGGACAGGTATCGCGGCAAACACCGCAGCCAACGCATCGGCTGCGCTTCAGCTTCGGCCGCGCGCGAAGGACGGTCTTTGCGGCCGCGCCGAGCAGCTTTCCTTTCTGCGCGCCGAAGTCTGTACCGGTTCCCTTCTGCACCGTCACAAAGTCCTTGCAGACGAATTCTTCCGCGTCCCCGCTGATCTCCAGCTCCTCCGCCGACGCCGGCGTCAGGCCGCGCTCCTGCGCCGCGCGGAGCGTCGGCACATTTTTTGCCTCCAGACCGATCAGCTTCGCGCACAGAAGGTCGATTTTGTGCGGATTCGTCCCGGCAAGCAGCGCGCCCATGTATTTCGGCGTCCCGGCCGTCGGGCCGTTGCCCTCCATGGTCTGCACGGCATCGACAAGGTACAGCTTCGGCCGGAAGAATTCATTCAGGTCGATCAGCATATCGGCAAAGTCCATTGGGTCGGGATAGCGGTAGTGATACTCCGGCTTGATGATGCCGGGGATCGCACCGAACAGATTCTTCGTCGCCGCCGACAGTGACAGCATCCCGTGGCTTTTCAGCTTGCAGAAGCTGATGATCGCATCCGCGCCGTCGAGATAGCCTGTATAGGTGATGTGCTTCGCCGTGTGCGCCTCCGGCAGGTCGGCCTCCTTCTGGGAAAAATCCCGGTTCAGCTCCGCCCCCGCCGCCTCTGCCTCGGAAAGCCCGCAGACGCGGTAGACCGCATTCAAATGCGGCGCGGCAAAGGTCCCGCCGGGGCTGTCCCCGATCACAACATTCGCGCCTCTCTCCCGCAGCATCTGCGTCAATGCGGCAAGAAGCGCCGGATGCGTCGTAGCCGCCTTTTCCGGCTTCATGGCCGAAACCAGATTGGCCTTGATGACCACGCGCATCCCCGGCCTGACCCAGTCCAGCCCGCCGAAGGGCACAAGCACCTCACGCAGCGCGCGCTCACAGGTTTCCTCGCCATAGTCCGCGCAGCGCACGATAGAAACGTCCATTTTCCCTCTTCCTTTGTCAATCAATGGTATTATTCTACAAAACTTTGTTTAAAAAGTAAAGAGAAACCGTCCACGTGCAATCTGCCCAAATCGCCCTTACAAACTTTGTTAGTTTTATCAAACAAAAAAGTCTTGCACGGGCAAGACTTTTTTTGTATAATAATGTTGTAATTAAAGATTGATAGCTGTAACGAAGTGCTGCGCGCACGGGCTTCCAACTATCACTCAGGGTTGCTTGAGTGGAGATGTTGAACTTGGGTTCTGCATCCCCATTTTTGTTTTTTTCACACATCTAAGGAGGTCAACGTCATGTACATTCTCGCAAACGGTAAGCTGATCACCCGAGACCCCGCCAATGGCTATCTGCCCGACGGCGGCGTTGTCATCGACGGAACGAAGATCAAGGAAGTCGGCAAGACTGCCGATCTGAAGGCCAAATATCCCGACGCCGAGTTCATCGACGCCAAGGGCGGCGTGATCATGCCGGCGTTCATCAACGCCCATACCCATATCTACTCCGCGCTCGCCCGCGGCCTGTCCATCAAGGGCAACAACCCCACCAACTTCTATGAAGTTCTCGACGGCACATGGTGGGCCATCGACCGCAAGCTCACGCTGAAGGGCACCCGTGCTTCCGCCGACGCACTGTACATCGACTGCATCAAGCAGGGCGTTACGACGATCTTCGATCACCACGCCTCCTACTGCGAAATTCCCGGCAGCCTGCACACCATTGCCGAGTCCGCCAAAAAGTTTGGCATCCGCTCCTGCCTGTGCTACGAGGTCTCCGACCGCGACGGCGAGGAAAAATGCTTACAGGCCATTCAGGAAAATGCCGACTTCATCACCGAGTGCGAGCAGCGCAAGGACCCGATGCTCGCCGCCATGTTCGGCGGTCACGCACTGTTCACCATCTCCGACAAGACCTTTGACCGCATGGTCGAGGCTAACAACGGCCGCACCGGCTATCATATTCACGTGTCCGAGGGCATGAACGACGTGTATGATTCCCTGCAAAACTACGGCCGCCGCCCCGTGCAGCGCCTGCAGGATCACGGAATTCTGGGTGAAAAGACCATCCTCGGTCACTGCATCCATGTCAATTCCGCCGAGATTGAGATTATCAAGGCGACGAACACCATGGTCGTCAACAACCCCGAATCCAACATGGGCAACGCCGTCGGCACCTGCCCCGTTCTGCCGCTGTACAAGGCCGGCATCCTGCTCGGCATGGGCACCGACGCCTACACCAACGATATGCTGGAATCCATCAAGGTCGCCCTGTGCGCACAGCGCCAGAACGCCTGCCTGCCGAACGTCGGCTGGTGCGAAGTCACCGATATGCTCTTCAAGAACAACGCAAAGATCGGCGCAAAGTACTTCCCGGACGAGCTGGGCGTGCTCAAGGCCGGCGCGGCTGCGGACGTGATCGTCATGGATTATAAGCCCTTCACGCCCTTCTCCGATGCGAACATCGACGGCCATATGATCTTCGGCATGACCGGCCGCCAGTGCCAGACCACGATCGCAAACGGCAAGCTGCTGATGAAGGACCGTGAGCTGATCGGCATCGACGAGGAGGCCGAGAACGCACATATTCTGGAAGAATCCAAGAAGCTCTGGGGCGCGCTGAATCATTGCGAGTATTGATTTTTCCGCTGCCGCCGTAAAACCAACAATCTCCACCATTCCGCCCGCCGGCGGAGGATGGCTATTACAACCTGACCAAGGAGGATTATCCATGTCTGAAAGAATGTATCCCATTCCCTTTAAGGAACTGATGCGCTGGGTCGTGACCGAGCGTGCAAACTCCGGTGAAATTTTCGGCATCCATCAGTCCTATACCGCCGACCCCGGCAAGACCCTGCCCATCTTCGGCGAGAAGATCGAAACGCCCTTCGGCCCCGCAGCTGGCCCGAACAGCCAGCTTGCACAGAACATCATTGCGTCCTATGTCGCAGGCGCACGCTTCTTTGAGGTCAAGACCGTCCAGAAGATGGACGGCGAGGAGCTCGCCCGCTGTGTGCCTCGCCCCTGTATCCTTGCAGACGACGAAGGCTACAACCAGGAGTGGTCCACCGAGCTGGAGGTCCGTCAGGCGCTGGACGAGTACATCAAGGCATGGTGCGCTCTGAAGGTCATGGCCAAGGTCTGGGGCTACGGCGATCCGGACGGCTTTGTGTTCAATATGTCCGTCGGCTACGACCTTGAGGGCATCAAGGGCGAGAAGATCGACCACTACATTGAGTCCATGAAGGACGCCTCCGCGACCTCCATCTTCGCCGAGTGCAAGCGGGTGCTGACGGAGCTCTTCCCGGACGAAAAGGACTTCATTGCGGGCATTTCGCCGCGCGTCTCCCGCAGCGTCACCCTGTCCACGCTGCACGGCTGCCCGCCGGACGAGATTGAGCGCATCGCCTCCTACCTCATCACGGAGAAGAAGGTCAACACCTTTGTCAAGTGCAACCCGACCATTCTCGGCTACCATGACGCCCGCACGATCCTTGACTCCATGGGCTATGACTACATCGTCTTTGACGATCATCATTTCAACGAGGATCTGCAGTGGAAGGACGCCGTGCCGATGTTCGAGCGTTTGCAGGCACTGGCCGACAAGAACGGTCTGGAATTCGGCCTGAAGCTGTCGAATACCTTCCCCGTGGACACCACGCGCGGTGAGCTGCCGAACAACGAAATGTATATGTCCGGCCGCTCCCTGTTCCCGCTGACCATCGAAATGTGCCGCAGAATTTCCGCACAGTTCGGCGGAAAGATGAAGATCTCCTTCGCCGGCGGCGCAGAATACTTCAACTGCGACAAGCTCTTTGCCGCGGGCATCTGGCCGATCACCGTCGCGACGACCATTCTCAAGCCGGGTGGCTACAACCGTCTTGTCCAGATGGCAAAAAAGGTCGAGGACATGGAATTCAAGCCCTTTACCGGCACGGATACCGAGGCCATCGCCGAGATGAGCCGCGCCTGCCGCACGGACTATCACCATGTCAAGCCCGTCAAGCCCCTACCCTCCCGCAAGAGCGGCGAGCAGGTTCCGCTGGTCGACTGCTACATGGCTCCCTGCAAGGGCGGCTGTCCCATCGCGCAGGATATTCCAGAATACATTGAGCTGTGCAAAAAGGGTCTTTACAACGAGGCGCTCCGGCTCATCACCGAAAAGAACCCCCTGCCATTCATCACCGGCACCATCTGCGCACACCGCTGTATGGGCAAGTGCAACCGCAATTTCTATGACGAAGCCGTGCAGATCCGCGCGACCAAGCTGCTGGCTGCCGAGCGCGGCTACGACGCACTGATGTCCTCTATCGAACGTCCGGCGCCCGTCGCCGGCAAGAAAGCCGCGATCATCGGCGGCGGCCCGACCGGCATTGCCGCGGCCTACTTCCTCGGCCGCGCCGGGGTTGCCTGCACGATCTTCGAGCGCACCGGCGCGCTGGGCGGCATCGTCCGTCACGTCATCCCCGAATTCCGCATCTCCGAAGAAGCCATCGGCAAGGACATCGCTCTGATGCTCGCCTATGGCGCGGAAGTCAAGCTCAACACCGAGGCTCCCTCTGTCGAAGAGCTGAAAAAGCAAGGTTACACCCACATTCTCTACGCGGTCGGCGCATGGAAGCCCGGCAAGCTGGACATTGCGGGCAACGTCCGCGGCGTCATCGGCTGGCTGGAGGAAATGAAGGCCGGCAAGGGCGGCGAGCTGGGTCACGTTGCAGTCGTCGGCGGCGGCAACACCGCCATGGACGCCGCGCGCGTCGCCAAGCGCGCGGGCGCGAAGTCCTCGACGTTGGTCTATCGCCGCACGAAGAAGTATATGCCCGCCGATGCCGAAGAGCTGGAACTGGCCATCGCCGACGGCGTGGAATTCCTCGAGCTGGTTGCCCCCGCCGCGCAGAAGGACGGCAAGCTGATCTGCAATAAGATGAAGCTGGGCGAGCCGGACGCCTCCGGCCGCAGAAGCCCCGTTCCTACCGGCGAAACCGTCGAGATCCCCTGCGATCTCGTGATCTCCGCCGTGGGCGAGCAGGTCGACGACACGCTCTTCAACGCCAACGGCATCGAGCTGAACGCGAAGAAGCGCCCGGCCTTCCGCACCAACCTTGAAAACGTCTATGCTGCCGGCGACGCAGCACGCGGCCCCGCGACCGTTGTGGAAGGCATTGCCGATGCAGCCGCCTTTGCGGAAGCCGTCATCGGCGAGGCACACACCTACGAGATCCCCGCAGAGGCCTACCCCACCGCTGCGGAAGCCGTTGCCAAGAAGGGCACGCTTGTCATGGCCTGTGATGCCGCCTGCGAAGGTGACCGCTGCCTGGACTGCAACACCGTCTGCCAGAACTGTGCCGATGTCTGCCCGAACCGTGCAAACGTCGTCATCCGCTTTGCGGACGGCCGCACGCAGATCCTGCACGTGGACAAAATGTGCAACGAGTGCGGCAACTGCACCTCCTTCTGCCCCTACGCCTCCCAGCCCTGCAAGGACAAGTTCACCCTCTTCCAGACCGAGCGCGACATGGAAGATTCCACCAACCGCGGCTTCTGCTTCCTCGCAGACGGCAAGGTGCGCGTCCGCCTGGGCGAAACAAAGGACTACGATCTGGATGCTTCCAATGACCTGCCGAAGGAGATTGAACTCTTCATTCTGACTGTCAAGGAGCATTACAGCTATCTGTTCTGAGTTCTCCGTCTTTACCGTCCCGCAGGGAACCCCCTGCGGGACGGTTTTTGTCCGCGGTTTGTGGGCTTTTGTCTATCTGACCAATTTCGAGCCGTACACATCTTCCAGAATCGGCATTTTTTATTCAAAAAAAGTATTGTAATCGTTCTCTTTTGCGAGTATAATAGATAGAAATTCTAAATAAGGAGGACGTTGAAATGAGTAAATGCCGTATTCCCGAAGGATACTCGAACCCGCTGACCGTTTATGAAACACAGTGCGCGATCGAGTTCATCAAGCACAATTTCCAGAAGAATTTGTGCCACGCACTCAATTTGATGCGTGTGTCGGCCCCACTGTTTGTCGAAGGAGCTTCCGGCCTGAATGACAATCTCAATGGCTACGAGCGGCCCGTATCATTCGATGTCCCCGACGTCGGTGTGGAAGCGCAGGTCGTCCATTCTCTGGCAAAATGGAAGCGCTATGCCCTTGCGCGCTACGGCTTCCGCCCCGGCAAGGGTCTGGTCACCGACATGAACGCCATCCGCCGCGACGAGATCGTGGACAACCTCCATTCGGTCTATGTCGACCAGTGGGACTGGGAAAAGGTCATCACGCGCGAAACACGCAATGAGGACTACCTCAAAAAGACCGTCCAGAGTATTGTCAATGCCATCTACGTCACCAATGAAATTCTGAAGATCGAGTACCCCCAGCTTTCGGTCGATCTGCCGCGGGAAGTGATTTTCGTCAAGACGCAGGAGCTGGAGGATCGTTATCCGGAGCTTTCCGCCGCGGAGCGCGAAACCGCTTATCTCAGGGAGCATCCGGGCAAAGCCGTTTTCCTGATGCAGATCGGCGGCGCACTGCGCTCCGGCAGGCCGCATGACGGCCGTGCGCCCGACTACGACGACTGGGATCTGAACGGCGACATTCTCTTCTGGAACAAGACACTGGAACGCGCCTTTGAGATTTCCTCCATGGGCATCCGCGTGGACTCTAAATCGCTCGACCGTCAGCTCACCATTTCCGGCTGTGACGACCGCCGCGCACTTCCCTTCCACAAGGCACTTCTGGCAGACGAGCTGCCCCTTACCATCGGCGGCGGCATCGGACAATCGCGGCTGTGTATGCTGCTGATCGGCTGTGCCCACATCGGTGAGGTGCAGTCCAGCGTCTGGGATCCCGAAACCATCGCCGCCTGCAAAAAAGCGGGCGTAATGCTGCTGTAAGAGAGGAAAATTCATGGAACTCATCACTGTTCGCGAACTTTTCAAAAACACCAAAGACTATGCCGGCAAGACCATTGAGGTCGGCGGCTGGGTGCGCTCCGTACGCGCCTCCAAGGCTTTCGGCTTCATTGTTCTGAGCGATGGCACCTACTTCTCCCCGCTCCAGATCGTCTACCACGACAGTCTGGAAAACTTTGCAGAGATCTCCAAGATCAACGTCGGTGCGGCGCTGATCGTGCGCGGCACGCTGGTCGAAACACCGGAAGCCAAGCAGCCCTTTGAGCTTCAGGCCGAGGAGGTCACGGTCGAGGGCGCGTCCACGCCGGACTACCCCCTGCAAAAGAAGCGCCACACGCTGGAGTATCTGCGCACGATGACGCATCTGCGCCCGCGTACTAACACATTCCAGGCGGTCTTCCGCGTCCGCAGCCTTGCAGCCTATGCGATCCATCGCTTCTTTCAGGAGCGCGGCTTCGTCTATGTCCACACGCCGCTCATCACCGGCTCTGATTGCGAAGGCGCCGGTGAGATGTTCCAGGTCACCACGCTGGATCTGAACAACGTTCCCCGTAAGGAGGACGGCAGCGTCGACTACAGCAAGGACTTTTTCGGCAAGCCCACGAATCTGACCGTTTCCGGCCAGCTCAACGGCGAAACCTACGCCATGGCTTTCCGCAACATCTACACCTTCGGCCCCACCTTCCGCGCAGAAAACTCCAACACCACGCGCCACGCCGCGGAGTTCTGGATGATTGAGCCGGAGATCGCCTTTGCAGACCTCTCGGACGATATGCGTCTGGCCGAGGACATGATCAAGTATATCATCTCCTACGTGCTGGAAAATGCCCCGGAGGAAATGGCCTTCTTCAATCAGTTCGTAGACAAAGGGCTGCTTGATCGCCTGCACCATGTGCTGACCTCCGATTTTGGCCATGTCACCTACACCGAGGCGATCCAGCTGCTGGAGCCGCACAACGATTCCTTCGACTACCCTGTTCATTGGGGCAGCGATCTGCAGACCGAGCATGAGCGCTTCCTGACCGAAACGATATTCAAGCGTCCGGTCTTTGTGACGGATTATCCGAAGGAGATCAAGGCCTTCTATATGAAGCTGAACCCGGACGGCAAGACCGTCGCCGCAATGGACTGCCTCGTTCCCGGCATCGGCGAGATCATCGGCGGCAGCCAGCGCGAGGACAACTACGACACGCTGCTGGCCCGCATGAAGGAGCTCGGCCTGAAGGAAGAGGATTACGGCTTCTATCTCGACCTGCGCAAGTACGGCACCGCGCGCCACGCCGGCTTCGGCCTTGGCTTTGAGCGCTGCGTGATGTACCTGACGGGTATGGCCAACATCCGCGACGTCATCCCCTTCCCCCGCACCGTCAACAACTGCGATCTTTGATCCTCAATACCCCTCTGTGCGCTGCTTCCGCAGCGCACAGTTTTTTCTCTCAAAATGCAGTCTGCCCTTCGTTTTTTTCGCATGAGTGAAACGTATTCAATTTTTGTTTCAGTCTCTCCTGTGCATTAGTTTACAGTAATGATAATTCCCTTGTTTTTGAACAGAAGTTATTAACATTCTGCACAGGGTTTTGAACAGACTTCAGTTGCAAAACCTCTGAATTTACAGGGTTCGACAAAATTTTTTAGGTTTTTCTCTTTTATATGTCTCCTTATGTGGTTTACATAAAATTTGTTCCACGAAAAGAATGTGTAAACTTTTTGGGCAAAAAAGTTGCAGGATACGCAAACGCATCCTGCAACTTTTGTTCTCATCGACTTTTGCGGCCGCCGCTCAGAGCGTTTCGCCCTCCATGGATTTGGTCGCGTAGGCGTTGAGGGTCTGGTCGGCCAGATTGCCGCTCAGATACTCGTAATAGCCCTGCGCGCCGATCATGGCGGCGTTGTCCCCGCAGAGGCTCAGCGGCGGCATACACAGCCGGACGCCGCGCTTCTGCGTTTCGCGCGTCAGGTCGGCGCGGATGCGCGAATTGGCCGCCACGCCGCCGGCAACGGCAAGCGTTTTCCGCCCGGTCAACTCCAGCGCCTGCATCGCGCGAGGAATCAGCATTTCGCTCACCGCCGCGGAAAACGACGCGCACAGATCGGGAACGTTGATCTCCTGTCCCTTCTGCTGCGCATTGTGAATGAGGTTCACCGCCGCCGTTTTCAGGCCGGAGAAGGACATATCCAGCGGGTTGCCGGAAATTTTGCTGTGTGGGAGCACATAGTGTGTTTCGTCGCCGCTCTGCGCGGCACGGTCGAGCGCTGCGCCTCCGGGATAGGGCATGTCCAGCATCCGCGCCACCTTGTCGAAGCATTCTCCCGCCGCGTCGTCCCGCGTTCCGCCGAGAATTTCCATCCTGGTATAGTCCTGCACGTCCACCAGCATCGTGTGCCCGCCGGAAACGACAAGGCAGAGAAACGGCGGCTGCAAATCCGGATAGGCCAGATAGTTTGCGGCAATATGCCCGCGGATGTGGTGAACAGGCACCAGCGGCACGTCCAACGCCAGCGCCGCAGCCTTGGCAAAATTCACGCCGACCAGCAGTGCGCCGATCAGGCCGGGCGCATAGGTCACAGCGACGGCGTCGATGTCCGCCCGCGTCACGTTGGCGCGCAGAAGCGCCTGATCCGCAAGGCCATAAATCGCCTCAATGTGCTTGCGCGAGGCGATCTCCGGAACAACGCCGCCGTAGATGCGATGCAGCGCGACCTGCGAGGCGATGCAGTCCGTCAGTACCTCCCGGCCGTCGCGTACCAGCGCGACGGCGGTTTCGTCGCAGGAGGATTCCACCGATAGTATCAGCATATCAAAGCTCCTTTCTCAGGATGAGCGCGTCCTCCCGAGGGTTAACATAATAATTCTTCCGACAGCCGACCTGCGCAAAGCCGTTTTTCTCATAAAGTTTTTGCGCCGCCAGATTGGACACGCGCACTTCCAGCGCAAGCGAAGTGATCCCGCGCGCCCTCAGTTCCAGAAAAAGCGCGTCAAGCAGCCGCTGCGCCACGCCCATCCTGCGCTTTTCCGGCGCGACGGCAAGGTTCATCACGTCCGCCTCCGGCGGAACGAGCTGCGAGCCGACGTAGCCCGCAACTGTGTCCCTCTCTTCGGCAATGAGCCACAGGCTCCATTCGTTTTCCAGCTCGGAGGCGATGGAGCGGCGGCTCCATGGGTCGGAAAAGCAGGCGATCTCCAGCGCGGCGATCGCGTCGAGGTGGCGCTCCTGCATGGGCACGATCGTGATCATTTCGCGTCGTACCAGCTTTCTCCCATTTTTGCCTCCGCGACAAGCGGCACATCCAGCTCCACCGCGTGCTCCATCTGCGCCGTCACGATCTCCATGACGCGCGGCGCCTCAAAGGCCGGGCACTCGACGATCAGCTCGTCATGCACCTGCAAAACCAGCTGCGCCTGTAATTCTTCCTGCCCCAGCGCGTCACGGACGCGCACCATTGCCAGCTTGATGATGTCCGCGGCACTTCCCTGCACCGGCGTGTTGAGTGCGATCCGCTCCGCGCCGGAGCGGACATTGAAATTCGAACTCTTGATCTCCGGGATATAGCGGCGGCGGTGGAAGATCGTTTCCACATAGCCCTGATTTCTTGCCGTTTCCACGATGTCGTGCATATAGGCGCGCACGCCGCTGAAGCGGGCGAGATAGCTGTCGATATATTCCTTTGCCTCGCGGCGCGAAACGCCGATGTCCTGCGCCAGCGAGAATTCCGAAATGCCATAGACGATGCCGAAATTGACCGCCTTGGCATGGCGGCGCATCAGCGGCGTGACCTCGGAAACCGGCACGCCGAACACCTGCGAGGCCGTGACGGTGTGGAAGTCCTCACCGCTGCGGAAGGCATCCTGCATCTGCCGGTCGTGTGCAATGTGGGCCAGCACGCGCAGCTCGATCTGGCTGTAGTCCGCATCCACCAGCACCCAGCCGGGCCGCGGAACGAACATTCTGCGGATCTCGCTGCCCAACTCCGTGCGCACGGGGATATTTTGCAGATTCGGCTCCGTCGAGGACAGGCGGCCGGTCGCCGTCACCGTGTTCTGGAAGGTCGTGTGGATGCGGCCGTCCGCCGCGACCTCCTTTTGCAGACCGTCGGCATAGGTGGACTTGAGCTTTGTCAGCATCCGATAATCCATGATCGCCTGCACCACGGGATGCTTGTCCCGCAGCTTTTCCAGCACCTCTACGTTCGTCGAATACCCGCTCTTGGTCTTTTTTACCGGCGGGAGGCCGAGCTTGCCGAAGAGCAGCTCGCTAAGCTGTTGCGTGGAATTGATGTTGAATTCGCCGCCTGAGCAGTCAAAAATCAGGTTCTGACAGGCCTCAATACGTTCGGAGAGCATCTGACCGAAGTCGTGCAGCGCCTTTGCGTCCACGTGGACGCCCGCCGCCTCCATCTGCGCAAGCACCCCACAGAGGGGAAGCTCCACGTCAAAATACAGCTTTTCCGAGCCCTGCTCCCGCAGCTTCTGCGCAAAGATCCCGTGCAGCCCCTCCACGCAGGAGGCCTCGATGGCGAGGATCGTGTCCTGTGGGAACTCCTTTTCCGTCGCGGGTGCAAAATGGAGATAATCCTCCGTCATACGGGGAAGATCATATTTCCCGCGCGTCGCGTCAAGGAGATAGGCCGCTACCGCCGTGTCAAAGACAAAGTTCCCGCACGCCACGCCGCGCTCCAACAGCCGGCGCATCAGAGGCTTGGTGTCGTGCGCGATCTTGGGAACCGCCGGAGAAGCCAGCCGTGCCAGCGCACGTTCGTAATTCTCGCCCAGTGTCTCCCGCTTGAGCAGATACATCGTATTGCTGTTTTCATGGCAGAACGCGGCAGCATCCATCCCATCGGAAAGCGCCAGATAAACGGTGCGTCCGTCCAGCAGTTCCGTCGCCCGCGCCAGCGTTTCCACCTCTTCGACCGTACATTCTGCCGTAAACGCCTCCGTTTTTTCCGTATCGTCCGTTTCTTCAAAGGCCGCGCTGCGAAGCTGATAGCGGTCGATCAGTTTCTGGAACTCCAGACGGGTAAAGAGATCGTACAGCGCGCGGCGCTTGGGCGGCTGCACCAGATTCTTCTCCGGCGCAAAATCCATCAGCGGCGCATTACAGCGGATGGTCGCCAGATCATAGGAAAGGTAGGCCATTTCCCTGCCGTTTTCCAGCTTCTCGCGCAGCTTTGCCTTGATCTCCGGGCTGTCCAGATGGGCATATACGCCGTCCAGCGTACCGAATTTGTGCAGCAGGTCGCCGGCCGTCTTGGGGCCGACCCCGGCAACACCGGGAATATTGTCCGAGCTGTCGCCCATCAAGGCCTTCAAATCGATCAGCCGCGCCGGGGCAAAGCCATACTCCGCCTCAAATACCGCCGGGGTATAGTTGACCGTCGTGGTCTGCCCGGCCTGAGAGCGCACGAGCTTGACCGTCACATGCGGATCGACCAATTGCAGGCTGTCGCGGTCGCCGGTCAGAATGACGCAGTCCCAACCGCTGCGGCTGCACGCCTTGGCCACCGTGCCGATCACGTCGTCGGCCTCCCAGCCCTGACACTCGTAGATTGGGATGTTCATCGCTTCCAGCACCTGCTTCATGATCGGCATCTGCATGGCAAGCTCCTCCGGCATCGGGTGCCGTGTGGCCTTGTAGCCGTCATATTTCAGGTGGCGGAAGGTCGGCCCGTGCAGATCAAAGGCAACGCACAGCGCGTCCGGCGCTTCCTCCGCCGTGACCTTCTGCAAAATATTCAAAAAGCCGAAGATCGCGTTCGTGTACAGGCCGTCGCGCGTCGTCAGCGGCCGCACGCCGTAAAACGCGCGGTTGATGACGCTGTTGCCGTCCAGAATCATTAGTTTCATCTCAAGGCTCCTTTCAGATGCGCTTGCAGACCGCCCCCTGCGGTGTGTCGATGATCTCGTAGCCCATGGCCTTGATCTCGTCGCGGATGCGGTCGGCCTCCGCCCAGTTCTTCGCCTTCTTGGCGGCGGCGCGCGCCTCCAGCAGCGGCACGACCGCAGGATCGTTTTCGATTGCTTCCTGCTGCGGCTGCGCCTTGCGTTCCTTTTCCGCCGCCTCCAGCAAATTCAGACCGAGCACCTGATCAAAGTCCGCCAGCGTCGCCAGCTTGGTCGCGTCGTTGGTCTTGGCTTTCAGAACGTCATAAAGCGCCGTGACCGCAAGCGAGGTATTCAGGTCGCCGTTCAGCGCCGTTTCAAAGCGCTGCTTCAGCGCGTTGAACGCAGCTTCGTCCACCGCTTCCTTCGTGTCCGGCTGAAGTGCGGCGATTTTGCTGATCAGCTTCTGATAGGTCACGGCAGCATTGTCGAGGTTTTCCCAGGAAAAGACCAGATTACGGCGGTAGTGGCTTTGCAGACAGAAAAGGCGGTAGACAATGGGGTCATAGCCCTTCTCCTCCAGCAGGGAAACCGTCAGGAACTCTCCCTTGGACTTGGACATTTTTCCGTTTTCCGTATTCAGATGGTGGACATGGAACCAGTAATTGCACCATTTGTGGCCGAGGTAGGCCTCGGACTGCGCGATCTCATTCGTATGGTGCGGGAAGGCATTGTCAATGCCGCCGCAGTGGATGTCCAGATACTCGCCCAGATGCTTGATGCTGATGCCGGAGCACTCGATGTGCCAGCCGGGATAGCCGACGCCCCATGGCGAATCCCATTTGAGCGCCTGATCCTCAAATTTCGATTTCGTAAACCAGAGAACAAAGTCGTTCTTGTTGCGCTTGTTCGTGTCCTCCTCCACGCCCTCGCGGACGCCAACCTCAAGATCTTCCTCGTTGTGGTCGTTAAACACATAGTATTTTTCCAGTTTTGAAGTATCGAAATACACATTGCCGCCCGCCAGATAGGCATAGCCCTTTTCCAGCAGCGTTTCAATGATGTGGATATACTCCGGGATGCAGTGCGTGGCTGGCTCCACGACGTCCGGCCGCTTGATGTTCAGCTTCTCGCAGTCGGCAAAAAAGGCATCCGTATAGAATTTGGCGATTTCCATCACGGTCTTGTGCTCGCGCTTGGCGCCCTTAAGCATCTTGTCCTCACCGGTATCGGCGTCGGACGCGAGGTGTCCGACGTCCGTAATGTTCATCACGCGTTTGACCGGATAGCCGAGATAGCGCAGGCTCTTTTCCAACACGTCCTCCATGATATAGCTGCGCAGGTTGCCGATGTGCGCAAAGTGATAGACCGTCGGTCCGCAGGTGTACATTTTCACAAGGGACGGATCGTTGGGAACAAACAGTTCCTTTTTGTGGCTCAGAGAATTGTAAAGATACATTTTATTTTTCCTCCAGTTGTTTTTCCAGCGCTTCGATGCGCTCGGTCAGATAGTCCAGCTCCGCACGGACCGGGTCCGGCGTGTGGATATGGTCCAGTTTTTCTCCGTTCAGCCGGACAACGCGGCCCGGCACGCCGACCACCGTGGAATTGGCCGGCACCTCGTTGAGCACGACGGAATTGGCCGCAATACGCGCGTTGTCGCCCACCTTGAATGGCCCCAGCACCTTCGCGCCGCAGCCGATCATCACATTGTTGCCGATAGTCGGATGGCGCTTGCCGCGCGCCGCGCCCGTGCCGCCGAGGGTCACACCCTGATAGAACAGGCAGTCGTCGCCGATCTCCGCCGTCGCGCCGATGACGATCCCCATACCGTGGTCGATGACCAGACGCCGTCCGATCTTCGCCGCCGGATGGATCTCCACGCCGGTGCGCCGCCGCGCGATCTGCGACACCCAGCGCCCCAGAAATTTCATATGATGCGTAAACAACCAATGCGCAACGCGATGGTACATGATGGCATGCAGGCCGTTGTACAGCCAGAATACTTCAAATTTGCTCCGCGCCGCGGGGTCATTCCGCTGATATGCTTCTATGGTTTCTTTTAACCGCATTGACTCGCCTCCATACAAAAATAGCCCGCCTCTCACTTTCTCAAGAGGCGGGCTATGCTCGCGGTTCCACTCTGATTTTTCACTCAACGCCTTCACGCGGCGAACGGGGTCTCCCCTGCGCTCCCGGACGCACCTTCACGCGCGCTCCGCCGCGCCTGCTTCCAGCCGATGGCAGGCGCTCTCTGCTGCGGAATCGCGGGTTACTCTTCCCGTTCACAGCGCATATTCAGCTATATCAGTATATTACCATCCATACCGGACGGTGTCAATCCTCAGTTTTCGAACACAGCACGGTTCTGGACAAAATACTCGATGCCGGAGTACAGTGTCGTCAGCGAAACGGCCGCAATCACGACCCAGTTGACCACACTCACCGCCGTCTGACCAAGAAGATCAATAAACGTCGAGACATTCAGCAGCAGCATGACGGAGATGCCCGTCATTGTAACAGCAGTCTTGACCTTACCTGACCATCCGGCCGCAATGACCTTGCCCTTGCTGGCTGCGATCATGCGCAGACCGCTGACCGCAAATTCACGCGCCAGCACGATCATGACCGCCCACGCCGGAAAAATGCCCCACTCGCAGAGCATGACCATAGCCGCAATGACCAGCACCTTGTCCGCCAACGGGTCAAGGAACTTGCCGAGATCCGTTACCTGATTATAACGGCGGGCAATTTTGCCGTCGACAAGATCCGTCAGGCTCGCAATGGCAAACACTGCCAGTGCAATATAGTGCATGACCGTACCGCAGCGCTCGGAAAGATACATGAGAATGATGAATACCGGGATCAAAAAGACTCGTACCAAAGTAATTTTCGTTGCTGTCGTCATAGCTTATGTCCTCGCTTCTCCCGTCAGGTCGCCGTCACAGACACCGGTGATCTCCACCGGCACGAAACTGCCTGTCCGGATGGTTTCTTTACTTGTAAACACGACCCGGCCGTCGATCTCCGGCGAGTCGGCATAGGTTCTGCCGAAATACTGCTCCGTCTCCGGGTCGCAGCCCTCGCAGAGCACCTCCAACGTTTTCCCTCGCTGCTTTTCGTTGTATTCGTCCATCACGCGGGATTGCAGCTCGTTGATAATCTCCGCACGCCGCACGGCGACCTCTTCCGGCGGATAGTCCATCGCAGCAGCCGGCGTTCCCTCCTCCGGGGAGAAGGCAAAGGCGCCGACGCGCTCCAGCTTGTGCTCGCGCAGCCATGCGCAGAGCTCCTCGAACTCCGCCTCGCCCTCGCCGGGCAGGCCTGTGATCAGGCTCGTGCGCATCACGGCATCCGGAATCCTGCTGCGCAGCTTGGCAAACAGCTCGTCCAGCTCCGCGCGGGTGCCGCGGCGGTTCATGCGCTTCAGAATGGCGTCGTTGACGTGCTGGATGGGAATGTCAAAATACTTGACGATCTTCGGCTCCTGCGCGATCACGTCGATCAGCTCGTCCGTAATGGCATCAGGATAGAGGTAGTGGACACGGATCCAGTGGAGCTTTTCGATCTTGCACAGCTCCCGCAGAAGTTCCGGCAGCATCCGCTTGCCGTAGAGATCAACGCCATAGCGGCTGGTGTCCTGCGCCACGACGATCAGCTCCCTGACTCCCTCCTCTGCCAGCGTCCGCGCCTCATAGAGGCAGTCGTCCATGCTGCGGCTGCGGTACTTTCCGCGCAGATACGGGATCACGCAGAAAGCACAGCGGTTGTTGCAGCCCTCCGCGATCTTGAGAAACGCATAATGCTCCGGTGTCGTCAGAATCCGTCCGACCTCGTCGATCGGCGCGTCGATGCTGCCGAACTCGACGACCGTCTCCCCGGACAGGAGCTTCTCCGCCGTCTGCACGATGTCGCCGTAGCTGCCCGTGCCGAGCACGCCGTCCACCTCCGGCAGTTCATTCATGATCTCCTGCTGATACCGCTGGGACAGGCAGCCCGTCACCAAAATTTTCCCGACCACACCCTCCTGCTTCAGCGCTCCCATCGCAAGAATGTTGTCGATGGCCTCGCTCTTGGCGGAATCAATGAAGCCGCAGGTATTGATGATGACCAGATCCGCGCCCTCCACGCCGGAGAGGATCTCGTATCCAGCCTCCCGCAGAAGATAGAGCATCTGCTCCGCATTGACCTGATTTTTGGCACAACCCAGTGAGATCATTCCGATCCGTTTACCCATAGGCGCCGTAACTTCCTTCCTTTCTGTCATTCCTCCGGAAATTCTTCCTCCGGAGCATAGCGCTCCAACGCGCTGCGGATGTCGCGCCACGAATGGCCGCGCCGCAGCAGCGCATCGGTCGCGCGCTTGAGTTCTTTTTGATCCGGCTTTGCACCGCGGAAACGCCGCCGCAAAAAATCGTCTATGGCGTTCCCCTGCGGCGGGAGCTGAGAGAGCGCGTCGTCCCACAGCTCGCGCGGGATCTTCTTTTCATAGAGCATCTGGCGGATACGCGCAGCGCCGTAGCCCTTGGCCGCGCCGGAGCGCACGATCTGCGCGGCGACCTCGGCATCGTCCAGCAGGTGCAGTTCATCCAGCCATTGCACGGCCTGCTGTGCGTGCTCCTCCGTCTCGCCCTTGCGCACCAGACGGCTTTGCAGCTCGCGTCTGGACACCGGCGCGGCAGAGATGATGCGCACCGCGCGCTCGCGCGCGGAGGCTTCTGCGCAGGTATCGCGCAGGGATTCCATGGCGGCCTCCGGAATTTCCACTCCCGGATAGAGGCACAGCTCTGTAATAACCGCCGGGAACACCAGCATACTCGTCCCGTTGTCAAAGCGCAGGCGCAGCTTGCCCTGCGGCGAACGTGTTTCCTCGATGGACTCAACCTTCATCGAAATCGTCCGCAGAAACGTCTACCGCCTTGCCAGCCGGCTTCGCAGCCGTTCTGGAGCGGCTGTTCTGGAGCTGCGCCAGATTCTCGCGCACCTTCTCTTCCAGCATCTCCGCGATCTCCGGATGGTCGGCAATATACTGCTTGGCGTTATCGCGGCCCTGTCCGATACGCTCATCCCCGATGGAGAACCAGCTGCCGCTCTTGTTGACCAGCTCCAGATTGACGGCGATGTCGAGCAGCTCGCCGAAACGGGAAATGCCCTCGCCGTACATGATGTCAAATACCGCCTCACGGAAGGGAGGCGCGACCTTGTTCTTGATGACCTTGACGCGCGTGCGGTTGCCCACGATCTCGGTGCCGTTTTTGATGGTTTCGACCTTGCGGACATCCAGACGCACGGAGGAATAGAACTTCAGCGCGTTGCCGCCGGTGGTCGTTTCGGGGTTGCCGTACATCACGCCGATCTTCATACGAAGCTGGTTGATGAAAATGACGATGCAGTTCGTCTTGGCGACCGTGCCGGCCAGCTTGCGAAGCGCCTGCGACATCAGACGCGCCTGCAGGCCGACAAATGCGTCGCCCATCTCGCCTTCGATCTCGGCGCGGGGCGTCAGCGCCGCGACGGAGTCCACAACGACCACGTCGATCGCACCGGAGCGCACGAGCGCGTCGGTGATGTCCAGCGCCTGCTCGCCGGTGTCCGGCTGGGAAACCAGCATGGAGTCGATGTCTACGCCGATGGCCGCCGCATAGACAGGGTCGAGCGCGTGCTCGGCATCGACGAAGGCGACCTCGCCGCCGCGCTTTTGCGCAGAGGCCAGCACGTGCAGCGCAAGCGTCGTCTTGCCGGAGGATTCCGGTCCGTAGATCTCCACGATTCTGCCGCGCGGCAGGCCGCCGATGCCCAGCGCAGCATCCAGTGCCAGAGAACCGGTCGGGATGGCATCCACGTTCATCTCAGGCTTGTCGCCCAGACGCATAACTGCGCCCTTGCCGTAGTTCTTCTCGATCTGGTGCAGCGCCGTTTCCAGCGCCTTCTTCTTGTCGTCTGCGGGGGCCGGTGCCTCGTAAGCGGGTTTCTTCGATGCCATGATCAGTTTTCCTCCCTTTTCTGGGCAAGCACTGCCCTAGTGATCTCTGCGGTATCTTTTTTCAGCTCCAGGATCTCATAGCCGCCGCGCATCAGAAGCGAGCAGACCGCATTCTCCTGTCCCATGCCGAATTCAAAGCACAGGTAGCCGCGCGGGGCCAGAGCGGATGAGTAATTCTTGATGATCGCGCGATAGAAGTCCAGACCGTCCGCGCCGCCGTCCAGCGCCAGATGCGGCTCAAAATCCCGGACGGAGGGGTCGAGCGTTTCCATCTCCTGCGTCGTGACGTAGGGTGGGTTGGAAACGATCAGGTCATACGTCCCCAGAAACTCCTGTGCCGGCTTCAGCGCATCCATGGCCACACAGTTGACGCGGCCGGTCAGCTTGAGCTGGGAAACATTCCGCCGCGCCACGCGCAGCGCCGCTGCGGAAACGTCGCCCAGCGTCACGCGCGCGTCCTTCACACGCCGCGCGATCGCCAGACCGATGCAGCCGGAGCCGGTGCACAAATCCAGGATCCGCGGGTTTTGCTCCAGATACATCGCCTTCTTGATGGCCAGCTCCGTCACCACAACGGTGTCGTCGCGCGGGATGAGCACGTCGGGCGTCACCGTCAGCGTCATACCGTAGAAGTCCCACTGACCCAGAATATAGGGCATTGGCTCCCCGCGCAGCCGCCGCTGGACGAAGGATTCCGTGAGCTCACAGACCTCCTCGGAGGCATAGATCTCCCGGTCCGCGATGACCTGCTCCGCCGTTTTGCCGGACGCGGCGCACACCAGCTCCCGCGCAACATTGGCAGCAAACTGCCCCTCCTGCTTCAGCAGCGCGCGGCGCGCGTCGAGAAACAGGTCGGCGTATTTCTTTACCATCGGTCCTCTCCTTCTTTCTCCGGCAGAACCAGCGTCAGCGCTTCGATGCCAACTTCGATCATGGAGTCGTCCGGCTCGTTGGTGGTCAGATATTGCAGCCACATACCGGGCGCGGAAAGCGCATGCGTCAGCCAGTTGTCATAACGCCCCACCAGACGGTTGAACTCGTAGCTGAGGCTCACAACAATGGGCAGCAGCAGAATTTTCAGCACAACGCGCATCAGCGCATTGAGAATTCCGGATGCAAACACCGGGGTGATCGGCCGCAGGATGGGCGTGGCAACAGAGAACACGAGAATGGAAATGATCATCACCACGAACAGAAAGCTCGTGCCGCAGCGCGGATGCAGGCGCGTCTGCTCGCGGACGTTCTCCACGGTGAGCGGGAGCTTCGCCTCGTAACAGCGGATGGTCTTGTGCTCCGCGCCGTGGTAGGAAAAGACGCGTTTCATGTCCTTCATCCGGGACACAAGGAACATATAGGTCAGGAAAATGACGATGCGCAGCAGACCCTCCAGCAGGTTGCGCACCAGCTCGTTGGCAGTGACCCAACGGTTGATGAACGAGCCGAGCAGGGACGGCAGCACAAAGAACAGCGCGACGGAAAAGGCGATGCCCAGAATGACGGAAAGCGTGATCAGCACATTCTGTGCTTTCTCCCCGGAGAGCTTTTTTTCCAGCCACTGGTCAAATTTCGACTGCTTTTCCGGCGTTTCGCCGTCGTCCTCTGCGAATAAGTCCGCAGAATACATCAGCGCCGCCACACCGACCTTCATCGACTTGCAGAAGTTGAACACCCCGCGGATGAACGGAAGCTTCTTAACAGAAAAGCCCTCCGACTTTTTCAGCGGCGTGACCTTGGATTTGATGCCGTCTTTGGTGCGCACGACAACTGCGGACTTCTCCGGTCCCATCATCATGATGCCTTCGATCAGGGCCTGTCCGCCGATCATTGTTTTGAATTTTTCTTTTGATTCCTTCTTTGCCATGGTTTTCCTTTCTATTGCGCCTCGACCGGCAGGCAGATGGTCACGACCGTTCCGCCGCCTTCGGCGTTGGCGATTTCAAGCGTTCCGCCATGCATGGACACAATCTCCTCGCAGACTGCGAGGCCGATGCCGCTTCCGCGCGCCTTGGAGGAACCCTTGTAAAATTTCTTTTTGACCAGAGGAAGCTCTTCCACCGGGATGCCGGGGCCAAAGTCCCGGATGCGGATCACGACGTTTTTTTCTTCCAGCCCGATCTCCGCCGTGATGCGTCCGCCATCGCCGCCGTGCTTGGCGGCATTGTCCAAAATGTTCAGGAACACCTGCCGGATTCTGGCCGGGTCACAGGAAATTTCGGGAATATCGCAGTCGTTTTCGAGGTAATCCAGTTCAATCCCCTCCTGACGCAGGCGGGAGCCGTACATGAACACCGTATCCTCAAACTCGGAGCGGATGTCGCATTTTGTAACGTTCAGTGTGAACCGGCCGTCCTGGATCCGGGTGAAGTCCAGCAGCTCTTCGACCATGCCGGTCAGGCGCTTGGACTCCCGCAGGATGATGTCCAGTCCGCGCTTGGCGTCCTCCGCCTTGACGCTGCCGCCGGCGGAGAGAAGCGTTTCACTCCAGCCGCTGATGGCGGTCAGCGGGGTACGAAGCTCGTGCGACACGGAGGACATGAACTCCGACTGCATCCGCTCGGACTGGCTGATCTTATTGGACATATCGTTGATCGTGTCGGCCAGCTCACCGATCTCGTCGTCAAACTGCCGGCGGATCTGGATGCCGTAGCTGCCGGCGGCAATACGCTTTGCCACAGAGGTGATCTCCGCTACCGGCACGAGAATGGACTTGATGTAATACTTGCCGCTGACATAGACGATCAGCAGAATGACCGCGCCGACGAGCGCCACGACAACGCTGAAGATCAGGATCTGGCGGTCAACTTTTTTCAGGCTCGTCACATAGCGCAGAACGCCGATGACCTCGCCGTTGGAGTAGATCAGCGGACTGGACACTGCCATAATGCGCTCTCCGGTGCTCGGATTCACGCCCGTAAAGGAGCTGATCTGCTTGGTCGCAACGGCATTGGTGATGTCCGAGGTCACGCTCGTTTTGGCGGTAAAGCGTCCGAAGGAAGATGCCACAAGGCGGTTATTCGTATTGATGAACTGCAGCTCCATGACGTCCTTTGACTCAAAGGTCTGTGCAAAACGTGCGCAGGAGCGATAGAACTCGTTATAGCTCTGTCCGATGTAATTTTCAAAAAAGCTCGTACTCGCGCGGGCCTTGCTCTCCATGCCTGCTTCCAGATTGGAGTAATAATAGGCCGCAACGGTAACGGAAATGGCAGTGACGCACACCAGCACCAGTGCCAGCACCAGACTCAGCGTATTGCGCAGCCATCTTTTTTGCAGGCCCTTCGTTTGCAGCACCGGGCGTCACCTCCTCAGGTTACAGTCCCCACTTGTAGCCATAGCCCCAGACCGTTGTAATGTAGGAGGGGTTGGCGGTATTATCCTCGATCTTAATGCGCAGACGGCGGATATTCACATCTACGATCTTGAGCTCGCCATCATACTCTCTGCCCCAGACGGAGGTCAGAATATCCTCGCGGGACAGCGCGCGGCCGGGATTCTGCATGAATAGCTGGATAATTGCATATTCGACCTGCGTCAGCTTGATGCGGCGGCCGTCCTTTTCCAGCGTGCGGTTGCGGATGTTCAGCGTGAAGGGCTCGTGGACGATGATCTCTGGGTTGTTCTCCGCGGCGCCGCCGATGCGGCGGTAGAGCGCGTCGATGCGCGCGGTCAGCTCCGCCGGCGAGAAGGGCTTGGTCACATAGTCGTCCGCACCGGTCATCAGGCCAGTCACCTTATCCATTTCCTGCGTGCGCGCCGTCAGCATGATGATGCCGATGGTCTTATTCGTCGCGCGGATGCTGCGGCAGACCTCAAAGCCGTCGATGTCCGGCAGCATGATGTCCAGAATCGCAACGCCGGTGTCGGGATTTTCCTTCAGCTTTTCCAGTGCCTCTCTGCCTGTCCCGGCCTCGATCGGCTCATAGCCCGCACGCTTGAGATTGATCACCACGAAACTGCGGATGCTGACTTCATCCTCCAGTATCAGAACTTTTTTCATTTCCCCCGCTCCTTTTCTGCGTTAAGTTTCTCCGGTCTTCCAGTCGACATGGATGAACCGGAACATATTCCGAATCGTGTCTACACTCAGTCCAAGGCTGCGGTCGCCCGCATCCACACGGCAGGCATAGATAACGTCGCCCTTCTGCGTCAGGACGCTCCATTTTGCGTCCTGCACAATGCTCGCCGCGTCCTCGCCGCTCATTGCGGCCACGGAGAACAGCGCCGCATCACCCAGCCGGAAAATATAGCCCGTGTTGCCCATCAGCACCGGGCCGCGCCAGACGATCAGCTTGTTCTTCCATTTTTCCGGGATCTCCAGATACCAGCCGCCGGCGTAGTTATGGTAGGTCAGCAGCTTGTCCGTTTCCTGCCCGTCCACATCCAGATTGTACCATTCGATCAGCGATTGATCCTTCGTGCCGTCATCGCCCTCAATTTCACGCAAAGGGACGATGCGCGGCAGCTCGATCAAACCGTCGCCGTCGATGTCGCAGCTATAGACGTTATAATTGCGCAGCGTCTGGACGCTGGTATTCGTCTGTTCGCTTCTGGTCAGATTTTCAAAGATGCCATAATTGTAGGCATAGATATCCGTGATGATATGCTCCTCGTCCAGCTCGCTGGAAACAAAGACCGCCGGAACGTCCTGCGTGACATTTCCCGTGATGATCCGCTTGACCGTGGTGACATTGGCGCTGGAGGAAACCTCGCGCTCCTTGAAGAGCTGACCATCCTCCCACGAATAGAGCTCCACAATCTCCTTCTGCATATCGCCGTCACTGCGGATGACAAAAATGTCCTGCATCCCGCTGCCGTTCAGGTCGATCGTGATGAACTCGCTGTAGCCCGCGTTCATCAGCTCGGTCAGCGTGCCATCACGCAGCGCGTAGACGTTCAGCAGCTGCAAAACCTGCCCGCTGATCTGACGGCCAAGCACGATCTCATAGCCTGGCTTGTCGTCAAACTGTACATAAAGCACGTGGTCAAACGCGCTGCCGGAGCCTTCGACCTTAGAAACAAGGGAGAAGCTCCCGCCCTGCTTGTCAAAGACATACACCGCCAGCGGCAGATCGCCCGTCGTCTTGAGGTAGACGATTGCCTCGTCCTCGCCGTCGCCGTCCAGATCGGTCAGCTGCACGGCCTGCTGGTTCTCGCCAGCCGTCGGAGGGCTGTAGCTCGCACCGGCGGGCATGGCGGCCTCGATGGCGCTTTGCAGATTATAATACTCCTCTGGCTGCTTCGGAACGGCATAAAGTCCCTCCGCAGGTTCCAGGAAGCACCCGCCGAGCAAACCCACCACTGCCAGCAGGCAGATACATATCACAATACGTTTCACGGCTGCGCCTCCTTTCACATTCTGATATTATATCACAATTTGTAACCTTTGTGTAGTAGCAGTACGCGCACAATTGTAAAGTTTTTATTTCAGAACGACGCTTGCCTCACCCAGAAGCGCCTTCAGCTCCGCCAGCATATCCGCCCGCAGGGAGCAGCGCGTGCCGCGGCGCACGCCGCTGTCTGCATAGTACAGTACCGCCGGCAGCTCTCCGGGGAACATATTCAGGATCGCACGTGTTTTCCGGTCCTCCGTCCCGCCCTCGCCGGGCAGCTTGAGATAGAGCTTCTGCGCCTGTGCGACCGGTGCCGCAGCCGCGACCTCCGCAATGGGCCGCGCCTCATTGAGCACCATCTGCGGCGCTTTTTCGTCCCGGACGGACAGCCGTCCCTCGGCCACGATTGCCGTATTCTCCTTGAGATAAGTGCCGCTTCTGGCGATCACGTTGGAAAACGCCAGCAGCTCGATGGAACCGGTGTCGTCCTCCAGCGTCACATAGGCCATCATGGAATTGTTGCGCGTCGTTTTCATGCGCACCGTTTCCACAATGCCCGCAATGCGCACGACCTGCTCGTCGCGGAACACGCCGTCGGCGGCTTCAAAGGACTCCATGATACGCAGGATGGGGATCACACCGGTGCCCTTGAGCTGCCTGCGGTATTCGTCCATGGGGTGGCCGGAGAGATACAGGCCGATGGTTTCCTTTTCCATCGCCATAAGGTCATTTTTCGCCAGCTCGGCCAGCTCCGGCACAGGGATCTTCGCCGCCTCGCGGCTCTCTTCGCCCAGCATATCAAACAGCTGCATCTGGCCCTCGACATTGCGGCGCTTGCTGTCCGCCACGGAGTCCAGAACCGTTTCATAGATATACAAAAGCTGGGAACGCTTCAGGCCAAAGCAGTCCATCGCGCCGCACTTGATCAGATTTTCCACGGCGCGCTTGTTGAGGTCCGAGGCATACATCCGCTCGGCGAAGTCCTCCAGAGAGGTAAACGGCCCGTTTTCCTCGCGCTCCGCCATGACCTGCCGGATGAGGCCGCGGCCGATGTTCTTCACCGCGCCCAGTCCGAAGCGGATGCCGTCCGGCTCCACGGCGAACTTGTCCTCGGAAACGTTGATGTCCGGATGCAGCAGGGCGATGCCCATCTCCTTGCAGTCGGCAATATAAGCCACCGTTTTTGCGGTGTTGTCCAGCACAGAGGTCAGCAGCGCCGCCATGTATTCCTTGGGATAGTGGCACTTGAGGTAGGCCGTTTCATAGGTCACCTTGGCGTAGCAGACCGCGTGCGCCTTGTTGAAGGCGTAATTTGCAAAGTCCAGAATTTCCTTGTAGATCGCCTGCGCCGCAGCCTCGCTGACGCCGTTTGCAATCGCGCCGGGGATCCCGCGCTCCGCGTCGCCGTAGACAAAGGCCTTCTGCTCCGCGACGATGACCTTTTCCTTCTTCTTGGAGATCGCGCGGCGCATATTGTCCGCCTGTCCCAGACTGTAGCCGCCCAGCTTGCGGAAGATCTCAATGACCTGCTCCTGATAGACGATGCAGCCGTAGGTGACGGCGAGAATAGGCTCCAGCTGCGGGCAGAGATAGGTGATCTTCTCCGGATGCAGCTTGTTGTCGATGAAGCGCGGGATGGAATCCATGGGGCCGGGGCGGTAGAGCGCCACGATTGCCGTCATGTCCTCGATGGACTGCGGGCGCATATTGACGCACACGCCCGTGATGCCCGCCGATTCCAGCTGGAATACGCCGGCGGTTTTGCCCTCGGAAACCATGCGGAAGGTGTCCGCGTCGTCCTCCGGGATATTCTGCATGGAAAAGTCCGGCTCATGCCGGCGGATGGTCTTTTCCGCGTCGTCAATGACCGTGAGGTTGCGCAGGCCGAGGAAGTCCATCTTGAGCAGTCCCAGCTCCTCAATGGTCGTCATTGTGAACTGCGTGACGACGGTGTCGTCGTTCTTGGCCAGCGGCACATAATCAAAGACCGGATTCTTCGTGATGACCACGCCTGCCGCGTGCGTGGAGGTGTTGCGCGGCATCCCCTCCAGCGCGCGGGCAGTGTCCACGAGCTTTTTGACGCGCTCGTCGGCGTCATACATTTCCTTGAGCTGGGGCGAAACGCGCAGCGCCTCGTCCAACGTCATATGAAGTGTCGTCGGGATGAGCTTGGCGACCGCGTCCGTTTCGGCATAGGTGAAGTTCAGCGCCCGGCCGACGTCGCGGATGGCCGCGCGCGCCGCCATCGTACCGAAGGTGACGATCTGCGCCACGCGGTCCTTGCCGTACTTGCGCATGACATAGTCGATGACCTCGCCGCGCCGCTCCTGACAGAAATCCGTATCAAAATCCGGCATGCTCACGCGCTCCGGATTCAGGAAACGTTCAAAGATGAGCGTGTACTTCATCGGGTCCATCTCGGTGATGTGCATACAGTACGCCGCGATGGAGCCCGCGCCGGAGCCGCGCCCCGGCCCGACCGGGATGCCCTCCGCCTTTGCCCAGCGGATAAAATCCGCCACGATCAGGTAGTATTCCACATAGCCCATGCGCTCGACGACGCCCATCTCATAGTCCAGACGGTCGCGGTACTCCTTCGGCGCGTCGGGATAGCGCTCGGCAAAGCCCTCGTTGCACAGACGATGGAAGTATTCCAGCGGTGTCGAGCCGTCCGGCGGAACGAATTCCGGCAGGTGGTATTTGCCGAAGGTGAATTCCACGTTGCAGCGCTCGGCGATTTTCTGCGTATTTTCAAAAGCCTCCGGGAGATTCGGGAAGAGATCGCGCATCTCCTCCTCCGATTTGATATAAAACTCCTGCGTTTCAAAGCGCATCCGGTTGGGGTCCTCGACGGTTTTTCCCATCTGGATGCACATCAGGACGTCCTGAATATAGCTGTCCTCGCGGGTCAGATAGTGCGCATCGTTCGTCGCGACCAGCGGGATTCCCGTTTCCTTGGAAATCTTCAGAATTCCCCGGTTGACCTCCCGCTGCTCCGGCAGGCCGTGATCCTGCAATTCCAGATAAAAATGCTCCTTGCCGAAGATCTCCTCCAGCTCCAGCGCATACTGCTTCGCGCCCTCGTAATCCCCCGCGCGCAGGCGGCGCGGGATCGCGCCCGCAAGACAGGCCGACAGCGCGATCAGTCCCTCGGAATGCTGGCGCAGCAGCTCCAGATCAATGCGCGGCCGGACATAAAAGCCGTCCAGAAATCCGCGCGACACCAGATAGCTCAGATTGCGGTAGCCCGTTTCGTTTTCGCACAGCAGCACAAGGTGCTGCGCCTCGTTGTCCACGCCATGGACGCGATCCTGCATCCGGCGCGGCGCGACATAGACCTCGCAGCCGATGATGGGCTTGATGCCCGCCGCCTTGGCCGCGCGGTAAAAGTCGATCACGCCGTACATCACGCCGTGGTCGGTGACGGCAATGGCGTCCTGCCCCAGCTCCTTGACGCGCTGCATCAGCTTATTGATGCGGCAGGCGCCGTCGAGCAGGCTGTATTCCGTATGAACGTGCAGATGTACAAATGCCATACTTATTCCTCCGCCAGCGTCAGGAGCTTTCTCATCCTGTGGTTGACCGTGGACTTTGTCGTGGGTGGGTCATGCAGCTCCGCCAACTCGCTGAGCGTCGCCTCCGGATGCGCCTGACGCAAAAGCGCCGTTTCCCGCAGTTTTTCGGAAAGCGTGTCCAGTACCCCGCGTTCTTCCAGCCTGCGCAGGGCGGCAAGCTGCTGCTGCGCGGCGTCCACCGCCTTGGTGACATTGGCCGTGTCGCAGTTCGTCTTTCGGTTGGCCTCGTTGCGCCAGTCCTTTTCGATTTTCGCCTGCATCACCGCCATCGCGCTGACCGGCGCGCCGATGCAGGTCAGAAAGTCCTCAATGGAATCGCTCTGCTTGTAATAAAGCACGCCGCTCCCCTTGCGCTCGGTCTGCTTGGGCGCCAGCCCCATCTCCTGCATTAGGGTGTCCGTTTCGCGGATGACCTTCAGATGCGTCGTGGACAGCTCCAGATGATAGCGCTTTTCCGGGTCCGTCACCGAGCCGCCCGCCAGAAACGCCCCGCGGAGGAAGGCGCGCTTGCAGCAGTCGTTTTCCAGCAGCGCCAGATTGACGTGCAGCGACACGCTCGTCTGCGCCGAAAAGCCGCACTGCTCGAACACCTGATGGATCTTCTCCGGGTCGGTCAGCAGGTAGATCAGCTTGCCTCCCGTCTGCACATCCGGCAGCACGTCAAAGCGCAGAGAAAGCGCCTTGCGCAGCAGGCGCACCAGCCGTTCGCCGAAGTCGCGGTTCTCCGTGACGATGCGGATGCAGTCGGCCGAGAAGGTATTGGCGTACAGCAGCACGCCGTGCAGTTCTGCCAGCGCGCAGCAGCCCCGGCGGATCTCGTCGCGGCACAGCTCCGTTTTGACGCTTGCGGAAAACGACATAGCTTTCTTTCCTTTCCGATTTATCTCCCCCAGAGACGGATCTCCGGTTCAAGCAGGATGCCGGAGGTTTCCAGCACCCGTTTCTGAATGATCTCGATCAGGCGCAGAACGTCCGCAGCGGTCGCGCCGCCGCGATTGACGATAAATCCCGCGTGCTTCTCCGAAACGGCCGCGCCGCCCGTCCGGAAGCCCTTCAGCCCCGCCTGCTCAATCAGCGCCGCGGCATATCCGCCCACGGGCCGCTTGAACGCGCTGCCCGCCGAGGGAAGCTCCAGCGGCTGCGAGGCGCGGCGCTTCTCCGCCCGCTCCTGCATCCGCGCGTGGATGGCATGCGCATCACCGGGTGTAAGGGTAAAGAGCGTCTGTAACAGCACGCCATCCCGCTTCTGGAAGGCGCTCGTGCGGTAGGCAAAACCCTGTGCCTCCCCGGAAAGCGTTTCGACTTCGCCCTCCGGCGTCAGGAATTTCGTTTCCGCCGCGACCTGCCGGATCTCTCCGCCATAGGCCCCGGCGTTCATATACACGCCGCCGCCGACCGTGCCGGGGATGCCGTGGGCGAATTCCAGCCCCGTCAGCCCGGCCTCCATCGCAAAGAATGCCAGCTTCGCCATGCTCACGCCGGACATCGCCGCGATCTGCACTTCGCCGCGCCGCTCCAGCCCGACGAGACAGTCGCGTGTGACGATCACCAGCCCCCGCAAGCCCTCGTCCGGCGCCAGAACATTGGTACCCGCGCCCAGCAGCCGCAGGCGGACGTCCAGCTCCCGCGCCGCGCGCAGAAGCGCCGTCAATTCCTCCTGTGTCCGCGGGAAAGCCATCACCTCCGCAGGGCCGCCGATGCGGAAAGAGGTGTGCTGCGACAGCGGCTCCTCCCGCTTCAGCGCCAGATGCGGCAGCTTTTCGGAAAGCAGATCATACAGGCTCAAACTCATAAAAACCTCCCAAATTCAGCAGGGTAAACATCTCCACAATAATCCTTTTTAGTATACCACAATTGCCCCCTTCTGGCAACGCTTTTCCGGCAGAAAACTTCATGCACGAGCACCGCATCACAAAGATGCACAAATGCCGGTGCATGAAGTTTTTTGTGCATCCTTTCCGGTTGCCCCGCAGGGGCGAGGAAATGGCACATTCCTTATTTTGCTATGCTTTTGCATAGCAAAAGCCGCGGCAGAACCGAAACCGATTCTGCCGCGGGAAATGAGTTTTAAAAACTCTGGCCGACATTCTGATCAAAATGCCGATTGATCTGCTCGGTGAACTCCGCCGCCGCGTTGTAGCCCATTTTCTTCTGGCGGTTGTTCATCGCGGCGATCTCCAGAATGATCGCCAGGTTTCTGCCCGGCTTGATGGGGATGGTGATCGCCGGGACCTTGACGCCCAGAAGATCCATGTACTGATCCTCCAGACCAAGGCGGTCATAGATCTGCTCCGGGCTCCATGGAACGATATTGATGACCAGATTGATCGCCGTTTCGTTCTTGATGGAGGCCATGCCAAACAGCTTCGCGACGTTGATCACGCCGATGCCGCGGATCTCAATATAGTTCCGGATCAGCTCGGGCGCGGTGCCGATCAGGGAGTTGTCCGCGATCTTGCGGATCTCCACGGCGTCGTCCGCGATCAAGCGGTGCCCGCGCTTGAGAAGCTCCGCCGCGGCTTCGCTCTTGCCGATGCCGCTCTCGCCCATCAGCAGCAGGCCCTCGCCATAGACCTCGACCAGCACGCCGTGGCGCGCGATGCGCGGCGCGAGCGCGTTTTTCAGATAGGTGATCAGACTGGAAACGACATAAGACGTGGATTCCAGACAACGCAGGATGGTAATGTCATATTTCTTGGCCATCTCCATGCACTCCGGCATGGGCTCGATGTTTCTGGCGAAAATCAGCGCCGGGATCTTATGAGAGAACAGCTCCCCGAAGATCGCCTCCAGACGCTCATGGCTGAGCGTGCGCAGATAGGTCGACTCCGCGTTGCCGATGACCTGCAAGCGCAGCGGCTCAAAATGATTGAAGAAGCCCGTAAGCTGCAAGCCGGGACGCATGACCTCCTCGACCATCAGCTGCACCTTGTCATAGTTCGTCGCTTCGT